>SCPN01000241.1_pt1 | contig 41996 bp, 57 predicted proteins | sample 6106831 | NCBI WGS metagenome assembly SCPN01 (sample SAMN10720447, study PRJNA508395) | human gut metagenome | isolation source: Participant 1, 0 month | reverse complement strand
TGGCAGGCAATTTGTTTTGAGGAATGGCAGGCTTGATATCCTTGGGATTGATACCGCTGGAGACCTGTATGTTATCGAGTTGAAAAAGGACTCTGGCTATGATGACGCTTATGCACAAACGCGAGAGTATATCGATTGGATTGAGGAAGATGTTGCAGTCAGCGACAGCGCTTTGGTAACATGTTTGAAATGATCCGACAAAAGATCTCATTGAAAAGTCATATTGACGATCAGATGCGGCTATTTGAGTACTCCATTTCCTATTCAGAGATTATCTAACGAAGAAGGCATGTATCCAGCAAGACCGTCCGATCAACTAGACAATCCTCGTTTCCTTGAATGAAATATGTTTTATTCCTCTAATCGGTACGGATAAAGGCAAAGAAGTGATGAAGAATCTTTTCAAAAAGCAGCTTAAACGCCAGAAAAAGTAATGTCAAAAGGCATACCTTTTGACAGAGTGAACTGAACATGAAAAACACGTGTTAAGGCCAAGCTGTTTTGTCCAGAAATAGCCGGTCTGTTTTGTCGCATAGCCGGATTGTTTTGTCACGACAGCCGAGCTAATTCAATCGTTGAAGCCGGTCTGTTTTGGCATCGCTATATCGCAAAGAGAGCCGTTCTTTGCAGAACGGCAAATCTCCTAACTTGAGACTATTGGAATTGATACAGCACTAACAGCATTGATATTTTGGTTGTCGCTGCTGTACATGATGGGACGATATTCACCTTCTGGAAGGGAACTCAGATCGAGCGTTCCTGTAAGAGCACCACCAACGGCAGATAGGGTATACATCTCTTCAGACACCTCATCGATAAATCCAATATAGATTGTTCTGGAAGCAGAGGCCCAAGTGCAATGAACGGCCATTGCCTTTGTTTTTTCATTGGGCAACAGAATGGTATCGTCTGCTTTTGAATATTGAGATTCATCAATATTGACGCCACCTTTTGGCGTACTCTCAGAGAATTCCACAGGCTCATCTACAAAGTATTCACTTAAATCCACCACATCAGCAAATGGAAGAACAGAAGCCGGAGGAACGATGGCATCGCTGTCATCCTTGTCTGGAACCTCCGATACAGAATCCTTAGTAGAACAAGCAGCTAACATGGCAACCACCACGATTGCTAACAATAGCCCTAATCCTCGATGAATTCCCTTTTTCATGGTTATTTTACCTCGTACTGCATAGCTCCGGTGATGCTCTTACTTCCGCCCACAATGCTTATAATCTCCATCTGGAACACCACTGGAGTTGACTCTCTTGCTGTTAATATCTCCACCTTCATAGGTAACAGTGTATGTTACCCGGGTGTCCACATTATACCAGCCGATTTTACATCCTGAGAAGAGGGACTCCATGTGCAGGAGTTGATAGTAAGTACAGCATCTTCACCAGAAATGTAGTATGTTTCGCTGGAAGTCTTTCTGGAACCGGAACCCAAAGAGGTGAACGAAAGAGACAGGCTCGACTTCGGCACGATATTGGTTTCCTCCGTGGCTACCGGTTCATACGGGACTTCTTCAACAGCAAAAGCCGTGCAGGACAAAGAGAACACCATTGCGAGAGCTAACACAGCCGACAGGACTTTCTTCATGGTACTCTCCTCCTTCTCGGAACCGTTGATACTTGTTAGGTAGCTACCATCTTCATTATACTGAATAATTTCGTATATGGCAACCTAAATTTTGTGTTTTGCATATATTTTTTCGGTTTTTTTTCTTTCTTGTTTTTTAGTTGGATATGCTATTATTATGACATCTCGAAAGAGGAAGCAATGAGTCCAATCACTGGAAACAAGCACATTTCCAATAATTACAACGACTCAATGCTCTCCTCACAAACCATGATTAGTATAGCACAGTATGAATTGTCCTGCAACGGGGACACTACCAAAATTTTAAGCAAAGAGAGCAGCCTATGTCCAATCTGTGGAGGAGCACTTAAAGTTCATGGAACCTGTACGCGGAAAGTCCGATATGGAGACTGCATACACAAATACCATCTCAGAGTATTAAAGTGCCAGTGCTGTGGAAAAACACACAGAGAGTTACCGGATAGCCTCATTCCATATAAGCGATATGGAGTGGAAGCATTCTGTGAGATTGCCGAATCTACAGAAGCCCGACATACCTGTGAAACATCTACCTGGCTGCGCATCCGATCCTGGCTTGCGTGGTTCATCTGTTATGCCCAAAATATTGCAACCGGATTGATTGCAGCCAACCTCCTTCCGATGACATTTCACCCCGGCTACACTCTGCGCCAGCAGACGGTGCATTTTGTCCGGCTGGTAGCAAACAGCGGAAATTGGATACAGCACCGTTCCGCCATGACAATGGATTTTCCTCCGGCTATACTGGTGTCATGCCAATAAAACAGGAGGCGATTCCAGCATGGAAATGAAAAACAGGAAGCTCGCCGCAGAGATTGCAGAGGAGCGAATGTCTATGATTGCACCGCTGCTGTCCCAAAACATGGATAGCAGACGGGTGGAACAGCTACGACAGGAGATATGCGAACGAAACCAGATTTCCAACGAACTCTGGAACGGTATCTCTGCGCATATTTGAATGGAGGTTTTGAAGCACTGAAACCGCAGAGCAGGAGCAGCCAAAGTAACTACAAAATTCCACAAGAGCTACTGGATGAGGCAATCCAGCTACGCAGGAACTTCCCAGCAGGAGCATCCCTACAATTATTAAAATCCTGGAGTTGGAGAAGAAGGCTCCTCCCGGATTTCTGAAGCGAACCACATTGCAGGATGCTTTGAGCCGTGCAGGGTATTCCACCGCAATGATGAAGCTTTACAATGACAAAGGGTACGCTTCCCAACGATTTCAACGGCTGCACCGGCATGACCTGTGGCAAGGAGATATTAAATATGGACTTGTGCTCAATCTTGGCGGTGTACAGACACAGACCTACTCTCCTGCCTGATTGACGATGCTACCAGATACATTCTCCACGGTGAGTTTTACGGGACGATGGAGCAAGGTATTGTAGAAGACACCCTGCAAAAAGCCATGCTGAAATTTGGGCTTCCACGGAGACTCTATTTTGACAATGGGACGCAGTACCGAACACGCTGGATGAAGCGCGCCTGCGATTTGTTTGGTATCCGGCTGATCTATGCAAAGCCCAGAAATCCACAGGGCAAAGGCAAACAGGAGCGATTTAACCAAACGATGGATGCTTTTTTAGCAGAGGTAAGTCTACATCCACCAGAGAGCCTGCAAGAATTGAACACAAAATTCCAAGCATGGCTACATGAATGTTACCACTCCAAACCGCATAGTGCTCTTGGCACAACGCCAGAAATTGCATTTAAGTCCGATTCCATGCCTCCACGATTTGTGGACAAGGCTCTGATGGCACGAGCATTTTTGCATTGTGAATCCCGTAAGGCCGACAAGAGTGGTGTAATTAGTTTTGGCGGAAAACGATATGACCTTGGCATTGCTTTTGCCGGCAAGCAGGTTGATGTAGTCTATGACCCAATCTGTACAGAGATCCTTACGATTGAGACACCAGACCATGAGCCGTTTCAAGTGCGGCAGATTGTAGTTGGCGAAAAAGTTGCACCGAAGCCAAAACGAAAAGAGATTGAGCGTATTCCCGTTGACCATTCCCGTCTATTGATGCCATAACGGAACCATACCAAGACAAGCAGCGCAGGAGGGCGATTTCCTACACCACAGAAATTGAAAAGGGGTGACAAGCATGTACGAGGAATTTTTTGAAATGACACATACCCCTTTTGTACGGGGCATTCCTGTTGACAATCTCTATGAAGACCAGGATACCGAAGAAGTCTATAACCGTCTGCTCTATGCTGCCAGCCGCCAGCTTTTTGCTCTTGTGGTTGGGGATGCGGGCACGGGGAAGACAACGGCTCTGCGCCGCCTGAAAAGCGTCTTAGATGGGCAAGATTACACCGTACTCTACCTTCTGAATCTAAACTTACCCCGAGACACTTCTACAACGGTCTTCTGGAGCAGCTGGGTGTGAAACACGGTTCTACCGAGGTGACGCAAGGAATCTACTGCACCACGAAATTGAAATTATGCGTGGAGTTGGACACCGAAAACTGGTTGTGATTGTGGATGAAGGGCATCTACTCTAAGGAAATGCTGGAGGAAATCCGCTTCTTACTCAACTACAAAATGGATTCTGAAAATCCCTCGCACTCATTTTGGCTGGCCAGACGGAGCTATGGGAGAAACTACGGCTGCAAGCGTACAGAGCGATCCTCCACAGGGTTGATATTCAGTGCTTTCTGATGCCTTACGAATACGCTCAGACGAAAGCCTATATTGAGAAGCAACTGACCTATGCTGGACACCCCAACGCAATCTTCTCTGAGGACGCCATGAAAGCAGTCCACTCTTTCTCATCCGGCATCCCGAGACTGATTAACCGGGCCTGTACCCAGTCTCTTGTCTACGCATACCAAAACCGCCGGGCCATTATTGATGACCGGATGGTACAACTCGTCCTGGAGGGCGAGGTTTCTTGAATACCGGAAAGAAGGGGATGGCTGGAGCCATCCCCTTCTCTTATGCGACAAAACGCACCGGCGCCGGACAATGATGTCCGGCGATGACCGACAAAACAGCCCGTCTATTTCACGACAGAACAGGCCGTCTGCGACAAACACGCCCCAAGAGTGCACCAAAACATCGGCGTTCACTTTTGGGGCGTGTCATTTTTATTTGATATGTTTTGGGTCATCGAGGAGGATGAGACCCGTCTACTACTGCGCTATCATGATGACCTTTAATCTGTTCGCCAACTGACCACTCTTCAGCTCCTACAGATCGATAACTGCAATCCCAAGCTGTGCGGCTCTGTGCCGTGCTGCAGCATTGCAACATCACTTCACCATTAGTCCTCGACTTTTGTAAAGATTATCCTGTTCTTTCCGTGCGATGAACAATTTATGGCAAATCTTATTTCGGAGTGAAGGCACCACCCTGCATGGGCAGCTTGTTGACACCCTTGTAGTCCACGAACTTGTTGGCAGATGGTTTTGCAGCCGGCACTTTCTGTACGGTGCTGCCCATCATTGCCTTCATCTTTTCAATCTTCTTATCGAGCTTAGGGGTGGGTTGTCCATTCCGGGTTGCCTGCGCCTTGGCCTGCGTGAGCCGCTGGTATTGTTGTTTCAGAGAGAGTTCCTGCTTTGCCATGCTGTGCTCCTTTCTATTACAAGACTCCTATTTTCTTTATAATATCAAATAATATGCTTTTCTTCAAGCAATGGCCAGTTTCTTATAATACTCCTTATGAGAAAATCGGCGATGAAGTGCGGTCGCTGGCAGATGAGGTACCGTTCGACATCCCCGATTCGTGGGAGTGGGTGCGGCTCATTGATGTCTGTGAGTACATCCAGCGTGGAAAGTCACCGAAGTATTCTCCAATCAAAAAGTACCCCGTTGTCGCCCAAAAGTGCAATCAATGGAGCGGTTTTTCGATTGAAAAGGCACAGTTTATTGAGCCGAATTCTCTGTCCTCCTATGGGCCTGAGCGTCTTTTGCAGGACAACGACCTAATGTGGAACTCTACTGGCCTTGGCACACTTGGACGAATGGCTATTTACAAAACCACAGCTAATCCGTATGAGCTGGCTGTTGCTGATAGCCATGTCACCGTTATACGCCCTCTGAAACAGTTTGTTCTCCCGGAATACTTGTACTACTACTTTGCCAATCCAAGCGTACAAAGCGTTATAGAAGATCAGGCAGACGGTACTACGAAGCAGAAGGAACTTGCCACAGCGACCATCAAAGCGTATCTAACACCAATTCCTCCCCTTGATGAGCAACGCCGTATTTTGGCGAAACTGTCGGAAGTCCTACCAGTAGTGAAGAACTATGGCGTAGTATACGATGAAACCACAGCAATGCAGGAAGCCTTCCCTGAGTCCCTCAAGAAGTCGATTTTACAAGAGGCAGTCCAGGGCAAGCTGGTACCGCAAGACCCGACTGACGAGCCTGCAGAGGCTCTTTTGGAGCGTATCCGAGCGAAAAAACAGCAGCTCATCAAGGAAGGAAAAATCAAAAAGGATAAGCACGAATCCGTCATTTTCAGAAGGGATAATTCTCATTATGAAAAGCGTGGTCCAGATGAGGTCTGCATCGATGATGCACTGCCGTTTGAGATACCGGAGAACTGGACTTGGGCGAGACTTTCCTCTGCATGCGTAAGCATTGCCGATGGAGATCACCAGCCTCCACCGCAGGTGCAGGACGGAATTCCTTTCTTGGTAATTTCAAATGTATCTGATGGGAGAGTCGATTTCTCAGATACCCGTTATGTCCCAAAAGAATATTTTGATTCTTTGGCAGAAATTCGCATTCCCCAATGCGGTGACCTTCTGTTTACTGTGACAGGTTCTTACGGCATAGTTATTCCAGTACAAACTGAGAGAAAGTTCTGTTTTCAACGACATATAGCCCTAATAAAGTTCAGTTGTCTATCTCCTGACTTTATGAAGCTCTGGTTGTCATCACCGCTCGTTTACGAGCAGTGCAGAAGGGCCGCAACTGGTACAGCACAAAAAACTGTCGGTTTGGCATCCCTGAAAGGTTTGCTTATTCCAATTCCGCCACTAAATGAGCAGAAGAGAATTGTCCAAAAACTGAATACGCTTCTTGCTCTGGCTACTTTGTAAAGTTCTCATTATGAGAAGTTGGACGGCGTGGAGCGCTGTATCGACGACGAACTGCCCTTTGAGATACCGGAATCGTGGGCATGGGTGCGGTGGGGATCAATCGCAGAATCCATCCAATACGGGTACAATGCACCAGCAAAGCAGGAAGGGCGCATCAGAATGGTTCGTATAAGCGATATCCACGAAAATACTGTTGCATGGAGTTCTGTCCCGTTTTGTGATATCGAAGATTCTGATATTCCTACATATCTGCTTCAACCCAATGATATTCTGTTTGCACGAACCGGCGGAACGGTAGGAAAATCGTTTCTTGTTAGCGAAGTACCGTGTGAATCCATTTATGCTGGATACTTGATTCGTACTCGCTATAGTTCGCTTCTTTGCCCGCAATACTTGAAGTTTTTTATGGAGTCTCCGCTATATTGGCAACAGTTAAAGAGCGGGACGACCGCAACTGCACAGCCGAACTGTAATGGGCAGACACTCGCAAAGATGCTACTTCCACTTCCTCCGGCGAATGAGCAATTACGGATTGTTGCAAATCTTGTCCGTGCATTTGCCATAATAGATAAAATGTAACAACCAGGCATACGCCATAGCCGTGCGTATGCCTGGTTTCTTTTTACCAGTCTATGACCTCATCGACGATAGCCCGTTGCTCGGTTGATGTTTTGCGGAGATAAATGCGGGTGGTTTCAATACTTTCATGCCCCATAAGGTCAGCGAGGAATGCGATGTCGTTGCAGCGCTCCAAGAAGCTCTTTGCGAAGCGGTGACGGAAGGAGTGTGGGTATACTACCACCGGATCGATACCGTACCGGACTGCCAGCTTTTTTAACTGCCCGGAGATGCCTCTTGTGGTGATTCTGTCCCCGTATTTGTTCAAAAAAATGAAGCCGCTTTCTTGGTGCTTATCGTTCAGCCAAGAAAGAGCTTCATTTTGCAGAGCCTTTGGTATGTATATTCGTCGGAGTTTACCACCCTTCGAATACAAGTCCAAATGCCCCAGCTTGATGTGTTCCACCTTGATCTGTATGAGCTCACTGACCCGTGCGCCGGTTGCGGCCAGAAAGCGTATTACAAAATACCAGAACAGCTCGTCATCCCGCTTAAGGCAGGTTTTGAAATACTCATAATCTGCTTCGCTGATGACATTTTCCAGAAAGGCTTTCTGCTGTACCCGTACAAACGGCATTTTCCAGCTCTCTTTGCCGATGCTCTCCAAGTAGCAGTTGATTGCCCTCAGACGCAGATTGACGGTCTTAGGCTTGTAGTTCTCTATCAACCACACCTTATACGCCCGCAGGTTCTTTTTCGTGATACCGTCGTACTGCGAGCTGTATTGCCGAATGGCAAAAAGGTACGAGGATATCGTGTTTTCCGAGAGGTTTGTGCCTCTCAAGTGTCTTTCGAATTCTTCTATCATAGTGAAAGACCTCCTTTCACTATGAAATTATACCGTGTTCCTTTTACAGCCCTTTGACCAGCGGGAGCAATTCCTCAATCCGCCGGACGATACGGTGCTGCTCGGCGAGTGGCGGTAACGGGATAAGAAAGCGCTCAATTCAAGCTGCCGCCGTTTGGGCTGACTGAAGTTGTTGCCTCTGCAATTTGCTCTTGAATCATCCCGGACTGAAGCACTTTAATGAGCCAATCCTGATTCACACCGGCGAGAATAAGCCTATCTGCATTTTCGGTCAGATTTGCACCGTCGAGTTCGTCTGGGATTTTTCCGACTCGTCCAATCGTCCCAGCAACAGTGATGAAAACATCAGCCTTATTGATTATGTACCTTGAAATTGAGGGGTAAATATCTTCTGGGACATACAATAGTCGGTCGGTTGACACACCGCCATCCGTCATATCTGACACTCGGATATAGACATGGCCTGTAGTTACCTTCGGTCACTTTCTGCCCGCAGGAAATTCTCACACCCAGTACTGCAAAGCGATTAAACCGCGACACCAACACCAGTTTTCCGGTATTTCAAACGGCAATTCATTATCAATACAGCGCTCCACACCGTCCAACTTCTCATAATGAGAATTATCCCGTCTGAAAATGACGGATTCGTGCTTGTCCTTTTTGATTTTGCCCTCCTTGATGAGCCGTCGCTTCTCCGCCCGGATACGCTCCAGCAGAGCCTCTGCAGGCTCGTCAGATGGGTCTTGCGGTACCAGCTTGCCCTGGACTGCCTCTTGTAAAATCGACTTCTTGAGGGACTCAGGGAAGGTTGAATTTAGAGCCTCGCTTTTTTGGTACGTCACGTCGTATGCAGAAACAGCAGAAGCAACCTCATCAATCTTCTCAACGATACGCCGCTGCTCCTCAAGTGGGGGTATTGGTACTAATAGAGAGGTCATTGTTTCTGTGCCGACTCTGGGCATCTTCACTCCATAGGTGATGCTGTTAATGAGATTATCGACATAAGGGGATTTCAGATAATTGACGATGTAGCTCGGATCGATTCCACCGTATACACGGAATGGTACGATTTCCGGCGTACAAATGCCGTCATCTGGGGCGACAAGAATTTTCAATAGATATGGGCGTAGCTTGCTGTAGAGAATGTCACCCTTTGTAAATACGGTCTTATCACCAACTGCTTTGCGTTCACCGACTGTTTTATACTCTAAAGTCTGCCGCCCTTTTCGATGTCCTCTAAATCCAGTCCCCAAATCGAAGGATCGGCACTTGTTGCATTTACTTTTGCTTTGTTTCTGCATAGGACGAAATATTGCCTAACCGCACCCACTCCCACGAATCGGGGATGTCGAACGGCACCTCATCTGCTAGCGACCGCACTTCATCACCGATTTTCTCATAAGGAGTATTATCGGCACCTTTGAAGATGACGGAGGGGTTCTTTTCGCGCTTGATTTTCTTCTCTTTGATGAGCCGCTCTTTCTCTGCATGGATGCGTTCCAGCAAAACGCTAGCGGGTTCGTCATTTGGGTCCTGCGGCACAAGCTTGCCCTGAACAGCCATCAGGAGAATGGAGTTTTTCAGTTGCTGCGCAGTCATTCGGCGGCCTCCTCCGTGATGTCAATGCCAAGGATATCGGTGATCTGGGCAAGGATGCGGTCAATGTCAGCATTCAGGCTGGCCCGTTTTTCTTGATACTGCAGAATCAGTTCCTTCGGCGGAAGGATCTCCTCCTCTTCATGAGGATAGCCGCAGAGATCAATATTGTAATTCCGCGCCTTCAGCTCTTCAACAGAGTATTTCTTCGCCTTGTCAAAGCCGCCAATAGTGATCTCCTCACGATTGTCCCACCACTCAACGGCCGGAGCAAAATGCTCCAGCTTCATGGGCTTCGTCTTGGAGAAGTTCTTATATCCTTCCGGCATATCCAAGCGGTAGAACCAAGTTTCCGTCGTGGGATGCGTCCGATCGAAGAACAGAATATTTGTCGTGATAGAGGTGTACGGTGCAAAAACGCTATGCGGCATGCGTATAATAGTGTGAAGGTTAAATTCAGATAGCAGTTTTTCCTTAATTGCAATCTTTGCATTATCAGTGCCGAACAGGAAACCATCGGGGAGAATGACAGCGGCACGGCCATTCTGTTTGAGCCGATACATAATCACGGACATGAAGAGGTCGGCAGTTTCACTACTTGCAAGATCTGCAGGAAAGTGATTCTTGACCTCTGTTTTTTCATGTCCGCCGTAAGGGGGATTCATAAGAATTACATCGAACTGATCTTCCTCGGTATAATCAAGCACATCCCGTAGAAGTGAGTTGTCATGATACACCATCGGAACATCAATACCGTGTAGCAGCATGTTCGTGATGCACAGAGTATACGGGAAAGGCTTCTTCTCAATCCCATAAATAGAGGTTGCATACTCCTGCTGGTCTTCTGCCGTTACGACCTGCTTACTCAGTTCATTCAACCAACTAGTCAGAAAGCCCCCTGTGCCGCACGCAAAGTCTGCGACCTTTTCGCCGAGCTTCGGTTTAATTGTCTTCGCCATAAAATCAGTCACAGCACGAGGCGTATAGAATTCACCAGAGGATCCGGCGCTCTGGAGTTCCCGTAAAATGGACTCATATATTTCCCCAAACGCATGGCTCTCCTCGTAATCATCCAAATCCAGGTCATCGATGATATTGATCACTTGGCGCAGCAAAACGCCGTCCTTCATGTAATTGTTCGCATCCTCAAAGGTTGTCTTGACAATAGCTTTTTTGATGGGTGTTGCTGCAGTCACATTAAGCCCCTTCAGAGTTGGGAAGAGTTTATTATTCACAAAATCAAGAAGCGTGTCGCCCGTCATCGCCTTACCCGACTTATCATCAGCGGCCCAGTTATTCCAGCGGCATTCTTCTGGAATAATTGATGTATAGGGCCGATCTGTATATCGCCATTCCTCTTCCTTTGTATTGTAGACTTTCAAGAAAAGGATCCAGGCCATCTGCTCAATGCGCTGAGCGTCACCATTCACTCCCGCATCATTCCACATGATGTCCCGAATGCGCTTTACAAAACCTGTTAAACTACTCATGATTAACCCGCCTCATATAATTCATTCTCAAGTTCATGAACAGCTTCGTTATACTTATCCTCGCCGCCGAAGAACTTGAATATCCTCTGGATCTTCCCAAATTTTGCGAATTGTGGAGTTGTCAGAATAGCTTCATGCTCTAACTCGTAGATTCCGACATTCATATACTGATCCAGAAGCGCTTCCAAGACTTCTCTTGCTACCCCGCTATACTTGCTGAGGAAATCCCGCTTCTTCACATTGTTGGCTCTCTCTTTTCTGGTAAGTGGCTTTTTGTCAAAGGCAACATGGCAGATGAAATCGAAGTCATCTACATCGCTCATATGCTGATCCGCTTTCAGTGCTTCAAGGTCAATCCCCTTGCTGGCCAACAATTCTTGAATCTTCTTTTTCTTTTCCTCGGATGTCCACTGCCGAATAAAGTTGTCGAGGGAAGCGTATGTACCAATAATATTCGTTTTGGTGTAATCGACGATGCTCTCCTGCCGCAGGAGTTTCCCATTCGTATCATACACAGAGACCGTTTTATTGATTATGCGGACACGACACCCATTTTCATCAACAATGGGCTTTTCTTCTGGTGGATATGGTGGATCAACTGGGTCAGGGTCGGGATTTGGTTTAGGTCCAGGAGGACAGGGACCACGCTTTTCTCTCCCATAATCTTCATCAATTTCAATCGGGCCATCCCAATCAGGATCAGCAAAAAGGGCTGTAACACCGCGAATGTCCATAACTATAAAATGGGTCTTTCCATCTTTTTCGCGTATTCTTGTGCCTCTTCCGATAATCTGCTTAAACTCAGTCATTGAGTTGATCCACTCGTCTAAAACGATGAGCTTTGTCATCTTGCAGTCGGCTCCAGTTGACAACAGCTTAGATGTCGTTGCAATGACCGGCGTTTTCGACCCGACCGAAATGAAGTAGTCGAGTTTATCCTTGCCAAAAGTATCGTTGCCGGTAATGCGTACAACATAGTCGGGATACTTTTGCATCATATCAGGATTCTGCCTTGCGAGCTCATTTCTCATACGAAGTGCAGCATCTTCTGTTGCGCAGAACACAATGGTTTTGGACATCCGATCAGTCGCTTTGAGGTAGTCTGTTATTTCTTTTGCGACTTGGACAATGCGGTCTTCAATTATGATGTTATAGTCATAATCCCTGTTATTATAAATTCGGTCAGGGATCTCATGCCCGTAAATATCAAGTTGACCTTTCCGTGGGCGCCAACCATCGCCAATGTCGGTCGTTATATTGATGACTTTGAAAGGCGCCAGAAAACCATCCTCGATGCCATCTTTCAGGCTATAGACATATACCGGCTCGCCAAAATAATCTATGTTGGAAACATACTTAGTCTCTTTTGGGGTTGCGGTCATGCCAATCTGGGTTGCCGAGGAGAAATACTCCAAGATCTTCCGCCAATTGCTTTCCTTCTTGGCTGAGCCGCGATGACACTCATCAACGATTACGAGATCGAAAAAGTCTTTGCTGAACAGCTGAGCAAGACGTTCGACAGTCTCATCCCCATCTTCTGTATCGTCATCGTCTTTTCCCGCAAGTTGTTGGTAGAGTGAAAAGAATATCTCGTGCGAGGTAATCGTAAGAGGATCGTCCTTCACAAAATTGACTTTATGAATCGTTTTTTCGAGCGGAGCAAAATCCTGTTGGATTGATTGATCGGCCAAGATGTTACGATCAGCCAAATACAATATTTTTTTCTTCATTCCGCTCTTTAGAAGGCGATATACAATTTGGAATGCAGTATAGGTTTTGCCTGTACCTGTGGCCATCACCAGCAAGATGCGATCTTGACCTCTGGCAATCGCATCAAGAGTCCTATTGACAGCGTTACGCTGATAATAGCGAGGGGGATATGTATTCTGCCCTGAATAGAACGGCTGCCGAATGATGGATTCCTCTTGCTGTGTGAGCCCTTCTCCATGGTTGGCTCCAGCCTTGAATCTCGCATAGAGAGCATCAGGAGCTGGAAAATCCTCCATAGAAATGCTGCGCTCTTCTCCGGTGAGGAAATCATGCTCCATAAAACCATCACCATTAGAACTGTAGGCAAATGGAATGTCCATCATTATGGCGTATTGCATTGCCTGCTGCAGCCCATCTCCGACAGCATGCTTGTTATCTTTCGCCTCAACGATTGCAATCGGAGTGCTTTCGTTCAAATAAAGAATATAGTCTGCTTTCTTGGCTTCCTTGCGGGAGACCATATTTCCTCTCAAGTTGATTTGTCCATCTGTAATTCTTGTCTCCATTGTAATAAGACTAAGCGCCCACTTTTTTGTTATGGCAGGCGTAATAAACTGAAGCTTGATATCCTCTTCAGTCATCTTCCTTTTCGATAAGACTGCTGCCATGCGATTATCCTCCAAACTTCCGATAGTTGCTGATTATCAGAACTTGATGCATATAAGAATTATTCTACGATTCTGCAAATTTCGGCAACCTCATCCAAGGTTAAGAGGCTGCTTTCCTGTAGCCTCATTACTTCCATCAGAAACGGTCTTGTGACGCTGCTTTCAAAACGATTCAAGCGGAAAAGAGACGACTTCAACTTCGCAGGAAAACTTTGATGAACGATCAAAATCGGCCGGATCACCCCAGAGGCGATCGTATGCGTCCTGGTCACCCTTGATAGGTTTCAATTTGACCTTTCGGTTCTTGGGGTTAATCTCATCCACCAAATATTTCTTGGTGATCTGCGCATAAAGAGTATCGTCCTCAGGGACAACCTTTCCATCTTTGATCAGGTTGGCCATAGTCAAAAGGAGCAGGGAAACGGTCGTAATGCGCTGCTGGCCATCAATGACAAGGTAGTCAGAACTACTGCCCATAGGGTCGCTTACAGACACGATGCCGCCAAAGAAGTGCCACCGCTTCTTGTTTTGGATCGTCCGAACAAGATCCTGGTACAGCTTTTGCAGTGCTCTTCGCGCCAATCATTAGTTTCGCTGATAGACAGGAATGATCAGCTTGTCCGCATTTTCAAAATGAGTAAGAAGTTCTCCTTGGCCGTTCATGATTTCCCTCCAGCCCATCAGTGGCGTTCTTCTTGCCGGGTTTCTTATATTTCTCGGGTAACCGATATACTTTCCGCTCTTTATTCTGGCATCCACTGGCTTTTCTGCGTCTTTTGGAAGGAGCCAACAATAACCAGCACGCTCTGCGCCCGGTATCCGCCCTTGAGAGCAAAGCGTTTGAATACGCCTGTTAGATAGGTTCCATTTAGTTGCTGCTTCGCTTATGGTCATATAATCCATCTTGACACCTCACACAAAACAAAGAGGTCCTGTCGTGGCAGAACCTCTAAATGGCTGCCAAAGTACGCAGCTGTAAAACTATCAAGTATCAAGTTAATAATACACCATCATGCGAATAATATCAAGCCAGTTATGTGGATTAGCTACGACCATTTCGTGAACAATCGGCACAGACTCCCCGGTTTGCACCTCCCTTGCCACCGTAATAGGACATCTGCGCATCCTGCTTAATTCGGCCGCAAACCGTACACATGATCCATCGCCGATTGTAGCGATCCACTGTCCATTCTTCAGAGGACGGGTCATAGCTCTGGCAGATCCGGATATATTCCGCATCCAGCTCCTCTTGCGTAGGACCGGCTGGGACCACAGGCCTAGCAGCATACGGTGTTGGACGAGGATAGACAGATCTTCGCTCGAAAGATCTTTCTCGTTCTTCACGCAGCCGGATCTCTTCTTCATTCGTTCTCCTAATCTTATCGATGTCGAATAGCCGATCTTGCAAATCTCTCTTGAAGTCTTCTTTCTTTTGAATTCCCGCACCTGCAACGCAGAGGCAGCAAGGTGGCTGCGCTACATTGAAATGACAATGGGCACAATCGATCCACCGAGCAGAATACTTGCCCTTATATTTTCCAAATGAAATCGGGCACAGGTTGCCGGTTCCATGCTCCGGGGGCGAAACCGCAACAGCGTATCTGTGGATCGCTGAGGAACAACTGAAGCGAGCACGCGATTCGGCCACTTCCACACAAACTTGTTCTCATCATCCAGGCTGCTGGAGATATACTCATTCCCAAAGGCGTAGGACTCATCGAACACCCAAATCACCTTATAGCCGGCCCTCGTGTAGAACTTATTGCGCCGTTCAAATTCACCGGCAGAAATCGGACTATGCTGAAACTCAATGGCATAGCCGCCCATCAAGATGTCTGCACGATGGCATTCGCCCCTGTGTTCCACGACAATCTCACGAACATTTTCGGGAAAACGCGATTGCCATCCTCGGTGCCATTCAGACATATCGTATTTCCAGTCATCCATACACGAGGTCACATGAGCGAAGTGCCACGAATTGACTTCGCCCTGGCGAGGAATCACCTGGTTGCCGCACACGGGACAGTAATACTCTTGCCCCTTCTCCGCATCGAATGCGTGAACGCGGTGATGATCCGCTGTCAAAGCATATTCCAAAGTGATCCCTCCTCACAGAATAATCTAATCGCTGTCTTCTTGGCTGCTCGCGTCTCTCTGGAAGCCATACTCAAAAAAGCACATGTCCAGGATTTTGGCTGCCGGATACTCAATTCGGCTGCCGCAATGTTTTCGGAGCTTTTCAAACTCATCCTCATGGTCAAGATACAGGTTGCCAAGGGTTCGGATGGATTTCGCACTGAATACTTGGGGTGCTGCACCGGTATCAGCAAGAGCCTTTTTGAAATACCGATCATAGGCGGGTACGCAGCCCACAGTACCCAGCAAGATCTTGGTAAGCAAGGTATCCGTTGGGATGCCGGCACCGGACGCCACATAAGCTTCTGTAATGCTCTCGCTAAGTTTCATGATGCGGTCAGCATAATACTCCTGCGAGAGTTTCTCGGGAGAAAGGTCCCAGAGATCATCCCACTCCGGCTGATAAATCAAACGGACAACATCCGCATGGATCTTGTAATCTTTCTGCATGAGGAAAGAGTTTCGAAGCATACCCCAACTGGCCAAATACCAAGCCAGGTGCAGGCAGAGATAGTCGATCGTGGCGTCAATCTGCGGGCGCCTATTCAGCCGAAACGCTTCATGGCAGTACTCCCAAGAGAGATACCGGTGATCTGGATCATCCTTCATACTGTCATAGCACTCGTATCCGGCTTGAATGGCTTCAGCAAGTTTTTTCTGATCCACAACACGATAGGGCGGCTTACTATGGTGCGTGTGGCCCTGTACTTCGCCTTTCCTGAATACGACCCATTGTTCCTCTAAACTAATGGAATCCACGACATATCCCGCACTGATCCAGCTGGAGCAAAAGGATGCAGGGTTTGAGAGATTTGCCCAGGATGGTCTGTTCTTATATGCGTGGTTAGGGATTGGGATGATCTGGTTCAACTCATCGAAAGTAAGCTTAACAGAGTCTCCTCCGTGTTCCTTCAGCCAATTTCCAAGTGGAGCATATTTCTCTCCAATAGCCATATCCGTCACCCATTCAGTTCATGAGGCTTGAACACTCTTTTGTCCAGCGCGAAGATGCGACTGCTCACCTCTCCCACCTGGAGACCGGCCAAGGTCTCGCGGTAGATTTCCATCCGGCTGTCAAGCATATCGATCTGGGAGAGCAGCTCGCTCTCCGCACAGATGGGCTTCACTGCAGCGCCGAATTCTGGCTCTCCGTGATGGGAAAGGATCATGTGCTGCAGCAAAACGGACTTGTCTTCAGGGATCCCCAGTTCCGAAGCTACGGCAGCAACTTCCTGTGCACCCATTACGAGATGGCCAAGGAGCTGTCCTTTCACCGAATACTCCGTGACGAGGCCGAGCTGAGAAAAGGTAAACTCCTTCTCTTTGGCAAAGTCATGCAGAAACGTGCCTGCAAGCAACAGGCTGCGATCGATGATGTCCACGTAAAGGCCGGCCAGGAAATCAGCCGTTTTCATCATGGCCGCAGTGTGCATCAGAAGTCCGGAGATAAAGCCGTGGTGGACGCTTTTAGCGGCTGGGATCGTCTTCAGGGACTCCTTATGGCGGGCCATCATCGTGCTGCAGATCTTCCTGTAATCAGCATCCGTAATCGAACTGATCAGTCTCTCCACTTCTTCCATCGTAGTGTCCACATCAATGGGAGCCACCGGGACCAAGGCGGACAGGTCGTAAGTATCATTGTCGTCAGCCAAACGGATCCGATCGACAGTAATCTGCGGGGTGCCTCTGAACTCAGAGACAGTGCCACGGATCTTCACAACATTGCCTTCATCTGCAGAGGAGATGGGGCCAGAATAGTCCCATACTTTTATTTCGATGGAGCCGGATCGATCCGACAGAGAGGCACTCAGAAACGGCTTGCCGGTAGCGGTCGTCTTAGGATATGCAGCTTTCAAAACATAGAAGCCCTCCACCTCATCCGATAGGGACATCTCTGCGATCAGTTTGTTATACTCCATCTTTATTCCTCCGTAGTCTGTCTTCGTTTACTCGCCTTTGACACGAACCCCAAACCCATTGACTTCAATATCCTCGTCTGCAGGAATGAGCAAGTACTTCCGGCCATCAATGATCCTTGTCTCAACCAAGTAGCTGTGCTCCGGACCGACCGAAATTGTCGCATCGGCGGTCTTAACTTCAAAGCGGCTGCTATCAATCAGATTGGCCGGGTTCAGCGTTGCTCCATCACCGAACTGGGTGGCGCAACTATCACGGAACGCAAGGATCTTCTCCTCTTCCACACCGTTATCGCGCAGGATTGCTGCCGCATCACTGACGGAGAGTTCCAGCGGTTCGGGGTCATGGCTCTCCTTATGCTGTTCAATCTGGTCGCGGAGTCTGTCATGGATAGACTGGACCAGTTCCATATTGCAGGCATCACCCAAAGCTTCGCTGAGTGCATTCTGGAATGCTTCTTTTTGCTCAGCGGCAGACATGGGGGCTGTGGTATGAAATACGCTGTCGATAACTTCCTGGTGGATCTCATCTGTCTTTCTGGAATAGAACAAAGCATTGTAGATATTGGCCGCACGATCGTCAAAGGCTGGGAACAAGAATCCCAGTTCCGGTGCGGCAACGATCTGGCCAGCACAACTGTGGAACTCATTATCTCCAGGGAAGAATCCCAACTCCACTTTGCGCTCCTTCACAGGACAGACACAGCAAACGACATAGGAGAATACAGCATCGGATGCATCTGCGTCCATCTCGTCGTTTTTGTTCTTACGGGGGACATCGTATGAGTCATGTGCCAGGAGGATGAGGTAGTTGCTATCCCCAAGGTCAAGAGAGTTGATGATTTTCTGATAGAACTCCTCACGGATGTCACCGTCTTTCAGTTGCGAATCGCGCAGTGCCATGAGAAGGCGATGCTCATCACTGTCAGCTACCTGTTCAGTAGAGAAGATAATATCGATCAGGTTCTTCCCAAGTTTTCCGGAAAGAGTCTTCTTCAGCAGGTTCAGGTACTTCTCTGCATCGTCCTGCGGGAGAATCCCCATGGATTCATCAATGTATGAAACGATTTCACGGCTGCTATTGACAAAACAGCCATAGATACGGCTGATAGCATTCCGATCCATACGAAAACGGCGGCGCAGTTCGCTTACTTCTTTCAAATTCAATTTAGGTTACCCTCGCTTATCAATTGGTCTAGCTGCTTGAAGCAGCCCTCATCATATCACAGTCTGCCGATTCTGTCACATTCCGAGAACTCGTTGAATTATTCCTGCCAATCATCCTCACAGCCAGTTTCTTGAGCAATCATTATCGCAGTATCGGAGAAAACGCAGCAGTGTTTCTGCTCAGAACAAGGACACTGACAGGCCATTCTCTCTGGCTTGCTGACTTACGGTTTTGTATTGATTGTTGATTACATCCAAACAGCGTGTTCTGATGTAATCAATCGAATAGTCCCTCAAGTGATCCACAATCGTTTCACCACACTTAACAAGAAATAAGATTTCCTATTTGGCCGACCAGTCAAGGCTTGCAACGGCCACAGGGAGAATACCCATTTGAAATGGCCTCATCACGGGTGCCGAAGAACTCCTGCTTGTTCTTTTCCTTCATATCGTTCACGCTGGAACAGGTGGGATAGTGGAACTTCTTCGTGTTTGTATTAAGGATATAATCTGCCTGCGACGCCTCACTTCTGGTCGCTGGCTCCTGCTTTTCAGGCTCTGGGGAAGGTGTGGGAGTTACCGTAGCCGTCTTCTGCTCCTCCTGCTGAGCACTATCTGCCAGCTTGCTCTCGCCTGTGGCATAGTCAATCTCAATGCCCGGTTGGACATTGTAGGCAAAGACGCAGTAGGAAACCCCGGCACCCTTGTCTTCCACAGAATAGCCTTCCATCAGAACGCCGTTGGCCAGAAGATTATCTCCCTCAAAAATAGGCGTTACACGGTACATAACATGGTTGCCGGTTTCCTTCACATAGTCCGCTACCATATTCTCGAATGGCAGCATACCATCAATGTTCAGGTATCTGGTGCCGGTAATCAGGTTCTTTGTATTGGCGTTTTCGCCGGTCAGCTGGTAGCCAATGAGGTGGCAACGGTTGTAGAGATACTTACCATCGACAAGATCATCATAGCGCACGGTATGCCATCCGGTAGGCTTTACCATGCCAATGGAACCTCGCGACTCTGTCGGCATCAGATCTTGTCCAATACTCGCGCATGCGGTGCCGCAACGTCCAAGTGCGTCGAGATCGCTGTAATACTCATAGGATTGATCCGTCAACTCACTCTCGGTGAAATACGGCACATTTCCATTTACCGCAACATAGGGCTTATCCGTGTATTCAGCGATTGCACTGAGCGAGAAGGCGGGTGCTTCAGCACTCAGACTATTTTCATTTGCGTTCTGCTCTGGCTGAGACGGCTGCGCTTTGTCAGATACCGAGTCATCCTTTCCTGACTCCGGGTCTGAGGCGGATTCTCCATTCTCACTTGTGGTAGAATCCGAGCCCTCGGCCGACTCTTCTTGCTGCGTTTCCTCAAATGCGATATCACGGTTCGAACCGTTTGTCTGCACATCTGTCGTGGTTCCGCAGGCAGACAACAACGATAGACAGAGCATGAGCGATAGGAAGACGGAGATCGTTCGTCTTCTCATCTTTCATAAACCTCCATTGTGATCAGGTCGTGAGAATGCCCCGCAAACTCAGACGTGCCAACCAAATGCCATTGGCCAGATCCCAGCTGCAAATCGAAATACCGGTCAGCGGGATAGGTGCGATCCCATCTAAAAATGGCGATTCTCTCGATCCACTTCTCAAATGTTGCAAGCGGAGCATCTTCCACGAAACAGTATTCACCTTGAGCAGCTTCCTGAAGGAAGGCGTCGTCTATGTTTAGGTTCGGAATGCTCTCGGTATCAAACTGGCTTGCGGAGTAGTGATTCATCCAGAGAGGGACATTGGCAACCAACTTAGCAACATGCTCTCGGAGAACGCTGTCTTGGCTCTGCCTGCGATGGTTGAACATCATGCCATTCTTCTGGTCTAAACAGGTTATTACGATCATGGGAAGAGACCTCCTTCCAGTTATTCGTCCTGTTCCGACTCAAACTGTGTGAGGTCGCTGTAACCTTTCATGACAAGCTCTTCAATAATCGAATCTGCATTGGCTCTCACAACCTTTGAAACCGCATAACAGGTCTCGCTGGTGGTGTAAAGGAAAAGCTTGTTGTCCTTCGGATCGTATACGGCTTCCTCTACTTCAAGGGCAATGCGGGTCTGATCCTGCGCGTCTCTAAGCAAAGCTCTCATTTCTATTTCCTCCGGTATTTTCAAATTTGTTGGAATAGGTTTCATTTCATCGTAAAAACAATGATACAAATAGCAACTCCAAAAACAGTCAAAAGAAGTCCCAGTCCCTTTGACATTGAGTTGGGGTTTATCAGAAGATAGAGGCCAACAAAAGGCATGGCAACGAGAAGTAGCAGTAACTGAACCAAACAGCCAAGAGTTTCAGCCTCACCATTCCTGCGGTATCTACCAGCCACTATGACCACCTCAACCTTCTAATAGGTCTTCAATTTCCTCAATTTTCTCGTCGAGTTGTTCGCATTGTTCTTCCCACTCTTCGTATGCCTCGCTATCAAGGTCATCTGGTTCCTCGCATTCAAGGGTGTCTCTCTGGGTGCGAAGTTCATCCAGACAATCTTCCAGCTCATCGTGAGTCATGCTTTCATAGTTCTCGTCTTCGTCCACAGTCACAGAGATCTCTACATCCGGATTGGCCTCGGAAAGAACTGCAGCAAGTCCCATGATGCGCTCGAGGTCGCTCACCTCGCCATCGTGGTTAAAATCGAATAGATCCATATGTTTTCTCCTCCTATAAGGTACGTCCCTTCGGTACTGTACGCATCATAACAGGAGCCTTGTCCAATAATACGGACAAGGCTCCTTCTGAACAACAAAAAGAAGAGGAGCACCAGGTACTCCTCTTCTTTTGCTTTGTGTTAGATTTGTAGAAATAGATAAAGACAATTTCGTTAATTTGCTTCTCTTTCAAAACAAGGAAAATACCCTTGTTGGCTAAATACTTCCGCTAATCATTCGGTCAGTTTCCCGAGCAATCCAGCTAAGAGTGGTGCTTCCAAATTCATATTCTCGCGGATAATCCACACCGGTAACGCAGGGTTTTCACCGCGCCCAACTTCTGTTACAGTACCACTTTTGAAGTGCAGAAAAATACGATATCCCTGATCAAAGAGATGTGTTGAAAGGAAGCAGGACTGATCCGTGTGGATGAATGCCACATGATGATGGACCGCGCGCTGCGTCTGGTAATAACCAATGAAGAATTCATGACCTCTCGGCAGATTGCGCGGCATCGCCCAATAATCCTCATACCAATGGTATTCCATCTCTCAGCCCTCCGTTTCCAAGCAGACCTTCAGAATTAGCTCGTGCATACAATCAAAGATCTTTTGAGAGCACTGCGCACCTTTGGAACGCATATATCTGAGATGCTCACACTTGCCATTTTCGATTGTGACGCTGATGAGCTTATCATTGATCCAGCCCTGCGTGCGAAGTGGCACATCGACTTGATATCGGCGCATGAGGTGATTGACAATGGAATAAGTGCTGGAATCATAGCGGCTTTTGTAAAGGCTGATAGGTTCATTTTTGAGCGTACCGCCGCCACGAATAGTGCGAATGGCCAAGTCAATCATCTGCTCAGCCTTGCGGTTCCGTTCTTCACAGAAAGCGCGATCTTGTTCTTCCTGCTCGGCTTGCCGCTTGAGCGCTTCCTCCTGCTTATACGCACGATACTTAGTTCTCAGCGCAAGGCAGGACGAGATCTCCTCCAGAATGAGTGCTCCAACGAAGTCGGGGAAACTCTTGCCGTCGCATTCTTTCGAATCAAGGAATGCGGCGACATGCTGATCTAAAACACTCTTAATGTAGTCCGCCTGACGAGCAGAATCATTGCCAAGCTCTATGATCTTTTCCGTCTCGCGTGCCATCGCTTCCGTGAAAGCTCCTGTGCCTGCGGCACCAGAATCCCTCAGGTGTTTGAAATATTCCTCTCTGCCTTCTTCGGAACCATACAAGGCAATCGTTGCGGGAAGTAATCCACAATGATTCACCAAGGCATAGTCCGTCATCCGGAGGGGAACCAGATGGTCATTGACCTCCACATGGAGAATGTACGCATCGTTTGCGGCTCTCGGATACTCAAGATCTGGCTTGCCATCGCTACGCCAAAGGCGGTACGACACGGCGCCGTTAGAAACCTCACGCTCCAGAACTGCTCTCATCCGTTTCTTTTCCACATTATAGTTGCCATCATAGAATAATGGCGTCATCAGCTTTGCTGTACCCATCATTTACCTCCGTATCTTATTTGTCCTGATCTGAAATGTTCTTGAACTCGATGAGCTGTGTGTAGTCATCTGCATTCCCGTCACCATAAACGATGGCCTGAAGGCGACGCTTCTCCGGAGAGTATTCAATCCATGCAAGACGGATCGATCCTTCATTGAAGCAATCATTCATACCGTTGCCACAAAAAGCAACAGAAATGCCAGGGTAGTCAGGATCCGCTTTGATCCCGACTACCAGCTCCCCCAATGGGGTGCGTACAGTCAATTCGTCATTCTTCATGGTTCACCTCCGTTGCAGGGGTGAAGCTCGCGAACTCCGTTTCCACGTTTGGACGATGGAGGCTCAAATCCATGAGGTCTATACAGCTGTAGCAAGGTTCCTCCACGGTCATTTTGTTGCGATGGAGGCAGCGACTGCATGGCGGTCGATCAACGATCCTACCGTCCAGCAATTTCTCATAGAAGCCTTTCACGGTACACCTCCATCAGTCATTCTTCTGACCAAGTAGGTCAATCGAAAGCCTGTCTTGAACCGTCACGCCGCAGCGCTTCTGGAGGAAACCCTCTAAAAAACGCAGTGCAATGAGAGCCAATGCGGCATCATCCACATCCGGCCCGACAGGTCTTACTTTCGCCTGACGCGGAAGCGGGTGCAGGTCAAGAGAAGCCATGAGGGCTACATCTACCTGCGCCATCTCACGGTCTGTCAGGTGGCCTTTGAAGTCACCAAGACGGCTGACATCGACGGAAGAGATCTGCTCGCAAAGTGCGGTCGAGCGCTTGCCGGCACTTTCAATCCGCACATGCGTCGGCATAGGCTTTTTGTACTGGCAGGTCAGGTACACGACTTCTACAACAGGGCTGTGCTCATTACACAGCGGATTAGAGACGATGATGGCCGGCCGACCAGATCGCTGCTCGGATCCGACCGTTTCGCTCGGATTGACATAGAAAATATCGCCACGATTGATACTCATAAACGTATCGTCCTCTCTTTGATCATAAAGTAATATCTTGCTCGATGTAGTAGAAGTCTTCATCACAGCGGAAGCACTGACAAGTGTATTCTGGAATGTCACTCAAGAAGAGTGGGTCTCCGCAGCGAAAGCAGGTACCGACACTCTTTCGGAAGACCATATCTTCCATCTCGTCTTCGGTTACACCATGCTCACGCAGATACACCTTTGCCGCTTCAACACCTGCAAAGTAGATCACTTCATCCGCATCATTCTTCAGGTATTCGAGTCCATTCAGGGATATCCCGTTGATGTACCGGCCAACAATGACAGGATCGGATGAACCATCTGACAACTGCGTTTGCCGATTGAGAATGGGTATCCCCAATTCCCGTGCTCTTCGGATTTCCTCCTTCATGCCACTACTGATGCGGTCGCCATAGATGACCAAGCGATCACACAGGGCAAGCAGGCTTACGCCAAAAGATAGGGCAAGTGCTCGTTCTTCCGGGTTGGAATCGTCAAGCAGATAAGGTAAATAAGCGTGCGGGGCAACTGCGCGGCAGCCGAACTCCCGCTCACACATTGCTATATACGTGCGTGCTCTTTGGGCATTCACCATGATCTCAGCCCGTGTAGGGGCAGAGAGGGGCGAGCACACATAGGTAAGAGCCATTCTAAATAGCCTCCTTCATACATAATGCGATGGCCCGAAGACGAGGTGCTATTGCAACTCTCGTCTCCGGGTCTTCTTCAAAAATCAGATATGGCAATCGACGATGGCAAGGAAGTCATCATCTTTCGCCTCATTCATGAGCTTCTGGATCTCATCGTTCCAGGCTCGCTCGTCCTTGTCGTTGCTGGAGATCCCAAACCAGCCCATATCACCGGAGCCGATCCAATCTCCATTGCGATCAACAAATGCATAGGTATGGCACATGTATCGATCCAGATCGGTAGCGCCTTTCCGCGCCTTATACTCATCCAGAGTTTCACCTTTCAGATACAGCATTTCGCCCCAGGCTGAAATGCCCTCATCAAGGATCCTGCACAGAGGGCCGAAATCGGTAAGGTCTTTGGTCTCAAATGCTCTTACACACTTCTGATACCGTTTCTCGACCGTATCGACAGCGATCTTACGCATGACATCCCAACAGATATCCTTCTTGCGTGCGGCATCGGCATACTGATACCCCTCAGGATGAGTGGCAGATTCGCCATCATCGTCTTTCGCAGAAGGAATGCAGTCCTGCAGCCCTGCCGGAACTAAGAACCGATTCGGGAATCTACCGCCGATCTGCCACCAGTCCCATTTCGCGTTGGGGTTGCAAGTGTAGCCCCATCGTCCATCTGAAGCCTTCACAAAGCCGCGATGTTCATCACAATAAGCCTCGAATGAGGGATACCACGATTTGACGGGGTAATCAGTCACCAACTCCAGTGCTTTGGACTCCTCCGTCTGGAGTTTGCTCTTTCGATCCCGGTTCGGGCCGAACGCATAGATCCTGTCCTCCTCAATGAAGAAGGACTTGTTGAAAGCATCATCGTAAATGGAGTGGATGCTGCCATCCGGGAACCGGACGACACGCATGGTGTCATTCTCAAAGTCGGCTTTTGCCTCTTCCGTGCGATCTTCGAATTCGCGATACTTCTCTTCCTCTGTCTGTTCATCGAAGGGGGCCAGAACAGGAATCAGGTGGTCTTCCAGATTATTGGCATGGATGTTGTTGACAACGCCATCGTCAGGAACAATAACACAAACAGAAAAGTGACTCATAATTCAATTCTCCTTATAATCTGATAGTATTTTGCGGATCCGGGCAAAGCGCTTTTCAATCGCTTTGCGACCGACTCCGCATAGTTCAGCAATTTCACGATTGGTGTAGCCTTGGTTGCGGAACTGGATCGCCTCAAACTGCTTATAGGTGAGGTTATCTTCGATCACGCGCCAGAGGCCATCATCAATCGGAGCAATTTCAGGTGCAGGGATCTCACAATAGAACTCGATTGGGATTTCCTGCGGTTTTCCGACTTGATCTCGTGCATAGTTCGATAGCTCTGAACGCAGATGGTACCAAACCAACGTGGAGAAGCTGTACTTACGCAGCGCCTCCTCCGACAGGTAGCGTACCACCACTTTCAGATACCGATTGGCCAGGAGGTCGTAGTAGTCATCCCCAAGGCTGTGCTTTGCCATAAAGTCAAGAAGGAGACCATGATGCTCCTCTGCAAAAGCCTGCTGCTCGGGGGTGAGTGGCTTCATATCCTTTCACCACCTAACCTCTTATCTTCGCAAGCCCTTCTGCGCACTTGTAGTATTCAAGTGCGGCCAGGATCACCTGTCTCGTTTCCTCCGACCAACCTCGGATTCGGAATTGTTTACGAACCTCATCTTTATCAACCCGCGTCTCACTCATGTGCTCGATGCTGTTTTAAAAGCTCAACAAACTCCTCAGCTCTATTGATTTGCGGGAGAAAAACATGATTATACTCTTGGGCCGTCATGTTCCATTTGCCTCCTATTCATCCGCGTCATCTTCTTCGTCATCGGAGAAACGGTTGAAGATTTCATCATATGCGCTATTAACAGAGCAAAATTCGCAGCCATCAGATTCACAGTGCCCTTTGTTGATTTCTTGTCTACAGTACTTACTGAAGAGTTCGCGAAACGCTTGCATTTCTTGTTTATTCATCATCAGATACTCCTTTTCTTTCAGGCCGGCTTCTGCAGAACAGCTTGGATCCCGACCAACTCGTCATACTTGCCACGGTCGATTGGCCGGAACTGCTGCTCGCGAATGAAGAAGTACAGGCGTACCGCCATCACGAGATACTCCACGAGATCGACGTAGAATGCCGCCAAATTCGTGTAGTCATAATCCGGAGTAAAGCGATCCATAGCAAGCTGATAATCGACCCAGTAGGGATTACTCTCCTGGTAATAGGAGCAGTTTCCCGCAGCGTCCTTCGGCTGCTCTCCAAGCACGTCATCAGAAAACCAAGAGGATGTCGAACTGACTACCATCGCAAAGACCTGTTCCTCCGTCTGCCGGCACATAAACTCCGGCAACACCGAGATCATGGACATGAGCTTCCTTAGCGTGCTTACCCGACACTCCAGTTCCTTAAAAAGCCAGTGATACTTGGCGTCCTGTTGGTCAAAGCCTTTTGCAAGCGCCAGCGATAGCCGGCCCTCATAGTACTGCCGGAGTTGCTGCAGCAGATCGATTCCAAAATAGAAATCCATCTACTCCACCTCCAGCTTGACATCATTGATGGCCTTGCTGATCAGCTGCTCTCTGGTGATGTGAAACACTCGGGTAAAGAGATCCATATATCGATCCTGTGCCTCGGGTCGCAGCATGTTGTAGGGAGAGACGATGCCCCAAATAGCCAACTCCTCCTCCGGAAGCGCAAAGGGGTCTTCACGCCATGTTCCGAAGTCGTATTGAGGCCGATGTGGATTGGCAGCTCTCTCAACTTCATCTGCTGTCTTGGCAATCAGGATCAGTGCCAGTTTCTTTTTCAAGATGACACCGACAAGATCCTCGCGGATCCCACGCCGCACATATTCTTCAGTCAAACCCCTGGCCTTGCGGAAAGCATCCAGCTTCTTCTCAATCAGTCGTTTCGGCTGCTCGATATCTGCCAGCAACTCGCCAAGGGCCAGGAAAAAGGTCACCTCACGATCAGAAATCATCAATCTAACACCTCCTTGAAACGGCTAAGGGAGTGCCGAAGCACTCCCTTGCCAGAAAACAATTACTCATCAATGAAAATGACGAATGCGAAGTCGATCTCGCCATCCGAACCCTTGTGCGTGTAGCAGACATAACTGCCATCGCCGAAGCCGGAGGAGGAGACGACGCCATAGGGCATGACGCCTGCCGACCTCTCACTGAGCGTGATATCGCAGGCATGGTTGTACCAAAGGTCTCCGTAGTCATGCTCAGGCTCGGGCATACCCTTGAAGATCGAGTTGTCCTGATAGAACGCCTCGTCATAGAAGCCTGCCTGACCAGAGTCAACACCCACATCGATCGGCTGCTCCAACCATCCGTCCTTCATCTGATAGACTTTCCTCTGACGGATCACGCTGTAGTCGGGGCCAGTTTCCTTGTGACGTACTGCCAGGACGGCACAACGCACGCCCCAGTCGCCCATGTCAGTCTTCAGGACGCCAGCCTCCCATGTGCCGGTCTTGCACTTACCGAAAGTACCGCAGCACCAGACATCACGATCGTAGCAGGGATCACTGACACGCATGGTCTGGGATGTCATCTCAAAGCCACCGAGGACGGTCATCTCTCCGGGGAAACGCTTCCTCATATCCGGCACCTCCCTTACTGCTGCGCCGCAGCACGCTGGTCATCCAGCAGCTTCCTAGCGTCGCGGATCAGTTTCGGGCCGAAGGTCAGCTCCCACGACTCGATGAACCGGGCCGTGCGGTAGACGATGTTGAAGAAGTCCAGGTCATTGATGTTCACATACACCGAGCGCTGCTTCTTGTAAGTGCCAGACTTGATGTGAGTGCCACCGGTAGGTGTCTTCTCCTTCACGGCACGGCCGTTCTCCACGATAATGCACCAGGGATAATTCCGGCGCTTACCGTCGTTGCCGACCGACGCACGCTTGATCGACAGTTTCGTCACAGTGCTCAGGCCATTCTCATCGGGGTCGCCGAAGATCTTCCTCAGTGAAATCGAAACGGTCCAGGTCATTCTGCATCCGGCTCAGCACGAAGGGGAAAAGATTGAGACAGATTCGTGACTCGGACGGTCTTATCGCCTTTACCGTTGGAGTAATCCTGCAGCACGACGCCAATGCAGGAGTAGGCCCGGAACCCGTCCGACTGCTCCTCGCCCTGAGCGTGCATGTGTGCGTAGTACTCAACCGGTGCCGGCTTGAGCTTGTCCGTGAACTCACACAGTTTCTTATTGGTCATGTAGATTGCGATCTGATTCTGAATACGGTTGTCTTCCACTTGGACATCCCTCACTTTCAATCTTCATAGAGCAAGTCGTTGAACTCGCTGACATAAGTAGCTTCCGGCGTGAACTCCGTCGAAGTCACCTTGGCCCCGTCCACCGTGATCGTGTAGTAGGACATGCCGCCCTCGACCACAGCGAACATCTTGCCGTCCAAGTGATAGCCTCGTTCAGATAACCACCCGGCAATGAGCTCGATCCAGTCCGTGATATAGTAGGACTTCTCAGCCTCATTCCATCCCAGATAGGAGCGGCCATTGTTCGGATCGTTGAGCAAGACAAGGTCACAGTACAGGCTCGGGCACGGATTGGGCGGCTTATTCATGCTGAATTTATTGTCGAGTCCTTCCGGATATGGGCCGGCCTCATGAAGTCTTCGATTGAGATCAGGCGTCTCCACGGGAATGAAGAATGCGCCTTCCTCACCGAAGTCTCCGTCGCCAAACAGGCTCATAGGCTTTCGGTCCTCCAGATCAGGAAACAGCGTATGGAGCGTCTTCACATTGCGCTTCATATGCCGAATGTCCATGAATTGCTTGAGTCTGGTAGCCAGCGGCTCCTCAACGCAGGGTGTGATGCGGATCGCGCCGGTGAAATCTGTATTTGTTCCCATACCTTACCTCCCGGCTGTCCTGGAGTATCTCTCCAGGACAGCTTTGTCATAGCGGCAGATCGGGATCTCAACATATCCACTGCGGCGCTTCTCCACCACTTCCGTGATGAAGCCGATCGACTTCAGGAAAGCCAAAAGGCCAGTGTTTTCGCTGTAGTCCTTCACGGCAATGCAGCCCAGAGGGACTTCATCGCTCAAGTTCGCGGTTACATCCATCAGCGGCTCAGCACCTTCAGGCTCCTGCTTGGCGATACCGATATACAGCGTGCCGGAAAGAGCGCGGGAGTTGTAGAAGAAGCACTGCGGGCAATCCAGATACGGGGTCTTCAAATGAAACAATTCCATAATTGACGGGGCTCCTCTCAATAGTGATAATCCAGGGTTCCGCCAAAATAAAAGGACCCGCTGAGATCTGTCTCGCGAATCCATTCATCAAGGCTTTTCAGTTCGTCATTGAAGTAGACATAGAGGCTGAACTTATCCTGATAGTGCTCGTTCAGCTTATACATGGCCATGCCGATGTCGTACTTGGCCTCTCCTACGAAGGCGTCCAGCGAGATGCCGGTCAGCTCACAGGCCTTATCCAGGAATGCATGGTACTGTCTTTCGAAGTACTTCTGCTTGGCTTTCGGCTTAAATGTGAAGCTCTTACCATCCTCCGCCACATCCACAACTCTGGCCACAGCATCGAGGAACCACTTGATGTCGTGATCCCGGTCCGTGTCAGCATCCGTGTAGTCAGCAATGGAGTGGTAAAACCAGTCAGGGACAGAACTCTCGCACATGCGCTCATGCTTCAAAATGGGATCCTTGCTCAGTTCAATGATTCTGCTATGCATGTCCTCACCCCCTCTCTTCAATATCCATATCCATCACAGAAGACGGCGCCTTCCGATAATCAGGATCGCTTTTGAAGATGCAATGGGGGTTATCACAACGATCGCCCAAATAGCACGGGAGCTTGTCTACCTCATGATAGAACGGGTGGCAGTAGTAGCCGATCCGCTCATCAATGGCATTGATAGCATTCTCCACGATGTTGGCGATCATCAAGTCATCCCACTGGGGAATGGATAACTCAAACTTCCTCGGTGGCGCTGACTTGGCCGTTAGAGCAACGATGAGCTCATAGGCAGCATTGTTGATGACATCCTTCTTGGTCTTGCAATACCAGTCAAAATCTACTTTTCTCTTCATCTGCTTTCTCCTTGTCTTCGACATCATGCCGCCGCAGAGGGCAGTGCTTGTTATCGCACTCGTCCGTCAGGTAGCAAGGCACCTCATCACAGTAGAAAGGATGGCAGGTATAGCCGACCTTTTCTATGATGATCTCCTTGACCGCATCAACCACTTCGCCGATGATCGCCATGTCCCAGTTTGGGGTAGCAGGATCATCCTCTAAAGAGGCACCGGGGTCTTCCGCCGTCAGGACGCCGATCAGCTGGTAGGCAGCGTTGTCGATCGTATCATTTCGCTCGCACAGGTAATTCTCAAAGTTCTGCATTTCTCCACACCTCCCTTCTCATCGAGGGAGGCTACGCACGATCAGGTTCGTCAGCATCACCGGCAGTTCTTGGAGATTGGTGATGTCCAAATAGCCATCACCATAGATCCGCTCAATTCGCGGGCGGTCTTCACCAATGGCTGCCGCGTAGATTTTGACACCTTTTCGCGCATACTCCAGTTTGATCCCACGCAGATCAGCTTCTGCTGCAGATCCGGAGTAACCGTCATCATTTGGCTGCCCATCGCAGATGATCATGAGGATTTTCACCTCAGATGTCTGCTTAGAGAGTTTTTCCGCCACAAAGCGCAACGCGGCGCCGTCGCGGTTACAGTCTCTGGCACTCATGTCCATCAGCCGATAGCGGTTATTCTTATCGTAGGTATCGAAATCCGAGTAGGAAAACAGTTCAACATGTGAGCTCCAGGCGGTATGACCAACGACCAGCAGCGGGATGCCAAGCGACTCGCAGAAGTCCTGGATCACAATGGCAGTTGCTCGGGCTCTGGTAATGCGATCATTTGAACACATAGAGCCACTCTCGTCGATGAGCAGGCCAACGGAAAGGTTGATCGGCTCAGTCGGAAGCCGGGAGTTGTAGAAGATGCGTCCGTCAGTCCGGTGCAAGGCGTGCTGATTCAGTCGCTTGCCGATCAGAAGACCGGTCTGCTTGCCGCCCTGCCGCTGATCACGAAGCGCTGTGCTAACACTACGCTGCAGGCGCTTTGAGAGCATCAAAAGATCGGGAGCCACGCGGTTATAGCTGTCAATGAGGTTCTGATCCACGCGAGCCATACGGTTGACCGTGATGTGGATATTGCGGTGCGCGTTGCCATATCGGATGGAATTTGCCTCACGCTGGAGTTCTTCAGAGAGTTCTTCCTCTAGTTCCTCTGTGACTTTTTCCTCCGCCATATGCTCCAAAAGCCGTTCAATGTCCTCTGCTGCGTGCTCGTAGTCATAGCCGTCATACTCGCTGTTCTGATCCACACCGCCACTGCCGCTGCTTGTGATACTATTCGTCAGATGGGCAGCAATGCGGTCACTCTCTTCCGAAATCACACGCTCGGCCTGTGCCCGGATGGCATTCATCTGCCCAGGATCGGGCGTGAAGGAGCCATTGCTCGGGACAGGTGTCGTCTTCATCGTGAAGTTAGGCGCCGCCTTAGGGAGTTGGCTGGAGAGGTCTTCCTCAACCGCCTGCTTACCCTGCTGCAATCCATTATCGTCTTCATCATCCCCGCTACCAGACTGGCCAGGGGTAGGAACGCCTCCGGAACCACTACCGCTACCGACTCCTTTCTGCTGCTGAGCCTGCTGTTGCGCCTGTTTCTGCTTATCTCGCAGAGCGTCAAAGCAGCGCTGCATCATTGGCCAGAGATCTATCAGGATCTTGCTCACGGTCTCACAGCGGGATCTGGCATCGTCGTCGTAAACACACTCATCGACCAGAGGAATGTACTGGTAGAGTTTGTCAATGAACTCACCGGTGTAGCCTGACAGGTTATTGACCTCGTGTGCCCGGATATACTGGATCAGGAGGTTGAGTACGATACTGTGGTCATAATACTTGCGATTGATCATCTCACTGATCTCCGGCACGGTATCCGCGAAGCGCAGGTTATTGAGTGCGATCCCTTTGGCGGGGGAGCCAGGAAACTCATAGGAGTACCTGGCATCCACATATCCGTCTTCCAAGATGTTCTGCAGCGCATGCGCCACACTCATGATGACCTGATAAGGAACCGTGTCGGTCTCATCGAGAACTGCTTCGAGGATGTCGCGTGCATGGAGCTTTTGCATACTGTCCAGACCGTCAGGCATCTTCGGGTAGAATTTGCCCTTCTCCAGTTTGCTGAAGTAGCTGTTCCAAATGCGGTTATCGGTGAACAGGTTGTGTCCACACTCATGCGCATTGAAGCCCTCCAGACTCATGGAGCGCAGCAGTCGGGTCGGTAAGCTCCAGGTGATGTGGTTGCAGGCATTGATATAAATGCCGTGGTAATCCGTAAAGGCCACGGTATCATCGTCATGGTCTGCCACAACACGCACGCGCAGCGGCCGCTTATAGCGTTTCGTTGCCGCCTCGGCAAGGTCGGTCAGATAGCCGTTATAGGCTCTTGAGGAGAAGAACTCCTCATCTGATATCTTGCTTTTTGCGTCAAGGATCCGCTTTCGGATCTGTCGATGTGATGTTCTCATACGCGGTTCCTCCAATCACGCCGGGACACTGTCACAGGTGACGGGGATCTCTTTGAGCATCGCTGAGAGCGTTTCACACATCTCCTCGAAGGGCTGCTGGGGGTAGAACCAGAACAGGTGCTGCTGGACGCCGACCACGCTGATAATCAGCGGCATCTTCCCGGAGGGAGGATAGTTCCGCATAGGCTCAACGAGCACGCCAGACGCAGCAGGGCCGAGCGCCATGTCGATGACCCACTTCACGAGCCTTGCGGCCTCGTCGGAGGTCTTGGCCCGATCTGCGGGCAGGTCATAGCAGGCCAAAGCAACCGCAACGGCAAAACGGACAAAGGATTCTCTTTCGACTCTCATCAATAAACACCTCTTTCATCAAATTGTTCTTGTGTACTGGGGCTCCAAACACGAAGAGATCAGCTCGGCACGATTATCCGGATCCGCAGAGGCAGAGGAAATGATGGTGGACAAGGCTGACTCATACGGGTCATGAGTTACCATGGTGGACAGCACCCAACTCTTGAACTCACGCATACCGCAGCTGCCGTCCGTAATCATGGTCTGGCGGCAGCGCTCAGCGACGTCACGCACGACAATGGCCATCTTCGTCGCCTCCTGCTCATCGGTAAAACCGGTGACATTCATGACGCGTTTCACCATCGTGTTCAAGTCGGGAGCTTCCATGTCATAGATCAGATCCATACGGGAAATCACGCTCTGGTTCATGTCGCGACATCCGGAGTAGTCCGAGTTGGTCGTGACTACGATCACCGTATCCGGATGGCGTTTTACACGCTCTCCGGTGGGCAGAGTGATCACCTGGCAGTTATCCAGCAGAGAGTTCAAGCCGACCAGAACGCCGGGGTTTGCGATACAGGAAGGCTCCTGCAATTCACAAACATAGCCGTGCCGGATCGCCTCAACGAGAGGTGTATCCACATAGCGGATGCGCTGGCCGGGTGTTTCTTCCTTCTCCACCAGATTTCCAACAGCAATCTCGATGAGCTTCTGCAGCACATCGTCTTCCGTCTTCTCCTCGTCGTACTCACCGGTCAGCATCATATAGACACTGGGCGGATGCATGGTGATGTCGGAGATCTTCGGGAGATCCTCGATAGGAGTACTGCCATGAAAGCCGTTGGTATCAGGAATAAACTGTCCAACCAGGTCGGTGATCTCCGTGTTGGCGCTGCAGGTCATAAGCGTGTAGGGCAGATTGAGCCCTGCTGCGATTGCCTGTGCGCCCATGGTCTTGCCGGTACCAGCCTCGCCCCGGAACAGGAAGTTACGCATTGGCTGGCTGGATGCCGTAGTGACTTTGGCGTGCTCACAGACACGGACGACCTCTTTGGGGATGATGTACCAGTCGGGCAGCGTGGGCACCATTGCCAGCTCTCGTGCCGTAAGAGTACGGTTGGAGAGCGCGTACTTGGCTACAAAATCCTCCTTCTGGAAGGAAGACGCTTTCGCCGTAGGTGTCCCGGACATCTGCATGATGGTGAACTCCCCATAAGAGGCGCCGGTGGGAGCGTAGTTGCCGCTGTCCATGGCCATCTGGGTAATGACGGAGATATTGCCAGTCGTAGGGATGGAGATCTTGACGCCATCAGAACCCAGCTGCTTACTGTTCTCAATGCGACGGTAGACATTATCACAGAGAGTCAGTGCGCATTCGAATGCCGCATCCATATCTGCCCAGCCACTCTCAAGGAGGGAGACAAACTCCTGGAACTTCTGCCGGAACTCGTCATCCTCGTTGAGGACGGGCATGAGGCAGAACAGGAGGCCCGAACCGGTGCCGTTGCCGGCACCAACAGAATAGGGCTTCAAGGCCTGTGTGCCGTCCTCCACCTGTGCGGCATTGAATTTGCCGGTGACGGGGTTGAAGACCACACAGTCCGTCTTGTTGGCGGATCGATACTCACTGATGCGGTAAGTAGTGCCCTGATGCCCGATGGCGCCGAGGCCATCGACACTCTGCCCATTCTCCGTTGCGCTCACCAGCTTGGCGTATGCGAGCAAGGCCCGCATCGTAGGCGCATGGAGCGTGGACTTCTGAGCTGTACTGGATGTGTTGTACTGGGAAAAGCCCATCGACTTGGATCCGGTATATTTCGGGTCGTCAAAGGGCGCCGGTTGCTGGAGACGGAAGCTCCAAGCTTCAAACAGTTTGGTCTTAGCCATAATCACACCTCATTGAAAAATAAGTTAGGCCCAGGACACGGTGAGTTCCTGGTTACACACTTCAGCGGCAATGTCATCTTCGCGTGCCAGAACACACAGATCCTCCCACGCAGGACGGGGCGGAAAGTCGGGGATGGTATCCACCGGCTGCTGCTTACCACTGGCTGTGACGAAGACATCTCCGTTCTCCTTGATGGTCAGGCGCTTGTGGCCTTGCACATTCAGCTCGTCAATCAAAGCGCTGAGCAATGCGATGCCTTTCTGCGTGTACCACTGCTTCACATCGCTGCGATCCAGGATGTCCTGCTCTTCCAGGTCCTCATCGTTGTGCGGCTGCAATTCAGCCTCCGCAAGAGGAACCATCTGGACCAGGGCGATCTCCAACTTTCCAGTGGCGCTCAGCGTCACCTCACCGAAGTTGAATGGATCACAGTGATAGAGCTTGATGCGTTTGGTGCAACCCTTGCTGATCTCCTCGGAGCTCGGACGAGCCTCCCAGAGCCATGCGACCGTGGGATAGCTCTGCTTCAGTTGCTCCATGATTCGATAATTGACCTGTCTGAGCAAGCTCAGTCGGGTATCATCATCTGCTTCTTGCGGAGTCTCCGTAAGCGGTTTGGTCTCCTGCTTCGCAGGAAAGGCCTTTTGCTCTGCGGGCATCTTTTTGCAGTGTTTTCTGTGCGAGCGAAATAGCTTCGAGATCACGAAACACACCCAGACAAAAAGCGCAGCGCAAGCGATCCATTGGAATATGGGGCGCTTGAAGATCGCGCAGAGAAACAGACAGGGTACAACAAGAACCCTCAGCAGGGTCCATGCGTCAATTCGGCTTTTGACAGCCACAAATAGTCAGTCCTTTCGTATGTAGATTTTGGAATGGACAAAACAAAATGGGCTGCAAGCATTCACAACACTTACAGCCCATATATGTATGTCCAGATCAGAGGGGGAGGTCGTCATCGTCATCGCCACTTGGAATCGTCTGCTCCGGGCGTACCTTACCGGTGCTCTTCTGTGCGGTTTTTGCCGTACCCTGCGAAGAGTCCGCCTCATCGCCTTTCGGCTTTGAACCAGTAAAGTGCCACTCGAGGACACCGACATCCGCAGAGATCTGACGGATGCCCTCATCCGTCTCGTAGGGACGCAGATTCAGATTACCGATGATCTCGATCAGACGGCCCTTCTTGATGCCGGCCTTCTGCATCCGATTGGCGATGTACTCGCTTGCGGTGCAGTTGAAGAAAGAGGCGTTGTCCTGATTTCCATATTTTGTGTTGACCACAAATCGGAATGTGCAGTAGTCTCCATTCTTTCCGCTCTTGATCTCCGGATCGGTGACCAGACGGCCCTCCATAATGATGGTTGCGTGCATTGTCATTCTTCCTTTCTGCCTTTCGGCTTAAAATATTCCAAACGCCTTACGACGCATGGTACAAAGTCATCCAGCCGAAGCCGGATAAAGAAAAAGACAGAGGCGGATGGCAATAGAGTCACAATCCACGATTCTGCCTGATATGCCTGCGTGGTTGGTCACAGGCTCACATCTTAAAAAGCTCCAGTTGGAGGATCAATCTAATAAAGAACACAGTAAGCATATCATCCGCTTCGGCGCCCTTCCAGAATACCTAAATCTGCTTTCCTGACGAAAAAGACAGCTCCTCATGACCAAGTACGACGATGGCCGGCTGGAGGATTTCTGGGAGTTCAATCTGGATCTCGGCGATCGGTTCCCACTTGAGGTAGAAGCGATAGTCGGTTCCAATCTTGAGTTTGTATCGGCCTTCCAGGATTCTCTGCTCCAACGAGCCGTCTTCCAAAGCCAGCACGATCGTGTGCCGCTTCCTTGCATAGCCGGCCTGTTCCCGGACAAGCGTCCCTTCAATGCACTCATAGTGCTCTCCCTTGATCGTTCGATAGTAGTCGATGATCTTCACGCCTCCGGCAACAGCTACACCAGCTGATAGCATAAGGAGCGTATGGTCTTGGGAGACGAATGAGAGGATGATGCCGAGAATGGTAATGGCAAGGATCGTAAGAACCAACTTAGTGAACTTAGTTGCTATGGGTGGTGGCATTTTCATAACAGGTTCCTTTCTCTGTTTATAAGACAGTGGTAAAATCAAGCGCCCAGAAAGCGATGAAGCTTTCTGGGCTTGTATCTATGCGTGTTCCAAAATGACCTGGCGTGTCAGGTAGAGATTCGCTGTCGCCTCCAGGACATCGTGGCGGTAGTCTGAGAGGCTTGATGCGTTGTTCAGCCGCGCCTGATTGTCCGACTCCTCCGTGTAGATGGCGGAAATGACCTTGTCGGCCGAACTCACATCGCGCACATTGTTCTCAAAGCAGCGAACCAGCTCCGGTACGCTCAGCGGGGTCTGAAGCACTAGCTTCATGATCCTGCGTTCGGCATCCGAACTCTTCTCCGGCTGCAGCAGATAAACAGCCTCGAAGAAGTTTACCTTCTTCTGCTTGAGCAGCTTGGCTACATTCATGAGCTTCCGGGTACCCTGGACACCTCGAAGAGGAATCACATAGGTGTCCGAAAGCATATTGTAGAGCGCATCCGCACCAGTGTATCCTACACCCTTGATGATGAGCTTGCGCTTAACCAGCATCTCCAGGGACTTATCAAAAGAGGAAGGTTTGATCTCTGTTTCCTCCATCTTGTCATAGAACTTTTTATGAAGCTCCTCATAGGTCAGTACATCCCACAGGAGCATACTCCAGAGACTGAACTCCGGAATGGAGACTGGCTGCAGCTTTCCCAGCCGCATGATATAAGGCATATTCTTGCCGTCTTCGCTTCTGATCTGATAACTGCCTGCAGCAGCATAAAATGTCATCATTGCTGTATCCTCCTTATCCGTTCTACACTTTTCTTACGAAGGTGGCTTGGGAAGAACAACAAATCAGCACAAAATTTCCATCAGGGCAGGTTCGTTCCGGAGCTTGCTGCGGGCTCGCGAGATCCATGCATTGACATTATTGACGGTGGTCCCGTAGAGATCTGCAATCTCAACAGACTCATATCCCTGCAGCTTCAGCTCAATGGCCTCGACGCCTTTCCGAGCAACACCCTGGTACTTCTCCTTACAGGCGCGCAACGCTGCCATAGCGGAATCGTCAGTGACCTCGGCCTCGAAGTCAACGGTGGTATGGGCAAGCAGATCAAAGAGTACCTCGCCCTCTTCAAAACCTGCATCTACACTTCTCTGGAGTCGGTAATTCATCGCACGGCAGTGATCGATAATGGCATTGTAGATATAGCGACATGCGAAGGGTGCGAATTCGCCGCTATCCGCCTGGTACTTCAAAGCGGCACGGCAGATGGCCTCACAACCGATGGCATAGAAGTCATCATAGGTCAATAGCGGTCTGTTGGGAACTGAGATTCTGGTTCGGATGACCCAGTTGACCAGATCCAAATGTTCCATTACAAGCTCATTCTGATAATCAGTCATGTCAGGCACCTCCTTTATGCGACACGATGGTTTCTTGCGAGCACTTCATCGCAAAGCCGGATGAGCTCCTTGCATCGGTACTCGCTGCACATTCCAATGTGGGCATCCTTCAGACTCAATCCAAAGGAGTCCGCAAACCAACGGTAGGCATTCTCTCGTGTCATGATCCCGGTCTGCCAGATGCGGTCAAACTTCCGGTGCGCCTGGATGCGCAGGTTCCGGAGGTCTCCGTTCGCCGGCACGCCCATCGGCTGATTGGTGCCGGGATGCGCTGCCACATAGGTGTTGCACGCGGGGTAGTTGTGACAGACATAGAGTTTCCGATCGTTCTGGCAGTCGCGGTAGATCTCCGCTGCTGGTCTCAAGATCATGGCTGCTCCGCAATGGGGGCAGCGGAAGGGTCTGCTGCGCTGGGCTCGGGTCTTTCTTTTTTTCAAAATGGTCATCTCCTTTTTGCGTTCTACTAGAGTTCACTCAAAAAACAGGGGGGTACCCCCCGTCGCTTCGAAAAGAAATTTGTAAACTTTTTGTGAACGGATGTGAAAAGAGCTATTGCACGCAAAATGCAATAGCTCTTGAAGAGAAATACAGAGTTTTGTAACGTGGTCATGTGAAATTTGACACGTTAACCAGATTATGCTATAATGTATCAAAATTAAATTAGTTGCATATATTCAATGCGAAGGAAGGAGAACAATGGACTATAGAAAGCTATGTGTAGAACTGTTCGGTACTGACGATGAGGCCACACTTCGCAAGATCGCTGCAGAATATAGGAAGAAGAACACACGCAACGCTGGCCGGAAACGCAAAATAGCCGACGAAGATATCCACAAAATGAGGGCTATGCGCAACGCCGGCACATCCATGCAGGAACTGGCAAGGACATTTGGGCTCTCTCGTCAAACGGTTGAGCGATACCTAAACACAGCCGCAGGCGATGGCTGCACAATGCGCATCACTTATATGTTCAGAAGGCAGCCTTGTACGGTTATTGATGTAGACTTCCTCGACCAAAAGGTGGTCATCCAGAACAAAACGGATGACATTCTGCATCGTGCATTCGGTGTGCTGGAGCACCCAACCTGGAATGACTTTGAAAATTTCTTACGGGATCGCTGCTTTCCTCAGACACGCGGCAACTGCAAGGAACTGCTTCAAGAAATGGATCTTACGGATTATGATCCGTTGAAGATCGTAGAAAAGACGAAGGGTCGTTTAGCTGATGACGAAATGTGGTTAAGACTTCGTTATCTTCCGAGGAAGGAGATCATTTATGCAAGTCATTGATTTTACGAGCGCGGATAGAATTATGAGCGAAGGCCATACCTCAAAGGGTGACCAACCCAAATGGAAGCAGTCAGGCAATTGGTATAAAGCGGACCACATGGGATACGAAGCACTCTCGGAAATAATCGTTTCACGTTTGCTCACATGGTCAAATGCGGATGATTTCGTGGTTTATCAACCAGTGTTCATTCACTATAACGATAAGGTAATACCGGGATGCTCCAGCCGTGACTTCATGCGCAAAGATGAAATGCTGATTCCATTTGAACGGCTCCATCGCGCCTATGAAGGTCGCGGGCTTGCTCAGGCGCTAACAAAATTTGACTCTCCTGCGGCTCGAATTGCTTACACGGTTGATTTTGTTGAGCGCGTCACAAATCTAACTGGTGTGGGAGCATATCTTACCGCTATCCTTGAATTGGACTGCCTGACGCTCAATGAAGATCGCCACACAAACAATCTCGCTGTATTGCGGAATGAAGAAACAAAGGAATTTCGCCTTTGTCCGATCTTTGATAATGGGCTCTCTCTTCTTTCAGATCTGAATGACTACCCGCTTACCGATGATCTATATACCTGTATTGAGCGAGTACAAGCGAAGCCTTTTGATTCGGATCATGTGGAGCAGGTGACGGCGGCTGAGCAACTCTATGGCAGACAACTCACCTTTCGCATATCGCATGAAGAACTGAGGTCAGAACTGAATTTGCTATCTGAAGCCTATTCTCCAGATATACTCCAAAGAGCGGAGCGTGTACTGCTTGAGCAGAAGCGAAAACACAGCTGGCTCTTTTAGACTACTTGACCAAAGAGAGCAGCCTCGAGGAACATCCGGATAACGATGCAATAAAGAGAAGCCACGGGTTGAATACCTGAGAGTATTCAACCCGTGGTTTCTTTTGCGATAAATAGCCATTATCGAAGGTTGTCCTTTCTATTGGACAGGGTTTATGTTATGATATCGTTGCTTGACAGAAATTGGTTCGACCAGGTTGAAAGGATGATGAACATATGCCTCGCTCCTCATTTCAGAAGCTGAAGATTATCTACATCATGGAGTACCTGCTGAAGAACTCAGATGAAAACCATGCCGTAACCACCAGCCAGATCATTGCCTACCTGAAGTCTCATTATATTACTGCGGAGAGAAAGACGATCTATAGTGATATTGAAGCTCTGCGGGATTTTGGCTTGGACATCATTCAGGTATCCGAGGGGAACAATCACGGCTACTATGTAGCAAGCCGGGACTTTGAACTGCCGGAACTCAAGCTCCTCGTGGATAGCGTCCAATCCTCAAAATTTATTACACATAAGAAGACGCTGTCCCTGATCAAGAAAATCGAGAAGCTGGCCAGTATCCATAGCGCACAGCTGCTCAACCGACAGGTATTCGTGAAGAACAGGATCAAAACGATGAATGAGTCATCTACTATAATGTCGATGATTCATAATGCATCTGCAATCGGAAGATCCGGTTCCTGTATTTATATAATGTAAAGGAGCGCGTACCGCCATGACGGAGCCAGACATAAGCAAGCCAGTCCCTTTGCAATGACATGGGACGATGAGAACTATTACATGGTTGCCTTTGATTCTGCTGCAGGGATCATCAAACACTACCGCGTCGATAAGATGGAAAAGATCACCGTTCTGGATGAAGAACGAGATGGTCAGGACGCTTACGAGGCGCTCGATACGTCTGCGTATATTCCTATACGTTCACCCCGGCGAGGAGGTCAAGGTTCATCTCCGTTTCGTCATCTCGTGGGCGCCGTACTCGACCGTCTCGGCG
>SCPN01000579.1_pt1 | contig 42072 bp, 42 predicted proteins | sample 6106831 | NCBI WGS metagenome assembly SCPN01 (sample SAMN10720447, study PRJNA508395) | human gut metagenome | isolation source: Participant 1, 0 month | reverse complement strand
GTCGGATATATACCGTTTTCATCAGGAATTCCAAGCGGCGTCATTCTATCCACATATGTAAACTTCTCTTTAGTATTGTCATCATTATGACCAAACTGCATTAACACGTAATCTCCTGCTTTGATACGGTTATATGCCGGCCCCGTATTATAAGGAAAATCTGACTCTGTAAAATTTCCGTTGTCAACGAAACGTCCTTCATTTAAAAAGCTCCTGCTGCTTCGTCCGCCTTGCGCGTACACATTTACATGTACATAATCCGGATCAAAAAAACTCCACAAATGATCTCCCCAGCCGCCTATAAAATTACTCTCATCATCACCATACGCTGTCACAAGTGAATCGCCCAGCGCGTGTATAGTAATTATATTTTCTTTTTCCACAATAATCCTCCATTCTGCATACACTTTAGTGCCGAAGGAAAACCGGCTAAATCTTTCTGCCATTCATCATGATTTATTTTGATAATTTTTTCATAGGAAATGCGTCATGCATAACATCAAATCCAAGCTTTTCATAATAACCCACCAGTCCCGGATTTTCAGCTGTAAGAACTATACAAAGATAATCTTTATACTTTTGTTTAATCATCTCTACAAGCCTTGTTCCTATTCCATCTTTCTGATACTCAGGATTTACTAAAAGATAATGTACATATGCTGTCAGTTCACCATCATCAAGCGCATTTATAAGTCCGATGAGCTTTTCTCCATCCCATGCAGAAATAACCGTACTGCTGTTATAAAGAGCCTTTACCAGCCTTTCAGAGTAATTTGCTGACAGCCAGTTAACTGATGAAAATAATTCCTTTAACTGCTCTGCTTCAAAATTTTTGTCAGTTCTGTACTGTATCATAAATAATCTCCATTCTGATTAAAATTTAAAACGTGATGTCTGCTCATTTATATTTTTGCTCAAATCATTAAGAATTGCTGATTCTTCCTTACACAAATCAACGTTATTTGCAAGACTCTGCATACTTGCGCTTGTCTCTTCCGTTGACGCTGCATTTTCCTGTGCAACTGATGCAAGCTGCTCGATAACATCATTTACGCCTTTTTTAAGTTCTTCAATAACTACTGTCTGATCAAATATTTCTTTCGAGGCTGATGATACCTCATTAATCTCTTTCTTTAACTCATAGAATGACTCTTTGGTTCTGTTTAACTTATCTGCCTGAACACTTGAATCCCTGCTAAGCTCCTGCATCTTTTCAACGCTGTCTTTTGAATTGCCCATAAGCTCTCTTACAATATTTTCAATCTCTGTCGCACTCTCCGCAGAATCCTCAGCAAGTTTTCTTATCTGCTCCGCAACAACAGCAAAACCACGTCCGCTCTCTCCTGCTCTTGCTGCCTCTATGGATGCATTAAGCGACAAAAGGTTAGTCTGAGCGGCAATATCCTGAATAACTGTAACCGCATTGCTGATATTTTGCGCCGATTCATTTGTGCGGTCTGTCTGCTCAGTCACAACACCTATTGTATCTGAAGTCTTATTGTTCATCTCAACCAATGATACAAGCATTTCTTCCGATTCTGCAGCCAAACCGTCCATCCTTGTAATAGAATTTTCAAGTGTACTTACACTAAGACCATTTGCCTCAATCGCATTTCCGATATTGGCAACATTATCACTTGCCGCACTTGTATCCTGCGCCTGAGCCGTACTTCCTGTTGCAATCTCCTCAACAGCAACATTAATATTATCAACACTCTCAACAATTTCTGAAAATCCTTTTGTAAACTTTTCATTACTGTCCGAAAGCTTTTCTCCCTGCTTTTGTATTATGCTTATAATATCTGTCAACTCACTATGAAGATTGTTTATTGACTTGCTGATAAGACCTATTTCATCTTTTCTCGAGGCCAGCTTCTCTTCTCTTGCATCCTTTGTAAAATCAAGTTCCGCAATCTTATCTACAACTCCCGTAAGCACATGAAGAGGTTTTACAAGATTTCTTATAACAATACATCCTGCGCATACTAATATAATTAATACTACTACTGAACCCGCAACCATTACATTTTTCATCTTGGTAATCGGTGCAAACGCATCCGCCTCATCATTAGTTATGACAAGAATAAATCTGCCCTCAGGATTTACATAATATGAAGCATATTTAACCACTCCGTCATATCTATACTCAGCACAATCCGGGTCTGATATCTTTCCGCTTTTTAATTCATTAACAAGCTTTGTTATAACCTCATTCTCTACAGGCTTGCCTATCTTATCTGAATCAGGGTGATAAAGCATTGTTCCGTCTGCGGAAACAAGATATGCATAACTGCTCTCATTTCCTTCTATTTTAACGCCTGATAAAATCTTGCTCATCGTATCCGGGCTCTGCAAAATATTTTTCCCATTTACCGCCATTAAAGTATCAATAATATATCCGTTTGACTTAACCGATGACATCATATAATTCTGAACCAAAGTTTTTGTCATATCCTGACTCCTCGGCAATGATATCAAAATCAAAGTAGCTGACATAAGAATAACGCCTAATGAAAACAGACACACAATCTTAAGCATCATAGAATGTAACGTCTTAACCTTCTTTTTATTCATAACAATACCTCCAAATAATTTTATATTAAATTGTACACGTTCACACAATCAGTGTAATTATACACCTTATAAGCATATTTGTCCACAATCAGCCCCCGCTTCTTCTGCGTGCCCGTCGCATATCGTGAAGCTTACGCTCCACTTTTATGCCCATTTTGGGGCGTCTCCCCAGATCATTCCCCCACTACCCTGCAAGCACAAGTTGGCTCAGCCCTTTTGACACTGTAATCCTATAAAAAAGCGTCATTCACGAGCTTGCAAGATTTGCTGGCAAACTTGTTATCAGAATGCGTCTTCGACGCAATTTCCTATAAAGTAAAAAACATACCTGTAATATATTTATATCAAATATATCACAGGTATGCAAGCATTATTATAAAAATATTTTTAATTAAAGATTAGCAATCATATCAGCATATTCTTCGTCTGAAAGATACTTCTTATCAGGATTCATAAGGAATACACCACCCCATTCAAATTCATCTTTGTACTTAGGGCAAAGATGGAAATGAAGATGATGACCTGTATCACCATATGCACCATAATTTACTTTATCCGGATGGAATGCAGCCATAATTGCTCTTGCAACTCTTGCAACATCCTCAAAATATGCAGCTCTTTCTTCTGCTGTGAGCTCATTCATATCACCTACATGCTTCTTATGGGCAACAATACATCTTCCAGGATGGCTCTGCTCCTTGAAAAGATATACCTTTGAAGTTTCAAGTTCGCAAATCTTAATACCGAACTTAGCGACCAAATCGCCTTCTACACAATAAGCACAATTATTATCTATCATTTCAATCCTCCTTACTGGGCATCCTTGATTGAGAAGCTGATTCTTCCCATCTTATCCTTGCCCATACATTTACATTTAACATGATCACCTAGTGTAAGAACATCTTCAACATGTTCAATTCTTTCATTTGCCACCTTAGAAATGTGAACCATTCCTTCCTTGCCAGGTGCGATTCAGTGTCAACTGCCAGATTCTTTAATACTTACTACTTTACCTTCGTAAATTTCACCTTCGACGAAGTCGTTTACGATTGTCTTGATATACTTCATAGCCTGATCCATGCCAGCCTGGTCAAGTCCGCATACAGATACGAAACCATCATCTGTGATATCAATCTTAACACCGCACTCATCAATAATTGCATTGATTGTCTTACCACGCTGTCCAACTACTTCACCAATCTTTGCAGGATCAATAGTTGTCTGGATAATCTTAGGTGCATATTCACCAACTGTCTTTCTAGGTTCAGCAATTGCAGGCTTCATACATGTATCCATAATGAAAAGTCTGGCTTCTCTTGTTCTTGCGATAGCCTCTTCAACAATAGGTCTTGTAAGACCGTGAATCTTAATATCCATCTGGATTGCTGTAATACCCTCTGTAGTACCTGTTACCTTAAAGTCCATATCACCAAAGAAATCTTCAAGTCCCTGAATATCTGTAAGAACGATATAATCATCATCTGTATCACCTGTAACAAGTCCGCATGAAATACCAGCAACCATTCTCTTAATAGGAACACCAGCTGCCATAAGTGACATGCATGACGCACAAGTTGAAGCCATTGATGTAGAACCATTTGATTCAAATGTCTCGGATACAGCACGGATTGCATATGGGAATTCTTCTTCTGATGGAAGAACAGGTACAAGTGCCTTTTCTGCCAATGCACCATGTCCGATTTCACGACGTCCCGGACCTCTTGATGGCTTTGTCTCACCAACTGAGTATGATGGGAAGTTGTACTGGTGAATATATCTCTTTGTTGTAACATTATCATCAAGACCATCTACCTTCTGTGCTTCTGATAATGGTGCAAGTGTTACCACATCACAAATCTGTGTCTGTCCTCTTGTAAACATAGCAGAACCATGAACTCTAGGAATAAGGTCAACCTCTGCTGACAATGGACGAATCTGGTTGATAGCACGTCCATCTGGTCTCTTATGGTCTTTGAGAATCATCTTACGTACAGTCTTCTTCTGATACTGATAAACGGCTTCGCCGAGAACTGCAAGCCATTCTTCATTATCAGCAAAAGCTTCTGCCATCTTTTCTGTCACTTCATCAATATTCTTTTCTCTTGTCTGCTTATCATCAGTAAATACTGCTTCCTCCATCTGCTCCGGAGTAACAATCTTTTTCATTGCCTCAAACATTTCAGCAGGAACAGCACAGCTTACATATGTATGCTTTTCTTTACCTACTTCTGCAACTATTTTATCGATAAATTCAATAATTGTCTGATTGATATCATGAGCCATATAGATAGCTTCAATCATCTTTGCTTCCGGAATCTCATTTGCACCGGCTTCAATCATGATAACTTTCTGCTTTGTAGATGCTACAGTAAGCTGAAGGTCACCATCCTGCCACTGTGACTGTGACGGATTGACAATAAATTCACCATCAACAAGACCAATCTGTGTAGTTGCACATGGACCATCAAATGGAATATCAGAAATACATGTTGCAATTGATGAACCAAGCATAGCAAGAAGCTCAGGACGGCACTCTGTATCAACTGACATAACCATATTATTTAATGTAACATCATTTCTGTAATCCTTAGGAAATAATGGTCTCATAGGTCTGTCGATAACACGTGATGTAAGAATAGCATTTTCACTTGCCTTTCCTTCACGCTTATTAAATCCGCCAGGAATCTTTCCTACTGCATACATCTTCTCTTCATATTCAACACTTAATGGAAAGAAATCAATTCCCTCTCTAGGCTCTTTTGAAGCAGTTGCTGTTGAAAGAACAACTGTATCGCCATAATGCATTAATGCTGCACCATTTGCCTGTGCACACACTCTTCCGATATCAACACGGAGAGTTCTGCCGGCCAGTTCCATAGTAAACTGTTTATACATCTTTTCCTCATTTCTGCGGTGCCAATAATCATTATCTCTCACCAGACATAACCTGCACCGCCGGTATATCCGATTGTTTTCAACAAGATGAAGTGCCCGAAACAACTGAAAAAAGCATTATTATTATAATGTATTTTTCAGCAGTCTCGGCTAATCACTTCAATCTTTTCATATTATTACGCCAGCTGCCGGATTATCATATAAAAATAGCTGCTCCGGTCAATAACCAACGTAAAAAGGGCGGAGAAATACACTCCGCCCAGTGAAATTACTTTCTGATGCCAAGACGAGCAATCAGATTTCTGTAACTTTCGATATCTGTCTTCTTTAAATACTCGAGAAGAGCTCTTCTCTTACCAACCATCTTTAAAAGACCTCTTCTTGAATGATGGTCTTTCTGATTAGTCTTTAAATGCTCTGTAAGCTCAGCAATTCTTTCTGTAAGAATAGCAATCTGAACTTCTGGAGAACCTGTATCGCCAGGCTTTCTTCCGTATGCTGCAATAATCTCTGTTTTCTTTTCTTTAGATATCATCTTTAAATCCTCCTTAATATAACCGCCTGTTACTAAGAATCAGGTCGGAGTGTCCTGAAACTGAATAACGGCTCACATACCTTGCTACTATATCATAAAAAAATCATAATTGCAAGCATTTATTATAGCATCAGCATGCTTTTTGAAAACTGTGCATCACTTTCCATCTGTTTTGAAAGAGCCTCTATTGACTCAAATTTCATCTCCGGACGTATAAAATGAAGCAGTTTTACTTTAATATGTTTTCCGTATGCATCTTCTTCATAATCAAACAGATTAGTCTCAACTCCAATAACCTGATCTGTACTCACCGTCGGCTTTGTTCCTATATTAGTCACACCGCCATATTCTTTTCCGTCTATCTGTGTTATTGATGCATAGACACCATTTGGCGGCAGAAGCTTGCTTTCCTGCGGATAAATATTCATAGTAGGAATCTTAATTTTTCTTCCAAACTGATTACCCGGACACACTATTCCTTCAATAGGAATATGGTCTTCCCATTAGAACATTAACAGTTTCCATATGTCCAAGCACCAGTTCTTCTCTTACATATGTACTGCTTATCTCTTTGTCCTGATATTTTTCTTTCTCAACGACAATCGTCTCAAAACCATATTCAGGACCACATTTTACAAGCATATCTGCATCACCGCTCCTGCCTTTGCCGAAGTGATAATCAGTTCCTACAACCACTACTTTCGCACGCAGTTTTCTTATTATTATATCTTCAATAAATTCCCCGGCATCCGTATTCATAAGTTTTTCAGTAAACGGATACTCAATAAGGGCATTAATTCCAAGACTCTCCATAAATGCACGACGTTCACTGTTTGTCGTTATAAAATGCTGCTGTCTTTGCGGACAGATACTTAACGGAATTCTGTCAAATGTAAATGCCGCTGCCAATATATTATTTTGTTTTGCTTTTTCTTCTACAATTGATATAAGCTTCTGGTGTCCCATATGGACACCATCAAATTTGCCAAGCGTAACTGCTGAATCTTTGTCAAGTGTAAAATCCTCTGTGCCATGAATATACTTCATCCGAGCCACCTCACATTTCATCATGCTCACCACTGTAAAATATTTTTTCAGGTACAAGCATAGAATCAATGTATTCATAAATTCCTATAAAAATACCATTTTCATCATATATACGATATTTTTGTTCTGCCTGTTGTGTCAGTGTACGCTCAATTTCACGTACTGCATCAACCGGCAGCTTATTACCGTTATACAGCAGTTTATTATATTCTGAATCAACTGAAAGTTTTGGATAATCAAACACATCATCAGCTGCAATTATATATTCTCCAAGTTCACCTTTTAGTAAAAGTGCCGAAATCTGATTTAATGTAAGACTGTCATCAATTTCAAACTGTCCGACTCTTGTCCTTTTAAGACTTAGCATGCATGCACCGCAGCCCAGTTTTTCCAATGTCATCAATAAGAGTTCTTATATATGTTCCTTTTGAACATGCAACTGTAAATGTGACTGTCTTTTCATCATCATTCAGATTCATTTCATTAATCTTTATAAATCCGATATCAACATGACGCGATTTTCTTTCAACTTCAATTCCCTGTCTGGCAAGCTCATAAAGTTTCTTGCCATTATGCTTTAATGCCGAATACATAGGTGGAACCTGTTCATATCCTCCGACAAATGATATAATCACGTCAATAATTTTTCTCTCATCAGCATTTACTTCACTGACAGATAAAACTGAACCTGATATGTCCTGAGTATCTGTTGTTTTTCCAAGCAGCATAACCGCCTCATAAGTTTTTCCCCAATCGGTAATCATGCCGCATAATTTTGTTGCTTTCCCAAGACACACAGGCAGAACTCCCTGTGCATCCGGGTCAAGCGTACCTGTATGACCGATTTTTTTCATATGAAGAATGCCACGCAGTTTTGCAACTACATCATGTGATGTAAAACCAGGCTCCTTATATACGTTTATAATACCGTCCATAAATCCCCTTTATATGCTAATTCACATTGCATTGTACTGCTTTTCAATCAATTCGCCTATACTGTTTATTATCTGGTATACCGAACCTTTTGCAAGGTATATCCGGCAGCACGCACATGTCCGCCGCCGCCAAACTGTGTTGCAATTGCTGCAACATCGATTTTTTTCTTTGAGCGAAGACTTACTTTATATTCTTCTTCACCTGTCTGATAAAGGAATATCGCAACCTCAACGCCATCTGTAAGACGAAGCTGTTCAACTATGCCTCCAAGTTCTCTGCCTGTAACGCCATAAAATTCCATCTCATCCATTGTGACAGTAGTAAATATACATTTTCCATCATAAAACAATACACTTTCAAGAAGTGCCCTTCCAAGAATCTGATTCTGGACATATGTTTTCTTGTAAAATGTATTATCTATAATATCGGAATAATCAATTCCTTTTTCCATCATCTCGCCGGCAATTTCCATTGTCTTCTTTGATGTACAGCTGTATTTAAATACACCTGTATCATGAATAATTCCTGTATAAATACATTCTGCCACATTACGGCTGATTTTATCAGCATCCATAGTACCATATAAAACTTCACATGCTGAACTTGCCTGTGGTTCAATTTTACTCAAATCTGTAAATCCTGTATTGCTGACATGGTGGTCAATGCACACTGTCTTGGATGCATTGTTAAAACAGCTTATAAATGGTTCTATTCTGTCAAGACTGCTGCAGTCAAGGACAAAAAACACATCATATTTCTTATCTTCAGGTGTATTTTTTATTTTGTCAATATTTTTAAGATAGTAAAACTCACTGCCCGGCTGTTCGAGATATAAATCAACATCTGTTTCAGGCATATTCTCCACAATGTAATTATATAATGCAAGAACAGAGCCCGTGCAGTCACCATCAGGTCTTATATGACCTGTAATTCCGACACTTTTAACATCTTTTAAAATATCACTTAATATCATAAGTCACCATTCTCTCTGTCATTTTCTCTGTCTTTTTTAGTAACCTCGTCTATCAGCTTAGACATATTTACTCCGTATTCAATTGACTGATCCAGTATAAATGTAATCTCAGGAGTATTTCTCAAATTAATATTTTTTGCGAGCTGTCTTCTGATATAGCCCTCAGCACTTTTAAGACCTTTTATTGTATCCTGCTGTGAAATCTCATCCCCCAGCACACTGATATATGCTTTGCATGTTTTTAAATCAGGAGCAACTTCAACCGCGACAACTGATGTCATCGGGTTGATTCTTGGGTCCTTAATTTCACTGCGTATAATATTGCTTAATTCTTTCAAAACCTCGCCGTTAATACGGGTATTTTTCACGCTGTTTTTACGCATAAACTCTCTAACTCCTATCTTGGAACTTCAACCATGATATATGCTTCTAACTTATCACCTTCCTGAATGTCATTGAAGTTTTCTAATACAATACCACATTCAGTACCTGCCTTAACCTCTTTTACTTCATCCTTAAAATGTTTAAGTGATGCAAGAGGTCCTTCATAAATCTGCTCTTTATCTCTTGTGAGACGTACTTTTGAATCCCTTGTAACACGGCCTTCTGTAACGAGACATCCGGCGATATTACCTATTCCTGAAGCCTTGAATATCTGACGGATTTCAACCTGACCAATTACTTTTTCTTCATAAATCGGTTCAAGCATACCCTTTAATGCAGCTTCTACATCTTCAATAGCATTGTAGATTACAGTATAAAGTCTCATATCGACTTTTTCTCTTTCAGCAACGATTCTGGCCTGATTATCAGGTTTTACATTAAATCCGATAATAATTGCATTTGAAGCTGATGCAAGAACAACATCGGATTCGTTGATATTACCGACACCGCCATGGATTACCTTAACTACAACTTCATCATTTGAAAGCTTAACAAGACTCTGCTTAACAGCTTCAACTGAACCCTGTACATCAGCCTTGATAATAAGACCAAGCTCTTTTACATTACCTGCCTGAATCTGCTCAAATAATGCATCAAGTGAAACTTTATGCTTTGTATCGTCAAGAAGCTTCTTCTTGCCTTCACTTATAAATGTCTCTGCAACATTTCTTGCCTCTTTATCGCTATCCATAGCCATAATTATTTCACCTGCATTAGGCACATCATTAAGACCAAGAATCTCAACAGGAGTTGAAGGACCAGCTTCTTTGACACGGCGTCCCTTATCATCAATCATAGCTCTGATTTTACCATAACTTGCACCTGCTGCCACATTATCGCCTACATGAAGAGTACCTTTCTGTACAAGAATTGTTGCCACAGGACCACGGCCTCTGTCAAGCTCTGCCTCGATAACAATACCTCTTGCATTTCTGTCAGGATTAGCTTTAAGCTCATGCACCTCTGCTGTAAGAAGAATCATCTCGAGAAGTTCATCAATACCTTCCTTAGTATGTGCTGATACAGGTACAAATATTGTAGAACCGCCCCAGTCTTCTGCAATAAGACCGTATTCTGTAAGTTCCTGCTTAACTTTTTCAACATTTGCATTAGGCTTATCAATCTTATTTACTGCTACGATAATTTCAACATCAGCTGCCTTTGCATGGTTAATAGCCTCTATTGTCTGTGGCATAACACCATCATCTGCTGCTACTACAAGAATAGCAATATCTGTTGCCTGTGCACCACGCATTCTCATAGCTGTAAATGCCTCATGACCAGGTGTATCAAGAAATGTTATTGACTGACCATTTACATCTACAGTATAAGCACCGATTTTCTGTGTGATACCACCGAATTCTTTATCTGTAACATGTGTCTCACGGATTGCATCAAGAAGAGATGTCTTACCATGGTCGACATGACCCATTACACATACAACAGGTGGTCTTGGAACCATCTTTTCTTCCGGTTCCTCATCCTCTTTGAGGAGTTCCGCAATCACATCGACCTTAACTTCATGCTCACAGATACAGTTAAATTCAAGTGCAATTTCCTCAGCTGTATCATAATCAATCTCCTGATTGATAGTTACAACTTTGCCCTGCATAAATAATTTTTTTACAACTACTGAAGGCTGTACTTTCATCTTATCTGCAAGTTCCTTGATTGTGAGGCTGTCCGGAAGAACAAGCTGTTTGATTGTATCTTCTTCTTTTTCTTCTTTCTTGACATTCTTCTTTAACTGGCTATTTGCAAATTTAAGATTTTCTTTAACTTCCACATCTTTCTTGCGGTCATTTTTATGATTATCTTTTCTTGAATCAGGTCTTCTTGAATCAGGCTTTGTCTCAAAAAGGAAATCATCCTTAGGTGCCGAATCTCTTCTGTCATTTCTTCTGCCCTGATTTGAAAATCCACCCTGACGGTTATTATTTCTGTCACCATTCTGGTTTGAACGGTTATCATTATTACGGAAGCCTCTGTTATCCCCGTTTCTGTCACCACGGTTATCATTATTACGGAAACCTCTGTTGTCTCCGTTTCTATTATCTGTGTTTCTGTCGCCACGGTTGTCATTATTACGGAAATTTCTGTTATTTCCGTTTCTGTCACCATTCTGGTTTGGACGTCCGTCATTATTACGGAAATTCCTGTTATTTCCGTTTCTGTCACCACGGTTGTCATTATTACGGAAATTCCTGTTATTTCCATTTCTATCGCCACGGTTATCATTATTACGGAAACCTCTGTTGTCTCCATTTCTGTCACCATTCTGGTTTGGACGGTTATCATTACGTGAATTTCTATTGTCTGAATTACCATTCCTTGGTGCATTGCCACGGTTTGCACCAGAATTATCATTCTTTACATTCTTATTATCTTTTCCACCCTTAGAACTGTTCTGTGGAAAATACAGCTCAGAAACATGTGACTTCTTATCTGCTGTATCCTTTACAGGTTCTTTTGTTATATCTTTCTTTGGTGTATTGTTTTCTGTCATCTTTGCCTCATTTGCCTTTTCATTCTTTGGTTTTGATGCATTGCCTGCCGCACCACTCTTATGTCCGAACTTTCCACGGACTTTTGCAACTTCATCATCATTAAGACCACTCATTGTCTTATATGTTTTATTATTGTTGTCAAGCAAATCCGCAATATCTTTTGTCGTTATATTTAATTCCTTTGCCAACTCATAAACTCTCATATTAGCCATTTAACCTCTTTTCCGAATAACACAATGTTCTTAATTTAACATCTGCATTATTCCATACCAATTTCCAAGTGTTTTTGTATCTGCTTTCCAAAACCTTCATCCAAAACTGCCAGTGATGCACGAAACTCTTTTCCAATTGCATGACCAAGTGAAACTTTATCACTGTAAAATACAATTGGAACTTTATAGAAAGTGCACATATCTGAAAACATTTTCTTTGTATTGTCTGAAGCATCTGATGCAACTACAACAAGAAATGCCTTTTTAGATTTCACTGCCTTTTCAGTTGAAAATTCACCGCTGGCAACTTTTCCCGCACGCTGTGCCAGTCCCAGCATCAGCAATGTTTTATCCTGCTTCAATATTCTCAAATACTCCTTTCAAATTATCATACACTTCCTTATCAACAGGCATTTTAAAAGAACGCTCAAGACCTTTATTTTCTATCGCTTTCTTTAAACATTGTGCATTAGGACATATATATGCACCTCTGCCATTTTTCTTGCCTGTATCATCAATTATAATTCCTTCATCTGTCTTTAAAATGCGTATAAGTTCTTTCTTATTCTTCATCATACGACAGCCGACACATTGTCTTTGTGGAATTTTCTTTGTTGTGCCCAATTTCATCACTCCCGGTTTTAAAGATTATGTCTATATTATTCGTTCACTTCGTCAGCGTCAGTCTCAGCCTGTGTATCTGTATCTTCTGAAAATACAAGCATATCATCATCTATATCTGTCTCATCATCTGATTCTGGCTTTGACTATCTTCAATCTGTGATTCGCTCTTGATATCAATGCCATAGCCTGTAAGCTTTGCTGCAAGTCTTACATTCTGTCCGTGCGCGATTGCAAGCGAAAGCTGCTGATCTGAAACAACAACTGTAGCGCTTCTTGCCATTTTCATCATCACATGCTGATATAGATACAACTTTTGCAGGACTTAAAGCATTAACGATATACTGTGCAGGATTCTCATCCCATTCAATAATATCAATCTGCTCGTTGCCGAGTTCGTTTACAATAGCCTTAACTCTTGCACCGTTAATACCTACACATGCACCTACAGGATCAACATTAGGAACTTCTGCCTTAACAGAAATCTTTGTTCTTGAGCCTTCTTCTCTTGCGATGCTTACAATCTTAACAACACCGTCTTTAATCTCTGCAACTTCTTCCTCAAAAAGTCTCTTTACAAGGTAAGGTGTCTTTCTTGAAACACGTATTACGAGCGGACCAGACTTTTCTTTGTCAGCCTTAGGGTCGTTATTGTTATTCTTATTACCATTAGAAACTTCAAGAACATAAAGTTTGATTCTGTCTCCTCTCTGGTAATTCTCACCTTTAACACATTCATTTTTCTTTAATGTTGTCTGTGTTCTGCCAATATCAACAAGAATATTTCCCTTATCATCAATTCTCTGAACAATACCTGTTATAATCTCATGTTCTTTTGAATGATATTCATTATAAATAGCATTCTTTTCTTCTTCACGGATTTTCTGAACGATAGTTCCTTTAGCACTCTTAGCAGCTCTTCTTGAAAATTCTTCTGACTTAATCTCAACTCTTAATACATCACCAATCTGGCAGTCAGGCTTAATCTTCTTAGCATCTGCATATGAAATTTCCTTGCCATATACAAACTTTTCAGCTTCTTTCTTGCCGCGGTTTTCTTCCATCTCTTCCGCCGGTGTAACTGTATCAACAACTGTTCTGTTGGCATAGATATGGAAATCACCTGTAATTCTGTCAAGAACAACTTCGCAGTTTTCAATTGTATTAAACTGGTTCTTAAACTCATCTTTAAGTGACTTCTCAATTGTATCAAGCATAACTTCCTTACTGATACCATTTTCTTTTTCCAACGCATTGTGCTGTAATTAATTCTTTACTCATTATTTCCTCCTTGTGCCTCATAGGCAAACTTATTCACAAAATGCAAGTCTTATCATGGCAAGATTGCTTCTGTCAAATGTTTTTTGTGTATCATCATCCATCTTTATAGTAACCGTATCCTTGTCGTAAGAATCAAGAACTCCTGTAAATTCCTTACACTTATCAACCGGTTTATAAAGCTTTATGTCTATCAGTTTTCCAACGCTTCTCTTATAATCTTTTTCTTTCTTTAATGGTCTCATAAGTCCCGGCGAACTGACCTCAAAAATATACTGTTCTGAAATATAATCTTCTCTGTCAAGTATCTCGTTAAATGCCCTGCTTATAAGTTCACAGTCATCAACTGTAATTCCACCATCCTTGTCGATGTAAACTCTTAAATACCAGTCACTGCCCTCTTTTACAAATTCGACATCAACCAGTTCAAAATTGTTTGCATCAATTAAAAGGCTGAATCAACTGCTCAGTTTTGCCTCAAGCTTTCCTTCTGCCCATTCATTCATCACCTGTCTTTCTATTTAGTTGTATGTAGTATTTGCTTCTGCCTGTTTTAATTCCAGGACAAAACGAAAGAGTGGACATAAGCCCACTCTTAAAACAAATATACACAATAGCTTCATAGGGGAATCGAACCCCTGTTTCCCCGTGAGAGGGCGGCGTCTTAACCCTTGACCAATAAGCCGTAGCAATTACTTTCTTATAATACCATATTTTATAATAATGACAAGCACTTTTTTTTTTTGTACTTTTTATAAATACAATCAGCCGGCAGTTAAATTTTCATAAAACACCGGCTGATTATATTTTAAATCAAATAATGTATTACATTCTAATGGGTTATATTCTATAAGAAACTGAAAATTGCTGTAAATACACCTGCACTTACAAGTCCCATAATTATTCCTGCCATAAGAACTCCAAGTAAAACAGCTATTACACTCTTCTTAAATCCCATATCAAGGAAACTTGCTGCAAGTGTTCCCGTCCATGCTCCCGTTCCCGGAATAGGAATGCCTACAAAAAGCATAAGTGCTACAAACAGACCGCTGCCGGCCTTTTCCTTTAGCTTTGCACCACCCTTGTGACCTTTTTCAATACAGAAAGTAAAGAACTTACCGATATATTTCTTATCAGCTCCCCACTCAAGGACTTTTCTTGCAAAAAGATATATAACAGGAACCGGAAGCATGTTTCCGATTACACTTATGATATATGACTGAAGAAGAGGCAGCTGGAATCCCTGTGATATAGGAATCGCACCTCTTAATTCAACAAGAGGAACCATTGAAACAAAAAAAACTATAAGATATTTTTTTAACATATAAAAATATTTACTCCCTTCAAAAACGTTTTTTCAAACGATAACATATTAACTAAAAAAAATATAAAAAGCAATAGTTCTTTTCAATATATTACACATTTTCTTATTTTAGAAATCGAAAAGTGACAACTGATTGCTGTCCGCCATACTCCCCAGTAGTCCCAAATCATTTAACTTATCTATTACCGTCTGTCCGACTTTTGCTCTTGCCCTCAAATCATCTTTTGAAAGAAATTCCCCGGCTCTTGCTGCAATCTCAATTCCTTCCCCGGCAACTTCACCAACCTTGTCTATGACTTTAAACGACGGCATAATCTTTCCATCGATAATCTGAAAACTTCTCGCCTTTGCCTTATATATGTCAATCGGTATGAAATCGTAGCCTCTTGCATACATTTCCTGGACAATTCTCATATCTTTTAACTCATCTTCCTCGGTATTTGTTATCGTTCCGAGCGATTTCTTATTTTTATAATCATCTATAAAATATTCCAGCTTATCGCGTCCCATTGCCATTTTTTCGTAATCAAACGCATTGGCTCTGATGCTGAAATATGCACAGTAATAGGCAAGCGGATAGAACACCTTGCAGTATGCAACACGCCATGCCATCATAACATAGGCAGCAGCATGTGCCTTAGGGAACATATATTTAATCTTTTTACATGACCATATATACCAGTCTGGAACATCATGCTCACGCATTATAGTCTCCTGCTCCTCTGTAAGACCTTTACCCTTACGGACTTTTTCCATTATTGTAAATGCCGTCTCACTCTCAATGCCTTTCTGAATAAGATAAATCATAATATCATCTCTTGTACATATTGCCGTTGAAATTGTAGCTTTTCCTTCCTTTAAGAGCACCTGTGCATTTCCAAGCCACACGTCTGTACCATGTGAAAGTCCTGCAATACGAACCAGATCAGAAAAATACTGTGGTTTCGTATCGATAAGCATCTGCATGGCAAAATCAGTACCAAATTCCGGAATTCCCAATGCACCAAGCTTACAGCCGCCTATATCAGCAGGCGTTATTCCAAGTGCACTTGTATCTTTAAAAAGTGACATTACCTCTTTTGAGTCAAGCGGAATTTCAAGCGGGTCAATTCCCGTCAGATCCTGTAACATCCTAATCATTGTAGGGTCGAGATGTCCAAGAATATCAAGCTTTAACAGGTTATGGTCGATACTGTGGTAATCGAAATGTGTCGTTACAATACTTGTTGTACAGTCGTTTGCAGGGTGCTGTACTGGTGTAAACGAGTGAATTTCGTCACCGATAGGCAGAACTACAATTCCTCCCGGGTGCTGTCCTGTTGTTCTTCGTATATCCACGCAGCCCTCGGCAATACGCTCTATTTCACATCTTCTTTTTACGATTGGCCTGCCCTCTTTTTCGGATTTATCCTTAAAATAGTTAAAAACATATCCGTATGCAGTTTTTTCGGCAACCGTACCGATTGTTCCCGCTTTAAATGTCTGTCCTTTTCCAAAAATAACCTCGGTAAACGAATGTGCCTTACTCTGGTATTCATTGGAAAAGTTAAGGTCGATATCAGGCTCTTTATTCCCTTTGAATCCAAGGAATGTCTCAAACGGAATGTCAAATCCCATTTTGTTAAGTTTGTGTCCGCATCTCGGACATATTTTATCAGGCATGTCACAGCCAGCACCGCCAGCAAATTTCTTAACGTCTTCCGAATCAAATTCGTTATAGTAGCATTTTGGGCACAGATAATGAGGACTTAACGGATTTACTTCCGTGATACCGGCCATCGTAGCCGCAAATGATGAACCAACAGAACCTCTCGAGCCAACAAGATATCCGTCATCATTTGATTTCCATACGAGCTTCTGTGCAATTATATACATAACAGAATATCCATTACTGATAATTGAATTAAGCTCTCTGTCAAGACGCTCTTTTACTATTTCAGGCAGAGGGTTGCCGTAAAGCTCCAACGCCCTGTTTTCACATATCGTTCTTAACATCTGGTCAGAATTTTCAATTACCGGAGGTCTTTTATCAGGACGAACTGGAATTATATCTTCACACATATTAAGAATTTTATTTGTATTTTCAACAACAATTTCGTATGCCTTGTCGCTTCCGAGATAATCAAACTCATGCAGCATCTCTTCTGTTGTATGAAGATAAAGCGGAGCCTGGTTGTCTGCGTCATCAAAGCCCTTGCCAGCCATAATTATACGCCTGTAAATTTCATCTTCCGGATTAAGAAAATGCACATCACATGTAGCCACAACCGGTTTTGAGAACTTCTCACCGAGTGCAATTATTCTTCTGTTTAAATCTCTTAAATCTTCTTCATTTTTTACATAATAATCATCTTTTTCTATCATAAAACGGTTATTGCCAATAGGCTGTACTTCAAGATAGTCATAAAATGATACTATTCTTGCAATCTCAGCCTCGGAACGGCCGTTTACCATAGCTCGGAAAAGTTCTCCAGCCTCACATGCACTTCCTATAATAAGTCCTTCCCTGTATTTGTTTACAAGGCTTTTGGGAATCTTAGGAAAACGGCTGAAATACTGAAGATGCGATGCCGAAATAAGCCTGTAAAGATTTATTCTTCCCTGCTCGCTTGACGCAAGAATTATACAGTGATACTGATGAAGCTTTTTTATCGCCTCATCATCTAGTTTTCCTGCCTCATTTAACTTATCCAAGTCAAATATATCTCTTTCTTCAAGCATTTTTACCATTTTAAGGTAAATATATGCCGTAGCCTGTGCATCGTCTACAGCCCTGTGGTGGTTTTCAAGCGATACGGCAAGGTGCTTACAAAGCGTATCCAGCTTATAATTATGAAGGTTAGGTATAACAAACTGTGCCAGAAGCACCGTATCCATTATTGTAGGGTCATATTTTATTCCAAGTCTTTCAGCGTTATTTATTATAAAGCTTGTATCAAACCCTGCATTGTGTGCAACCATGACGGCATCTCCGCAGAATTCAAGAAATTCAGGAAGAATCTTTTCTATCGGTTCCGCTTCCATAACCATGGAATCGTTAATTCCCGTAAGTTTTTCTATTCTGAAAGGAATCGGAATCTTAGGATTTACAAATTTGCTGAAATTATCTACAATCTCACCATTTTTTATCTTTACGGCACCTATCTCGATAATTCTGTCAACTTCTGCCGAAAATCCCGTAGTCTCCAGGTCAAATACAACAAACGTATCATTGAAATTCTGCCCCATTGAATTAATTACAATCTGACGCGTATCATCTACAAGATAAGCTTCCACACCATATATTATCTTAAAATCAAGCTCTTCGCCCTTTTTCTTGTATTTGCCTTTCAAGTCTTCCATAGTGTGATAAGCGTCCGTAAACGCCTGCACAACACCATGGTCCGTAATTGCAATTCCTTTGTGTCCCCAGCGGATTGCCTGTTTTATAATATCGGAAACAGATGAAACGCCATCCATGTCGCTCATTTTCGTATGGCAATGAAGCTCCACTCTTTTGTGAAGCGACAAATCGTTTCTCACTTCGCGGTTATCCTGCGATTTTCTGATACCCCACACGCTCGTAATTGAGATTTCCTGGTCATATCTGTCAAGTGCCGCAACACCCTTGACTTTTATAAAGTTTCCTTTTTTTATGTACTCTTTGACTTCAGGAAGCTGTGCATTTGCAATAAACATTTTAACGGTTATCGTATCCGTAAAATCAGTCAGGTCAAACATGAGAATTGTTCTTTCATTTCTTATTTCACGCTCGTCAACCTTTCTTATCATTCCCGCGATAACAATCTCGCCTAGTGCTGAATCCACCTGCTCTATAGGCATAGGTTCCTCGTCAAAATCTCTTCCATATAAAACATCCGGATTTGACGGCTTCTTTTTGTAATACTCGTTCTGGCTTCCCTTTTGTCCAAACTGGGTTCTGTTTTTGTCTCCAAACGATGATTGACGTGAATTCTCCTGTACTGCACCATCATTTGACTTTGTACCTGATGATGCAGCATTTTCCGATTTTGAGCTTGTTGACGTTCCCTTTGAAAATGCTGTTTTTGAAGAATCCTCATTCACTCCGTCGCCCGCTGCCTGTGCCGCCCTCATATTCTTTTCAATCTGTGCGACACGCAGATTCAGCTTATGCTCATTTTCAAGCTCGTAGTGACTTCCCTCTTTTTTTGCATATTTATATATAACATCAATTTCAAACCCAAAACGGTTCAAAAATATTTTTTTGAAATAATCCGCAAGCGTATCGGCATATGTCCTTGACAAAAATCCGTCCTCAAGAGTAAGCACAAGACAGTGTTCCCCATCAAATTCCCATTGTGAATTTTTCAACAGATTATATTCGAGAGTCCAATATTTCTCAAGTTCAAACAATATGCTGTCATAATATATTTCCATAATTTTGACAGGTGTGTACTGTTTTGAAAGTCTGTATCTGTCAATTATACGCACATCCATATTTTTCATGCGGAATATCTGCTTTTTCAAAGCGTCCTCCGCCTTGTATATTACCTGCTTGCTTATAAGCCGTTCACTGCTTAAATAGACACGTGCCAGAGAATTGGTAGATGTCTTTGATACACGGGTAACTTCCGTATCAGTAAGATAAACTCCTATTTCCTCCGGCACTTTAAGTGTATTAAACACTTCAAAAAATTTATTCAACTAAATAACACTCCTCTAAAGCATTTACATTAAAACATTCATATTTCTTTTAGTCATTCCAATGGTCAAGCTCATACTTTAATGTGTCAAGCAGCTCATTTTCAGCTACTTTACGCACAACTTCACCATGTTTAATAAGAACGCCACAGCCGTCTCCGCCTGCAATTCCAAGATCTGCTTCTTTAGCCTCTCCCGGACCGTTTACAACACATCCCATAACAGCAAGTTTTAAATCAAGGTCATATCCTGCTGCCAGCTTTTCAACTCTTCCGGCAAGGTCGATAAGATTAATCTTTGTTCGCCCGCATGTAGGGCATGAAACAACTTCAATTCCACCTTTTCTCAACCCAAGTGTTCTTAATATAAGCTTTGCAGCTTCAATCTCTTTTACCGGGTCGTCTGTTAATGACACTCTTATTGTATCACCGATACCCTGATTAAGAATAAGTCCTAATCCTATCGCTGATTTGATACTTCCGGAAAATACTGTGCCTGACTCTGTTATTCCAACATGAAGCGGATGATTTGTCTTATCTGCAATAAGCTCATGTGCTTTTACGCACATCAAAACATCCGATGATTTGATACTTATAACAAGATTATCATATCCCAAATCTTCAATTATCTTAACTTTATCAAGTGCACTCTCAACGAGACCTTCGGCTGTAACACCATTATATTTTTCAATAAGGTCTTTTTCAAGAGAGCCGCTGTTTACACCGACACGAATAGGAATGTTTCTTTCTTTTGCAGCATCTACGACCGCCTTGATTCTGTCTGTACTTCCTATATTTCCGGGATTGATTCTGATTTTATCGGCACCGTTTTCAATCGCCGCGATTGCCATTCTGTAATCAAAATGAATATCGGCAACAAGCGGAATATGGATATATCTTTTTATCTCGCGTATCGCATCTGCCGCCTCCTGCGTCGGAACCGTGCATCTTACTATGTCACAGCCTGCCTCTTCAAGAGCAAGAATCTGCTTTACCGTCTCTTTTACATTTTCAGTTCTTGTATTTGTCATGGACTGGATTGCGATTTTATTTCCGCCTCCGATTACACAGTTACCGATTTTTACCATTTTCGTATTATCTCTGTACATAAAAACTCCGTTTCCGGACAGTTATGATACCTTTGTGACAAACATACTGCCCTGTCAATACATTCTAAAACAAATATTTTAAAACAAATTAACTATATCTTTAAACATTATATAGACCATAAGAAGCATAAGAAGAACCATTCCGACAAAATGAACCATTCCCTCACGCTCTTTCTTTACAGGTTTTCCTCTAACCACTTCAATAAACATAAAAAGAAGTCTTCCGCCATCAAGTGCCGGTAAAGGAAGGAGATTCATAACTCCGAGGTTAGCACTTAACATTACAATATACTGGAATATGTTAAGACACACATACCATGCCCCATCCGGCTTACTCTGTTCAACAACAGTATTAACTGAATCCACAACGCCCACCGGTCCTGATAAATCATTAATTCCAAGTTTACCTGTAAACATCATTCCGACACTTTTTACAACTGTTTCTATCCAGTATCCTACTTCTTTAAACGAGCAGAGTATTGTCTGTGCAGGGCTGACTTTTACACGATATCCATAGCTGTCAAAACCTGTATAGTATTCTTCGCTTTCAACAAGTGTTGGCGTAACTTTTAATGTAACATCCTGACCGTCGCGTTTTACTACCATCTCAATCTCTTTTCCGCCTGAATTATTAATTATCTGCGGAATTTTATTGTCATCCGTAGGCTTTACTCCATCAACTGAAACTATCACATCGCCTTTTTCAATTCCGGCTTTTGAAGCTGCCGAATTATCACTTACTGAGGCAACAAGTGTGTTGTCGCTAATAGTAATACCAAGTCTGTATACACTCAGTTTTCTGTACTCGGGTGTAACTGTTGTCGTATATTTCTGACCATCACGCTTATATGTTATATTCATTGTATCAGATGCATGATATGCCTGATAAAATGCATATTCCTTTGAAAATGCAATGCCGTTATTGTTAATTTTTGTTATCTCATCACCAACTTGAAGTCCCGCAGCTGCCGCCGGTGAACTATCCTCTACAACATCAACAGTACATGGATCTGTACCGACACTTCCAATTATAATAACAGCGAACACAAATGCAAGAAGAAAGTTAAATACAGGTCCGGCAGCTATTATTGCAATTCTTGACCACACTGTTTTAGCTGCAAATGCTTTGTCTGCATCATATTTTTTTAAAAGTTCTTCTCTTCTTTCTTTTGCAGGCAAATCATCTGAATCTTCATCTTCTTCATTTTCATCTTCACTGCCATCATCAGACTGTGTAAGCATATCGTCTCCAAGCATTATACATGCACCACCAAATGGTATAAGCTTCAGACAGTATTCAGTATCTCCCTTTTTTATTCCAAAAAGCTTAGGTCCGAAGCCTATTGAAAACTCAACTACAGCGACTCCATTAGCCTTTGCGACTATAAAATGTCCAAATTCATGAATAAGGACAATAAGTCCAATCATGATAATTGCTATGATTATATTTAAAATCAAATCACCACCTGCTTTCAATCATTTCATATACAGTCTTTTCAGTCTCAAGAATCTGTTCAACTGTAGGATTGTCGATATACTTAATATTTTCCATGGCATACTCTATTATGTCATATATATCAAGATATTTTATCTTTTCGTCCAGAAATCTGCTTACTGCAAGCTCGTTGGCTGCATTCATTGCTGTAGGAATATTGCCGCCTCTTTCTGCTGCATTATATGCAAATTTAAGTCCCTTAAATGTTTCCATATCAGGTTTTTCAAATGTAATCTGTGCAAGTTCATAAAAATCAAGTCTTTTAGTATCGAGTATTCGTCTCTCAGGGTAATATAATGCATATTGAATAGGAAGACGCATATCAGGACTTCCAAGCTGGGCCATTACACCACCGTCAACAAACTGCACCATAGAATGAATTATGCTCTGTGGCTGGACTATAACCTGTACTTTATCAACAGGAACACCAAAAAGCCACTGTGCCTCTATAACTTCAAGTCCTTTGTTTACCATTGTAGATGAATCTATTGTGATTTTTCTTCCCATAGCCCAATTTGGGTGTTTTAATGCATCGGCAAGTGTAACATTTTCAAGTTCTTTTCTTGTCTTTCCCCTGAAAGGACCGCCTGATGCAGTAAGAAGAATTTTATCAATCTGTCCCCTGTTTTCACCGTTAAGGCACTGGAATATTGCTGAATGTTCGCTGTCTACAGGATAAATTGATACATTTTTTTCTTTTGCAAGATTAATGATGATATGACCGGCTGTAACAAGTGTCTCCTTATTTGCCAGTGCAATATCTTTATGTGCATTAATTGCCGCTATTGTAGGTTCTATTCCCATCATGCCCACAACTGCAGTCACTACAATGTCAGCTTCATCTATTGTAGCTGCCTCAATAAGTCCTTCCATGCCATATACAATCTTAACGTCCATATCGGAAAGGAGAACTTTCAGCTCTTTTGCCTTTTCCTGTGTTCCAACGCTTACAAGCTGCGGCTTAAATTCTCTGGTCTGCTCAGCTAATTCTTTTACTCTTGTGCCTGCAGCGAGAGCCACAACTTTTATATCATTATTTTTTCTTATAACATCTAATGTCTGTGTTCCTATTGAACCTGTTGAACCTAATAAAGATACACTTTTCATAATTATTCAAGCCTTTCTTACATTATGTGACTGATAAGGTAAACAGCCCAATATACAGCCGGAGCCGTGAATATCACACTGTCAAACCTGTCCATGATTCCGCGTGTCCCGGAATAAGTTTTCCATAATCTTTTATATCATAATTTCTCTTGATTGCAGATGCAGCCAGATCTCCGATTATAGATAACAACGCTCCTATAAAACTTGCTATTGCAAATGTCCATACAGGATGCACAAATATGCCGGACATTCTTCCGCTTATTATAAATCCATAGATTATGCCCAGTAAAGTTGCACCTGTCACACCGCCAACTGCTCCTTCAACTGATTTTTTCGGAGAAAGCTTAGGTGCCATCTTATGTTTACCCAAAAGAACACCTGTAAAATATGCAAATGTGTCATTGCCCCATGATGATACAAATACAAGCCATACTATATATTTGCCGTCTCCTGCAACTCTAACTTTATATATATATGAAAGCATTACTGCAACGTAAAATATTCCTGTAAAGACAAGCATTGCATCCTGCGATTTGTATTTTGGAAATGTTATGACATATATTGTCATGATTGCCATAAGTCCAAATACAAAAACAAGCGTTTCAAGCTGCCATTTTCCAAGCCATACGCACACATAATATGCCACAGCTACAACATAGCCACAGATTCCAAGCAGCTTTTCATGTATACCGGCTGCCCTGTATAATTCATACATTCCGACAAGCGATATAAATGCACATAAAATAAACAGATACCAGCTTCCTACATAAAGCGATGAAGCTGCAATTATTGCAAGAAATATTCCGCTTATAATTCTAGTTTTCACTTAGCATCCTCCTTAACGCCGCCAAAACGTCGTTCTCTTTTATTATATTTCTCAAATGCCTTTATAAGCTCTTCTTTGCTAAAATCAGGCCAGTATGTATCAGTAAAATAAAACTCCGTATATGCCAGCTGCCACGGAAGATAATTGGATAATCTCTGCTCACCGCTTGTTCTTATAAGAAGATCCGGGTCCGGAAGCTCCCGTGTATCAAGATTATCTGTAATAGTCTGTTCAGTAATATCATCCGGATTGATTTTTCCGGCCTTTACATCAGCTGCTATCTTTTTGACAGCTCTTGTAATCTCATCTCTTCCGCCATAATTAATAGCTATTGTAAAATTAAGTCCTGTATTATTCTTTGTCTTTTCTTCAAGATTTTCAATACTCTGTACTATATCAGGACTGAGTTCTTCTTTTCTTCCTATAACACGGCATCTTACATTATTCTTCATTGACTTTTTAACACAGTCTTTAAGATACCATCTCAAAATTCCCATGAGAGTTGAAACTTCTTCTTGTGAACGTTTCCAGTTTTCTGTTGAAAATGCATATACTGTAAAATACTTAACGCCAAGATCATCAACAATATTAAGCATATCTTCAACAACCTGGCTTCCTACTTTATGTCCATAAGTTCTGGGCATTTTTCTCTGTTTTGCCCAACGGCCGTTACCATCAAGAATAACAGCAACATGACCAGGTATTTTAAGTCCAAGTTCTTCATTAAAAAAATCCATGAATCCTCCTTGTTTTTGCGAAGCAAAAATCCGAGTCCTTTGACGAGGAGAGGATTTGCCTCCTTGTTTTTGCGAAGCAAAAATGCGACTGCCCTCGCAGGAGCAGAGGATTTGCCTCCTTGTTTTTGCGAAGCAAAAATCCGAGTCCTTTGACGAGGAGAGGATTTGCCTCCTTGTTTTTTCTAAAGAAAATCCGCAGGAGCCGGCACAACCTGCTAAAAGCTACCGGAATCCCACGGATTCACATATAAAAATTATACTGTAAGAATTTCTTTTGTTTTTTCTTCAACTGTTGCATCTATAATGCCAACATACTTATCTGTAAGCTTCTGAATATCATCTTCTGTTCCTTTAAGTTCATCATCTGATATTTCTCCTGCTTTATTCTGCTTCTTAAATAAATCATTCGCATCGCGTCTTACATTTCTGATTGCAACTTTGACATTATCGCCTTTTTTCTTAACTTCTTTTGCAAGTTCCTTACGTCTGTCTTCTGTAAGTTCAGGGAAAATAAGTCTTATAACCTTGCCATCATTATTAGGTGTAATTCCAAGATCTGATACTAAAATTGCCTTTTCAATCTCTTTGATAAGACTGCTCTCCCATGGCTGAATCTGAATCATTCTTGCCTCAGGAACTGATATATTGGCAACCTGCTGAAGTGATGTTGGTGTGCCATAATAATCAACTTTAATCTTATCAAGAATGTGCGGATTAGCTCTTCCGGCTCTTATTGTAACATAATCTTCCTTTAATGCATCTACTGTTTTGCTCATCTTATTTTCAAATTCTTTAATATCGCTCATTATCTCATCTCCATTTAATTTTATTTTATTTTTATTTAATCAACTGTTACTACAGTACCATTAAATTTACCTGTCATGGCATTAAGAATGCTGTCTTTTTCATTAAGACCGAATATCATTAGCGGCATCTTATTTTCCATGCACATAACTGAAGCTGTCATATCGATAACTCCAAGTTTTTTATCAACAACCTCCTGAATAGGAAGTGTGTCATACTTCTTAGCAGCCGGGTTAATCTTAGGATCGCTGTCATACACACCATCTATTGCTTTTGCAAGAAGAATTGCATCTGCATCAAGCTCAATCGCACGAAGAACAATTCCTGTATCTGTTGAAAAATAAGGATGACCTGTTCCACCAGCAAAAAAAACTACCATGCCTTTTTCAAAATACTTATTTGCTCTGTCTTTTGAAAACAACTTAGTCATGCTGCCACATTCAAATGGTGTAAGAATATTTGTCTTAATTCCACATGATCTAAATATTTCAGAAACATATATACAATTCATAATTGTCGCAAGCATACCAATCTGGTCTGCTTTTGTCCTGTCAATATTATCATTAGAACGACCACGCCAATAATTACCGCCTCCGATAACAACACCAACATCTATTCCTTTTTCAACTATCTTTTTAACCTGGTGGGCAATATCTTCAATCAGAGCATCATCATATCCTGATTTTGCTTCTCCTGAAAGTGCCTCTCCGCTAAGTTTAAGTATAACTCTTTTAAGTTCCTTCATAACTATCTCCATCTCTGATTATTATTTTTCTAATGTATTTACATACTCATCCTTAATATCTGCACTTGATGACATCTTACCAGCTGCAATATTATCAAGAACATCATCGATATTTCTCTGTTCCGGTTCAGGCTGTGATTCCTTTTCAGCCACTGCCTCCTGCAAATTATCATCAGCAGCTTCTTCTTTTTTTTCAAATATCTGAGCTGTATTTATTTCAGAATAACATTGTGTACATCTTCCGTCAATAGTTGCACCGCTGTTAATCTGTAATGTCTGTGACTTAATATCTCCAATTATCACTGCTGTTGAATCTATAACAACAGGACCTTTCACATCTATATTGCCTTTTACTGCCCCTGCAATAAATGTTGATGATGCTGTTATGTCGCCAATAACAACGCAATCCTTTAAAATATCAGCTGCTTTTTCTGATACAATATTTCCTTCAATTCTTGCACCGTCAGCCTTTACATTTCCCGCTTTTGAATTGCCTGTCAATATTCCTGTTATATTAAGAGCACCCGCACATGTAACATCACCTGTAACAGTTCCATATATATCAATTGAACCTGTAGAATCAAGGTTACCACTTACAGTTAAACCTTTTGTTATAACTGCAGTCTCTGCAGTTCCATCTTTCTCATCCTCACTCTTTGGTTCTTCAACGCCTACAGCTTTGCCCATCTCAATCTGTGCCGAAAGCTTTGCAAGTTCAGGATCTACTTTGCCACTCTGTCTGAGAGTATTAACCATCTCTTCATCAGAAGAAGAATTTTTTGAAAAATCGCTTGCTGTTTCATTTAAGTCTTCTTTGAAATCTTTAAAAAACCCCATCAGAATTTCCTCCTTAGGTTAAATGTATGTATAAGCACATCTTGAAATATTATAACATAATATTGTAAAATTGTGAAAGGTTTATATTCATAAAATATTATAAAACTATGAGAAACACGCTCCGCGAGTTTCTCAAGATTGCAAGTCGTTGCTATTCAAGCATCGACTTTGGCTCGTTACACGCGTAAATAAAAACCATCATCCACATAAATTAATTATGCAGATGATGATTTATTAATTACTTATTCATATACACGATATGTATTAATCTCTGAGAACGAACTGGTTTACAATCTCATTCATAGCTTCAGCCTGTGCGGATAACTCTTCACTTGTAGCCGAACATTCCTGAGATGCTGCTGAGTTAGACTGTACAACCTCTGAAATCTGGTCAACACCCTTTTCAGCTTCTCTCATAACTTCAATCTGTGCATTTGAGTTCTCGCTTAATTCTTTAGAAACAGTTGCAATCTCATTAATTCCCTTAACAACATTTTCCATTGATTCTGTAGCCTTTAATGCCACATCGTTACCATCGCTTACTTCTCTTAAAGCACCTTCAATAAGACTTCTTGTATCAACTGCTGACTGTGCACTCTGGTCTGCAAGAGTTCTAATCTGCTCGGCAACAACTGCAAAGCCCTTACCTGCCTCACCTGCTCTTGCAGCTTCAATAGCAGCATTAAGAGAAAGGAGATTTGTCTGGCTTGCAATGCTCTCAATATCAGAAATGATATTCTCAATCTTCTTAGATGTATCACTGATACGCTCCATAGCTTCCATAAGAGCCTTCATATCTTCTCTGCTTGAATCAGCATCTGAAGCATATACTTCAGCTTTCTTACTTGTTTCCATAAGGTTGTTTACTGTCCCGCCAACCTGTTCTGTAATTGTAGTGATTGTAGCCTGAAGTTCTTCGACTGCACCTGCCTGCTCTGTAGCACCTTCTGCAAGATCCTGAGCTGACTGTGCAAGATTTTCAGAACCTGCTGTAACCTGTCCTGCTGATTCTTCAACGCTCTTCAATGTAGCATTCATCTTTCTGTTCATATTACGTACTGACTGCAGAAGTTCACCAAACTTACCAACGTACTTGTCTTCAATCTCTGTATTAACTGTAAAATCACCATTAGCCATAGATGCCATAATTTTGTTAATATCATTGATTATAAGGCTTAGATTTTCAGCCATCTGCCTTGCTTCGTCATTCATGAAAGCAATCTCATCTTCTGCCTGATGTTCAGGAAATTCGCTGTCAAGATCGCCTTCAGCAAATGTTTTAAGTCTGTCAGCAAGTGCTGCAATAGGCTTCTCAATACTTTCAGCAATTCTCTTTCCAATCTTAGCAGAAGCAATAACACTGGCTGCCAAAATACCAATAATAAATATTGTAAGCACAATTCTTAAAGTATCAAGTATCTTTATAAGCTGTGTACCTTTAGAAACATTGATATCCATAAGATTCTTGAATGCTGCATAAACTTCATCATACATAGGTGAAAGTTCATCATATTCTGCTTTCTGTGCCTTTGCTGATGCTCCTACATCAGTTGTCGAACCTGCTGACATGATACTGTCTGACTTTGTCCAATAACCTTCAAGGGCTTTACCTATAGCAGCATATGATTCTTTGCCTGCTTTTGTTACCATATACTGCTCAATGTTAGCATAATATGCCTGGAATGATTCTTTTCTTGCTTCGTAATCTTTCTTTTCTTCTGCAATCTGTGAAGTTTCATTATAGCCTATAACAGCCCTGAGTGAACTTCTTGCTTCTGAAAATACTGTCATTGCTTTTCCAATCTCGCCCTGTGAAAAGCCATAATTAGCCATTGCATGATTATAACTTGTGCTCATGGCAAATAATGCAATATCGCTTATAACAAGACCAATGCAACATACAATCGAAATAACAAGAAAACCTTTGTTAAGTCTCTTTCTAATAGGATCTTTTACATTCATAGTCTTCCTTTTACCAGCATTTCATATTATGTTACGAAAAATGTGGTATCTCTCCTTATTCTAATATTAAATTTACACCTAAATGTCGTGCAATCTCGTGCAATGCCGTAACTTACATTAATATCTATACACACGAATTCTTTTAATATTATTATAACAGTACATTACATTTTTTTATTGCAAGCATAGTATCATTTATAATATCTATAATTTAATAAAAATATCTATAGTTCAAATTTATTATGCATATAAAAATCATGCTTTATGAACTTTCCAGATATCTCATAGTACAGAAACATCCCGGCGGAGTCATTCTGAAACCACCGGGATTAATAAATAATCTATAATACCATTCAAATATATTAATTAAGCAAGCTGTGCTGCAACTTCTGCTGCGAAGTCTTCATTCTTCTTTTCAAGTCCTTCACCAACTTCAAAACGAACAAATTTCTTGATTGTGAAAGATGAACCAGCTGCTTTGCCAACTTCTGCGATATACTTAGCAACTGACTGCTTACCGTCTTCAGCTTTAACATAAACCTGATCCATAAGACAAATCTCTTTAAGCTGCTTAGAAACACGACCTTCTACTAATCCGTTGAAAATCTTATCAGCTACGATATCAGCCTTATCAGCTAAAGCAAGTTCTGCTAACTGAGCTGCAGCTTCCTTTGTAAGGAAATTGAATAAATACTGCATGTTGCTCTTATGTTCTTCATAAGTTGCGATATCAGCATCACTCCAGATTTTTTCTGAAATAGCTTTTTCAATTAACTTGTTTAAGATTGGCTTTGGAAGAGTTGCAGGATCATTTAATGCACTATCAACAATAATCTCTCTTAACTTAGCGAGTTCATCTGCTGACATATCATTTCTGCTGATATATTCCGGATTCATAGCTGCAATCTGCATTGCGATATTTGTAAGAGCTTCTTTAACAGCATCACCTGAAGCACCTTCTGCTGCAACAAGAACACCGATTCTTCCGCCGCCGTGAATATAAGAAGCTACGCAGTCACCTGTAAGCTTTTCAAATCTTCTGATAGAAAGTTTCTCACCGATTGTAAGAGTCTTCTCTTCAAGTTCTGACTTCATATCGAGAATACTGCATACATCTTCACCATCTCCAGCTTTTTCAACTGATGACTTGAGTGCCTTGTCTGCAACTGCCTGAACAAATTCCTGGAAAGTAGCATTCTTAGCCACGAAATCTGTCTCTGAATTAACTTCTACAACAACTGCTGTATTACCTTCAGCTGCAACTCTTGTAATACCTTCTGCTGCGATTCTTCCTGCTTTCTTTTCAACCTTAGCTGCTCCGCTCTTTCTAAGAACATCAACAGCTGCTTCCATATCGCCATCTGTCTCTGTAAGAGCTTTCTTACATTCCATCATGCCTGCACCAGTAGACTCTCTAAGTTCTTTAACCATTGCTGCTGTAATTGCTGCCATTATAATTTTCCTCCAATTAATTATTATTAATTTTAAAAAATGCTTCAACCTGATATGTCAGGCTGAAGCATACATAAACTTAAGTCGATACTTAAATATTAAGCTTCTTCAGCTACTTCTTCCTCTTCAGCTGGAGCTGCTTCTTCACCCTGATTTGCTTCGATAACTGCATCAGCCATCTTAGAAACGATAAGCTTAACGGCTCTGATAGCATCATCATTACCAGGAATTACATAATCAAGCTCGTCTGGGTCACAGTTTGTATCTGCAATACCGATTAATTCGATACCAAGTGCGTGTGCTTCCTGAACACAGATTCTTTCCTTCTTAGGATCTACGATGAAGATAGCATCTGGAAGTCTCTTCATTTCCTTGATACCGCCAAGGTTCTTCTGAAGTTTTTCAAGTTCTTTCTTTAAGTTGATAACTTCTTTCTTAGGAAGAACATCAAATGTTCCATCTTCTTCCATAGCTTCGATTTCTTTAAGTCTGTTGATTCTGCTCTGGATTGTCTTGAAGTTTGTAAGCATACCACCAAGCCATCTCTCATTTACATAGAACATTCCACAACGCTCTGCTTCTGATGCGATAGCATCCTGAGCCTGCTTCTTTGTACCTACGAAAAGAATTGTGCCACCGTTAGCTGCGATATCAGCAACTGCCTTGTAAGCTTCATCAACTTTACCAACTGACTTCTGTAAGTCAATAATATGGATACCATTTCTCTCTGTGTAGATGTACTCAGCCATCTTAGGGTTCCATCTTCTTGTCTGATGTCCGAAATGAACACCTGCTTCAAGTAACTGTTTCATAGAAATTACGCTCATTTTAATACCTCCATTGGTTAAATAATCTTTTGCAGACTTCAACTCTTGCAGCCACCGTAAGCGTTATCCGGCACCAGCTGCAAAATCCACCTGCATGTTTTTTCACACGAAGATGATTATATCAATACTTTTATAATAAATCAAGCAATATTTTTTGATTTTTTATATTTTTTTATCGTATCAGCTCTTTGTTATAATTTTTGCTATATTTTCGTAGCTGTCGCCGATATTTATCTGATATAAACCATCACGTATTATTGCATCATACCCACTGTTTTGCAGATAAAATGCAAAGGAGTTCTCATCATCAATAACTCCCGCTTTATATAAAAGTTCAGCTGCTGCTGTACCATATATAACATTTTCAAATTTTACAGTAACTGTATTACCCTCTTTGAATACAATGTTTCAGTCTGTGTTGATACCTTGTGACGCACTCTCTTTGTACTTCTTTGGCACTCTCCGTCTTTGCATGTTCCGTCTTCTTTTTCATCTTTTTTGTCAGAATTATTCTCATCTGCCTGGGTCGTATATGCAATCACCGAGCCAGATGTTTCTTTATTATCTGAAACATGATTATTACCGTTATTATTATTCACAAACAAATTGGAAATCATTAGAATAATTGTCGTTAATATAAAACCAATTCCAAGGCCTCTTAAATGATACTTAAGTTTCATATGATTCTCCGTAACTGTTAATTTTATCCCAGTGAATTTTTTATATAAAAGCTTCCACTTCTACCAAGCCCAAGCTGTTTCGCTATTGTCCTGTTATCAAGACCTTCTTTGTAAAATTTTAATATTTTCTGGTTCTTGCTGTTTGCATTTTCAATATCAAGATCCGCTTTATCAGCAGATTTATTTTTTGTTTCTGCCTGTTTTTTCAATTCATCATTCTGGCTTAATATCTTAACTTCCGGTGACTGCTTTTCTTCTTTTTTCACTTCTTCGGTATAAGCATATTCCGCAGTATTGTTTTCTATGGCTGCCGCACTTTCTGAAACCGCTTTATCGACCTCTTTTTTGACATTATTTACATCTTTAACAGTATTTTTTACTTCTTTCGCCTTTTCATTCAGCATATCATATAAAAAAACTGTCTCATTATGATTTTTATTAATCTCATTCATAACGGTATCAGCATACTCATTAAGTTCAAGAATTTTAGTATTTGAAATTTTATCAAGCTGGGCTTCCGTTTTTTCTGAAATATCACCAAGCTGTTCATTGATAATATCATTTATACGTTCTCTTACTTTATCCTGCTCTGCCTGTGTAAGTTCCTGTACGTATGGGCTGTCTGTTTACAGAACTTTCTTCTTTTAATTCTTTCTTTTTTTCATCAGGTATCATAAAGCTGGCAATAAGACATAAAATGCCTGCCACAAGCAATATAATTTCTACTGTCGTCATAATACTTTCTGCCTTTACAAATTCTAAACTTTTATATCAAAATACATCTTCATCCTGTTTTACAGTAACATTGCCTTCCTTAAAAGAACGCTTTGAATATGCACCGCTTCCACTTCGCTCTCATATTCATTGCTGCTCTTTTCTTTAGCATCAAACTTATGACCTTTATTTTCAACATCATCTTTTAGTTACCTGCTCAGATTTGTTTTCGACCTTCTTATCAACATTGGACACAATATTCATCTGTTCTGTCGCTGGTCTCATATTTTCACTCTGCTTTATATGTGAAACTTCATTCATCTGAGGCACCATCATAATATCAATAGGTCTTACACTCATAAGCACTCCAATCTACAATGACTGCCATTTAATATCTGCTTTATCTTTTACGAACTGACAGAATGTACGTTTTTCTTTGATAAAATAATTCTGTTCGCCAAATATAAGTTTTACGCCAACATATATATTTCCGCTGACTCTGACCCTTGCATTTACATCTTCACCAAGCTGTTGTCTTAACTGCTCAAGTTCATTTTTCTGCTCAGTCAGATCTTTTTCTATCATGACAAGATTACGCATTGTCTTTTGCTGGAGTTCTACCTTATCAGGTGCAAGTTTTCCTTCGATTTCCTGTTTTTTTCTCAATGCAGTCATAATCTGGTTAAGCTGTATCTTTGAATCACCGAGTTTCTGCAGGCTTGTCTTTAACTCATCAACTCTCTTCTTTGCAGCCGGGTCAACGCCTACACCTACAACGGTTGCTGTTCCCATCTCATTTCCTATGTTTTTTGCTTCAACCAGGCATATCGAACGGACTTCACCGCCTACAATAAGACCATTTCTTCCAGATGCTTTTATTGTTCCTTTCGCACGTACTTTACTATGCAAAATGGAATCTGATTCGATATTTCCACCGGCTTCTACGCTGCTCGCACTCTCAATAAACTTAGAAACTATATTTCCACCGGCTTTAATGACCGCTTTATTCATTCCCTGAACACCACGGTTAAATGTAATATCACCATCAGCAATAATTGTAGCACCTTCTACAATACCACTTACTGAAATATCACCAGCAGCTTTTACTGAAAATCCTGCAAGTACATTTCCTTTTATCATAACACTTCCGCTATAATTAATATCTCCTGTAGATGCATCAACATCTACAAGTTCAAGAACATTAGATACAAAAACCTTATCATTCTCAAGTGTTACATGACCGTCAACTTTTGAAATTAATTTAAGCTTATCTTCAGATACCTCCATATTTTTGCCATATCTGAATACTGCTCTTTTTACTTTTCTTGGATAAACGGGTCTTCCAAGAATATCGGTTCCGTTGTCACCTCTGTCTTCCGGATGGAGTATTGCTACAACATCACCGCTTTTTATATGATTAACATTTTCAAGTGTATGAAAATCTACTGTTCCATCTTCATTCATCTTTGGCGTTGGTTTTAAGCTTGTATTAAATGTATACTCAATATAACCATCGCTTCCTTCTCTTGCTTTAGTTCCTTTTGCAAGAACATATGTCTCAAAATATCTCTTTTCAAGAAGAAAAAGTCTTATCGCTTCTTCTGAAATCCCACTTATTACTCCGATATTTTTTAAATCTTTTTGTATTTCTTCATAAGTAAGTTCTACCGCACCTTTAAACGGCGGATAGAAAACTGCCTCAAGTGTCATTGTATCATGGCTTATTCTGTAATCGCCAAACTCAGATACCGGATATGGTGTCTCATCAGACACTTTTACTGTAACTTCCTGCGTTGCACCTTTTTTTACTGTATCACCAATCAGTGTAATATCACATCCGTATATATTTTTCTTTTCTATGTAATATAAAACTTCTCCGGCATCCAATGCAGGTTCTCCCTGTTGCGGAGGATAAACTGTAAGATACAGGCCATCCTGTCTTGTATCAAATTCAAAATACCCCTTTGTACATTTCTCCATAAATTTGTCTCCCCATTAGCCTCAAGCTAAAATTTCCATATAATCCCCTAGTTTTTTACGCATTTTATTAAGTGCCTTTGTATGTAACTGAGAAACCCTTGATTCAGATACATTAAGGACAAGACTGATTTCTTTTAAAGTCAGATCTTCATAATAATAAAGCGTAACTACATTTTTTTCTTTTTCTGTCAGCAGGTCAAGTGCCTCAACAAGCATCTTTTTCAATTCTTCTTTTTCGACTACATCTTCAGGTGTCTCAAATCTTGTATTGTTAACTGCCTGTATGCCGGACTCACTGCCCTCTTCCGTATACTCATCAAGGGAAATAAGATTTGACATTTTAGTCTGTCCCTGCCAGTTATTAAGTTCTTCTATTGAAATCCCAAGTTCTGTGCACAGTTCTTCATCTGTTGAAGTTCTCCCTGTTTTCGCTTCTATAGCAGCCATCGCAGCATTAATTTTTTTCTTTGTTTCTGGACGCAGCGAACGTGGAATCCAATCCATTTTCTTATCTGGTCTAATATCGCACCTCTGATTCTGAGACTGGCATATGTTTCAAACTTTACATTTTTGCCATAATCATATTTATCAATAGCATCAATAAGTCCAAATATACCATATCCAACCAGATCATCGTATTCAACATTATATCCAAGATACATACTGAGTCGCCCTGCAACAAGCTTAACAAGCTGTGCATACTCTAAAATCAGTTCATCTCTTAATTCTGTATCATGCGTCTTTGAATACTGTTGCCAAAGCTTGTCTCTGCCTGCTTCATCCATTAATGCCGCCCCCGCAATTCATCATTCTTTATTTTTGCTCATTTTTTTCTGACTGGTTATCAGCTTTTTCATTGCTGTCTTCACTTGGTGAATCATCCTGTGAAGACTCTGTATCCTGAGATTCTTTATCTTTTTCCTTATCGTCACTAAATGCTTTGTTAAGTATTACTCTTATAATAATTCCCGAAATATAAAACCCTGCCATCACTAAAACAAGTATCCATAAAAATGGTTTAAGAGAATACTTATTAACTATCATCACTACACTCGTCACAAATCCGGCAAGCAGAGTTATTATTGCCGGAACATTACGAAATTTTTTCATAAGCAGATACCCCTGAGCCTTAAATTGTCTTGACTGGCTTTCCTACAGATTTTATAACATAATCTCCTGTTTCCGAATAAAATTCAACTGTACGGCCATAATTAAGTCCACAGTCTTCTGCCAGCAATCTTATGTTATATTCTTTTAATTTCTTTTTTGCTGCTTCTGCATTACGTTCACCGACTCGCAACGAATCATTTGTAGTCGTCATGGCAAACATCTGGGCACCTCCGGCAATCTTTGCTACAAGTCTGTTTTTATTTGCCCCAAGTGCAGCCATTTGGCGTATAAGTTCATCAATTCCTGTATCTGCAAATTTGGCAAGATTAGAATTATTTCTTATCTGTGTACTGTCCGGCAGCATGCAATGCAATAATCCGCTGATTTTAGTTACAGGATCATATAAAGCCACTCCAACGCATGAACCTAATCCAAGCGTTGTCAATGCATCGGGGCATTTGCAAACTTTCAAGTCGGCCATTCCGACTTTAATCATATTTCCCATTTTACTCTTTCCAATCATTTAAATAACTTATCAACCATATTACATTCCAAGCGAAGTCAGAATTTTATCATATGATTCCAATTCCGGTATAAGTAGAAAATAACCTGTAACAAAATCATCTTCGCCAAACTCTGACTGAATCATCAGCAGCTTATCACCATATTTACCAAATTCAATGGCTGGAACGCTAAGCAGTGCACCAAGCATGTCAATAGAGAGTGCCGGAACAGATGATACCATCTTCATTCCGGTAAGGCCTGACAATGCTGATAAATATGAACCGGAAACTATATTTCCAATTTCATTTAAGGCAGACATTTCCATTTCAGAAAAATCTGCCATCCCATTTTCATCTTGATGAACATCCCGCATCATAAGTGAGTTTACAAGATGATGAGCCGACTTCATATCAAATAAAAACATCATCATTCCATCGATATCCCCCTGTATTTCAAGGAGAATACCTACAACTGTCTGTTCCTCAGAACCAATAAATGACGAAATATTGTCAAATGGGAGTAATGCAACATTAGGTACTGACATATCAACCTTAATATTAAGCATTGTAGCAAGTGCCGTTGTTGCATTTCCGGCTCCAATATTTCCAATTTCCTTTAAAACATCAAACTGTGAATCTTCCAGTTTTTCAAGATCAATCTTTGACATCAGGCACTCCCTTCTTAAATTATCAGCTTTCTTCTATTAATGCAACAATATCAAGAAGAGAAATAAGCTCGTCATTGCTCTTGCCTATCGCACTGATATATCCTGAACCTACAAGGGAACCTGAACGTGCAACAGTTTCGATATCTGTGCTTTCAAGTGTTACAACTTCTTTTACCTGGTCAACAATTACGCCTATTGTTGCACCATCAACCTTGATAATGATAATTCTCGTCTTATCTGTATAATTATCATCTTCAAGACCAAGTTTGAGACGGATACTCATAACAGGAATAATCTCACCACGAAGGTTAATTACTCCTTTATAGTATGACTGTGCCTTTGGCACTCTTGTAATTCTCTGATTTCTTACAATATTATCAATATACTGGATATTAATGCCATATTGTTCATTGCCAATCTTTACAACTATATACTGAACAGCATCCATTGCTTCATCTGATGCTTTTTCCATTGTTTTTACTTCTTCCATAGATAGCCACCTAACCTTTCCGGATTTTTATCAGACAAGAGTATTTGCATCAATAATCAAAGCAACTGAACCATCACCTAAGATAGTTGCACCGCTTATCATCTTATTAATGTTGATATACTTGCCTAAAGATTTAATTACAATTTCCATCTGTCCAATGAGACTATCTACAACAAGCCCAGCCTGCTTATCTCCCTTGCTGACGATGACAACAGTAATATTTTCCTGTTCTTCCTGTTCTCCCGGTACATCAAGAAGCTCTCTGAGACGAATGAGCGGAATAACATTTCCACGAAGATGTATTACTTCTTTTGCATGTACATATTTTATCTCACTTACAGGAATATCTTCAATTGTCTGAATTGAGCCAAGAGAAATAGCATATTTTTCATCTCCGAGCTTAACCATAAGTGCCTGGATAATTGCAAGTGTCAATGGAAGTCTTATAATAAATGTACTTCCTTCACCATATACAGACTTAACTTCAACATCACCGCCAAGTGCTTCAATCTTTGATTTAACAACATCAAGTCCTACGCCTCGGCCTGATACATCAGTAACCTTATCTGAAGTTGAGAAACTTGGTTTGAAAAGCAGATCTATTACTTCTTTATCAGACATTATTGCAGCCTGTTCTTCTGTAATATTTCCTTTTTCTATAGCTTTACTCTTTACTTTTTCAATATCAATACCATTACCATCATCACGGACTTCAATAACAACATTGTTACCATCCTGATATGCATCAAGGAAAATAGAACCAACTTCGCTCTTTCCTCTTTCTTTTCTGACTTCGGCACTTTCTAGTCCATGGTCAGCTGAATTCCTTAACAGGTGCATAAGAGGATCACCGATTTCATCAATAACTGTTCTGTCAAGTTCTGTATCTTCACCTGACATGTATAATTCCATCTTTTTATCAAGCTTCTTGCTCAAATCTCTTATCATTCGAGGGAACTTACTTACTACGCTCTCGATAGGCATCATACGTACCTTCATTACTGATTCATGTAAGTTTGTTGTTACTCTCTCAAGATATTCAATCTGTTCATTAAAGCTCTGGTTAATGCTCTCTGAGCCTTCTTCACTGCTTGCTGAAACAAGACCATTCTTCGCAATAATAAGCTCGCTGACAAGATTCATAAGCACATCAAGTTTTTCAATATCAACTCGTACAGTATGTCCGACAGGCTTTGCTTTACTATTGGCAGCCTGCTGTTTTGCACCTGCCGGCTTCTTTGAACCATTAGCATCTTTCTTATCATTTGATGACTGTGCTTTTGAAGCCTGCTTAGCTTTTTCTTCTGTCTTTTCTTCTTTTGGCTCCTCTTCGGTCTTTTCTTCCGGAAAAGCCTTCGTTATTTCTTCACCATCAGCATCTTTGATTTCAGATACATTCTTAATTATCTTGATGATATCATCAAAACTTTCCTCTGTTAAAATAACAATCTGAAAATCAAAATCGAACTTTTCATCTTCGATATCCTGTACTGAAGGATCTGATTTTATAATGTCACCATGTCCTTCAAGATTCTTAAATACAAGAAAAGCTCTTGCAGCTTTAAGTATACAATTTTCGTCAACTGTTACTTTAATCTCGTAAACATGCATTCCTTTTTTAAGTGCTTCATTTACCGCATTCTTTTCAAAATCAGCAAGTTCCATGCTGATACCATGTTCATCTGCCTGAAGTTTCTCTGCCGGTGCAGATTCTGCCTGTTGTTCCTGTTTTTCTTCAGCTGGTGCAGCATCTTTATTTTCTGATGCAATAAATGCATTGAGTGCCTTAATTATAGGCTCATTATCATTAGTTCCTTCATCCTGTGTCTCCTGAATATTATTAACATATTCTTCAAGAGCATCAAGGCACTGAAATAATACATCAACAAGGTCTGATGTGACCTTCATATTACCATTTCTTACTTCTGAGAATACATTTTCCATATCATGTGTGAGATTCTGCATTCTCTTATAGCCCATAGTTCCTGCCATACCTTTAAGAGAGTGTGCGGCACGGAAAATTTCATTAATTGTATCGCTGTTTTCAGGTTCTTTTTCAAGAATCATTAACTGATCACTAAGGCTCTGTAAATGTTCATTTGATTCATCAATAAATATCTCTAAATACTGGCTTACATCCATGTTAAGATACCCCCACGTTCTTCGTAATTGTTTCTGCCACGCTGCCCAAAGGTACAACTTCGTCAACGAGGCCTGTCTGTGCTATTGCTTTCGGCATTCCATAAACAACACATGTATCAGCATCCTGTGCAATTACATGCAGTTTTTTATGATGGGCTGCCAGACCCTGTATTCCTTTTGTTCCGTCCGCTCCCATACCTGTAAGTACAACACATGTTATCTCATCATACTGGCAGTTTTCGAGCGACTCATACATTACGTTGGCACACGGTCTTAATCCGTCTATGGCTGGCTCGTCACTTAACTTAATACAATAATCCGTGCCTTTTTTCACGACCCTCATGTGCTTTCCGCCCGGTGCAATATATACCGCACCATTTTTTAATATATCACCTTCCTGAGCTTCTTTTACTTCTACTTCACTTATCTCATTAAGACGCTGAGAAAGAGAAAATGTAAATCCAGCCGGCATATGCTGTACAAGCACAACCGGTGCATCCAGGTTCTTAGGAAGATAAGGAATAACCTGCTGTAATGACTTAGGGCCTCCTGTAGAACATGCAAGTGCCACAATCTTTTTCCTGCCTGTCTTAACGCCAGTAAAATTCCCCGGCTCCAGCTTTCTTGGCATAACCACCGGCTTCGGTTTTGCCGGTCTTACTACGCTTCCCGGCTTTGCAAAAGAGGTTGTTCTTAAATCAACTTTGCTTCTGTGGCTTCCGGTTGCAAGATCAAGCATCTTGTGAATATTGTTCTTAAATGTTTCACCCTTTGTCTCAAGATAATTTTCCGGCTTTGTTACGAAATCAAATGCTCCAAGTTCAAGTGCTTTTATTGTTTCTTTTGCACCTTCTTTTGCAACAGTACTGACTACAATAACTGTCTGCTCTATTCTGTTCTTTTGCAGCTTTTCAAGCAGTTCCAGTCCATTCATCTTAGGCATGTTAATATCAAGGATAACGGCACTGTAAAGATGAGGATTAGATACTATTAAATCAAATCCTTCTACGCCATCTCTAGCAATTGCCGCAACTTCATAATCACCGCCTGAGTTAATTATATCAGATATAACTCTTCTCATGAGTGCAGAATCATCAATTACCAGTATTTTCTTTGCCAAAATACTCTCCCCTTTCCTTTCTTTGAATTATACGCTGCTGTTCAAATATATATTTGACAACAGTCTCCCTTAATTCATGGGAAATGCCTTTAAACTGTATCCTGTTATCATAACAGTCTTTTCTGTTTGGAGATTCCAATGACAGAATTACTCTTCCGACAACTTCAATATCTCTATTACCTATATTCATCTCCACCGGAAAGCGGATATAAATATAATTATTCTTTTCAAGCGGCTTTTCAGTCATAATTCTTAATCCACCGCCACTTATATCGACAATAATGCCCTTGTCAACATCCTGTGTATCCTCAGGCACAATATTATCATGCTGAAATCTTAAAAGTTCCGTATCTGTGAGCTTTCTGAAGTATCCTTCAATAGTACATGGAAGACGATAAAACTGTCTTCTCTGGAACTTTTTAAGTTCCGTTGTACACTCAACTTCCATTATATATATATTACCTTCTTTACCTCTTTCAGTAACAAGAATCTCACAGCTGAAAATACCTTTTACTGTATAAAAATATGCATGCATCCTGCTTCCAGGCTCAATTGGTACTATGTGGCCTTCACTTATAGGCATTGCTGCAACAATTTTTTCATCTTTCATATCAAGAATCTGGCTCACATATGTGACTGCGTCGTCATCTTTATTCTTTTTAATTTTACTTAATTCGATTTTGTTTCCCACGCTCAAAATTCTATCCATATCAATCTCCATTTTTCATTTTTCTTGAAAATACATTTGAAGAAATCT
>SCPN01000520.1_pt1 | contig 42085 bp, 35 predicted proteins | sample 6106831 | NCBI WGS metagenome assembly SCPN01 (sample SAMN10720447, study PRJNA508395) | human gut metagenome | isolation source: Participant 1, 0 month | reverse complement strand
TAATCTCGATCGCATCAGAACTTGGATATTTATCACTGCCTGACAACATACTTATTGATGTTGACCAGTTAAAGAGTTATCCGGATGAACAGACAGTTATCATTACAACTGGAAGTCAGGGAGAATCAATGGCGGCATTATCGCGCATGGCAAACGGAACTCATAGAAAAGTTTCTAAATAAATGAAATGTTGTTGTTCAAGCTCAAATCCTATACCGGGAAATGAAAAATCTGTAACAAGTATAATAAATGAACTTATGATGAAGGGTGCAGACGTTATATTCCAGGATGTACATGTATCAGGACATGCATGCCAGGAGGATATTAAGCTTATATACTCTCTGGTCAATCCTAAATATTCAATTCCGGTTCACGGTGAATACAAACATCTTGTGGCGCAGGCGAAGATAGCAGAGGAACTGGGATACGATTCTGATCATATCAGAATACTTTCATCAGGAGATGTTTTAGAAATTGATGAGGACAGTGCAGTCGTAACAGGAAAAGTCCATGTTGGAAATGTTATGGTTGATGGTCTTGGAGTAGGAGATGTCGGAAATATTGTCTTAAGAGACAGACAAAGACTTGCTGAAGACGGAATAATAATTGTTGTCATGACACTTGAGAGTGGTTCGGGGCAGGTACTTGCCGGTCCGGATATTGTATCAAGAAGGATTCGTATATGTCCGTAATTCAGAAGCCTTATGGATGAAGCAAAAAATGTGCTGGATGATACTATGGCACGTCTTATGGACAACAATATAACTGACTGGGGCAAGATCAAAAATGAGGTAAAGGATGCTCTCGGTGATTTTGTATGGAAAGAGACAAAACGCCGTCCGATGATCATGCCGATTATTATGGAAGTGTAGGTAGATTAAATGGATTTTAACAAGGCTTTGTTTGGATTTATTAAGGTCGCTTTTACTATAATGGTTATATTGCTTATCGTATTCGGTGCAGTAAAAATCTGTTCTGTCGGATATGATTTTGGATATCGTGTATTTACGGAACCTGCTATATCCAAACAGCCTGGAACCGATATTCTTGTTGATGTAACAGATAAGATGTCAGAAAAGGAGATCGGTCAGCTGTTAGAAGATAAGGGACTTGTGAAGGATGGAAATCTTTTTTATCTGCAGCTTAAATTGTCTGCATATTCAAAAAAACTTGTTCCTGGAATATATACTTTAAATACATCGATGACAGCAAAAGAAATGATGGTTGTCATGGCTGGTAAAAAGAAGGAAGAGCCGGATTCTGTCAATAAGCCACAGGCAGACGACAGGTCTGCTGTGGATGAAGAAGGAACGGCAGAGGTACAACAGTAATAATGATAGTTGACGAAAGACTTGTGACGTACATTAATTCGCTTGACACAGGCAATACGGAAATTCTTGACCAGATAGAAAAAGAGGCCATTGCGGCGTATGTTCCTATCATACGAAAAGAAATGCAGAGTTTCCTGAAATTATTACTTGCAATGCAAAAACCAATGCGCATTCTCGAGGTGGGAACTGCGGTTGGTTTTTCTGCAATTTTAATGGCACAGTATGCTCCGGCAGGCTGTAAAATAGTCACAATAGAAAATTATGAAAAAAGAATACCTGTAGCAAAGGAAAACTTTAAAAGAGCAGGCAAAGACGAACAGATCACTTTGCTTGAGGGCGATGCAATGCAGATTCTTCCTACATTATCAGGAGAATTTGATATGATATTTATGGATGCTGCAAAAGGGCAATATATTAATTTTATGCCGGATATTCTCAGGCTGCTGAAAAGTGGCGGCGTTCTTGTATCAGATAATGTGCTGCAGGATGGAGATATCATTGAATCCCATTACGTTGTGGAGCGCCGGAACCGTACAATATATAAGCGCATGAGAGAATATATGTATGAACTTACGCACAATGAAGGACTTGTAACAGCGGTTCTTCCGGTTGGTGATGGGATCACAAAAAAATAAAATACTATAATATTAAAATATACTGGATGGAGAATAAGAATGAGAAAAATAGAATTGCTGTGTCCTGCAAGCAGTCTTGAAGTGCTTAAAATTGCAGTTATATATGGAGCAGATGCTGTATATATTGGTGGTGAGGCTTTTGGACTGAGGGCAAAGGCTAAAAACTTTTCAATGGAAGATATGGCTGAGGGCATTGCGTTTGCGCATTCGCATGGTGTAAAAGTTTATGTGACAGCAAATATTCTGGCACACAACTATGATCTTGACGGAGTGCGCCAGTATTTTAAAGAATTAAATGAAATGAAACCAGAAAAGCCTGATGCACTTATAATTGCGGATCCGGCTGTATTTATGATCGCAAAAGAAATCTGTCCTGACATTGAACGTCATGTAAGCACACAGGCTAACAATACAAATTATGGAACATACCAGTTCTGGTGGGATCTTGGCGCAAGTCGTGTTGTAACAGCGCGTGAACTGTCACTCAATGAAATAAAAGAAATCCGTGCGAATATAGATGATAAAATGGAAATAGAGACATTTATACATGGGGCTATGTGCATATCATATTCAGGAAGATGTCTTCTTTCAAATTATTTTACGGGAAGAGATGCCAATAAAGGTGCATGTACACATCCATGCAGATGGAAATATTCTGTCGTTGAAGAAAAACGTCCGGGAGAATATCTGCCTGTATATGAGAATGAGAGGGGCACATATATTTTTAACTCAAAGGATCTTTGCATGATAGAACACATACCAGATCTTATTGATGCCGGAATAGACAGCTATAAGATTGAAGGACGTATGAAGACAGCCCTTTATGTAGCTACAGTGGCAAGAACATACAGAAAGGCTATTGATGATTATCTTGAATCGCCGGATAAATACAAGGAAAATATGCCATGGTATCTTGAACAGATAAAAAGCTGTACTTACAGACAGTTTACAACAGGTTTTTTCTATGGAAAACCTTCTGAAGAGACACAGATATACGATAATAATACTTATGAGAAAGGCTATACATACCTCGGTATTGTGGGTGAGCCGAACGAAAAAGGCCAGTACCGCATGGAACAGAGGAATAAGTTCTCAGTTGGCGAAGAAATTGAGATTATGAAGCCGGATGGGGACAATGTAACTGCATCAGTAACTGCTATGTATGATGAAGAAGGAAATGAGATGGAATCATGTCCACATCCACAGCAGGTTTTTTATGTCGAACTTAGTGAAAAACCACAAGAGTTTGATATATTACGGCGTCAGGAAAATGAGGCAATAGCACTTGATTAGATCAGCCAGACTAAAAAAGAATATAAAAGTAAGACCGGACTATTGAATACAGTCCGGTCTTATTTATGCTTATTTGTAAAAATCTATTATTTTATCCATGCGTGATGCCATATTGATAAGCAGGGCATCTGCGATTGTGATGGCTGCCATTGATTCTACAACGACAACGGCTCTTGGTACGATTATAGGATCATGACGGCCTTTTATCGAGATATCAATGTTTTCGCCGGATTTATTTACTGTATGCTGTGTGCTTGCAATAGAAGGAGTAGGCTTTATTGCAGCCCTGAGTATCAGTGGCGAACCATCTGTCATGCCTCCGAGTGTACCACCGGAATGATTTGTTGTTTTTTTGACAATGCCATCTTTTATAATGAATGCATCATTGTTTGTAAGTCCGGTCGCTTTTGCAGCTTCAAAACCATCACCAATCTCAAAACCTTTAACTGCTCCGATTGACATAATTGCTTTGGCAAGATTTGCGTCTATTTTTTCAAATACAGGATCTCCAAGTCCGACAGGAAGGCCTGTGATGATGCACTCACATACGCCACCTGAAGAATTCTGGTTTTTAATACATTCTTCGAGATATATGCCGGCTTTTTTTGCGGCTGCGGCATCCGGCATATAAAGCGGATTATTATCTATCTCATCAACTTTAAAATTTTCAGGAGCAATTTCAATGCATCCTATAGATTTTGTGTATGTAAGAAAACTGACTCCGAGTGAGGACAGCATTTTTACTGCGATAGCACCTGCTGCCACACGGCCGATCGTCTCACGACCGGATGAACGTCCACCACCCCGGTAATCCCTGAAACCATATTTTTCATCAAAGCAGAAATCAGCATGACCTGGTCTGTAATAAGATGCGATCTCACTATAGTCTTTTGAATTCTGGTTTTTGTTCCAGACGATCATTGAAACAGGTGTGCCTGTTGTTTTACCTTCAAAGACACCTGATAAGATTTCTACGGCATCGTCCTCTTTACGAGGTGTGGTGAATTTGGACTGACCGGGTTTTCTTCTGTTTAAAAATAGCTGGATATCATTCTCTGAAAGTTCTATACCGGCCGGAACTCCGTCTACCACAACACCAAGTCCTTTTCCGTGGGATTCGCCCCATGTTGTAACTTTAAATATTTTACCATATGATGAACCTGACATAATATGTCTCCTTTTCGTTTCTTTTCCTGAAAGTTACTGTTCACACCTAACAGTGTGACCAGTAACTCCTGAAATACATAATTACTATTTATTATAAATAAAGCAAAGTTGAATAGTCAAGAAAACTATGATATTATTTTATATAATCAATGGTTATGAAATATGCGGCAACGTACATTTCTGTGTTGGATAATTACAAATAATCATATTATATGAAAGAGAGCAGATATGGAATTCAATGGGGTATTTCATCAGGCATATGATAATTACTGCTATCCGATAAATGAGGATGAGCTTATCATAAATATAAAGACAGGCTATGATGTAAAAGAAGTAAACATAATACTTGGTGATCCATTTGCTGCAGGCATACTCGGCGGTGGAGAAAATTGGAATGGCGATAAACAGCCGGTTATTTTTAAGAAAAAACTAAAGAACCAGATATGGTGGACAACAACCGTAAAGCCACCATACAAAAGACTTAAATATTATTTTGAATTGATAACAGAGGATGAAAGATGGTTTTATTTTGAGGATGGCTTTGTCAGTGCAGAGCAGATGGCGCTTGAGGGCAGAAGCCGTCAATGCTTTGTTTTCCCGTGGATGAATCCATGTGATATCCCAGTCACGCCGAAATGGGTAAACGATACTATATGGTATCAGATATTTCCGGACAGATTCTGTAATGGGGATCATTCAATCGATCCAGAGGATGTTGTTCCATGGAGAAATAAAGGAAAAGTTAAAAACGAGGAATGTTTTGGCGGCGATTTTGCCGGGATCATAAATAAACTTGATTACCTTAAAGAGCTGGGAATAAGCGGAATATATCTTACTCCTATAAATGAGTCTCCGAGTAATCATAAATATGATACTACAGATTATTCAAAGATTGACCCGGGATTTGGGGATGAAGAGACATTTAAGACTCTTGTAAAAGAAGCGCATGACAAAGGCATGAAAATTATGCTTGACGGTGTGTTTAATCATTGCGGCTATTATTTTAAACCATGGCAGGATGTTTTGGAAAAAGGGCAGGACTCACAGTATTATGACTGGTTTATGATAAATGAGTGGCCGCTCGATTTTAAACATGGAGCAGCAAAAAAAGGGCAGTTTTATACATTTGCGTTTTTTGACAATATGCCAAAGCTTAATACAAACAATCCGGATGTGCGGAAATATTTTATTGATATATGTGCTAACTGGGTTGAAAATTATGGAATAGATGGTTTAAGACTTGATGTGGCAAATGAAGTTTCACACAGATTCTGCAAAGAACTTCATGCCAGATTAAAGGACATAAATCCTGATATTTATATTCTCGGGGAGATATGGCATAATGCTCTTCCGTGGCTTCGTGGAGATGAGTTTGATGCTGTGATGAATTACCCGCTTGGAGAGAGTATAAAAGATTTCTGGATTGATAAAAGCCTTACAAACAGAGATTTTGAATATACTATAAACAGATGTTATACTAATTATATGCAGCAGACAAATGATGTGCTTTTTAATCTTTTGGATTCGCATGATACAAAGCGCCTGCGCTCAGATGTAAAAAATCTTGATGAGTATTTTGCACAGCTTGCAGTACTTTTTGCAATGCCGGGAAGCCCTTGTATATACTATGGAACGGAAATTGCAATGGAGGGAAGCTTCGATCCTGACTGCCGTAGATGTATGCCGTGGGATGATATTGAATCAGGCAGATATAAAGAACGCATAAATATGGTATCACAGCTTATACATCTTCGAATAAATGAACCGCTGTTAAAGAGCAGGAACTTTCATTTTCCGGATGATTTTTCAGATAATCCGAGAGTTATACAGTTTAGAAAAATGGGCTGGGTAGATACATATGTTGAGGTCATAATAAACTGTTCAGAAGAAGATATCGAGGTTCCTAAAGATGGTCAGATACTGTTTGAGAGACACTGTATTGACACGACGTTGCTGCAAAATGGCATACTTATCCGGAAAATAGAAGGAAGATCTTAAAAACAAACAAGATCAGATCACTTTGTGATCTGTTAAAGAAATTTATAAAAGAAGAAAGAGAAAACTATGGCAAAATATGAACTTTTAAAACAGGAGGGACGTGCTAAAAGAGGCGTATTCCATACTGTGCATGGTGATATACAGACACCGGTATTTATGAATGTGGGAACAGTTGGCGCAATAAAAGGAGCTGTTTCAACAGAAGACCTTAAAGAAATAAAGTGTCAGGTGGAGCTTTCAAACACTTATCATCTGCACGTCAGAACCGGAGATAAAATCATAAAGGAGCTAGGCGGACTTCATAAATTTATGGTCTGGGATCGTCCAATCCTTACAGATTCCGGTGGATTTCAGGTTTTTTCACTTGCAGGGCTAAGGAAAATCAAAGAAGAGGGAGTTTATTTTAATTCTCATATAGATGGCGCCAAAATTTTTATGGGACCTGAGGAAAGCATGCAGATACAATCAAACCTCGGTTCGACTATAGCGATGGCATTTGATGAATGTCCTTCAAGTGTTGCTGACAGACAGTATGTAGAAAATTCAGTAAACCGTACAACACGCTGGCTTATGCGCTGTAAAAATGAAATGGCACGTCTTAACAGCCTGCCGGATACAATAAACAAAGAGCAGCTTCTTTTTGGAATTAATCAGGGTGCTATTTATAAGGATATAAGAATAGACCATGCAAAGAGGATCTCAGAAATGGATCTTGACGGATATGCAGTAGGCGGACTTGCAGTAGGTGAGACACATGAGGAAATGTACCATATACTTGATGAAACCGTACCGTATCTTCCGACAGACAAGCCTACATATCTTATGGGAGTAGGGACACCTGCAAATATCCTTGAGGGGGTTGAGAGAGGAATAGATTTCTTTGATTGTGTATATCCTAGCAGGAATGGGCGCCATGGACATGTTTATACAAATCAGGGCAAACTTAATCTTTTTAATCAGAAATACCAAAAAGATATGCGTCCAATCGAGGAAGGCTGTGGCTGCCCGGCATGCCGTAAGTATTCAAGGGCATACATCCGCCATCTGCTCAAGGCAAAGGAAATGCTTGGTATGAGGCTGTGTGTACTGCATAATCTTTATTTTTACAACAATATGATGGAAGAAATACGTGATGCACTTGACAATGACAGATTTGCTTCATATAAAGCAGACAAATTATATGGAATGACACAGGGAGAAAACATTAAAAAAGACTAAAATTCTCAAAATTCCTTGCTAAACAAGGACTTGTTGTGTAGAATGGATAATAGTTGTAATTTTAGATTTTAATTACGAATATTTATTTTAGGAGGAAAAATTGATGACATCAATTTTAGCAAATGCAAATGTTGGCGGAACAGTTGGAATGCTGGTATGGCTTGTTGTTTTATTTGGTATTATGTATTTCCTTATGATCCGTCCACAGAAGAAGGAGCAGAAGAAAAAAGAGCTGATGCTCAGTGAAGTGGCAACTGGCGATACAGTTCTTACTACAAGCGGTTTTTATGGAACTATCATTGATATTCAGGATGATACTGTAATCGTCGAGTTTGGAAATAACAAAAACTGCCGTATTCCAATGCAGAAAGCAGCCATTGCTGATGTTGAGAAGGCTGAGGATGCAGCTGAATAAAATTTTTGAGGAACTATCCGTGTGATGGTTCCTTTTTTTACTGTATAAAATTTGCACTGTAACTCTTGTACGTCCGGCTACAGCTCATATAAGCAGAAGCAGCAACAGCAGACCGACCGGAATCACTACTGACGACTTTAGTTTGCATATGATAAATTGCCATAACTGGCACCTCCTTTCGATGTTGCCTGTAACAGCGGAAATTTTTATTATAGAACATTACGTATATTATACTGGATTGAAAATTGTCGTGATGTGTGATAAAATGACAGCCATGGAACCCACGACAGGGGGTAGTAGCCTCCCGAGCCAATGGACCGGTTTTCCGGAATACATAGGAAGGGAGGTGGCGCCGATGACAGCTTATGAGATCATTTCGATTTTCATTGGGATATTAGCTCTGCTGATGTCCTTTGGCAGCTTAGTTATTGCGTTGCTTGCCTTTCTCGACAAGAGAAACAAGCGAAAATAAAAATGCCTACTCTGTCGCAACCAGAGTAGGCGTCTCTATTTATTAGAGAAACAAGCTAGCTCGGGAAACTCCACCTTTTGGAGTGGGGCTCCTAAGAGGCATCTGTTCGAGCAGGTGCCTTTCTTTATGCTTAATATATCACAATCAGCGGATGATTTCAACTTCATTTTACTGGTTTCGGAACTGATATAAAAATAAAAAGATTAAATGCGATATATATACCAGAGTATCCACAAACATGCAGGTAGATGGCAGATTCCTGAAGCACATAAAGTTCTGTTTCCCGGTGTATTTTGGAGATAGGGAGACACAGGAATTTTGTTGGGAAAAAGAAAGCACCATCGAGAGCACCTTCAGCCTGAGCAAACGCTGTTATGGTATGAGCAGCATTACCACAAAACTGGAAGAAACACAGTTGACTTCTATCGCATTATCTGTATTCGTGACGAATCTGTTCCGGATTCAGAGGCGAATACTTTATTTATATATTAAAAGAATAATATAAACATTCATTATAATTATTAGTTATGGCATTTATGAAAAACTACAATATAAATCGTATTGAAATATATACTTTATTGCTTTAATATATTAATTAGTATTATTTGAAAACGAGGTAATTGATAATGGAATATAAAGTTGGAGTTATTTCCGGAGATGGGATCGGACCGGAGATCGTTACAGAGGCAAAGAAAGTATTAGATAAAATTGCAGATAAGTATGGTCATAAATTTAACTATACCGAAATACTCATGGGAGGATGCTCGATCGATGCGACAGGTGTTCCCCTGACAGATGAGGCGATTGAGACTGCACAAGCAAGCGATGCAGTACTTATGGGCTCGATAGGTGGCAATACTGCGACATCGCCATGGTATAAGCTTGAACCACAGCTTCGACCTGAGGCAGGACTTTTAAAGCTTAGAAAATCGCTCAATCTATTTGCCAATCTGCGTCCAGCTTATTTATATAAGGAGCTTTCAGCAGCATGTCCGCTTCGTGCTGATATAATCGGAGATGGATTTGATATGATGATCATGCGTGAGCTTACTGGAGGTCTTTATTTCGGAGCCAGGGAAACAAAAGAAATAGATGGTGTAGTCACTGCAACAGATACGCTTACATACAATGAAAATGAAATACGGCGCATTGCAAAGCGTGGATTTGATATAGCAATGAAGATAAGAAAGAAAGTTACATCTGTGGACAAGGCAAATGTGCTGGATTCTTCAAGATTATGGAGAAAGATCGTAGAGGAAGTAGCAAAGGATTATCCAGAGGTTACATATGAGCATATGCTTGTAGATAACTGTGCAATGCAGCTTGTAAAAGATCCTAAGCAGTTTGATGTGATACTTACAGAAAATATGTTTGGCGATATATTATCAGATGAGGCGAGCATGGTGACAGGTTCCATCGGAATGCTTTCATCGGCAAGTCTTAATGATACAAAATTTGGTCTTTACGAGCCAAGCGGCGGATCGGCACCTGATATCGCAGGAAAAGGAATTGCAAACCCGATCGCAACTATTCTTTCGGCAGCAATGATGCTGCGTTATTCGTTTGACCTCGATAAAGAGGCACAGGCCATAGAGGATGCGGTAAAACAGGTATTAAAAGAAGGCTTTAGAACGATCGATATAATGCCTCAGCCGGGTGAGTCTGCAGACGGCATCACACTGGTCGGAACATCGCAGATGGGTGATCTTATCGCAGAACGTGTATGATCATCAGTTTAAGTATAAAATCATAAATACCTATAACTATCAATATGTGGCAATATAACTTGAAGCAGATACGAAAAGGATTAAATGGAGATAAATAAGGAGATAAAATATGATAAGTGATAATGCAAGAGCCGGAATGCAGCAGGCACCGGCGAGAAGTTTATTTAATGCGTTAGGTTTTACACCCGAAGAAATGAAAAAGCCAATGGTCGGAATTGTAAGCTCGTATAATGAGATAGTTCCGGGACATATGAATATCGACAAAATCGTAAACGCAGTAAAACTTGGTGTGGCAGAGGCCGGCGGTGTACCTGTGGTATTCCCTGCCATAGCAGTGTGTGATGGTATAGCAATGGGACATGTCGGAATGAAATATTCTCTTGTTACAAGAGACCTTATTGCAGATTCTACAGAATGTATGGCTACAGCACATCAGTTTGATGCACTTGTTATGGTGCCAAACTGTGATAAAATGTGCCGGGGCTTCTCATGGCAGTGCCCGTCTTAATCTTCCTACAGTATTTGTGTCAGGAGGCCCAATGCTTGCAGGCCACATAAAAGGAAGAAAGAGAAGTCTTTCATCAATGTTTGAGGCAGTAGGATCATATGCCCGGAACAATGACGGAAGAAGATGTATGCGAATATGAAAATAAAGTATGTCCTACATGTGGTTCATGTTCAGGAATGTATACAGCAAATTCCATGAATTGTCTTACAGAGGCTCTTGGAATGGGACTTCGCGGAAACGGAACTATCCCGGCAGTATATTCTGAGCGTATCCGCCTTGCAAAGCATGCAGGAATGGCTGTTATGGATATGTACAATAAAGGAATAAAAGCAAGAGATATCATGACAAAGGATGCTATAATGAATGCACTTACAGTAGATATGGCACTTGGATGTTCTACGAACTCAATGCTTCATCTTCCGGCGATCGCACATGAGATAGGCTTTGATTTTGATATCAGTTTTGCAAATCCGATCAGTGAAAAGACACCTAATCTTTGTCATCTTGCTCCGGCAGGTCCTACATACATGGAAGACTTAAATGAGGCCGGAGGTGTATGGGCAGTTATGAAAGAACTTGCTGACATCGGACTTCTCAATACAGATTGTATGACTGTCACAGGAAAGACTGTTGGAGAAAATATAAAAAATGCAGTAAATAAAGATCCTGAGGTCATAAGACCTGTTGATAATCCATATTCAAAGACAGGCGGACTTGCAGTGCTTAAAGGAAATCTCGCTCCTGATGGATCTGTTGTTAAACGTTCGGCTGTTGTTGAAGAGATGATGGTTCATGAAGGTCCGGCAAGAGTATTCGACTGTGAAGAAGATGCGATCGCTGCTATTAAAGGTGGCAAAATCGTAGAAGGTGATGTAGTTGTTATCAGATACGAAGGACCAAAAGGCGGACCTGGAATGAGGGAAATGTTAAATCCTACATCGGCAATTGCAGGTATGGGACTTGGAAGTTCTGTTGCACTTATCACGGATGGAAGATTTTCTGGTGCATCAAGAGGAGCTTCTATAGGACATGTTTCACCTGAAGCAGCCGTAGGTGGACCGATCGCATTGGTTGAGGAAGGTGATATCATAAAGATAGACATTCCTAATTTGAAATTAGAGCTTGATGTATCGGATGAAGAGCTTAAAAAGCGTAAAGCTAAATGGCAGCCAAGGGAGCCGAAGGTTACGACAGGATATTTAAAGAGGTATGCTTCACTTGTTACATCAGGTAACAGAGGTGCAATACTTGCTTTACCTGGTGAGCAGAATGCTTAAAATGTATTCTGTCAAAATCAAAATACAGATATGAGGATTGATATAAAATGCAGTTAACAGGATCACAGGTTATTATAGAATGTTTAAAAGAACAGGGAGTTGACACAGTATTTGGATATCCGGGTGGTGCGATTCTTAATGTATATGATGAATTATATAAGCATCCGGAAATCAGACATGTACTTACATCACACGAGCAGGGCGCAAGCCATGCCGCTGACGGATATGCAAGAAGTACCGGCAAAGTCGGTGTATGTTTTGCAACAAGCGGTCCGGGTGCGACAAATCTTGTAACAGGAATTTCTACAGCATACATGGATTCGATTCCAATGGTTGCAATTACATGTAATGTAGGAGTGTCGCTGCTTGGAAAGGATAGTTTTCAGGAAGTTGATATTGCCGGAATCACAACACCGGTCACTAAGTATAGTTTTATCGTAAAAGATGTGGAGAAACTTGCTGATACTATTAGACGTGCGTTTGATATCGCACGAAAAGGAAGACCAGGTCCGGTACTCGTAGATATTCCAAAAGACGTAACCGCCAATATGGTTGAATTTGAAAGCAAAAAGATAGAAAAACCGAAGCGGCTGACAGAAATGATCACAGATGAAGATATAGATAAAGCAGTCAGACTCATAAAGTCTTCAAAAAAGCCATATATTTTTGTTGGTGGCGGTGTCGTATTGGCAGATGCAAGTGAAGAATTAAGAGAATTTGTCGAAAAGGTTGATGCGCCGGTATTCGATACTCTTATGGGTAAAGGTGCATATGATGGTACATCTGAAAATTATACAGGAATGCTTGGAATGCACGGAACAAAAACATCGAATCTTGGTGTTTCCGAATGTGATCTTTTGATTGCCATAGGAACAAGATTTTCGGATCGTGTGCTTGGAAATCCTAAGAAATTTGCCAGCCAGGCAAAGATATTACAATTTGATGTGGATCCGGCAGAAATAAATAAAAATATACGTGTGACAGAAAGTGTTGTCGGTGATGTTAAAGAAGTATTAAAGCGTATGAATCAAAAGCTTGAACAGCTTGACCATAATTCATGGAAAGAACATGTGCTTGCATATGCGAAGACTTTTCCGCTTACATACAATAAAGAAGGTCTCAGTGGACCATATATTATTGAAAAAATCTATGAAATGGTTGAAGGAAATGCTATAATGGTCACTGAGGTCGGTCAGCATCAGATGTGGGCTGCTCAATACTACAAATATAAAAAGCCTAGAACACTTCTTACATCAGGCGGACTTGGAACCATGGGATATGGACTTGGAGCTGCAATAGGTGCAAAAACAGCAAATCCTGACAAGACGGTAATAAATATTGCAGGTGACGGATGTTTCAGAATGAACATGAACGAACTTGCAACAGCATCGAGGGAAAAGCTTCCAATCATTGAAGTGATCATAAATAATCATGTACTTGGAATGGTAAGACAGTGGCAGACACTTTTCTATGAAAAACACTATTCGGCAACCGTGCTTGATGATGGAGTTGATTATGTTAAACTTTCAGAGGCAATGGGTGCGGCAGCCAGACGTGTGACATCGAAAGAAGAATTTGAAAAAGCTTTTAGTGAGGCTTTAAACAGCAAAACACCATTTGTTATCGACTGTATTATAGATTCAGATGACAAGGTATGGCCTATGGTAGCACCGGGGGCACCTATAAACGAATCATTTGATGAAGAAGATTATAACGCAAAACAAGGAGGAAATGAAAATGAGTAGAGTTTATAACTTTTCTGCAGGACCAGCAGTATTACCAGAAGAAGTATTGCAGGAAGCAGCAGCAGAGATGATGGATTATAATGGAAGCGGAATGTCCGTTATGGAGATGAGCCACAGATCAAAATGGTTTGATGACATAATCAAAGAAGCAGAAGCAGATCTTCGTGACCTTATGGATATACCGGACAATTACAAAGTACTTTTCTTACAGGGTGGTGCATCACAGTTTTTCGCAGAAGTACCAATGAACCTTATGAAAAACAAAAAAGCCGGATATGTGATCACCGGACAGTGGGCAAAAAAGGCCTTTGCTGAAGCAAAGATATATGGTGAAGCTGTAGAACTTGCATCATCAGCAGATGAGACTTTCTCATATATTCCGGATTGTTCAGATCTTCCGATAACAGATGATATGGATTATGTATACATATGTGAGAATAATACAATATATGGAACAAAATATAAAAAACTTCCTAATACAAAAGGAAAAGATTTAGTTGCTGATGTATCTTCATGCTTCTTATCAGAGCCTGTTGATGTTTCAAAATATGCAGTTATATATGGCGGAGTCCAGAAAAATATAGGACCTGCCGGTGTAGTTATAGCTATTATCCGTGAGGATCTCATAACAGACAATTGCCTTCCGGGAACACCTACAATGCTTAAATGGAAGACACAGGCAGACAATGATTCACTTTACAATACACCTCCATGCTATGGAATTTATATATGTGGAAAAGTATTTAAATGGCTCAAGAAAATGGGCGGTCTTTCAGTGATGAAAGAAAGAAATGAAGAAAAAGCAAAGATCCTTTATGATTATTTAGACCAGAGCAGACTTTTTAAGGGTACAGTCAGAAAAGAGGACAGATCCCTTATGAATGTTCCTTTTGTTACAGGAGATGCAGATCTTGATGCTAAATTTGTAAAAGAAGCTACAGCCGCAGGCTTTGTAAATCTCAAAGGACACCGTACAGTAGGTGGAATGAGGGCATCTATATACAATGCTATGCCAAAAGAAGGTGTAGAAAAGCTTGTAGGATTTATGAAGAAATTTGAGGAGGAAAATGCATAATGTACAACTATACATGTTTAAATCCAATCGCAGGAGTAGGACTTAACCTCTTTTCGGATGATTATTCAAAAGTTGAAGATATAAAAGATGCGGATGCAGCGCTTGTCAGAAGTGCTGCAATGCATGATATGGAGCTTGGGGATAATGTTCTTGCAGTAGCAAGGGCAGGAGCCGGTGTTAATAATATCCCACTTGATAAATGTGCAGAAAAAGGTATTGTTGTATTTAACACACCTGGTGCTAATGCAAATGGTGTAAAGGAACTTGTTATTGCCGGTATGCTTTATGCATCAAGAGATATTGTAGGCGGAATAGATTGGTGCCTTGCCAACCAGAGTGATGAAAATATTGCAAAAGTGGCAGAAAAACAGAAAAAGAATTTTGCTGGAACTGAAATCTCAGGCAAAAAACTTGGTGTTATCGGTCTTGGTGCCATAGGTGTTCTTGTTGCTAACGCTGCTGAACATCTTGGAATGGAAGTGTATGGATATGATCCATATATTTCAGTAAATGCTGCATGGAATCTTTCTGGAAAAGTAAAGCATATAAGCAATGTGGAAGATATTTACAAAGAATGTGATTTTATTACAATCCATGTTCCACTTCTTGATTCTACAAAGAAAATGATCAGTGCTGATGCGATAGCAATGATGAAACCTACTGCGATCATCCTTAATTTTGCGAGAGATCTTCTTGTTGATGAAGAGGCTGTTGTAGATGCACTTGCTGCCGGAAAGATCAAAAAATATGTATCTGATTTTCCTAATACTACAACAGTTGGTGCAAAGGGCTGTATTGTAACACCTCATCTTGGTGCTTCAACAGCAGAATCAGAGGATAATTGTGCGATAATGGCTGTCCGTGAGATTAGAGATTATCTGGAGAATGGAAACATCGTCCATTCAGTAAACTTCCCTGACTGCAGCATGGGTGGATGTTCTGCGGCTGGAAGAATTGGAATCCTCCATAAAAATGTTAAGGGAATGATCGGTCAGATCACAACAATACTCGGTTCTGATGATGTAAATGTATCAGATCTTATGAACAAAGGAAAAGGTGAATATGCTTATTCACTTCTTGATGTGGATTCACCTGTATCTGATGCAACAGCTGACAAGATCAAAGCAATTGATGGTGTACTTAGAGTAAGAATAATAAAATAAACTTTTATTTAAATCCCCCGGATTTTTGTTTTATCCGGGGGATTTTTAGATTAAGGAGAAAATATGTATAATATAGTATGTCTTGCCACAGCAAGTACTGAGGTAGAAGAATTTGTGCAAAATCCGGGAGTAGTAAAAACATATCTTGATAAATATACTCCGGCGGTCATTGGTTTTTTAGTTCAGATCATTGTCGCAATAATTGTACTTCTTGTTGGTATTAAGATTATAAAAAGTGTTGTAAAGGTTATAAAAAAAGGATTTGACAGAAGCCATATAGATGACGGAGTCGGTACATTTCTAACATCACTTATCAAATATGCATTGTATTTCATACTAGTTATGGCAATTTTATCAAGTTTTGGCATTGCTACGGGATCGGTTGTTGCAGTACTTGGCTCAGCAGGTCTTACAATAGGTATGGCATTGCAGGGAAGCCTGTCAAACTTTGCGGGCGGTGTGCTTATACTCTTATTAAAACCATTCGTGCTTGGAGATTATATAATTGATAATACAACAGGTGAGGAGGGAACGGTTTCAAATATAAGCATTTTTTATACCAGACTTAAAACAATTGATAATAAAGTTGTTCTTATCCCGAACGGTAAATTGTCAGATTCGTGCATTACAAATGTTTCGATGATGGAAAAAAGACGTATAGACATATATGTCACTGTATCCTATAGTGCGGATCTGCAGAAAACTAAAAATGTTTTAAATAACGTTGCAATCTCACAGGTTCTCAGGCTTGAAGGAGAGCCGATCGACATATTTGTATCTGAGCTTAAGGATAGTGCAGTTGAGATGGGCATAAGGGTATGGGCAAAGAATGAAGATTACTGGACACTTAAATGGAAAATGACAGAGGATATAAAAAATGCACTTGATGCAAATCATATAGAAATCCCATTCCCGCAGCTGGATGTCAACTTGAAAAAGTAATATTATTTGTTAATGTTTTGTGGTATACTAAAAACATCGCATTTTAGGAGGAATTGTTAATGACTATAAATGACCTTAAACAATATGAGGTGTTGGACGAACATAATATTCCGGATGTGGCTTCAATGGGATATGTGCTTCGCCATAAAAAAAGTGGAGCAAGAATAGCTGTACTTTCAAATAACGATGAAAATAAGGTATTTTATATTGGGTTCAGGACTACACCGGATGATGAAACAGGTGTTCCACATATAATTGAGCATACAACTTTATGTGGGTCTGAAAAATTTCCGGTAAAGGATCCTTTTATTGAACTGGCAAAAGGATCACTTAATACATTTTTAAATGCAATGACATATCCTGATAAGACAATGTATCCGATCGGAAGCTGCAATGACCAGGATTTTAAGAATCTCATGGATGTTTATATGGATGCCGTTTTTAATCCGAATATCACAAAATACAAGGAGATATTTAAACAGGAAGGCTGGCATTTTGAACTTGAATCAAAAGATGCTCCGATAACTATAAATGGAGTTGTTTACAACGAAATGAAGGGAGCATATTCATCTGCCGATGAAGTGCTGTCAAATCAGATATATAGATCACTGTTTCCAGATAATACTTACAGCAAAGATTCAGGTGGAAATCCGGTTCACATACCAGAACTGACTTACGAAAAATATCTTGATTTTTACCATAAATATTATCATCCATCTAATTCATATATATATCTATATGGAGATATGGATATTGTTGAGAGACTTAAATGGCTTGATGAAGAATATCTGTCGAAATATGATTATATGGAAGTTGATTCACAGATAAAACCGCAAAAAGCTTTCGACAAGGTAAAATATGTGGAGTCAGAGTATTCTATAGCATCTGATGATCCGGAGGAAAATAAGACATATTTATCATATAACAGGGTTGTGGCAGATTCCTTAGATCAGATGCTGTATCAGGCGTTTGATGTACTCGATTATGCACTTGTCAGTGCACCGGGCGCACCTGTTAAGAAAGCGCTTATAGAGGCTGGTATAGGAGAGGACGTATATGGTTCATATGATGCAGGAATCTTACAGCCTGTATTTTCGATCGTAGCCAAAAATGCCAATGTAAGTGATGCAGAAAAGTTTAATGAAATAATAACAGATACTCTTAAAGAAATAGTTAAAAATGGCATAAATAAAGAGGCGCTTCTTGCTGGAATCAATATTAATGAATTCAAGTTCAGGGAAGCTGATTTTGGACAATTTCCAAAGGGCTTATTATTCGGACTGAATTGTATGGACAGTTGGCTTTTTGATGATATGAAACCATTTATACATCTTGAGTGTCTGGATACATTTGCAAAACTGAGGGATAAGATAAATAGCGGATATTTCGAGGAACTTATTCAGAAATATTTACTTGATAATACCCATGGTTCAGAAGTTGTTGTAAAACCGGCAAGAAATAAAAATGCGCAGGAAGAACAAAAACTTGCGGACAAATTAAAAGCATATAAGGATAGCCTTTCAGACGAAGAAATACAAAAACTTATAGATGATACAATAAGCCTTAGAAAATATCAGGAAGAGCCATCTGCAGAGGAGGATTTAAGAAAGCTTCCTATGCTAAAAAGAAGTGATCTGAAAAAAGAAGCACTTGGATTCTCAAATATTAAAGAAAATTTATCAGATGTTACACTTGTAAGACATGAAATCGAATCAAACGGAATAGATTATATTACTCTTATGTTTGACGTAAATGACATGGATCCGGATGATCTTGGATATTTTGGATTTTTCAATTCTGTATTTGGATATGTAAATACAAAAGAATACAGTTATATTGATCTGTCAAATGCGATCAATATATACACAGGCGGCATAAATTCGGGTGTTTCTCTATATACAGATGTTTCGGATAAAGACGCTCTCATTTTTAAATATGAGATAAAAATAAAAGTCCTCGAGAAAAACCTTTCAAAAGCGCTTTTTCTTACAGATGAAATGATAAATAATTCTGATTATAGTGATATAAAGAGACTTACTGAAATCGTATCAAGGGTAAAAGCAAGACTTCAGGTTAATCTAAGCAGCGCAGGCCATTATGTTGCAGCAATGCGCAGTATGTCGAGCTTTTCGAGAAATGCTCTTTACAGAGATAAGATAAAAGGAGTTGGATTCTACAGATCTATATGTGAGATAGAAAAACAACTTAAAAATGAACCGCAGGCTGTTGTGGATAAGCTTAAAAGTATTTCGGATAAAATATTTGCCCGTAACAGGCTTCTTGTCAGCTTTACAGGAAATAAAACATCATACGGAAATGCAAAAGACGAGTTAAATAAGTTTATCTTAAAGCTAAACGAAAATAGTCCTGTCGGAGCAATAAAGGAAGTAAAGAAGAATATAAAGACTGAAGCTTTCATGGATGCCTCACAGATACAGTATGTTGCCAGAACGGGTAACTTTGTAGAAAAAGGATTTAACTACAGTGGAGCGCTGAGGATTTTACGGGAAATATTAAGCTATGATTATTTGTGGATCAATGTCAGGGTTAAAGGTGGTGCATACGGCTGCATGGCTTCATTTTTAAGAAGCGGCGAGAGTTATTTTGTGTCTTACAGGGATCCGAAACTGCGTGAAACAAACGAAATATACAATAGGATACCTGAATATGTAAGGAATTTTTCATCTGATGACCATGACATGACAAAATATATAATCGGAACATTCAGTGCTATCGATACACCTCTTAATCCTGAGGCAAAGGGCGAAAGATCAATGACGGCATACCTTGAGGGAATTACGTTTGAACAGATCCAGCGTGAAAGGGATGAAATATTAAATGCATCACCTGAGGATATAAGAGCACTTGCACCTCTTATAGAATCTATTCTTGAATTTGAGAGTATATGTGTAATAGGAAATGAAAACACGATAAAAGACGAATCAGATATGTTTGAAAATATTGAAAAGTTATATATATAAACAAAGGTATCAGAAAGATTTACGGATATAGGAGAAAATCATATGGCAGACAACTTTAAATCAGGATTTGTTACAATAATAGGAAGACCTAATGTAGGAAAATCTACTCTTATGAACAGACTCATAGGACAAAAAATTGCTATTACTTCAAATAAGCCTCAGACAACAAGAAACCGGATCCAGACTGTTTATACTGATATGGAAAAGGGACAGATCGTCTTTCTTGACACACCCGGAATCCACAAAGCAAAAAATAAACTCGGTGAATATATGGTAAATGTTGCTGAGCACACATTAAACGAAGTAGATGTTATACTCTGGCTTGTTGAACCTACCAATTTTATCGGGGCAGGAGAGCAGCATATAATAGAGCAGTTAAAGAAAACAAACACACCAGTGATTCTTGTGATAAACAAAGTTGATACAGTAGAAAAAGAAAAAATACTTGAATATATTGATACTTATAGAAAAGTGTATGATTTTGCGGAAATCATACCGACATCTGCACTCCGGGGACAGAATACAGATGATGTAATAGATTCTATTTTTAAATATCTGCCATATGGTCCGCAGTTTTATGACGAGGATACTATAACTGATCAGCCGGAGAGAGCAATATGTGCAGAGATCATACGAGAAAAAGCACTTCACGCATTAAATGATGAGGTTCCACATGGTATAGCTGTATCTATTGACCGTATGAAAACAAGAAAAGGCAAAGGTCAGCCGATCATTGATATAGATGCAACCATAGTGTGCGAGCGTGATTCCCATAAAGGTATCATAATAGGAAAACAGGGCAGCATGCTTAAAAAGATCGGTACAAATTCCAGATATGAAATAGAAAGGCTTCTTGAGTCAAAAGTAAATTTAAAACTCTGGGTCAAGGTAAAAAAGGACTGGCGTGACAGCGATTTTCTTATTAAAAACTTTGGTTATAAAGAAGAAGAATAAACTGCAGCATCTATTACCAGTTTTTTGCGGGTATATATAAAACCATGTTGTAAATCCTAATATACAGAAACAACAGTATCTTACTTATTTTAGGCTGCAAAAATATTAGGAGGATATGCAATATGGAGAAAACCTGGGAAGATTTCTGCAGAACAGGAAAAGTTACAGACTATCTTAAATATGTAAATTCAGAAAAAGAACAAAGGTGCGATAAAGAGTGGGAAAAAGATGTCACAGTCGGTTGTGTTGACAGGGATGGTATTGACCGCAATGCCTGTAGGTGATTATGACAAAAGAATAACGATACTTACGAAAGAACGAGGGAAGATCACAGCTTTTGCAAGAGGTGCAAGAAGACCGAACAGCCAGCTGCTTGCTGGCTCAAATCCCTTTGCATTCGGCGAATTTGAACTATTTGAAGGAAAATCAGCATACAATTTATCAAAAGCTTCAATAAGCAATTATTTCAGGGAACTGACAGATGATCTTGAAGCAGTATGCATGGGATTTTATTTTCTCGAGTTTGCAGAATATTTCTGCCAGGAAAATAATGATGAAGTTGAAATGCTTAAGTTATTGTATCAGTCTTTAAGGGCTTTGGAATCGAAATCTTTTAACAATGAGCTGGTGCGTGTTATATTTGAACTTAAGGCGATGACTGTAAATGGTGAAGGACCATCGGTATTTTCGTGTATGCATTGTCATTCGAAGGATGATCTTCATAAATTTTCTGTGCAAAGAGGCGGTATATTCTGTGATGAATGTGGCAGACAGATTCCGGGAATGTACATATTGGATGATACAAGATATACATTGCAATATATTATAGCCACGGACATAAAAAAACTGTTCAGTTTTACAGTTTCAGAGGAGGTCCTGGCGGAGCTGAAACGGATCATGAAAGAATATCTGCAGGTGTATGTACATCATACTTTTAACTCTGCATCATTTATATAGTTGCAATAGCAAAATGAAAAGGGTATAATTACAGAGATTTGAACTCAGGAGGCCGATATGAAAAAAATTTTGACAATGACTTTTTCAATCCTTTGTGCAGGAATGTTGTCAGGATGCGGAACGGATTATGATACTGCAGACAGTACAGTTTTTGCATTTAAGGATGGATCGATAGTTTCTACTGACGTAGAAAAATTTGATACGGGCACATACGATAAAGATGACCTTGAAAAATATGTCAATAGTGAGATTGATAGTTACAATAAATCAGATGATGGAGATGTGAAATTAAAAAGTCTGGATGTTGAGGATGGCAAAGCTCATCTTACAGTAAGTTACGGATCATCTAAAGAGTACTCAGCATTTAATGGAACAGATATGTTCTGTGGAACAATTGCGGAAGCACTTGCTGCCGGGTATGATTTCGATGCAGAATTTGCTTCAATAGAAGATGGAAAAGCAAAAAGCTGTGACAAAAAAGATTTTATTGATTCTGAAGGGTACAAGGTTGTAATATATAAGGGTACTTCGAATATACATGTAGAATCAGATATTTTATTTTCGTCTGTAGATAATGTTAAATTGGTTGATGATAAAACGGTTGCAGTCGGAAGTGGATATGATATTTTTAACCAGAGTGCCGACAGTACAGAAAATACTGAAGCCGCAGAACCCGTAAGCCAGACAGAAAGTACTGAATCTACAGAAGCTTCTGGTGGAAGTGTAAGTGATGACGATATTTTAAATGCTGTTACAGAAGAGCAGGAAGTTACATTTGATTTTGATAAGGATGATAATGAAGAAGAAGCTTCATATATCACCTATATTATATTTAAATAATTAAAGAAAGAGAGAGAGTAGACATGGAAAAAACAATGGATAAAATTGTTCAGGTCGCAAAAGCGAGAGGATTTGTATATCCTGGTTCAGAAATATATGGAGGTCTTGCAAATACATGGGATTATGGAAATCTCGGAGTAGAACTCAAAAATAATGTAAAAAGAGCATGGTGGAAAAAATTCATACAGGAAAATCCATACAATGTCGGAGTTGACTGCGCCATCCTTATGAATCCGCAGACATGGGTTGCTTCAGGACATCTTGGAGGATTTTCTGATCCTCTTATGGATTGTAAAGAGTGCCATGAGCGTTTCAGAGCAGACAAAATCATTGAGGATTTTGCCCAGGATAATGATATTGAACTTAAAACATCAGTTGATGGATGGACAAATGAAGAGATGGTTGATTTCATCAAAGAACATAATGTTCCATGTCCTTCATGTGGCAAGCACAATTTTACAGATATCAGACAGTTCAATCTTATGTTTAAGACATTTCAGGGTGTCACTGAGGATGCAAAGAATACAGTTTACTTAAGACCGGAAACTGCTCAGGGTATTTTCGTGAATTTCAAGAATGTACAGCGTACATCACGTAAAAAGATTCCATTCGGTATCGGACAGGTTGGAAAATCATTCCGTAACGAGATCACACCGGGTAATTTCACATTCAGAACGCGTGAATTCGAGCAGATGGAATTAGAGTTCTTCTGTGAGCCGGGAACAGACCTTGAGTGGTTCCAGTACTGGAGAGGCTTCTGCCGTGACTGGCTTATATCTCTTGGAATCAAAGAAGATGAGATGAGACTCCGTGACCATGATCCTGCTGAGTTAGCTTTCTACTCAAAAGGAACAACAGATATCGAGTTCTTATTCCCATTCGGATGGGGTGAACTCTGGGGCATCGCTGATCGTACAGATTACGATCTTGGACGTCATCAGGAAACCTCAGGACAGGATCTTACATATTTTGATGATCAGAAGAATGAAAAATACCTTCCATATGTAATAGAGCCATCACTCGGTGCAGATCGTGTAGTACTTGCATTCCTTTGTGCAGCTTATGATGAGGAAAACATCGGAACAGAGGAAAAACCGGATGTAAGAACAGTATTCCATTTCCATCCTGCACTTGCTCCTGTAAAGATAGGTGTACTTCCACTTTCAAAGAAACTCAATGAGAGTGCAGAAAAGGTATTTGCACAGCTTTCTAAGACATATAACTGTGAATACGATGACAGAGGAACAATAGGAAAGAGATACCGCCGTCAGGATGAAATCGGAACACCATTCTGTGTTACATACGATTTTGATTCAGAGGAAGATCACTGTGTTACAGTACGTGATCGTGATACAATGCAGCAGGAAAGAGTTAAAATTGATGAACTTGATCAGTATTTTGCTAAGAAGTTTGAATTTTAATCAAATTTTTGCTTGATTTGAGATAAAAATTGTGAATTTTAATCAAAATTGGAGCAATTTTAAAAATAATTAAAGACAAATGAAAAAGAATATGCTATTATTATAAATGTTGGACAGCCAAAGTTGTATTTTATATACTTTGGTTGTCTATATATTAATATTCTGTATCTGGTGGAGATCAATGGAAGCTAAGGAATTAAAGAAATTAAGCAGAAGCGAACTTCTGGAAATGTTACTGGATAGGAGTAAAGAGGTGGAACACCTTCGAAAAGAACTCGATGAAACCAAAAAGCATATTGCCACGCTTGAACGTGAAGTTGAAAAGTCGGGTGATATAAATGCTGCAATTCAAAAGCTCAATAGTGCAACAGAGCAGATCCAAAAATTTGCATCTGTTATTTCATTGGCATCTAATAATTTGGCAAATAGAGAATAATGAAAAATAAATTATATAAAAAGTTCATACACACATAGCTAAGATAAAAAGTATGAAAAAAAAAGCAGAGAAAAAAGAAAATAAAAAACATGATAAAAAGGAAAAAAACTCATCAGATGAACAGATAAGGAGTGTTGTAGAGTCTGATGATTCAAATAAATACAGCGAAGAACTTGGCATAAAAGAATTAAGGCAGGAGCTTAGAAGAGTCAAATATAATAATAAATTTGCTTCAACATTATATAACACAGTAGGAACTCTATTGGTAGTAGCTGCACTTGCAGTACTTGTATCAAATTTATGGCTCCCTGTTTTACAGGTTACAGGAACGTCTATGTCCCCTACCTTAAAGGAAGGGCAGGTGTTAGTAGCTTCAAAAGGAAGTGATTTTAAAACCGGAGAAGTAATAGCTTTTTATTACAACAACAAAATTCTGGTAAAAAGAGTAATTGCAATGCCAGGCGACTGGGTTAATATTTCTGAGGATGGAACGGTATATGTTAATGATATCGCAATTGATGAACCGTATCTCAATGAAAAAGCTTTAGGAGACTGTAATATAGAGCTGCCTTATCAGGTTCCTGAATCAAAAATATTTGTTATGGGAGATAACAGGAGTGTATCACTCGATTCAAGAAACACAGCAATCGGGTGTATTTCAGAGGAGCAGGTGGTTGGAAAAGTTGAATTTAAAATATGGCCGGCAGACGAAATTGGAGCTGTTAATACAAATTAGTCTGCATACATTGAAGATTGTGTTACCGGTTTACGGTACAATGTTTATTAATAAAGGAAATATGGAAAGGAGGATGCAGAATGGATAAGGATATGGAACGTCTTGGGACTGAGCGGCTTAAAAGAGTAAAAAGACGTAAAAGACTGGCTGTGTTTATAGTCTCAATGGCAGTGCTGGTTCTTAGTGCAACAATATATAGACTTATACAACCTGCATCGGCTATGGATCAGGATCAGGCTGATTTTACAGTTGACGGAGAAAATCTGGCATATAAAAACTTAGCCAAATTGAGCAGTCCACCAGAGACAATTGTTGACGGAGAAATACCTGTTGAGTGGAATATGGATAATAGGACATTTGAGTTTTCGGTTCAAATGACTTTTTCAATCAGCAAAGACGAATGTAAAGATGCTAATGGAAATATAATTAAGAATTATTATATGACTTATGGCGAAGATATTACAATTCCTGATAGTCTTTGCGACAAGTGGCGCCAGTATACAGATGAATATGGTACTGATACATGCGTTTACAGGTTTGTTAAAAATGATGATGGGACTTTTGCGGTACTCATTAAATTTAATGATGGATATCTCGACAGTTCAACATCTACAGTATCAGCCGGAGTAGGCTTTAATGCCAGCGGATATGGTGAGACAAAAGAGGATGGAACCGTTGTTATCAAGATCGGCGGAGATGCGGTTCTTGAAATTGATAAAGAATATATCAACTGGGATAAAAAAGATAGTTTACATTACGATATTTCGGTTGAAAAATCAAATACAACAAGTAACACATTAAGTATTGATGAAAATGGTAAATATGCTGAATATGTAGTAGATGTGTCATCTGAAAAAGGAACACCGGATGTTATATCTATGAATGATGTGCTAAAGGCAGGAAGGATGTCTGTAGATACATCTAAGTTTACTTATACAATAACAAAAAATGGGCAGCCTGCGGGCAATGAATATACTGCTGCGGTTGTGGCTGATGAAAATAATGATGATAATAATCATAATTATACATTAAGTGCTACACTGCCAAAGCTTGAGGCAGGAGAAAGCTGTCAGATTACATATAGGTATTATTATGACACATCACTTTGCTATAATGCTGCGCCTACGTCGGCTGTAAACAATGTTACAGTTGAGTCGATAAACAAGGATACGTTAGAGCGAGTTGTAGACAGAGCGAGCAGTACCATAAGCTATACCAGAAATGATCTGGATAAGCAGGGTGAATATGATAAAGAAAATCAGGTTATCAAATGGGTGATAACGGTAAATAAAGAGCGCAATGATATAGTTGGTGCTAAGGTTACTGATGAAATGTTAAAGAATGCCATAAGTTTTGCGGTCACATCAGACCAGGATACTTCATGTAAGGGCGTGAAGGTTGAATATGGTACGGATGGTAAGATTTCAGGTATAACATTTAATGAGATCGGTAATGGCAAGAATGACAGCACATATGTAATCACATATGAGACAAAAGACTATCAGAAGTATAACGATTACTGGGTACATAACCGGGTTGTATTCAAAAAGGATGTAGAATTAAGTAAAGATGTAACAATTACTGTTCCAGGATCAAAATGGGATGTCCCGTTAACAAAGGAACTTAAAGGTGATGTAGATGAATCATCTGAGAGCAGATATAAGCTGACATGGCAGACGTCATTTACAATCCCACAGGGAGGCGTGGATAAAGGCGCAACATTCAGTGATGAGCTTACAAGCAGTGTTGGGGATGCAACAACTCATTATATGACTTATGCACAGATCAAGAAAGTTTTTGACCATGCAAAAGAATTATTTGGTGACCATATAACTAATTTAAAGGTTAAAAGTGGCGATACAGATTATGACTGGAATAAGCTTTCATCTGATACAGATATGAAATTCCGAAGATTCTCATTTGAATTTAAGGATGCCTATGCGCCGGAAAATGTCGGTAAAGAGGGAATGAAAGTTACATTTGATTATGAATCATATGCCGATTACTCTGCCGGTGGTGAGATGACTTATAAAAATACATCTAAATTCTGTGATGTAGATGCTAATGCAGAATTTAAGTCAAAGAAAGATGTTAAGTCAAAAATTACAAAAACAAATGGTAAAGGAGTGGCATCCGATACTACGATCAAGACTACGGATAAAAATTATGATGGAACTCTGATCTGGATAGTAAGTATATTGATGGATAAAAATTCCACCAAATATACGGTAACAGATACAATGCCTCAGGGGGTATCAGTCAAAAATGTGCAGCTTGAATTGCAGTATAATAATGAGAATAGCAGATATGATTATCCTTCGTTAGATGGAAAAACATATGATGTAGATAATTCGAGCGGTAGTTTATACTGCACTGCAGGGGTCAGAACCTCATCTGAAAAAACAACGGATGGTGACCATGAGGTCATTACTACAGTTATAGAAAAACCAAATGGGAAAAATATTCCAGGCTGGCATGAAGGCTCTACGATTTATCTTATCTACAAGTGCAATGCTGACAGTGCAGAAAGTCTTGCGGACGGAGAAGCTTTAACCTACAAGAATACTGCAAAAGCGAAATCCGATAAGAACGATGATATCGGTGAGGCAAGCCAGACACAGATCATTACAAAACCTAAAAATCAGGATTCCGAAAAACCTGATCAGGGTGAAAAGGTTATTACGAAAAATGGTAGCTGGGATGATGACCAGCACAAACTCAACTATACGGTTATAATAAATCCTTCAGCACAAACATATTTAGGTGAAGGAAAGACACTTAATCTGAAAGATATACTGACCTATTCGAAAAGATCCTATAATGATACAGATGCCAGATGGCAGATAGATATTCTTCCGGGTACAGTTAAGTTCAGAGAAGCAATCAAACAATCTGATGGAACTTATAAAGCAGGGGATAATGTTTCAGGATGCACCTGGACATATTCTTCGGATGAGACAGCTAATGATTGGCAATCGTCAGTTAAAACGATAAATGCTGTTATTCCTGATGGCAAGGCTATTATGCTCACATACACATACACAGTGAAAGCGGATATCTTAAATGCCTGGGGAGATGGAAAGCCAAGATTTAATGTTTCAAATACTGTTTCGCTTGAGGGCATTGATAAGAGTAATACAGAAACAAAAACTGAAATAAAATACACTAAAGCGGAATCATCATTCTTTGCCTATAAAAATAATACATATGTATTGTTTAAGACAAAAGCAGGAGATTTTAGCAAAGTATTGCCTGAAGCAGAATTTGAATTATACAAATATGATCCTGACAGCACTGATCCAAAGAAGACAGCAGATGGATATGTTCCTGCTGGCAAATATGTCACAGATGGTTCGGGAAAGATCGAGATATCATATGATGCAAAGACTATGTCTTACAATACGCAGTATTATGTTGTAGAGACAAAAGCACCGGATGGATATGTACTGCCTGATAAACCGCCTGTATATATGTTCTACTTTGCGTCACCGGATACATCTAAATATCCTGTGTCTGCACCAGGTGAACTGGCAGGAGTCAGTCTGGCAAACAGTTATAGTACTGAATATGTAGAAGATGAAGCTGTTCCTACAACATCCATAACTGTCAACAAAGTATGGCAGAATTCAGATGGACATAGTAAAGTCAGAAAAGAAGGAAGTATTTACATCAGACTTCATCAGATTGACGAGAATGGCAAGGATAAAGTATATGGTGATGATGTAGAAATAACACCTGACGGTGGTGGAAACTGGAGCTATTCATTCACCAATCTTCCAAAGAATCCTGTTGATGAAAATGGAAAGCTCACAAAGGATTATAATTATAAGTATTATGTGGAGGAAGTTGGTGTAGATAATAAGAATGATCTTTCAGGCTACACTACCTCATATATATACACTGATCAAAATGGTACGGCATATGGTGATATAAACAGTGGAAGCACATCAAAGAATGCCATAGAATCAGGTACTGTTGAGATAACAAACAAAGAAAATGCTTATGCTCTTCCGGAAACCGGCGGAAGCGGCAACAGATGGATTTACATGTTAAGTGGATTCGTGCTGGTACTCGTGGCAGGAATATCACTTTTCTATAAACACAACAAACCAAATATTTAAAAAGGAGAGATTATTATGAAAACAATCAAACGAAGCATTGCTTTTATGCTTGCGCTTGTTCTGACATTTGCAATGTCAGTTACAGCATTTGCAGACGAAGCAAAAACTTATAGCATTACAATCGATAGTGCTATACCTGGTCACACTTACGAGGCTTACCAGATATTTACTGGTGATCTTTCAGAGGATGAGACAACACTTTCAAACATCAAATGGGGCGAGGGAATCTCAAAAGCCGGACAGGATACATTAGGTAGTGCAAAGGATTATGCCGAGGCACTTGCTAAAATAGAAAGCAACAGCGATAAGGCTACTGCAGAAGCAGAGAAACTTAACGGATATCTTGAGAAGGCAAGTCAGACTGTTTCTGTACCTGCTGATTCAACAGATGTAAACTATAAGCTTACAGGACTTAAAGCCGGATATTATCTTATCAAAGATAAAGATGATTCCCTTAGTGGTTCAGACAAATCTTATACAGAGTTTATTCTTAAACTTGTAAAAGATCAGACTGTAAAACCAAAATCAGGAACAACAACAGTAGAGAAAAAGGTTAAAGATATCAACGATACAACAGATAAAGCCGGAAATTATACAGACTGGCAGGATTCAGCCGATTATGATATCGGAGATTCAGTACCATTCAGACTTCAGGCTACATTAGCAGAAAATGTATCTGCATATGACACATATTACCTTAATTTCCATGATACACTTTCAGATGGACTTACATATAACGAGGATTATACTGTAAGTGTTGACGGAGTTGCAATTGACAAAAATGCATTTACTGCAAACTATGACGCATCTTCAAATTCACTTTCATTTGAATGTGTAGACATTAAAAAATACGGTGCTACAAACAGCAGCATTGTAACAATCGAGTACACAGCTACACTTAATGATAAAGCAGTCATTGGTTCTGCGGGAAATAAAAATGAGGTTACACTTGAATTCTCTAACAACCCTAACTCTGAGGGAGACGGAGATCATGGTACAACTCCAAAGGATACTGTAATCGTATTTACATACAAAGTTATCATTAACAAAACTGATGCTGATAATAAACCACTTAAGGGCGCAGCTTTTGAACTTTACAAAAAACTCGAAAATGGTGATGAAACAAAGATCGGTTACAAAGAAATTGGCGATGATGATACAACACAGTTCTCATTCGAAGGTCTTGATGATGGACAGTACAGACTTCATGAGTCAAAGACTCCTGACGGATACAACACAATTGATGATATAACATTTACTGTAACAGCAGATCATGATGTTATCATTGACGAAGCTCTTGCAAATGGAACTTCACCTCTTACAGATTTAAATGGTAACAAGGTAACAGGTGAGATCAAGTTTACAAAGAGTGTTGATGAGGGAAGTCTTACAGCAGGTATTGTTAACCAGAAAGGTTCTGTACTTCCTTCAACTGGTGGTGCCGGACGTGTAGCAATCTACGTTGTAGGTGGCGTATTACTTGTTGGTGCAGGAATTCTTCTTGTGACAAAAAAACGTGTAAGATAATATAAAATCAGTAACATTTTATTTAAAGATCAATAATGCATCAGCTCCCCCATAATGAGGGGGGCAGATGCAATATAACAGTAAGGAGAGCACTATGAGGAAACATTTATCTACGATCATTTTGGGTATTGTTCTGCTCGCAGGGTTGTCCTTACTGCTATATCCGACAGTAAGTGATTATTGGAATTCATTTCATCAGTCAAAAGCGATCGCAGGATATGTTCAGGCAGTAGATAACCTGGATGATGAAAAAAGACAAAAGATGCTGGAGGCTGCACAGGAATATAATGAAAAGCTGTTATCAAATGATGACCGGTATCATATGACTGATGAACAAAGAGAAGAATATGAGAGTCTTCTGGATGTGTCCGGCAATGGGATAATGGCTTATATAGAAATTCCGTCATTAAATATTACAATTCCTATTTATCATGGAACGGACAAAGAAATACTTCAGATTGGAATCGGTCATATAGAGGGAACATCACTTCCGGTTGGCGGCTATGGAACACACTGTGCTGTATCCGGACACAGAGGACTTACATCTTCAAAGCTATTTTACAGATATTGATCAGATGGCTGAGGGGGATGTATTTATGATATATGTTCTCGGAGAAACTCTGACTTATCAGGTAGACCAGATCAGAATAGTTCTTCCTGATGATCTGAATGATCTAAAGATCGAATCAGATAAGGATTACTGTACTTTAACTACATGTACACCGTATGGTATAAATACACACAGATTGCTTATCCGTGGACATAGGATACCCAATAATGATGTTGATGGGCTGGTAGTAGAAGATGCAAAACAGATAAAACCTTTGCACGAAGCCATGGTACTTGGAGTTGTGTTTTTGGTATTATATATTATTATATGTAAGGTCATTGATAAAACTATTTTATATAGATTCAGGTAAAGTCAGGAGGGATGGAAATGCATTTAAAACTGAAAAGGGGAATATGTGTTCTTATGGCTGCGTTTATGCTATTATCCAAGCCGTGTGATAACATATTTGCACAAAATGATATTGATGTAGACAAGAAATGTTCTATTACTATTAATGTCCCAGACTCATGGGATGATTTAAAGAGTACCGGTTTTGAGGCAAAGCTATACAAGGTGGCATCTATAGATAAATCCGGAAGCTTTAAAGCAATAGATGATTTTAATAAGCTTGATGAAGGACTATCCGGCTTAAGTGATAAAACAACTGCTGAGGCATGGGCAGATATGGCTGCGTCTGCCGTTGAAATAGTGCAAAAAGATGAAATAACTGCAAGCGACTCTGTAGAAATACAAAACGGAACAGGAACATCCAAAGAATTGGAAACCGGACTTTATCTGGTATATGTGGACACTGTTTCATCAAAGACATACGGATATGATTTTACACCATATCTTGTAAGTGCACCTAATAATGAGTTTATATCCAGCGGAAGCGGATCAGATGCATGGGTGTACGATAATATTGAGGTTGATCTAAAACCTTCACAGCATGAACTTACGGGTGATCTGGAGATACATAAGACTTTAGCAAGCTATAATACAAAGCTTGGAAATCCTATATTTGTTTTTGACGTAGAAGCAGTTGACAGCACAGGAGAGGTAGTTTTTTCGGATGCTGCGTCAATTGAGTTTACTTCCGGTGGTATAAATAGTGTTGTAATAAAAGGAATTCCTGCGGGAGCAGATGTGACGGTAACAGAGGTGTACGCAGGTGGAAGCTATGAAGTTACTTCTTCTGATACAGTAAAGACAAAAATTATCGCAGGTGAAAAAGCTGATGTAAATTTCACAAACGATTATAGTAACAGATTGATATATGGAACCGGAGTTGTCAACCATTTTGAATATGATGGAACTGGATGGAAATGGGTGGAAGTGGAATGAAACGATTATTAAAGTCATTTAATAAGATGAGTAAACAGCGTCGGGCTGTTACAGGATTTGCACTTGCTGCAGTTGTATTGTTAGCAGGTATATCTGTAAAACAGACGCTTGCATACTTCACAACATATGCGACAGCAAGAGGAGGGGTACCTATCACTGTAGGCCCTACAACAACTGTCCGCGAAAAATTCAAAAACTGGCAGAAAACCATACAAATAGAAAATACAGGAGATGTTGACTGTTTTGTACGTGCAAAAGTCATTGCAGGAAGCCAGTTTGAAATAACAGCTGAGGGATCTGACTGGACCACAGGAGATGATGGATACTATTATTATAGCAAAGTCGTACCTGTTGGTGAAATGACAGAACCGATCATCGCATCGATCACAGTAGGAGAAAAAGTTCAGGCCAGCTTTAATGTAGTTGTAGTTCAGGAATGTACTCCTGTTACATATGATGAAGATGGAAATCCGGTTGCCGCACCTGATGCTGACTGGTCTATGGCAGCACAGTATGAAAAAGAAGAGGAGGTTGAATAATGAAAAAGAAAAAACTTCCCGTGCTTTTAGCAGCTATTGGAATAGGTATGCTTGTATTTGCAACAGCAGGCTCGACAAGAGCGACATTGACATATTTAAGTGACAATTACCTCGCACAGATCGATGTGAAATCAATAGGTGTAACTTTGATAGAAAATGGTTCCGATGTCAGCTGGAGAGATTACCAGCATAAGGATGATGCATGGAACGAAGCAACAGGTGTACTTCTTTCAGATATGCTTGAAAATGCAGGTGACAAAGAGGTTGTATTAGGTAAAAAATATGATGAACAGCTTGCTGTAAAAAATAGTGGAACGATCGATCAGTATGTGCGTGTCACCGTAAACCATTACTGGGCAGATGAGGATGGATCCAAAAAGAGAACAGATCTTGATCCGTCAATGATACAGATCCATTTTACCAATGATGGATGGGTTGAGGACGGAGCGGCAGCTTCAACAGAACGCAATGTGCTATATTATACATCAGTTCTTTCAAGTGGACAGACATCGCCATTGTTTGTAGATTCAATCTCAATAAACAGCGATTTAGCAAAATTAGTTTCACAGACATCTACGACAAACGATGATGGTACTACAACGATAGAATCAACATTTCTGTATGATGATGCGCAATTTGTTCTTGAGGCAACCGTTGATGCTGTCCAGACACACAATGCAAAAGAAGCAATAAAGAGTGCATGGGGTGTCGATGTAAACGTATCAGATGATGGAAGCTTAAGCATTAATTAAAGGAGGGCAATATGAAAAGAAAAATTTCGGCTATTGCAGGCATGTTGCTTATCCTTGCATCTGCAGGCAATATCTATGCAAATACTAATTCGACAGATGCCGGTTCATGTAGTTTTAATGGAAAAGAAATGGTAAGCTCGTTTGATTCAAATAAACTGGCTGTATCTGTATCTGAAATGGAACCGGGAGATACTGTAGACTTCAGGGTTGCAGTAAAAAATGACAGTGATATATCTACAAACTGGTATATGGCAAATGACGTAATAAGCAGTCTTGAGGATGCACAGTCTGTAGCAGAAAATGGTGGATATACATATATCCTTACGTACACGGATCCTGATGGAAAAGAAGATACTATATACAGCAGCACAAGTGTCGGTGGAGAAAAAGAGACTACTGCCGGAAAGGGCTTAAATGAAGCGACAAACTCGCTTGATGATTTTTTCTCGCTTGATACATTGGAACCGGGAGAGAATGGTACGGTAAATCTTACAGTTGGACTTGATGGAGAAAGTCAGGGTAATATTTATCAGGATACACTTGCAAAACTTATGATGAATTTTGCCGTAGAAGACAATTCTAACCCAACGACACCAAATCCGCCAACATACAATACTCCTCCGAGAGTAAAAACCGGCGATGTATGGTCTGCGGCATCGATCTTTACATTTATATTGGGAGTGGTACTTCTTATTCTTGCTTTTTTCTGGAGAAAGGGGGCTCGAAAAAATGAAAAAACGAACTAGTTTTATAGTTACACTTGTTTTGACATTTCTTGTAAGTGCTTTTTCGCAGAAAACAGATGCATACGCATTTTCGTACACATATACCGTATCATTTTACAGTGGCGCACAGGGAACTTTTTCCGGAGCTGGTGCGATCCAGGTCAGAAAAGGTTCAGGTAATTCTGAGGCTGCGTCAATTAATTCTTCCGGAGATAAAATAACAGTAAGTGGTCTGGAATATGGTGATGTGATAAGCTGTGATGCTCAGGATGGTGTTTCGTTAAATGATAACAGCAAATATTATGTAAAAGGAATACGTTTAAGTGGCAGGGACAATAAGACAGTCTCATATTCAGCTTTTGAGGTAAACGGCGATCAGGACTATGTTGTTGCCTATGGAATCCCGGGCGAACTTGCTGAATATACAGTAAATTATGTTGATGCAGCCGGAAATAAGCTTGCCGACAGTAGGACATATTATGGTAATGTTGGTGATGAACCGGTTATAGCATATTTATATATAGATGGCTATATACCGGATAATTATAATCAGACAGGAACGCTCGTATCTGATGTGTCTAAAAATGTCTTCAATTTTGTATACTCACCGGCGTCAACTACAGCAGGCATCCAGAATACAGCAGGTAATGCAAACGCAGCCGGAGGTGCTAATAACGCAGCTGCGGGTGCCGGAAATACTCCTGCCGGAGGGAATGCTAATACACCGGGTGGAGATGGAGCAGGCGCTGGAACAACAGACGGAAATGGAAACGCTGCTAATGCTGCTGGCAATGACGGAGTAGTAGTTCCGGATGGTGGAAATGAGCCACAGGCTGATGGTCAGCTTCCAGATGCACAGCAGAACACAACGATTGATGATCAGGCTGTACCACAGGCAGCTAATGATGATTCAGATCATGAAATTAAAGATCAGAATGTACCTCTTTCAGCTCTGCTGATGGAAAACGGAATGGTCATTCCGATCGGTATAGGAATACTTGCTGCGCTGGCTCTTACAGCAGCTATTGTACTTATAGTAAGATCAAAGTCAAAAGCAGCATCCGCAGCTGGTGACGAAACAAAAGCTGATATAGAATCTGATGACAAAAATTAGTTGATATTTGGCAAAAATATGGTATTATTAATGTGTGCGCTTTGATAAGTGCACACATTAATTAGTATATGGATGGGACAATCCCATACCAGTAAATAAAATTTAGGAGGAATTGCAAAATGGCAAACAAGTGGGTATATACCTTCAAAGAGGGTAACATGACCATGCGTAATCTTCTCGGTGGTAAGGGTGCTAACCTCGCTGAGATGACAGAGATTGGACTTCCTGTACCACAGGGCTTCACAATCACTACAGAAGCTTGTACACAGTACTACGAGGACGGCCGCGAGATCAATGATGAGATTATGGCTCAGACTATGGAAGGTGTAAAATGGATGGAAGAGGTTAACGGAAAGAAATTCGGTGACCTTAAGAATCCTCTTCTCGTATCTGTTCGTTCAGGTGCCAGAGCTTCAATGCCAGGTATGATGGATACAATCCTTAACCTTGGTCTTAATGATGATGTTGTTGCAGCTATGATCGCTGGTAACCCAGATCCAGCATTCGAGCGTTTCGTATATGATTCATACAGACGTTTCATTCAGATGTTCTCAGACGTTGTTATGGAAGTAGGAAAGAAATACTTCGAGCAGCTCATCGACAAGATGAAAGAGGACAGAGGTGTTAAATTTGACGTAGATCTTACAGCTGACCTTAAAGAGTTAGCAGAGCAGTTCAAGGCCGAGTACAAGAATCAGTTAGGAACAGACTTCCCTTCAGATCCTGTAGAGCAGTTAAAGCTTGCTATCGAGGCTGTATTCCGTTCATGGGACAACCCACGTGCAAATGTTTATAGAAGAGATAACGATATCCCTTATTCATGGGGAACAGCTGTTAACGTAATGCCAATGGTATTCGGTAACTTAAATAACGAGTCAGGTACTGGTGTTGCATTTACTCGTGATCCTGCAACTGGTGAGAACAAGCTTATGGGTGAGTTCCTTATCAATGCACAGGGTGAGGACGTTGTTGCCGGTGTTCGTACTCCAATGCCAATCGCCCAGATGGAGCAGGAATTCCCAGAGGCATATGCTGAATTCCTTAAGGTTTGTGAGACTCTTGAGAATCACTACCATGATATGCAGGATATGGAGTTTACTGTTGAGAACAAGAAACTCTATATGCTTCAGTGTCGTAACGGAAAGAGAACAGCTCCAGCTGCTCTTAAGATCGCTTGCGATTTAGTAGATGAGGGACATAAGACACCAGCAGAGGCTGTTGCAATGATCGATCCTCGTAACCTTGATACATTATTACATCCACAGTTCGATGCTGCTGCACTTAAAGCTGCAACTCCACTTGGAAAAGGTCTTGGAGCATCTCCGGGAGCTGCTTGTGGTAAAGTTGTATTCACAGCTGATGACGCAGAAGCTTGGGCTGAAAAAGGAGAGAAAGTCGTACTTGTACGTCTTGAGACATCTCCAGAAGACATCACAGGAATGAAGGCTGCCCAGGGTATCCTTACAGTTCGTGGTGGTATGACATCTCATGCAGCCGTTGTTGCACGTGGTATGGGAACATGCTGTGTATCTGGTTGTGGAGACATCGCTATGGATGAGGAAAACAAGAAATTCACACTTGCTGGACAGACATTTACAGAAGGTTCTGAAATCTCCATTGATGGTACAACAGGTAACATCTATGCTGGACTTATCCCAACAGTTGATGCTTCAATCGCTGGTGAGTTCGGACGTGTTATGGCTTGGGCAGATGAGTTTAGAACACTTAAAGTTCGTACAAACGCAGATACTCCAGCTGATGCTAAGAAAGCTCGTGAGCTTGGTGCAGAAGGTATCGGACTTTGCCGTACAGAGCATATGTTCTTCGAGGAAGACAGAATTGCTGCATTCCGTGAGATGATCTGTTCTGATACAGTAGAAGAAAGAGAAGCTGCTCTTGACAAGATCCTTCCATATCAGCAGGGAGACTTCGAGAAATTATACGAAGCTCTTGAGGGATGCCCAGTAACGATCCGTTTCCTTGATCCACCTCTTCATGAGTTCGTTCCTACAGAGGAAGAGGATATCGAGAAACTTGCTAAGGCTCAGGGCAAATCAGTAGAGACAATCAAGGCAATCATCGACAGCCTTCATGAGTTCAACCCAATGATGGGACACAGAGGATGCCGTCTTGCTGTTACTTATCCAGAAATCGCTAAGATGCAGACAAAGGCTGTTATCCGTGCAGCTATCAATGTAAAGAAAGCACATGCTGACTGGGACATCGAGCCAGAGATCATGATTCCATTAGTATGCGAACTTAAAGAGCTTAAATTCGTTAAGAAGATTGTAGTAGAGACAGCTGATGCTGAAATCGCTGCTGCTGGTGTAGATCTTAAATACCATGTTGGTACAATGATCGAGATCCCAAGAGCTGCTCTTACAGCTGATGAGATCGCTACAGAGGCTGATTTCTTCTGCTTCGGTACAAACGACCTTACACAGATGACATTCGGATTCTCTCGTGATGATGCAGGTAAGTTTCTTAACGCTTACTATGACAACAAGATCTTCGAGAACGATCCATTTGCTAAGCTTGACCAGACAGGTGTTGGTAAATTAATGGAGACAGCTATTAAGCTTGGAAAGCCAGTTAATCCTAACCTTCACGTTGGTATCTGTGGAGAGCACGGTGGAGATCCTTCATCAGTTGAGTTCTGCCATAAGATTGGACTTGACTATGTATCTTGCTCACCATTCCGTGTACCAATCGCTCGTCTTGCTGCAGCACAGGCTGCTATCGCAGAGCAGGCAAAATAGACAAAGGTTCTAATTTAAAAGTCTATATATAAGATTTTGCAAGGGAAAGTATTTAGTACTTTCCCTTGTATTATGTTTGGGAATAAATTCGAAAGCGTGGATTTATTCCCTTTTTTATTTTAAAACAAAGAATTTTGGGGTGTTTAATCGTGAATAATGCTTTAACAGTAAAAAGCTGAGAGGAGAAGAATAATGGACAAAAATCCAAAATTCGATTATTACTACGGAATTGAATCTGAACAATTTTCTTTTGATCGGATTCCTAGACTTCTGATTAAAGATAATAGATTCAAAAAGTTGTAAAGTGATGCGAAGCTGTTATATGGTCTGATGCTTGACAGAATGTCTCTTTCAATCAAAAATGGTTGGTTTGATGAACAGAATAGAGCATATATTGTAAATTCAATTGAAAGGGGGCATAAGACATCTATTCAGATTAAAAAGGGCCTGCAAAACAGAAGCTAACTTGAAGTATGTTTTTACATACCAAGAGATTTAGTAGTTGTTTTGCAGTGCTCTTTTTATTTTTGCGCTCTTTTTTCGGCTCGCTTCTGTTTTGGAAGGCACCGGAAAGGGTGCAGATTATGAAGAAGATAAGCAGAAACAATGGAGCAATTGACGTAACAACAGTTGGTGGAAGAATTAAAAAGCTTAGAACAGCTGCAGGGTATACCCAGGAGGAGCTTGTTGCAAGACTTCATCTTGAAGGTAAATCTGCCATTTCCAATTATGAGAATAACAGCAGAGGTGTTTCAGCTGAGATGCTTGCCCAACTGAGCCGCCTGTTTCATGTATCTGCTGATTATATATTGAACGGTGATACGCCGGATAATCTTGATCCTGTTGTGAATGAAGCAATAGAGATTCTAAATAATCTGAAGACGGATAAGGCAAAGCAGTCTGCACTTGCGATGCTTAGGCAGATTCAGATTCTTGAGGGCTAAGGTACACAGTATGTGAACCTTTGGTATATGTTTGCGGTAACGATTCATAAGCCCGGTTTCAATAGAATGAATTATGTAAAGAAGTTACGAAGCGGCGCGCAGCCTAGTGACATAAACACAACTGAATATAGGAGCTTCCTGTATACTTTAAGGAGTAAAAGGAATTGAAAAGATACCTCTTGTGTTTTAGATTATTACTGACCGGCCAGTTAGTAAAATCTAAAACACAAGAGGTATTCAAGATGAATGTTAAAGCAAGAAGAACAAAAAAGCAAGTAAATGTAGAAAATCAGGCAATAATGCTTCTGTCAAAAGAAGAATTGGACAGGAAAATAGAGGTGATAAAAAAAGAACTGAGATCCTATACCTGGCGAGACTTGGAAACAAACGGTAAGTTTGCCGAGAATGATAAACTCTCCTTCATTACGGATCAGCAGGTTTGATGACGTAAAGGAAATCCAGAAGTTAAGTGGAATGGGGCTGGTGGCATGCAGTTCGGGAAAGCATAAAGGACAGACAAAGATCAAGCCACTGAGGACGCAAGAGACTGCGTTACTGGCTGTTTCAGGCGGTAAAGTCAGCAGTGTCGCATGCGGATGAATTCAAACAGCTGCACGAGTATTACACAACCCAAAGCAACAATCCACTGAAAAAGATGCAGTCACTGGTTGTGATAGCCTGCAAGATACTGAGGGTGGGATTTACACAATTCTGAAGACAGGGACAACTTATGATCCGCAGAAACTTTTGAAAGATATCAAACATCCGGCAGCTTCACAGGCACCAATGGCAGCATAGTAAATAAAATAAAGAAGTAACTCCAGAACTCTGTCGAGTGGCTGATGGAATGCATCGGAGACTGGACAGGGTTCTGGAACAGAAACCCATAAACGATGGAGTCCGGAACGGACTACATCTGCAAAAGACCAACAGTAAGCCGTAGTGGTATAGCGTCCACTGAGTAAATCAGTACCACGACAGGTGAATGAAGGTCAGTAACAATCAAACAAAAAAACAAGAGCTGTAGCCGGCAACGATTATATCCGTGGGGCATGACCCCGTTTAGGAGCATGGCTGGCACTCAGTATATGGTAGATGGGACGAAGGAAGTTGGGACATGATCCCCATAGACACGGAAGGTTCATCATCATAGTTGATTAGAGGGAAAATAGCCTTTATAAAGCAAACAACAGGGATGCTTTATGAAGTGTACTCATTTATCAGCTATTTGGTACCAGATACTACGATATCTATCACTCCCGGCTCTTGTTTTGAGGTAAATAGAAATCGTCAAAGCCAGTAAAATCAATAGATTTAGGCTTGACAGAATAGGAAGGAGATTGGATTGTTAGAAGTAGCAATATGTGATGATGATAAGGAAGATCTTGACAAAGCGGCGCTGGTACTGGATAAAATCCTTTCGGAATATCATGTGAAATATCAGATTCGGTCATTTTTGTCGGCAAACGAGCTGCTGAACAGTAATGATAAGATTGATATCGGAATACTGGATATTTCTATGGAAGAACTGGGCGGAATTACGCTCGGAAGAAAGCTGAAAGAAAAAAATCATGATATAAAAATTATATACATCACCAGTTATGAAGAATACATGGCACAGGCGATTAAAGGTACATGCGTTTTCTTTTCTGTGTAAACCAATCAATGAAGAAGAAATGAAAACGCAGATTATGGAAATTCTGGGGCAGGAGAAATGTCCGGAAATAGAAAAGGAATTTGAAATACTGGATGAATCAGGAACAAAAGCAAGTTGCGTGCGTTTGAAATTAAACGGGATATTATATTTTGAGTACATAAAAAGATCCAGAAAAGCAGCAATTATCCTGGAAGATTGCAGATATGAATGTGAATGTACATTTGGAAACCTTGTGGAAGAATTGCATCCATATGATTTAGCGGTAAATCACAGAGGCTGTCTTGTAAATCTGAGACATATTGAGAAGATACAGGGATTTCATATTTATCTGGATAATGGGAAAGAACTGTCCCTTGCACAAAAAAGAAGCTCTGATTTCCGGGAAGAAATGAATAAATTTTTGCAGAAAACCCAGAGGAGAGAATAGAAGATGGATAAGATTTTACTTGCGATATGTAATGTACTTTCCTGTTTTATTATATGTACAATTCTTTTTCAATTTATGAATGAAAGATATAAGAAGAGTTGCAACAATAAAACTCTGTACATAATGGCAGAGATAGCGATGGGAATCACTGCATTTTGCATAAATATGCTGAACTTTGCAATATTGAATCTGCTGATATGGTTTGTCGGGGTTGGTGTAATGGTATATTTTCTGTATTACGAAGCTGCAGACAGACCAATCCGCAGAATCATGGAGTGTGAAGTGCTGGTTTTGTGTATGTCTGTATGTGAAACGCTGGAGTACTTCTGTTACAC
>SCPN01000458.1_pt1 | contig 42098 bp, 30 predicted proteins | sample 6106831 | NCBI WGS metagenome assembly SCPN01 (sample SAMN10720447, study PRJNA508395) | human gut metagenome | isolation source: Participant 1, 0 month | reverse complement strand
CAGGAAACAGAAGAGACGGATGTAGCCGCACTCACCGAAGAAGTGAGCGCGAGGCAGATGCAGAGACGTTTGACAGCTTTTCCCCGGACGGCGAGGTCTACTTTCCTTCCGATAATGCAGTGAAAAGCCTGAAAGAGAAAAATTGATCCTGCTGATGTTTCCTCCCAGTTTTTGTATCTATACGATCAGGGAATGAGCCTGGAAACGCAGAAAACGAAAGCGGGAACGTACCTCTATGAGTACGCGGCGGCAAATCTGAAAAAGGTATCCATCCGCGATCTGTATATGACACTTTCCGGGGGTCACGGAAGAAGTTGCTGCTTTTAAAAACCAGGAGAGCGGCATCAGCGTCGATGCGGACGATGCCAATCTCTGGTACTGTCTGGAGGATAAAGAAGGAAATATCTATACGAATGTGGATTCCTGGAAAAATGGTTACACAACAGCCATTGCGCAGAAATCGCCCTATCCGTTCGCCTTTGCTGTTGACCGGACCGGCGGTGCCGACAAAGTCCGTTCTTATGCAACAAGAAAAAACAGCCCGGCCGTGGAAGCAGCGAGAAGCTATCTACTGAACAATCAGATTGCAGATAATTATCAGAAGATCTTTGTTGCACTGGATCCGGATCTGGCAGCAAGCGACTATTTCTCCCAGTACAGTGAGATCTACAGCCAGTGGCTTCCGAAAATGCAGCTCCTTCTTCTGATGATTGCAGTTGGCGGAATCGGAACGCTGGTCTGCCTGGTCCTGTTCACACTGCAGGCAGGAAGAAATGGAAAAAACAAAGAAATCCGCCTTTACTTTTTCGATCAGTGGTACACGGAAATCGCAGCTGCAGCCGCCATCCTGATTGTGATGGGAGCAGTTGGAATCGTTGCTGTCTGCATCGAACTTTCCTACGGCGGCGTTCATTATATCCAGAATTTTGACGGAAACTACATCTACAGCGGATCCTATGGAAATGAAGCAGATACATGGCGAAGCCTGGTGGCCGCATCGGGCATCCTCGCCGGATTTCTGATCACACTGATTCCGTACTGCTCACTGGTGCGCCGGATCAAAGCACGCAACGTCTGGAAACAGTCGTTTTTGTACTGCGTCGGCCACCGGATCGTGTCTGCCGGAAGAACCTTCTATGAAGGCAGACAGGAGTCGGAGCGAACGATCCTTATGTTCTGCGTTTTCTGCGGCGTGCAGATCATTCTCTGCTGCGGCTTCGGAATGTTCGGCGTATTCCTTACCCTGGTGATGGATGCCGCAGTGCTGCTTCTTCTGCTGCGCGAGGCATCCGGAAGAAAACAGATTGAACATGGCTTAAAAGAGATTGCTGCGGGCGATCTGGATTACAAGATTGACCTGACGGAGCTGCCGGGGGAAGACAACCTTCAGCTTGCCGGAATTGTCAATTCGCTCGGAGAGGGAATGAAAGCGGCAGTGCAGGAGCAGATGAAGAGCGAGCGCTTAAAAGCGGACCTGATCACCAACGTATCCCACGATATCAAGACACCGCTTACTTCTATTATTAATTATGTCGATCTGCTGAAACGGGAAAATATTGAAAACGAGAAAGCGAAAGATTATATCCGCGTACTCGACGAAAAATCACAGCGCCTGAAACAGCTGACGGAGGACCTTGTCGAGGCATCGAAGATCAGTTCCGGAAACATTAAACTGGAATTTATGAACCTGAACCTGAACGAACTTGTACAGCAGGTGAACGGAGAATTTGCGGAGCGGTTCGAAGGCCGCAATCTCGACCTGATCTGTATTCTCCAGCCGGAACCGCTTCTGATCCGTGCGGACAGCCGCCGCATCTGGCGCGTGCTTGAGAACCTGTACGTAAATGTCTGCAAATATGCCATGCCGGGAACACGGGTTTATGTGGATGCCATCAAAAAAGACGGAAAGATTCAGCTCTCGATTAAGAACATTTCCGAGAACCCGCTGAACTTCCAGGCAGATGAACTGACGGAGCGTTTTATCCGCGGCGATGTCAGCCGGAGCACCGAGGGCAGCGGCCTGGGTCTTTCAATCGCAAAGAACCTGACGGTATTGCAGCATGGAAGCTTCAACATTTATCTGGACGGCGACCTGTTCAAGGTTACGATTACGTTTGATGAAGCTGTAAAGGAGAAAAAACCGATGCCTCCGATGATCGTACCGGAAGCGGTACAGGAGGAAGCACAGCAGGATGCCTGAGAAGTGTTGAAAAATAAAAGAGAATAGAAAACGACAACTCCCCGCCGGGAAACACGCAGCAGATGCGGTTCCCGGCGGGGAGTTGTTTATGAAATGCAGTTTATTTATTCGTTTGTTTCGTCTGTTTCTGTCTGTTCAGCCGGGCTTGCAGATTCCTCTTCCGAAGCAGTTTCTGCAGCATCGGTAGTTTCAGCCGGAGCAGCGTCATCGGAACGTTCAGTCAGCGGGCTTGGTCTGTCCATTGCTTCCAGTGCCCGCAAGGATTCTTCTTCCGGTGTCAGAACCTCGTTTTCTTCCTCCGGCATATAGAATGGGAAGATTTTGTTTACAAAGAACCAGGAGCATCCAAGCGCTACCGTGGAAAAGCCCAGAAGGAACATCAGAAGAATCAGATAGCTGACAATCTTTGTCGTGGAGAATACATAGATCAGCAGCGGACAGAGATTGACGAGCAGGATCATGATGGTCCACGGCAGGTGGCGGATTGCCATCAGGATGGAGTTCTTGATCGTGTTTTTTACAGTATTGTCAAAGCGGCTCAGTACCGGAAATACATAAGAAAGTACCATGGCCTCGAAAAAGATCAGTACCAGGAAAACAAAACGCAGGTAGGTGATGGTACCCGGCATTCTCATGACCAGCAGAAGATCAAGAATCAGAACAATCAGAACCGCCAGCAGGATGAGCCAGATGGCAGTTGCCTGCTTGAAGTTTTCGCGGAAGGATTTCCAGTAGGTACGGAAGATATACGTCTCCTCATTTTTGATCATCTTCAGCGTGACGTAGTACATTGCTGTGAAATTGGCGCCGATTGTCACAATCGGGATACACATAATAAGGAAAATAATGTTCAGCATCATCAGGTCGAAGACACGGCCCATAATCTGCGAGAACTTACTGTCCAGGCTGAAAAAACTCATAATTTGTTCCTCTTTTCTGTTGAATTAAGTGTGCCGCCGATTAACGTTCCGGCTGGCAGACATCATAGAAAAGTATAGCGAATTTTTCAGAAAAATGCAATGAAGAGAATATAAACTTTTCGTTTCGTCATTTTGTATAAGAGTGAACATTTTGTTTGTGCAAAGTGGACAGAAGAGAACGGTTCGAGAAAATCCGAAAGCAGAATTGCCAATCTGCCGGAGGAAAGTTTGTGTAATTGTGGCATGGTCGAATGCGGGTAGAAAAGGTATACTAATCCCATAAGCAAGAGAGATGCAAATGCAAAACTCATAATAAAACGCATGATGTTTATTTAGGGAGGATTCAAAAATGGCAAGTTTATCTTTACAGCACATTACAAAAAGATATCCGAACGGTTTTGAAGCAGTAAAAGACTTCAACCTGGAAATCGCTGACAAAGAGTTTATCATCTTCGTAGGACCATCCGGATGTGGTAAATCTACAACACTTCGTATGATCGCAGGTCTTGAGGAGATTTCCGATGGTACTCTGAAAATTGACGATAAAGTAGTAAACGACGTAGAGCCGAAAGACCGTGATATCGCAATGGTATTCCAGAACTACGCTCTGTATCCTCATATGACAGTATATGATAACATGGCATTCGGACTGAAACTTCGTAAAGTTCCGAAAGATCAGATCGACAAAATGGTAAAAGAAGCAGCTAAAATCCTTGACCTGGAGAAACTGCTTGACCGTAAACCGAAAGCTCTTTCCGGTGGTCAGAGACAGCGTGTTGCTATGGGACGTGCCATCGTACGTGATCCTAAAGTATTCCTTATGGACGAGCCTCTGTCAAACCTGGATGCAAAACTTCGTGTACAGATGCGTATTGAGATTTCCAAACTGCATCAGAGACTGGGCGCTACCATCATCTACGTAACACATGACCAGACAGAGGCTATGACACTTGGTACCAGAATCGTTGTTATGAAAGACGGTGTTGTTCAGCAGGTAGATACACCGCAGAACCTGTACAACGCACCGGGCAACCTGTTCGTTGCAGGATTCATCGGATCTCCGCAGATGAACTTCCTGGATGCAAAAGTAAAAGTTAACGGAAACGATGTAACTCTTACTGTTGGTAAATACAACATGAAACTGCCGGCTTCCAAAGCAAAAGCTGTTATTGACGGCGGATATGACGGAAAGACCGTTGTTATGGGTATCCGTCCTGAGAACGTACATGATTCTCAGATGTTCATCGAGACTTCCAAAGACAGCGTAGTTGAGTGCAAGATCAACGTATACGAGCTGTTAGGTGCAGAAGTTTACCTGTACTTCGATTGCGAAGGATTCCCAATGACAGCCCGCGTAGATCCTCGTACAACTGCAAGAAGCGGAGATACCGTTAAATTTGCTCTGGATATGGAGAAAGTTCATCTGTTCGACAAAGAGACAGAGATCACCATTACCAACTAATCCATATGAACATCAGCGCGTATGCGCAAACATAGAGAAAAGGATCGACATCCGTTCGGATGCCGGTCCTTTTTGTATATGGTTACAGTTCACTGGTTCCCAGCGAACTGTAACATTCGCAGCCCTCATTTAAAGTTTTGCTTCGCAAAAGGAGGGCTGCTCACGCCTGAATCACTTTCTTACGCAGCGAAACAGCAAGTGTTTCACTGCTGAGTGAACAGTAACTGCATATGCACGACCCTCCTTTTGCGAAGCAAAAAATAGTTGCCAATGAGAAAAAAATAAGCTATAGTTATAGATAAGACGCACCCTGGAGTAAAATACGCCAGGAGAAAGGAAGTGGCAGATTTGGTATCAAGTCAGGTATTACAGAAAACCCTTGATGAATTAAGAAATATTACGAGAATTGATTTATGTGTGACGAATACGGATGGTGTTCTGCTGGTGACCACATTCCCGGAAACCGCGATTGATGCAGAAAGCATCCGTTCTTTTGTATTATCCGCTGCGGACAGCCAGATTGTACAGGAATATCATTATTTTAAAGTATATGACAACCAGAATGTGGAGTATATTTTGATTTCTAAAGGAAGCAGCGACGATGCATATATGATCGGAAAGGTTGCCGTATGTGAGATTCAGAATCTTATCATTGCATAAAGAGCGTCTGACAAAAACAACTTTATCCAGAACCCTTCCTCGACAATCTTCTTCTGGTGGATGTCTACAACCGCGCGAAAAGCTTCGCATCGAACAGATGCGCCGCGTTGTTTACATGGTAGAGACGAAGCTGGAAAAAGACATCAGCGCACAGGAGACAGTAAAGAGCCTCTTTGCTTCAAGACCGAGAGATTTCATCACCGCAGTCGATGAGAAGAGCATTATCATTGTAAAAGAACTGAAAGACACCGACACCTTCGAGGATATGAACCAGACCGCAAGAATGTTGGTGGATATGCTGAATGCGGAGGCCATGTCCCAGGTGCGCGTTTCCTACGGAAATCCGGTCAACGAGATCAAGAGTGTATCGCGTTCTTACAAAGAGGCGAAGATGGCACTCGAAGTAGGAAAAATTTTCTACGCAGACAAAAACGTGGTACCATACAACAACCTCGGCATCGGCCGTCTGATCTATCAGCTCCCGATTCCGCTGTGCGAAATGTTTATGACCGAAGTCTTCGGCGAAAATCTGCCGGATACGTTCGATGAGGAAACACTGACCACAATCAATAAATTTTTTGAAAATAACCTGAATGTGTCCGAGACATCCCGTCAGCTCTATGTACACAGAAATACTCTGGTGTACCGTCTGGAGAAGCTCGAGAAGAGCACAGGACTCGACATTCGTAAATTTGACGATGCGCTGACCTTTAAAATTGCCATGATGGTCGTAAGCTACATGACGTATATGAACAACAGCGAAAATCTGTAAAACCGTTCAGAGCCGTACAGGATTGCGGGAGTGCAAAGCACGGAGCAATCCGGGTATCGAAGGGGTCAAAAGACTTTTTGACCCTGACATTTTATCAACAACAAGAGGAGAGGAACGACATGATTGAATTACTGAACACAGGTGCATACCTTGTCAACGGAATCGATATCATCCCGGATACAGAAGAAGGCCGCGCGGAACTCAAAGCGCGTACTGGCGCTGTGCCGTGTCCGGCGAATGCTGCAAAAGAAACCATTGCCTATGGAATCTTAAAAGACCACAATGTTTCCGGCAACATGGAAAATCTGCAGATCAAATTTGACAAACTTACATCGCATGACATTACTTTTGTTGGAATCATTCAGACCGCGCGCGCGTCAGGACTGGAAAAATTCCCGGTACCGTACGTGCTGACCAACTGCCACAACTCCCTTTGCGCAGTCGGCGGAACCATCAACGAAGATGACCACATGTTTGGTCTTACCTGTGCGAAGAAAGTACGGCGGCGTCTATGTACCACCTCATCAGGCAGTTATCCATCAGTTTGCACGAGAGATGCTTGCCGGCGGCGGAAAAATGATCCTCGGATCCGACTCCCACACCCGTTACGGTGCACTCGGAACCATGGCCATGGGCGAGGGCGGACCGGAGCTGGTAAAACAGCTTCTCTCCAAAACATATGATATCGCTATGCCGGGAGTGATCGCAATTTACATGACAGGCGCACCGCAGCCGGGCGTAGGACCGCAGGATATTGCACTTGCCATCATCGGCGCAGTCTTTGCAAATGGTTACGTAAAGAACAAAGTTATGGAGTTTGTAGGACCTGGCGTATCTTCCTTAAGCGCAGATTACCGGATCGGTGTGGACGTTATGACAACCGAGACAACGTGTCTGTCCTCCATTTGGAGAACCGATGAGAAGATCAGCGAGTTCTATCAGATCCACGGCAGAAGCGCAGATTACAAAGAGCTGAATCCTGGCGCGGTTGCTTACTATGACGGCGTTGTAAAAGTAGAACTCGACAAGATCAAACCGATGATCGCGCTGCCGTTCCATCCGAGCAATGTTTATACCATTGAAGAGCTGAAAGCAAACCTCGATGACATCCTGAACGATGTAGAGAAGAAAGCAGCCATCAGCCTCGACGGAAAAGTTCCGTTCACTCTGAAAAATAAAGTACACGACGGAAAACTCCTGGTAGACCAGGGAATCATCGCAGGCTGTGCAGGCGGCGGATTTGAGAACATCTGCGACGCAGCCGATATCCTGAAAGGCCACAGCATTGGCGACGATGCGTTCACCTTAAGTGTTTACCCGGCAAGTACTCCGATTTATATGGAGCTGGCAAGAAACGGAAAACTGGCAGACCTGCTGGAGACCGGTGCAATCGTCAAGACTGCATTCTGCGGACCGTGCTTCGGCGCAGGTGATACCCCGGCCAACAACGCACTTTCCATCCGTCACACCACCAGAAACTTCCCGAACCGCGAGGGATCCAAAATCCAGAACGGACAGATTTCTTCCGTTGCCCTTATGGATGCACGTTCAATCGCAGCAACAGCAGCAAACAAGGGATTTCTGACTGCAGCAGATGAGTTTACCGGAACGTATACCAAACCGGCATACCACTTCGACAAGAAGATTTACGAGAACCGTGTATTTGACAGCCATGGAGTGGCAGATCCTTCAGTTGAAATCCAGTTCGGACCAAACATCAAGGACTGGCCGGCAATGCCGCAGCTTGCTGAGAACCTGATTCTGAAGGTTGTCTCTGAGATCCATGATCCGGTTACGACCACCGACGAGCTGATTCCGTCCGGCGAGACTTCTTCCTACCGTTCCAACCCGTTAGGGACTGGCTGAGTTCACCCTGTCCAGAAAAGATCCGGCTTATGTGGGACGTGCAAAAGAAGTACAGGTTGCAGAGAAAGCCATCCAGGAAGGCAACTGCCCGGCAGAGGCACTTCCGGAACTGAAACCGGTCTTTGCAGCAATTCACACCCAGTACCCGGATATCGACAAGACAAACGTCGGTGTCGGATCCACCATCTTCGCTGTAAAACCGGGCGACGGCTCTGCGCGTGAGCAGGCAGCTTCCTGCCAGAAGGTACTCGGAGGCTGGGCAAATATCGCAAACGAGTATGCAACGAAGCGCTACCGCTCCAACCTGATCAACTGGGGCATGCTTCCATTCCTGATCCCGGAGGGAGATCTGCCGTTTACAAACGGAGATTACATCTTTGTACCGGAGATCCGCAAGGCAGTGGAAGAGAAAGCCGATGTGATCAAAGCGTACGTTGTAAAAGACGGAGCACTTGTTCCGTTCGAGATGACGTTAGGCGCGCTGACCGATGATGAGAGAGAAATCATCCGCAAGGGATGCCTGATCAACTATTATAGAGGATAAGTATTTGAGAAAGAGCTGTGTGGCAGGAGAAAAGTCTGTTTCATAGCTCTTTTTCTGCGCACTTATTTGAAATAAAATATCAGAAAACAATATAAAATTCAGAAAATAAACACAATAATTAAGAAAAGGAAAAGTGATATAAAAAAACAGTAAAAATATTTTAAAAATGTGTTGACAAATGCTGACGGATCTGTTATATTAAAATCACAAAGAAACAAGAAAACAAAAACCTAACCAAGAGGTACAAAGAGAAAGACTTGGGACCCCCTTTTCAAGAGAACAAACCATTTTCATAGAAAGAGACGAGAAATCTTCTATAGAAGAATGGAAAAAAGGGAAAAGGAAGATGTTCTTAAGATGAGAGACTTCCGAAAGGAAAGAAAACCTGAGATAAAGATCCATACAAAAGAAGTTCGAAAGAAAACCTTTTGATAAACATGAGATCAGAGCAGATCTTAGGAAATCCTAAGGAAAAGATTTTCGGAGTGGAAATCTTAACCGCAAAGGAAAAGCCTCTGAAAAAGAACATCTTCCCGAAAAAAAGAAAATCTACAACAGGGAAATGGAAGAGAAACGATCTTTGAAATATCAAACGAAAGCGAAAACAAAGATCACAGATCGGTAAAGAAAGAAAACCAGTGAAAATCCTTGAAAGTAGAGAAAAAACTGAATATGGAAAATAAAGAAAAAGCGGTCGCTGTATCAGAAAAAATGATTGGTATGGCGATCGCTTTCTGTGTTGTGTAATTCGTCCGCCGGGCATGTTTTTCTTGACAGATGCGGCGGAAATGGTGCATACTTCTTAAAGCATAACAGCGGAGAAATCCGTGTATCGAAAATAAGAAGTCAGGACAGGAGAAGAAAGTGGCTGGATTTTGCAGAGAAGATATTTTAATGGAAGATAACGATATTCTTGTTGTTCACAAGCACGCGGGTATGGCAGTGCAGAATGCGCGGATGGGACAGATGGATCTGGAGCATGCGCTGCTGAATTATTTGGCGAAGCAGGCAAGGGCGGAAACACCGGGTCAGGCGCGGACTCAGATTCCATATCTGGCGGTCGTTCACCGGCTCGATCAGCCGGTTGAGGGCGTGCTGGTGTTTGCGAAAAACAAAGACGCCGCAGGAAAACTGGGACGGCAGGTGAAGGACGGGACGATGAAGAAAGAGTATCTCGCCGTCTGTGAGGGAAAAATCGAAAAACAGGGCGTGCAGAAGTTTGAAGATTTCCTTGTAAAAGACGGACGGAGCAACACATCCCGCGTCGTACAGCCAGGCACCGCCGGAGCGAAAAAAGCGGTGCTGGAATATGAAGTGATAAGGACACAGGAGAACCGAACCCTGGTGCAGATCCACCTCGGAACGGGCCGCCACCACCAGATCCGCGTCCAGTTTTCCCATGCGGGATATCCGCTGGCGGGGGATGCAAAATATGGGGCGAAAGAGAAAGGATCTCTGGCGCTGTGCGCGCATCATCTCGAGCTGAAGCATCCGCGGACAGGCAAACGGCTTTCGTTTACCGTAAAACCAGAAGGTGAAATCTTCCACAGCTTTGTGTAACTATTCAGAGCTATGTGAAATTGCAAAAAAGTTCAGAAAATCATAAGAAAACAGGACTGGACTATTTTTACGGTTTGTGTATAATAGAGAAAGGTTATGTAACAAAACTGTAAAAAGTAATGGAAAATGATTCATCAGGCAAAGCAGAAAGGGAGAATTATGAAACGCAGAATGATTGCAGTACTGCTTTCCGGAATCCTGCTGTGCTCGGCAGCTGGATGCGGAAAAGAAGCAGTGACAGACAAGAGCACCGCAGCATCGTCGTCTCAGGAAGTGACAGAAACTCCGGCGGCAGAAGAAAGCCCGGAGGCCTCATCGTCCAGCGCAGATTCTACAGCAGAGTCAGCCAGTGCATCCACATCTTCTGAAAGCTCTGGAGATGAAGGAAAAGAAGCAGACAAAAAACGAATAGAAATCACCGTTCCGCACAAAGACGGCATGGAAGCATTGTACGACACCGTGGATGGACTTAACGTTGAAAAAGGCTCTTACATCGCCGTGGTTGCAAAAGACTTAAGTGCCGGTTTTTGGAAAGCCGTAAAAGCCGGTGCGCAGCAGGCACTTGACGATCTGAACGCCTCGCTTGGCTACACCGGAAACGACAAAGTTTATATGACATTTGAAGGCCCGGAAAATGAAAGTGACACCAACTCTCAGATCAATATCATCGACTCTGTCATTTCGGAAAATCCGGACGCGCTGATCCTTGGTATCATTGACCAGCAGTCGGGACAGGCACAGATGGAAGAGGCTTCCGACAGCCAGATTCCAGTCATCATCGCGGATTCCGGTATCGAGAGTGATCTGATCACCTCGACATGTGCGACTGATCACGCAGCGGCAGCAAAGCTTGCGGCAGATCATCTCTGTGAGGCCATCGGCAACAGCGGAGAGGTTGCGATTGTTGCACATCAGTACAACACCGAGAGCAGCGTAGAGCGCGTGGAAGCATTTAAAAAAGAGATCGAAGAAAAATATACCGATGTGAAAGTGGTTCAGGTGAATTACGGAGATGGAGAAGAATCCATCGCGGACATGCTGAAAAATACACTTGAAACCTACCCGGCTCTGAAGGGCATCTTCTGTACGAACGAAGACATGGCAGACCAGACGCTGGATGCGCTGGCAGATATGGAAAATACTGAGCAGATTCAGATTGTCGGTTTTGATTCCGGTGAAAAACAGCAGAAAGCGATCCAGGAGGGACGCGAGTACGGTACCGTAACGCAGAATCCGTACGGTCTTGGCTATGCGGCAATCGTGGCGGCCGTCCGCGCGATTCAGGGACTCGGTAGATCAGAAGATCGATACGGGATATCAGTGGCTCGACAAAGACACGATCGATCTGGAGACAAATCAGAAGTATCTTTATAACTATAAATGAGCAAATATCGAATTTTGCACAAACTTATCCCACAAACTTAAAAGCTTCTTCGAATGAGGCGCTGCTTTTATGAGGCGGTACAGGTTTGCAAACTGTTCCTGCTTTAGCTGCTGCTTCAAGGATGCGTATCCCTCTTCGAATGTGCAGTAGTTTCCAGAATGCATACAGCACAAATAGTGGACCAACGACATGATCAGCCAATACCTTTGGATTCCCTGACGGGATCGGATTTGATAACTATCCAGCGCAAGTTTACTTTTGCTCTGCCGGAAAATAATTCAATCGGCCACCGTTTCGTATAGGTGTCCAGGATCTCCTGCGTGGATAACTCTGCATTTGTAGAGAAATACACGCAATGCTTTGGGATTCCCAAATCCATCCTTCGGATAGCTGAGGATCACCGCTGCATTTGGAATGCCAACTCCCTTCATAGCGGTATACATAGAATTCACGGCTGCCAACGGTCACGAGGCTGACATCCGGGTCTGTTTTCCGCAAATGAAGGGCAAATGCACTGGCTTTTGACGGATCCCGCATGGATAAAGGATTCGGTTGGTCTTTAATGCCCCAACCGTATAGAATCCTTTCCGAATAAAACGGTCCATCACTTTTGCAGTAGTATACCAGCTGTCACAAAGAAAGTAGGAAATGACCGGCGCAGCGGGAAGTTCTTCCGCGATCTCCTGTACAATCTGGATCTTTGATCTTGATTTATCGTACAGGATGACTGCATAATTCAGGGTAATCCCGTTGCAGGAAAGCATAACGGAGACAACCTGATGCCCATAATCCTGACAGCCTTTTAAATGTGATTGATGAAAATACGCAGCTTCGATTGGATGAACCGCCTGTGACGAAGGCCGGGTATGTGAAGCAATCGTATCATCCACAATACAGTAAATCGGTTGTCCGGAACGCTGTGCTTCCCTATAAATGGCTTGGAGGATGCTGCTTTTTAAAACATCCTGCAATGCATCGTCCTTCCATTTTCCGTGATTCAGGAAATAAGCGGTCGTTGTCCTGTGGCAATGGCTGACTTCTTGGAAATCAACTGTTTTTCCCCGGTATCCCCGGAGAAAAACAGACAGGATGATGGTCAATAAGTGGTTCAGATACACATCGGATAAAAATAATCCGAGATTTAATGCTTTCAGGTAATTGTAAATATGTTTGGAATGATGTATACTGTTTGCAACGGACACCCCCTTGTTTGAGTGAGTATGTTGTTTGTTGGTACTTCAATTATACATCCTTCTACAGAGGGTGTCTTTCTTTTGTGCAATATTTTGGATTTGCTCATTTATAGTTTATAACTGAAAATCAGGATAAAAAATGAACCCGGCAGACAAGGGAATGTTCCTTTGCCTGCCGGGTTTTCTGCGCTGCAGTGCGGATTACGAGTTCTGATCGTCTTCGTAAATTCTCTGTACCTCTTCGGAAATCTGCTGCCGGATCGCGGAGAGATCGACATCCGGGATGCCGTCCTCGGTGATCTGCGGTTTGGAAGGAGAGGTATACGGCTTCGTGTCGCCCATGGAAGCTTTTGGGGATGTTTCTTCTTCGTCAAACTCCTCCGGAGCGGCCGGTTTTGCGGATGGCCGGCGGCGGATGATTTTTGGAAGATCTTTCTCATCGTCGTCATCGTCAGGTTCTTCCGGAACAAAACGGAAATCGTACATGGTGTTCTGCGAAACACGGGTACGGTTCGACGGTTTCTGATAGCTGCGGTACGGATCTCTTGCGTTGCCGGAAGAAGAGGAAGAGGAGCCGCGGCGTTTCTTTTTTCTTCTTTCTGGATGGAAGAGGGTCGAAACCGGATCTGCGCTTCCGTCTGGCGCGCGCTTTTGCACGGTGTTCGCGTTCTTCTTCGTCGTCATCCTCCCAGTAGTCCGCCTCTTTCCACGGTTTAAACTGGAAGAGCATGCCTGCTGCGGCGAGAATGGCAGAGACAATCCAGAACATCATGTTCAGATCGAGGTCCTTGAAGAAATATGCCATGCGGATCGTCGTGAGGGCGCCGCAGATGGAGGTGACCAGGATTACGGAAATGCGTTCGAACGGAACGCAGATCAGGCCGATCACGAAAGCGACGAGGGCGACGAGTCCATAACCTGTGATATCGTTTGGATTGACGAGATGCCAGAGGCAAAAGCCGACGAGCCCGCAGATCAGAAGAAAAAGTCCGATCCGGTAGAGGACGAAGGCAATGATTGCGGTCAGAAGACCGATGCCGACGGCAAGCGCCAGGGTGATCGTCGTGGTCTGATTCGTGTAGGTACCCGCTGCATAACCGGCGGCCGCGCCGAGAAAAAATCCGGGAATGACGCTCCAGAGCTTGCGGAGCGTATAGCCGAAGAAACAGTTCAGCAGGGCAAAAACAATCACAATCAGAAGAAGCTGCTGCTGGTAAACACCCATGACGTCCCGGACTTTATCGAGACCGCCAAGCAGCGTGTTGATGTTGAAAGCTTGCATATTCAGATTCATGATATTCACTCCTATATGATGTATCGGAAAAATAGATACAGGTTGTATTTTAGTACGGAACGGCGGTTTTGGCAAGTGAAATTGTGTTTGAGATCTGGAAAACGGCAGAATGGCGGCGGTGTGCATATGGTATAAGGAAGAGCAAAAAGGAAATAAAACAGGCATGAATCAGGATAGAGTGTATGAAAATAGAAGAAATTCCTATCAGGGAAATCCGATGGAGCGGCCGGAGCCGTTTTTTGCGGCACAGCCCTTATGGGGAAGAAGTATGGAGGAGCAGCAGGAAGCGCGGGAACGGCAGCGGATGCAGTCGTATTATTCCCGGACGGCATCTGATCTGCAGCGGCTGGTGGAGGCAGAGTGTGACCGCATGGATTACCGCGGCAGCATGATGTACGACGAATTGCCGGACCGGCTTATGATGGAGCACACCTGCCGGAATATCGCACGTCAGTACGGCAGGGAAAACGGCGGGAAGGATGAGAAAACGGCAGAAGAGGAACTGCTCGATTTGATCGGCGTTCTTTTTTATAATGAAATGTTCCGGAGGCGGAGCAGGAGGAAACATTATTACAATCTGTGGCTTTAAACCGCGCCATAAAGTAATAAGAGGGTAACACATTTTTAATAATTTTTCTGTTGTGGTTTTGCGGAAAACAGATTACAATATTAGCGGGGTTGTAAGGGGCTTTATTACACATGTTTACAAACGATTCAGAAAGTTTGGAGAGTATAAATGGAATTACAGAAATTATTACAGGATGAAATCCGGGAAGGGCTGTACCGTATCACGATCAGCGGCCCAAGAGGGGACAGTGAAGTGTCCAAAGTGAGAATACGCCCGGTTGAAATAAAAGGAAAACTGCTCTTTCAGTGCCAGGAGACCGTCGGCACGAAGGAGTTTCATAAAAATATGACAAAAGACGACGTGATCACCCGGATCAGAGACTGGATGAACGGAACCTTCAAGCAGATGCAGCTCGAATCCGACACCTGCACAGCATCCGTTCTGGTCAGCAAAAAGGGAACGATGACGATCAAAAAGAAACCGCATATGAAAGGAACCGGCAAACCCGTCAATCTGGCGCACAACCGGAAGAAACGGTATATTCTGGAAGAAGGAATCCCGGTTCCTTTTTTACAGGATCTCGGTGTTATGACAAAAGAAGGCAAAATCGTGCGGACCCGCTACGACAAGTTCCGCCAGATCAACCGCTTTCTGGAGTTCATCGAAGATATCCTGCCGCAGCTCCCATCGGACCGCGAGATCACGATTCTCGATTTCGGCTGCGGAAAATCGTATCTGACGTTTGCGATGTATTATTACTTCCGCGAACTGAAAAAACTGGATGTCAATATCATCGGACTTGACTTGAAAGAGGATGTCATCGCAATCTGCAACGGACTGGCGGAGAAATACGGCTATGAAAAGCTGCATTTCTATCAGGGTGACATCGCTTCTTATACCGGCCGCGACGAGGTCGATATGGTGGTGACGCTGCACGCGTGCGACACGGCGACTGACTATGCGCTGGAAAAGGCCGTCAAATGGAATGCAAAAGTTATTCTTTCCGTCCCGTGCTGCCAGCATGAGCTGAACCGCCAGATTGCAAACAAAGAACTGTATCCGATCATGGATTACGGCATCTTAAAAGAGCGCATGGCGGCGCTTCTGACCGACGGAATCCGGGCAAAGCTTCTGGAGAATGCAGGCTATGAGACACAGATTCTTGAGTTCATCGACATGGAGCACACGCCGAAGAACCTTCTGATCCGCGCGGTAAAACGCCAGGAAGGCTCGAAAAAACTGCCGGAAGAACTGAAAGTGTGCATGGAAGCGTACCATGTGAAGCCGACACTGGCAGACCTCCTCACAGAAAAGGAGGAGCCGTGATGAATAAAAGAGCAGCAAGGATTCTGATCCTTTTTCTTGTTTTTGCCGCATCAGTCGGTGTGTTCACACACCTGATGAGCCACGAGACGACGGAGAATGCGACCGATCTGGACGCAGCGAGTCTTCCGGTGCTGTACATGAAGACCGCGGACACGACAGTGAACCGCATGTACGGATACCGCCAGGAGATGAACGGCGTAACGACAAGAGAAAACCTGACACCGCTGCCGATGGACCGTTCGCTTACGCTTGAAATTGATGCGAAGGGACAGAAAATTATAAACGTGACCTATACGGTGGAAAGCACAGACGGCGGAGCGCTGATTGAAAACTCGGTGCTGAAATCGTTTGACGAGGACGGAAGCTATCTGAAAGCAGACTTCCAGTTAGAGACCGCGATTCTGATGAATCAGGAATATACGCTGAAGCTCGAGGTTGCCTACGGAAACGGCCAGTCTGCCTGGTATTACACCCGCATTGTACAGCGCAACGGCGTGGAGGTCGGCGATTATCTGGCCTACACGCAGATGTTTGCGCAGACATGCCTGGATAAAACGCAGGCGGAAGCGCTCGTTCCGCAGCTTGAGCCGGATGAGACGGGGGATAATTCTTCGTTCCTCAATGTCAACATTCATTCCAGCCTCGACCAGATTTCCTGGGGAAGCCTCGCACCGACGATCGTACAGCAGCCGGTGCAGCAGATCAAAGAAGCGAATGAGACGACGACCAGCATCAAACAGGAGTACATGATCAGTGCGCAGGATGAGAACGGACAGACGGAGTATTATACCGTAAGCGAGTTCTACCGGATGCGAGAGTCCGACGGAGAGATTATTCTGCTGGACTTCGAGCGGAGCGCACAGCAGATCTTTGATCCGGAGCTTGGTGTTCTGACGAAATCCGGCATTAACCTCCGGTGTGACCGGCGAGGATACCAAGTATGCGTGACGAATACGGCAGGTGATATTGTCGCATTTGTAGTAAACGGTGATCTCTGGTGCTACAACCGCAGCGCCAACAAGACGATCCGCGTTTTCAGCTTCCGTGAGAACGGCAGCATGGATGACCGGGAACAGCACGGAGAGCATGATGTCAACATTGTACGTGTGGATGATGCGGGCGATGTGACGTTTGTTGTTTATGGCTATATGAACCGCGGAAACCACGAGGGTGAAGTGGGAGCAGCCGTTTACTATTATCGCGCCGAGCGGAATGTGGCAACCGAGGAGATTTTCGTTCCGGCGGATATTTCCTACGAGATGCTGAAAAAACAGCTCGACCGCCTCTCCTACGTCAACAAGCAGAGAGAGATGTATCTCTATCTGAATGAGAACCTGTGTAAGGTAGATATTGAAACCGGCACGACGACGGTGGTCCGGGAAAGTATCCCGGAGGACTGCTTTGTAGTATCGGAAAGCCAGGAGAGCATCGCGTGGATGGATGCGGACAATGCAAGCAGTGCGATGAACATCACCGTGATGAATCTGGAGAGCGGGGAAACGCAGCGCTTTGCGGCGGATGACGGACAGAAGATCCGGGCACTTGGCTTTATCAATGAAGACTTTGTCTATGGTATGGCAAACGACAGCGATATTTTAAAAGATATTTCCGGCAATGAAGTTTTCGCTATGCATACGGTGCGGATTGTCAGCATCGACGGAACCGTGAAAAAAGAGTATCACCAGAACGGCTATTATGTGACAGGCGTGTCGATTTCGGACGGCCTTCTGGAGCTGGACCGCGTGGTACGCCAGGAAAACGGCTATGCGGATGCGCCGGAGGATCACATCATGAACGGCGAGCAGCAGAGCCAGGAACTGGTGACGGGCCGCCTGGCAACGGTGGACGACAGAAGAGAGCAGCAGTTCCTTCTGGAATTCTCGACGAGCGGCAAAACACAGTCGCTTCTGACACTGACACCGAAATATATCTATTCAACCTTACGGACCGATCTTACGATGTCGTACGACACGGGCAGCGCAGATCTTTACTATGTATATGGAAAAGGAAAACTGATCGCCATTTTAAGCTCCCCGGCCGAGGCCGTACAGCTTGCCGATGAGAATGTCGGCGTTGTGCTGAACAGCAGCCAGTCCTATGTGTGGGAGCGCGGAAACCGCCAGCAGGGCATGCGCCTCGACGAGACAACGATGCCGTCGGGATTCCAGAGTGCATCTCTGGACGAAAACGTGCTGAAGGAGTCACTCGGTGATGATTACGAACTGCTGAACCTGACGGGCTGCACAAGAGAAGAAATTCTCTACATGATCAGCAGCGGCTACGGCGTTGTTGTAAAGACCGGCGCGAACGAGAGTCTGCTTCTGACCGGATACGATATTTTTGGAAATTCCTGGCTGTATAACCCGGCAACGGGCGAGACAACTGCACTTTCTGACGATGACAGCGATGCATTGTTCGCACAGAACGGCAATGTCTTCATCAGTTATATTAAAAAAGTAAAGATCGAGTGATTTGCGGGGTTTTCTAATGACGCAAAAAGTGCTAGAATAAAGAAAGCACTATGAATATTTAGGGAGAAAAAAGACAATGAAACTTACAACCATCCGAGAGATTTATAAAAATCGGGAAGCATACCTGGACAAAGAAGTAACCGTAGGCGGCTGGGTGCGCAGCGTACGTGATTCCAAAACCTTTGGTTTCATCGTTCTGCACGACGGAAGCTATTTCGAAACCCTGCAGATCGTATACCACGATGAGATGGAAAACTTCGCTGAGATTTCCAAAATGAACGTCGGCGCAGCCATCATCGTAAAAGGTATCCTCGTTGCTACCCCGCAGGCAAAACAGCCGTTTGAGATTCAGGCGGCAGAAGTTACCGTAGAGGGCGTTTCCGCACCGGATTACCCGCTGCAGAAAAAGCGCCACACCCTGGAATATCTGCGTACCATCACCCATCTGCGTCCGCGCACCAACACCTTCCAGGCAGTATTCCGTGTTCGTTCCCTCTGCGCCTATGCGATCCATCAGTTCTTCCAGGAGAGAGACTTCGTTTATGTCAACACCCCGCTCATCACCGGAAGTGACTGTGAGGGAGCCGGCGAGATGTTCCAGGTAACCACCATGGATCTTGACAATATTCCGAAAACAGAGGACGGCGCTGTTGATTTCACACAGGACTTCTTCGGAAAGAAGACAAGCCTTACCGTAAGCGGACAGTTAAACGGCGAGACCTTTGCACAGGCATTCCGCAACATCTATACCTTCGGACCGACCTTCCGCGCAGAAAATTCCAACACCACCCGCCACGCCGCAGAGTTCTGGATGATCGAGCCGGAGATGGCTTTCGCGGATCTGGAGGACGATATGGAGCTTGCTGAGGCAATGCTGAAATATGTCATCCGCTACGTTATGGAGCATGCACCGGAAGAAATGCAGTTCTTCAACAGTTTCGTGGACAAGGGACTGATCGAGCGTCTGAACCATGTCGTAAATTCTGAGTTCGGCCGTGTTACCTACACTGAGGCTATCGAGCTTCTGGAGAAAAACAACGACAAATTCGATTACAAAGTATCCTGGGGATGCGATCTGCAGACCGAGCATGAGCGTTATCTGACCGAGCAGATCTTCAAGAGACCGGTTTTCGTTACCGATTATCCGAAGGAGATCAAAGCGTTCTACATGAAGCTGAACGATGACAACAAGACCGTTGCAGCTATGGACTGTCTGGTTCCTGGCATCGGAGAGATCATCGGCGGAAGTCAGCGTGAGGACGACTACGAGAAACTGCTTGGCCGTATGAAAGAGCTGGGACTTGCTGAGGAAGATTACGGATTCTATCTGGACCTCAGAAAATATGGTTCTACCCACCATGCAGGATTCGGACTGGGATTTGAAAGATGCGTCATGTATCTGACCGGAATGGGCAATATCCGCGACGTCATCCCGTTCCCGAGAACAGTAAACAACTGCGAGCTGTAATTACGAAAAGTGATATAGAAACTTAAAAAATACGGATGCCGGGTGCAGTGGAATCCAATGTGGATTTGGTGCACCTGACGTCCGTATTGTAGTAATAGAGAAAATGAATCCAGAAAGGGGTATGCGCCTATGCGGTTTATTCATATTGCGGATGTGCATCTCGGCATGCAGCCGGATGCGGGATTTCCCTGGAGCGAGGAGCGCGGGGAGGCCATCTGGGAGAGCTTCCGGCGGATCATCCGCCTGGCCGGTCGGGAAAAGACGGACTTTCTGCTGATCGCGGGAGATCTGTTTCAGTGCCAGCCGCTTCTGCGGGAACTGAAAGAGGTTAATGATCTCTTTGCTTCCATCCCGGAGACGATCGTCGTGCTGATTGCCGGAAACCACGATTATGTGAAGCGGGAGAGCTTTTACCGCGGTTTCGACTGGGCAGACAACGTGGTAATGCTCCTGTCGCCGGAGCCGGAGTGTGTTGAAGTCCCGGAGAAGAAGACGGCGGTGTACGGATGCAGTTACGACAAAAAAGAGATTCTGGAAAACCGGCTGGACGGCGTGCGGCCGGAGGGAAAAATGAAATATCATCTGCTGCTCGCGCACGGCGGCGATGCCCGCCACATGCCGTGGAATCCGGGCCGCATGGCGCAGGCTGGGTTTGATTATATTGCGTGCGGGCACATTCATAAGCCGGGGATTCTTATTCCCGACAAAATGGCATACGCAGGCGCACTCGAACCGACGGATGAGACGCAGTTGGGGCCGCACGGCTACATCCGCGGAACGGTGGACGAGCACGGCACGCGGATTCAGTTTGTGCCGTTTGCCAGATATGAGTACGAAGATCTGGTGTTGAACGTGACGGAGGATCTGACACAGTATGCGCTGGAGACGAAGCTGAAACAGGAGCTGGCGCTGCGGGAGGATGGGAAGATCCGAAAAATCATCCGCCTGAAACTTGTGGGACACCGTGCCGCCGAGCTGGAATTTTCTCCGAAACGGCTGCTGGACTGCGGCAGAGTCATCTCCGTGGAGGATGAAACACGTCCGGCATACGATCTGGAACAGATGAAGAAAACGTATGGCGCTAGTCTGATCAGCGCCTATATTGAAGCATTTGAAACAAAGACGGATGCGCAGTCACAGAAGGCGCTCGACTATGGTCTCGAGGCGCTGCTGGCGGCACGCAGGAACGGCTGAAAAAAGATTGCGGGAGGCGTAGAAGATGAAAATAGAAAAACTGGAAATCCGCAATTTTGGAAAAATGCAGAACCGCACACTGGAATTTTCCGATGGGATTCAGCTCATCAGCGGGGAAAATGAGAGCGGAAAATCGACCGTCCATACCTTCATCCGCAGCATGCTGTTTGGCATGACACGCGGCCGGGGGCGGGCGGCAAAAAATGATGTCTACAGTCGTTATGAGCCATGGGAAAATCCGGCATACTATGCGGGAGAGATGGTGCTTGAAAGCGGCGGCAAACGGTTCCGCCTGACCCGGAATTTCGGGCGGCAGAACGCCAATGCAAAGCTGGTGTGCCTGACGGACGGCGAGGTGCTCTCCGTGGAGGACGGCGATCTTTCCATGCTGCTCGGCGGTGTCAGTGAGATTGTGTATGATAATACGGCTTCGATCGGGCAGTTAAAAGGAAGAACCGAGGAAGGGCTTGCGGATGAGCTGCGGAACTATATGGCAAATTACCAGGGGAGCAGCGATGGAGAGCTCGATGTGGCGGCGGCGCTGGATCTGCTGAAGCAGAAGAGAAAGCGCCTGGAGCAGGAACAGAAAAAGACGCTGGCGGGACTGGAAAAACGGAAGGAAGAACTTGAGACGAAAATTTCCGTTTTTACGGAGGAGTGCCGTCAGAGCGAGGAGAATCTGCAGCAGGCGAAAGAGCAGATGAAGCGGGATATTTATCAGAAGGATGTGCCGATCGAACGGGTGCGGAAGATGAAAAAAGAATCTCGGAAGAGCCGCAAATGGGGTGCCGCGTGCGTGGCGCTGGCTGGATTTCTCTTGTTCTTATGCATTCTGCAGTTCTTCCATATTGATTCGCTGCTGACGAGAACGGGACTCGGGCTTGCGATTGCGGCGCTCTTGTATCTGGCGTACAGTCTGTTCCGTCACCGGAAAACGGAGGTCGAGCAGGTCGTGACGGAGCCGGAGGAGCAGGCGATCCGCCGCCAGCAGTGGAATGTGGACCGCCTGAAGCAGGAGCTGGGGCAGAAACAGACGGTGCTGTCGAACTTGCAGAGTGAATACGAAGAGCTCTGCATTTCCATGACGGAAAAAGATCATCTGCAGGAAGAACTCGATGCGCTTTCCATGGCGGGGGAGACGATCCAGAGTCTCTCCGTACAGATGCAGAGCCGGATCGGCGACCGCTTAAAACAGCAGATGTCAAAAACGCTGTCATCGCTGACGAATGGCCGCTATCTGCAGGTGAATATGGATGAGAATCTGCGGATCGGCCTTCACACCGCAGACGAATATGTGCCGCTTGAACAGGTCAGCCGCGGCACGATCGAGCAGGCGTACTTTGCGCTCCGCATGGCGGCGATGGATGTGCTCTGCGGCGAGGAGGAGCTGCCGGTGATTCTCGATGAATCGTTTGCGTTTTACGATGAAAACCGGCTGAAAGAAACTTTGAAATGGCTGGCGGAAAACCGGACGCAGGTGCTGCTCTTTACGTGTCAGAAGCGGGAGGAGGAAGCACTCTCGGAGATGGGAATTCCGTACCGGAAAATTGTGCTTTAAGTAATGCGGCTCGCAGAGAATCGGTGAGTTGTGGTTTGGAAATAAAGGAGAATAGAAGTTATGCTGACAATAGGATGTCATTTATCATCGTCCAAAGGATATCTTGCCATGGGAAAAGAGGCGGTGTCCATCGGGGCGAATACCTTTCAGTTTTTTACAAGAAACCCGAGAGGAAGCAAGGCGAAAGCCATCGACGAGGCGGATGTCGCAGCGTTTCTTTCTTACAGTAAGGAGCATGGAATCGAGCGCATTTTGGCACATGCGCCGTACACGCTGAATCCGTGCTCGAAGGATGCGCACACGAGAGAGTTTGCATGGATGACGATGGCGGATGATCTGAAACGGATGGAGTATACGCCGGGAAACTGCTACAATTTCCACCCGGGCAGCCATACCGGACAGGGGGCGGAAGAGGGAATCCGTCTGATTTCGGAGATGCTGAATGAAATTTTAAAACCGGAGCAGACGACCACGGTGCTGCTCGAGACGATGGCAGGAAAAGGAACCGAAGTCGGCCGCTCGTTTGAGGAGCTGGCGGCGATTCTGGAGCGCGTGGAATTAAAAGACCACATGGGTGTCTGCCTGGATACGTGCCATGTGTACGATGCGGGATACGATATTGTGGATCACCTCGATGATGTGCTTGAGGGGTTCGACCGCGTGGTAGGACTTTCGAAGCTGAAAGCGATTCATCTGAACGACAGCAAGAATCCGTTTGAGAGCCATAAGGACCGCCATGAGAAGATCGGCGAGGGATCGCTGGGGCTTGCGGCATTTGAGCGGATCGTGACACATCCGGCGCTGGCGGGACTGCCGTTCTATCTGGAAACACCGAATGAGCTGGACGGATATGCAAAAGAGATCGCGCTGCTGCGCGGGTTTGCGAAATAGAGGAAGAAGGTAAGAGAAAGTGGAAAACACGAGAGAGAAGAATAAAAGAGCTGACGGAAGAAAAAAGACGTATTTCGACAGGGAAAATAAAAAGAAAGCCGTTCGTACAGAGAAAACAAAGAGCGTGGCACCGGAAAAAGGAAAGCAGAAAAAGAGTTCATCATCGTCGAAATGTCCTTATCAGAAAAAATGCGGCGGATGCACATATCTGAACCTCTCCTACGAAGAGCAGCTCGCGAAAAAAGAGCAGTTCCTGAAGAAGACTCTGAATGGCATCGTCCCGGTCAAAGGCATGGTTGGCATGGAAAATCCTTATCATTACCGGAATAAAGTCAATTCCGCCTTTGCACGCAAAAAAGACGGAACGATCATATCCGGCATTTATGAAAAGGGCACACACAAAGTGGTCCCGGTCGATGAGTGCCTGCTCGAGGATCAGCGTGCCGATGCCATCATCCGCGATATCCGCAGTCTGCTGAAGAGCTTCAAAATCATGATCTACAACGAGGACAGCGGCTACGGCCTCCTGCGCCACGTCATGGTGCGCACCGGCTTTGCTTCCGGCGAGATCATGGTCGTCCTCGTCTGCGTATCACCAGTCTTCCCGTCAAAAAACAACTTCGTAAAGGCCCTGCGCAAACTCCACCCGGAGATCACCACGATCGTACTGAACGTCAACGACCGCACCGACAGCATGGTACTCGGAAAACGCGACATTGTCCTCTTCGGACGCGGTTACATCGAGGATGAACTCTGCGGCTGCACCTTCCGCATCTCCCCGCAGTCCTTCTACCAGGTCAACCCGGTTCAGACGAAAAACCTGTACGAAAAAGCCATCTCCCTGGCCGGTCTCACCGGAAACGAACGCGTCATGGACGCCTACTGCGGAATCGGAACCATCGGCCTCATCGCATCCCGCGATGCCAGAGAAGTCATCAGCGTCGAACTGAACCCGGACGCCGTCCGCGATGCCGTAACAAACGCCAAACGAAACCAAATCAAAAACGTCTCCTTCTACCAGAACGACGCCGGCGCCTTCATGGTCTCCATGGCCGAAAAAGGCGAAAAAGCCGACGTCGTCTTCATGGACCCGCCAAGAGCCGGCAGTGATGAAGCCTTTCTGTCCTCTGTCGTAACCCTTTCACCGAAAAAAGTGGTCTACGTCTCCTGCAATCCGGAGACATTGGCGAGAGACCTGCGGTATCTGACGAAACACGGATATAAGGCAGAAGAGGCATGGGGGTATGATATGTTCGCGTGGTCGGAGCATGTGGAGACAGTCTGTTTACTAACGCAAAAGAAGGCTTAATACAACAGAAGAAAATAATTTCGTGAAACAGACGAAGAGGCTTGTCTGAAAAAAGAAGGAATGAAAAAACAGGAGAGGAAAAAAGAAACATGGCAGTAAATAAAAATGGAATCGTAGTATTAGGAGCAGTTTTTGTGGATATCAAAGGTTTTCCAGAGGACATCTACGTCCCGGACGGCAGAAACGCCGGCCATGTCGAATACATCCACGGCGGTGTGAGCCGAAACGTGGTGGAGGATATCGCAAACCTGGAACTGCGCCCGACCTTCCTTGGAATCGCGGATAATACCGCACTCGGCGAGGATGTTGTGCGCAAACTGCAGCGCCACAAAGTCAATACCGAATACATGAAAGAAATCCCGAACGGTATGGGAACATGGCTTGCTGTCTTCGATCACAACGGTGACCTGGCGGGCTCCATTTCCCAGCGCCCGAACCTGATGCCGATTCTCGATATTCTGGAAGAAAACGGAGATGAAATTATCGAAAACTGCGATTCCATTGTGGCAGAGATCGATATGGACAAAGAGATCATCAAAAAGCTGGTACAGCTCTGTGAAAAATACGATAAAAAATTGTACGGCGTTGTCAGCAACATGAACATCGCAGTCAGCAGAAGAGATCTTCTGCAGAAATTTGACTGCCTGATCTGCAACCAGATCGAGGCAGGCGTTTTCTTCTCCGATGATTACAGCGAAAAAACACCGGCCGAGATGGAAAAGATTCTCGCCGAGCGTCTGAAAGCGGCAAATGTTCCGGCCATGGTCGTAACAATGGGCGGCGACGGAGCGGTTTATGCGGAAGCAGACGGAGAGAGCGGCTTCTGCCCGGCGCAGAAAGTACAGGTAAAAGATACAACAGGAGCCGGTGATGCGTTCTGCGCAGGTGTTTCCGCCGGTCTGACCTATGGAAAAACGCTTGGCAAGGCAGTTGAAATCGGTACGCGTCTTGCTGCATCCGTCATCACATCGTCGGAAAATGTCTGCCCGCGCTTCCGCCCGGAAGAGTTCGGCATCGAGGCATAGAAGGGGGCAGAAATGAAGTTACTGTACGGAACCGGCAACCCGGCAAAACTCGACGCGATGCGTCACCGCCTTGCCGGTCTTGGGATTGAGCTGATCGGGCTGAAAGATCTTGGCGGTGTTAAGCAGCCAGAGATTATCGAGGATGGAAAAACGCCGCTGGAAAATGCCAGGAAAAAGGCGGAGGCGTATTTCAACGCGCTTCATATGCCGGTAGTCCTGTGATTCCGGATCTGTATTTTGACAACGTGGCAGAGGACGACCAGCAGCTGGCGTCCATATGTGCGTGGACTGCAAACGGTGATCTGTCCGATGAAGAAATGACCGCGCATTACGCCGCCCTGTGAAAAGTAATGGCGGCCTGACGGACGCACAAAACGCAGTTCTGGTTGATTTTGATGCGGACCACCGCTATGACGCGATGGACCCGTCAATGGAGAGCGCTCCTTTCCGTAATGGTCAGCTACACCCATCCGATGAGTGGGTTTTCCGCTCGACCGTCTGTCGATCGATCTGCGGACCGGAAAATATTATTACGATCTGAATGAGCAAGAAGCCGCGCTCGATCAGCTTGCCGTGGAAGACGGTTTTCTGCAGTTTTTTGAGCGGGCAATGGAGGAATACCATAAAATGGAACGATATGAACTTCGAACCATCCGCCAGGATGAAATGGAACAGGGCGTTGCCATTGAGCTGTATGCGTTTTCCGCCATTGAACGAGGCGTCTGAAGAGCATGCGCGAGCGGTGGTAATGCGCCGGAGCTGTTTCTGGCGGCAGTAGACAAAGAAACCGGAAAAATCGCCGGAACGCTGAACGGACTTGCAACAAACGAGACAAAATTCCGTGATGCCTTTTTCGATGAAATCAGTCCGTCGACCTGAAGGGGAGAAACGTCGCTGTTGGTCTTGAAGGTCCCAGCTGGAATACCGCGGCGGCTGGAATCGCCCGCGCGCTGATGGAAGAGTACAGCCGCCGGGAACAGAAAAACGGAAGAAAACATCTCATTCTGACCTGCCTGCAGGATAAGGTGGAGATAAAAGATAGAATTTCGACGAGGGAATCTCCGCATCCACCTGGGGCGGCGAGGAATGGCATGATATGACGAGAAAATTAAACGATTAAGAAAATTTGCAGAGAAAATCTCTTGTGTTAAAGTTTGCTGTAAGCGTTATAATAAAGAAAATCAAGCAAAACAGGAGGAACAACCATGAGCAGAATAAATTTTGGAGCAAAACCAAACATGTATCCACTTCCGGTTCTGATTATTGCAACATACGACAAAGATGGCAACCCGGATGCCATGAATGCTGCATGGGGTGTAGTCACAGATTTCAATGAGATCTCCATCAGCATGGGCGACCACAAGACAACAGACAACCTTGCCGCAACCGGTGCCTTCACCGTCAGCATGGCAACCGAGGATACTGTTGTTGGCTGCGATTACGTCGGCATCGAGTCCGGCAGAAAAGTTCCAGATAAATTTGCACGCGCCGGTTTCCATGCAACGAAGAGCGAATTCGTCAACGCGCCGCTGATCGACGAGCTTCCGATGGCACTGGAGTGCAAAGTGAAAAGCTTTGACAACGGCATTCTGGTCGGCGAGATCGTGAACGTCTGCGCAGACGAGAGCGTTCTGACCGACGGAAAGATCGACCCGAAAAAACTGAAACCAATCGCCTTCGACCCGGTCAACAACACCTATCTCGCCATGGGCGACAAAGTCGGCGACGCATTCGGTTCCGGAAAAGCCCTGAAATAAACACAGATGATGACATGACAGCGAATATGTAAAAATTTTATATATTCCCCTTGACAAACCGCCTCCATAGTCTTATGATATGTATAAATTATATATATATAAATATTTTACATATCAGAAACTAACGGAGGTGGTTTTTTATGTATTTTCCGGTATCAGCACTGCTGATCGAATTTATGATCCTGTCGATTGTGAATCGGGAAGATTCTTATGGATATGAAATCAGCCAGACGATCAAACTGGTTGCAGACATCAAAGAGTCGACACTGTACCCGATCCTGAAAAAACTGGAAAAGGCGGGCTACGTGACGACGTATTCCGCAGAGTACCAGGGCAGAAAACGGAAGTATTATTCGATCACAGAAGCAGGAAAAACACAGATGGCGTACCTGCAGGGCGAATGGAAGTCCTATCGTGACACCATTGACAACATCATCGAGTGGAGGAAAAAAGAATGACGAGTGGGGAATATCTGAAACAATTGGAAAAGTATCTGAGGAAGCTTCCGCAGAGCGACTATGAAGATGCGATGGAATACTTCACCGAGTATTTTGCAGATGCCGGTCCGGAAAATGAGCAGGCCGTGATCAAAGAACTCGGAACACCGAAACAGGCAGCCGCCGAGCTGATGCGGAATCTTCTGGACAAAAAAGTAGATGAACGCGAGGCAATGGAAAAGGAAGAAAAACAGAAAGAGAAGAAAAAAACGACAGGCGCCAACGTCGTCTGGATCGCGATTCTCGCCCTGTTTGCAGCCCCGATCGGAGCCCCGATTCTGATCAGCATTCTCATCGTTCTGCTCTGCGCGGCCCTCTGTGCGGCACTGCTTGATATGAGCGTCTTTCTGATTGCAGTTGTCGGCGTGGCCGCCGGAATTAAGATGCTGCTGCGCGGCATTCTGGCAGTCTCGGTTTCCTTCGGCGGATTCTGCTTTATTACCGGAATGGGCGTTTTCATGCTGGGAATCAGTATTCTGTGCGCGGTGTTCGGCGTATACTTTGCAAAATGGATGGGACGGCTGTTCGTGTGGTGTACACGTAAGGTAACGAAAAAAGGAGGAAGCAGATCATGAAAAAATGGACAAAAACAGCATTACTGACAGGATGTGCCTGCTGTATTGCCGGTGCAGTGCTGATGTTCAGCGGATGGGCAAGCGGCGGAAAAGCATACGCGGAAACGTATGATCTGAATGCGATGAGCGGTTCTGCGAAGAAGGAAGACGGCATTTCCACACAGGAAAAGATAAAACTTGATGATTTTGATGAACTGCAGGCAGACCTTACGATCGGCGACCTGAACATCCTTCCGTCCGGTGATGATTCCTGTTATCTCGCCTGGCGGATTCCGTCGAAAAAAGGAGAGACTGCAGTGGAATATCGCGTGCGGGACGGTGTTCTGAGCATCGAAGAGACAAGCGCAGTGTCCGATACGATTTACATTAATATTGACTTTACGGAAGAAATCTTAAGTGGCGGTAAACAGTCGGAAACAGGAGTGATTCTGTATGTACCGGAAAAGAAGGTACTGAAAAAAATAGAGATAACGATGGGATTCGGCGATGTGCAGATGAATGGCATCCAGGCGGAAAGCGGAAGACTGCAAAATGCGGATGGAGATATCACACTTTTCGGATGTGACATGCAGAATATCAAATGCAAAGCAGATTACGGTGATGTGGAACTGAAGAGCGGAACGTGGGAAAATGGGTCAATCACGCTGGAGGATGGCGATGCGAAAATCCAAAATACGAAGCTTTCCGGAGACGTGTCGGTGGAAAACTCCTACGGCGATATTGAACTTGAACTGGGTAAAAAAGATCTGGAACGGCTGGAAATTACGGCAAAGACAGATTTTGGGGAGATCGATGTACCGGATACCATGGAGAATCTGATGCAGAAAGAGGAGGACGAGCAGAGCTTTTCTTATGTACCGGATCAGCCAGCGGGCAGAATCACACTGATGACAAAGGATGGTGATATCTCGTTGGAAAACGATTAAGCGTTTCTGAATGTTCAGGGACATATGAAATTCCAGAAAAATCGCAAAGCATGCCCGCATGAATGAGCGTTTTTGGAAAATAAGAAAAAAGTGACAAAAACACAGGAGGCTGTTTGGATGGTTTCACCAGAAAAAGGGAAATGATCCAAACAGTCGCTTGTTTTTTGTACTTAAATTTTCAGCTTTTAACTTGATTTGTAGATTGCGGTGCTTTAAAATAAAAGTAATCAAGCATTGTGGAACGGGCTCCACAGACTGGCAGCGGGGGAAAAGCCGGAACGAGTCAGAGAAAACAGCCCAGTGTCAGAATAGGAGTTAGGAGAAACTATGGCAAGTATTAGAGATGTCGCGATCAAAGCGGGAGTAGGAATCGGAACGGTATCCCGTGCACTCAATGGGAGCGGGTATATTTCCGATGAAACAAAACAGAAGATCATGCAGGCAGTGGAGGAACTGAACTATAAACCAAATGAGCTTGCCCAGAACCTGTTCCGCAACAAGTCCGGTTTTATCGGAATTGTTGTTAAGAATCTTTCACATCCGTTTATGGCATCTCTGGTGAAACATGTCGAGAATAATCTGTACACCAATGGCTACAAGTGCATGCTCTGCGAGGTTGGGGACAATCCGAACCGCATCGAGGAATTTGTGGAAATGCTGCAGCGAAATGTCATGGACGGCATTATCTGCTGTGCGGATATCCCGTCTTCTGTCAGCCTGGCGGAAATTCACCGTCCGATTGTCATGATTGACCGCTACGTCACCGAAGGGATTCCGTGTATACATTCCGACCATAAGCGCGGCGGTGAGCTTGCGGCGCAGGCGCTTTTGAGCGCAGGATGTAAGAATGTGCTCTATTTTGCATCGAGTGCAACAGAGCGTGGTTGCTCCATGGATCGTTACCGACGGTTTGCGGAAGTCTGCAAACAGCATAAATGTAAAATTACAGCGATTGATGCCGGAAGCAAGATTCTGAATTTTCAGAGCGGCCCGACGATCTGGAAAAAATACATCAGCCATTTTGATGGAATTGATGGACTCTTTACAGCCGATGTCACAGCGGCAGCGTGCATGAAGATGCTGCAGAAAAAAGTTAAGATTCCGAAAAACTGAAGGTGGTTGGCTACGACGGCCTGGATTTTACCCGCTTTTTGACACCGGAGCTGACGACGGTCTGTCAGAATGTGCCGGAAATCGCAAAGCGGAGCGTGGACACAATCATCCGCATGATTGACGGAAAGAAGATTGAGGAGATGGAGCAGATTGTGGATGTGACCTTCCGAAAAGGAGAAAGTACCTGAAGATAACAAAACAGGGAATTACCGAATTTTGCATCATTTTCCGGGATTGCGATAGAACAGAAGAAGAACAGATATCAGAGACACTCGATCTGAAAAGAAAGGGTGTCTCTTTTTCATGTATAAAATAAAAATGAAATAAAACCAACTTATATACGGCAAAAGGGCAGAAAGACTGAGCAAAAGGATATGAAATCGCTGCTGAAACAGTTGCAATTGTCGAAAAAATAGTGAAAAACGGAAAAGTGGAACATATGGAACAGGAAAAGCATGGAACAGCGGAACATGTGGAACAGGAGAATGGGAGAAGAAAGAAGATAAGTGTGAATTTTATGAAAAACAGGATGCATATTGCACAAAAACACAAAATAAAAATTGTGAAAATATTGAAAATGACGAAAAAAAATATTGATGATTTGTTGACATTGGGCGAACTGCGTACTATGATACAGGTATGGAACAGATTCCACAAGGCAAAGTGCCAAAACGGAAACGATGCAAATGTGGAACGAAAAGCGGTTGGTAAAGCTTTTAGAGAAATAAGGAGGGAACTATGAAGAAAAAAACGTCATCGCCGAAAACGGCAGAAAGTGGAAAATTGAAAAAAGCGCTCTCGTGCTGGCAGCTGTACATCCTGCTGATTCCTGCACTGATCTGGCTGATCGTTTTTGCTTACTATCCAATGTACGGCCTGATCATCGCCTTTAAAGATTTTAAAGGCCGCATGGGAATCATGGGAAGTCCGTGGGCAGATCCGATCTTCAAGTATTTCAAGATGTTCTTCAGTACCAGTATTGCCATGACGGCAATCAAGAACACGATCGTCATCAGTCTGGAGAGCCTGATCATCGGATTCCCGATTCCGGTTATCTTCGCACTCTTACTGAACCAGGTACAGAGAAGCGGACCGAGACGAATCATCCAGACCATCTCCTACGCACCGTACTTTATGTCAAACGTAGTTGTAGTCAGCCTGATTTCCGTACTGTTTTCCGCAAACGGTCTTGTAAACCACGCAGTTATGGGAGCCGGCGGAAAAGCAATCATGTTCACCAGCCTTCCGGAGTACTTCCGCAAACTCTTCATCGGAAGTAACATCTGGCAGACGATGGGATTCAACGCCATCATCTTCATCGCAGCACTGACCGCAATCAGCCCGGAATATTACGAAGCAGCAACGATGGATGGTGCTTCCAGATTTCAGAAGATCCTTTACATTGATTTACCTCTGATTATGCCGACCATCATCCTGATGCTGATCCTTCAGGTAGGTAACATTATGAACGTGGGATATGAGAAAGCTTATCTGATGCAGAACGGTACCAACACAACCGTCAGTGAGATCATTTCGACATACGTATACAAAGTAGGTCTCCAGACCGCACAGTACAGTTTTGCGACAGCCGTTGGCTTATTTAACTCCGTTGTAAACTTCATTATTCTGGTTATCACAAACGCAGTTGCAAAGAAGACCAGCGATATCAGTATTTTCTAAGAGTCAGGGGGCTTGAAAAATGGCAAATAATAACACTGTGAAAAAGAAAAAAGTAAAAATGAGTACGGGAGACAAGGTCTTTACCGTGATCAATACCGTCATCATGATCCTTGTCTGTATTGCAATTGTATATCCTCTGTATTACGTGCTTCTGGCATCTGTTACAGACCCGGTTGTTGTAAGCTCCGGTAAAATTCTTCTCTATCCGGAAGCGTGGTACACCAACGGATATGAAACCACACTGAAATACCAGCCGCTCTGGACCGGCTATGCAAACACCATCAAATATACCGTATTAGGAACGCTGATTTCCCTGGTCTGCACCATTCCGGCCGGCTATGCACTTTCCAGATACGATATGGTAGGAAGAAAACCGATTATGTTCCTGTTCACCTTCACGATGTTCTTCAGCGGCGGTATGATTCCGATGTACTTAACCGTACAGCAGCTGCACATCTACAACACAACATGGGCTATGGTCCTTCCGGTAGCAGTGTCCGCTTACAACCTGATCGTATGCCGCTCCTTCTTTGAAAGTGGTATTCCGGTCGAGCTTCTCGAAGCAGCAAAAATCGACGGCTGCAGCGATTTTGGATTCTTCTTCAAAATTGCAATTCCGCTGTCGAAAACGATCATCGCAGTTATGTGTCTGTTCTATGCAACCGCAATGTGGAACCAGTTCTTCAACGCACTGATGTTCCTGCAGGATGACAGCAAGATGCCTCTTCAGGTCGTTCTTCGAAACTTGGTACTGATGAACCAGTCCAACCAGATGGGAAGTAGTGCTTCTGAGATGGTAACAAAACAGAAACTGGCTGAGCAGTTAAAATACTGTGTCGTAGTTGTTTCCGCATTCCCGCTTCTGTGCGTATATCCTTTCCTGCAGAAATACTTCGCAAAAGGTGTTACGATCGGTGCAGTCAAGGGCTGATGCAGAACAGAAAATTTATTGTTGCAGAATTCATGGATATAGCAGACATGGTTTATGTGTAGGAATACAAAAATACTAACGTATTTCACTGCCGGAAAAGGCAGCAAAATAAAGGAGGAACAATATGAAGAAAAAAATCGTATCCGTATTACTGGCAAGCCTTATGGTAACCAGCATGCTCGCAGGCTGTGGAAACAGCTCCGGCAGCTCAAGCAGCTCCGGTGCAGGAAGCACAGGAGGAGACACCACCTCTGCATCCGGTACAGAAGCAGGTGACACAGGTCTCACAGCAGAAGAGCAGGAAGCAGTAGATGAGGGAATCATCCAGCTCGACGGTACCCTTCCGATCATCAAAGATCCGGCAAAATTCGAAGAGAAATACGGAAAAATTTCCGCTCTGATCGTAAACTCTGCAGACAGAACTGTAGAAGTAGGCGACCTGGCTATGTGCCAGAAATGGTTCGAGGACACAGGAGTAGAGTTTGACTGGCAGCCGATCCCGCAGGAGAGCGCAACAGAGAAAATCAATCTGATGCTTTCTTCCGGACAGGATCTTCCGGATGTATTCTGGAACTTCGGCGATGGTAAATCCGGAAACACCGTAGTTCAGTACGCAGACCAGGATGTATTCCTTCCGACCGAAGGCCTGATCGAAGAGTATATGCCGAACCTGAAAGCATTCCTCGATGACAATGAGCAGTATCAGCTTGAGATCACCGCTCCGAACGGCCATAAATATGGATTCCCGTACGTAGAGGAAATGAAAGGTCTTGTATTAACACCTGGACCATTCGTGATCAACAAAACATGGCTGGATAAAGTAGGCAAAGAAGTGCCGACAACCGTAGACGAGTGGGTAGACTGCCTGAAAGCAATCCGCGACGGCGGCGATCTGAACGGAAACGGCGAAGACGATGAAATCCCGATGGCAACCTGGTTCGGCGCAACCGATACCTTTGGTTCCTACAACCTGTTCTATCGTTTCACAGGTGCATTCGGATGCGCTGACTCCTACTGCGGAGGAAACTCCTATGCGGATCACTTAAGAATGGTTGACGGAAAAGTTACGTTCACTGCAACAGACGAAGCATTCAAGAAAACAGCAGAATTTTTCAACATGCTGTATGAAGAAGGACTGATCTGGAACGGTTCCTTCGAGGCAGATGAAAGTATGTCATTCAAATCTTCTCTGATCAAAGAGAATGTTGCAAAGATCGGTTCCTTCGGTGTTTGGGGCGATCAGGAAATTACAAACCAGGAAGTACATGATCAGTACGTAGCAGTTCCGAGACTGCAGGGCGAAGACGGTATGACCGGTTTCGAGTGCAACTACTCTGAGCTGCAGGATTCTTCCGATACAGCAATCACAACGACCTGCAAATTCCCGCACGTTGTTGCAAGATTTGTAGATTACATGGTAGGCGATCCGGAAATCTCTGTTACATCTAACTGGGGCGCAATCGGATACAACTATGAGAAAGACGAAGACGGCGTTCTTCGTACACCGCTCGATGAAAACGGAAACTACAAACCTCTGAATCCGGAATATAAGAACTTTGGTGAGGCTCGTGTAAACTCCACAACCTGCCGTGGTTCTATGATCGTTCAGAACGAGTACTATGACACCGTTTGCGGCTACACCTTCGATGCTGTAAAACTTCTCGAGATGCAGAAAGAAAACGGTAAAGATGACATCATGGAAGAGTATGACACCATTCCGCGTGTTCTGATGACCCAGGAAGAGATTCAGCGTCTGGCACAGATTCAGCCGACCGTCTCCGATATCGTTGACCGTTACATCACTACATGGGTAACCGGCGGCGTTGATGATGCAAGCTGGGAGTCCTATAAGACAGAGCTTGAGGGCGCTGGTTTGAGCGAACTGGTTGAGATTTACCAGGGCGCAGTAGATCGAGCAGCTTCTGCAGCAAACTAAAAATCGGGCGAAAAGCGATTACGAAAAAACAGTAACGTAAACGATTTGCAATTAATGTTCTATAACTAAAGAAATTCCAAATGTGGCCATGTTGTATCCCATATAACATGGCCATATTTAAAAAGAAGATTATTTCGTTCTTATTTCTTTTTTGTTGAAGTTCCAAATGGAAAAAGATAAAATAGGAAAAGAGAGAACAGGAAAAGAGGGATCCTATGAGTAAACAGGGAAAAAGAGATTTTAGACCGAACATTCATTTTACACCGGAGAAAAACTGGAACAACGATCCGAACGGACTGATTTATATCGATGGTATCTGGCATCTGTATTATCAGCATAACCCAAATGACGTTGTATGGGGACCGATGCACTGGGGTCATGCAGTATCGAAAGACCTGATTCACTGGGAGCATCTGCCGGTCGCCCTGTACCCGGATGAGATCGGAACGATGTACTCCGGAAGTATGGCATACGATGAAAATAACACCAGCGGATTTGCGAAATACGGTGAGAAACCGATGGTGGCTGTCTACACGGCGCACAATATGGAAACGGGCCTGGAGCAGCAGTGTATTGCATACAGCCTGGATCAGGGAAAGCATTTTGAAAAATATTATGGCAACCCGGTGATCGAAAACCCGGGCACACCGGATTTCCGTGATCCACGCGTCTTCTGGAATGACAAAAAGGACTGCTGGAGCCTTGTTCTGGCATCCGGCGACCACGCAGAGTTTTACGCATCCCAGGATTTGAAAAACTGGAAGAAAACAGGCGAGTTCGGTGTCGGTGTCAATAAAGTGCCGACTGTATGGGAATGCACCGATCTGATCCGTGCTAAAACAGGAAATGAATTTGACGGATTCAAATGGATTCTGATAGTCAGCATGATACATCCGGGAACCGAAGGCCGTGCCAATATACAGTATTTCGTCGGTGATTTTGACGGAGATACCTTCCAGTGCACCGAGATCACAGACGAGCCGCTGTGGATTGATTTCGGATTCGACAATTATGCCGGTGTAACGTATGGAAACTACGACCGTCCGGTTTACCTTGGATGGGGCGTTAATCCGCTCTACGCGAACTTTGTTCCGACCGGTGAGTATTCCGGTCTGATGACACTGCCAAGAGAACTTTCACTTTGTGAGACCGAGGAGGGCTACCGCCTGAAAACAAAACCGTTCGGGATCGATGAGTACCGTGCGGGTGCCTTCCCGATCGGAAATCAGAAGCCGCTGCTGACCGAGAGCTTTGGACTTCTCGTGCAGGGCAATTTCGGAAGAATTGCGCTGAAAAACAGCAGAGGTGAGGAAGTAGTCATCGAGGTAACGGTGGACAGCATCACGGTGGACCGCTCTAAGAGCGGCGACCTTAGTTACTTTGATGATGTAGATCCGAAGCTCTTCAAAAAAGAGGATCTGCTGGTATCTACAACAAAACGTTACATGCGCGGAAATGTCAACATGGAGATTATTTTTGACGTTTCCTATCTGGAGATTTATGCAGATGGTGGTCTGGAGACCGCTTCCGTATGCGTTTACCCGGATGCTCCGTATCAGGTGGTTTCCACAGACGGAGATCTGGAAGTGAAAATGTACACTATTAAAAAATAGGGGATGGAACATTTATAAACGGTAACGATGCAGCATGGCAGAATCGAGATGGGACTCTGAAGCGTTACTATAAATAAAAACGACGGATGTCTGCAAAGCCGATGGAAGTGGTTTTGCAGACCGTTGTTTATCTTGGGAGGTTTTACAAAAATGATGAAAAAAAGAGATTACAGACCGAAAATTCACTTTTCACCGGAAGAAGGCTGGATGAACGACCCGAATGGCATGGTTTATGTAGATGGCGTGTACCACTTCTTTTATCAGAAGTACCCGTATGATACCAGCTGGGGACCGATGCACTGGGGGCATGCAACATCCCGCGACCTGATTCACTGGGAGCATCAGCCAATCGCACTTTATCCGGATGAACTTGGATTTATCTTTTCGGGAAGTGCTGTGTATGATACGCAGAATTCTTCTGAGTATGGTACCAATGAAAATCCGCCAATCATTGCTATTTATACCAGCCATCACAAGGACGGTTTGGAACAGCAGAGTATTGCATACAGCAATGATAAGGGCCGGCATTTTGAAAAGTCATATCTGAATCCGGTCATCAAAAACCCGGGAATTTCCGATTTCCGTGACCCGAAAGCGTTCTGGAATCCGGTCAGAAGATGCTGGAGTCTTGTTCTTGCAGCGCAGGACCGTGTCTTCTTCTACGCATCCCAGGATATGAAAAACTGGGAGAAAACTGGAGAATTCGGACCGGAAGGAAACCATGTGAAGGGTGTATGGGAATGCCCGGATCTGTTCCCGATTGAGTATAAAGGAAAAAATGTATGGGTTCTCGTTGTCAGCATGACGAAAGCTTCCGAAGATGACCACTGCAAAATGCAGTATTTCCTGGGTGATTTCGATGGAGAAAAATTCCTCTGCACCTATCCATCCGATGAGCCAAGATGGCTGGATGAAGGCTTCGACAACTATGCAGCCGTTACATTCCAGAATGCGAAAGATGTGCTGCTGATGGGATGGGGTATGAACTGGCAGTATGCAGCGCAGACTCCGACAGAAGGGTACTGTGGACAGGCAACTCTGGCAAGAAAACTGTCCCTGACAGAAGTAGATGGTGCTCTGACCCTTGCGGCTGCTCCGGCCGGACTGGAAAAATTCCGCCACAGCAGCTATCCGATCGAGAATCACACAACGATCCGCACAGAGACCTTTGGACTGAAGGTTTCCGGAAAAGGAGATGCGAAAATCTGTCTGAAAAACTCAGTGGGACAGAAATTGAAGATTTATGTAACTGACACCAAAATCACGGTTGACCGTACCATGGCGGGCTACAAAGAATTCAGTGAGCACTTCATGACGGAAAAATATTCCATCAGCACCGCAGCGAGAAAGAAAGACGGAGCATGGAATCTGGAGCTTGTTTTTGATGTTTCCATTCTGGAACTGTTTGCTGAGGACGGCGTAGATGCTATTTCTACAGTGGTTTATCCGGAGACACCGTACGACCGTATAAGCTGGAAGGGTGATCTTTCTGTTGAACTTTACGAAATTGATGCATAAGGGCTGCGAGAAAGGGGAAAAGCAAAATGGGATACTTTAAAGATGTGACACCGGAATCAGCTGGAATCAGCTCCAAAGGAATTTTGAATTTTCTCGACCGAATCGAAGAGAACCAGATTGAGCTGCACAGCTTTATGGTGATCCGCCATGGACAGTGTGCAGCGAAGGGCTGGTGGAAGCCGTATGATGAAAAATTTCGTCATCCACTGTATTCGTTCAGCAAATCGTTGACAGCAACGGCGATTGGTTTTGCAGAGCAGGAGGGAATCTTATCGCTGGATGAGAAAATTGTCGATATCTTTCCGGACCTGCTGCCGGAAAATCCATCCGAAAATCTCAAAAAAATCACGCTGCATCACCTGTTGATTATGGGTTGTGGTCACGAGACGGAGATTATGGACAATTCAGAAAACTGGATTTCTACCTTTCTTCATCATCCGGTGCTCCATGAACCGGGAACGTTTTATAAATACAATACAGCCGGAACTAACATGCTGGCTGCCGTTCTGAGGAAAAAAACGGGACAGAACGTCACAGAGTTTCTGAAATCCCGTCTGCTGGAGCCGCTTGGCATCACATCCCTTACCTGTGCGTTGCTCGGAGACGGAACGGAGCTCGGTGGAGGCGGTATGAAGATGGTGACGGAGGATATGGCAAAATTCACGTATTTTCTGTCCAGACAGGGCGAGTGGGAAGGAAAACAGCTGCTTCGAAAAGACTGGTTTGAACGCGCCTGCCGCAAGCAGATTGAGACGGAGGGCGATTCGGAAGGCCACTGTAAAAGACCGCAGGGCTACGGCTATCAGTGCTGGATGTGCCGTTATCCGGGCTCCTTCCGCGCAGATGGTGCGTACGGTCAGTTCGGCGTTGTGTTCCCGGATCTCGATCTGATTGTGATCCTGACAACAGCAACAGAACAGACTCAGGAGGAGTTGAGCGCACTGCAGGAGGAACTGATCCCGTATGTGAAGAAAGAGGCAGGAGAGCTGCCACCGTCCCCGCTTGCCGGTGCAGTAAAAGAGCGTACCGCAGATCTGGCTCTGCCGCCGCGCAGAGGAACGAGAAATCCGTTTATGGAAGAGAAGGTAAGCTAGCAAGCATGTTTATGTATCTGCTCCGCTGATGGGGAACCAGCAGCTGCCGGATTCCGCAGAAATTCTGATCGGCGGAAGCGGTCTGTTTTCGCTGGAGACAAGTCCGATTCAGGAGATGCGATTCTCCTTTGGCAGCGATAAGATGTACTGGAAAGTACAGGAAGGCGGGAAAGAAAAGAAATTTGTCCTCTCCATGCGCCGGGATTTTGCCTATAGTGAAGCGGATGGCCATATTTATGCTGGTTCTGCTGCATGGCGTACGCTAAATACGCTCGAGATGGAGATTCGGCGGATGGACGGTTTGAGTGGTGGCCGCATGATCGTCAGATTCCAGAAGGAAAATCTTCTGCTGGAGGCAGAGGATACGCTGATTAGTGTCGGTGGACTCGGTATTTCACCACGTCAGGCACTGACTGTATTTGGAATAAAAAAAGATTAAACAGGTCGAAAGAGAGAAAAACCGGCGGAATTTTCCGTCGGTTTTTCCATAACAGTGTGAAAATCCTGTAAAAAAAAGAAAAACGATATGCAAAGCCGAACGGAAGAATTGCCAAGTCTCTCTGAACATGGTAAACTTTTACCTATATTGGAAAAGAATCGACACAAAATATTGAGATACAGGAGGCTCTATGTCAGTTTTTTCAGATTTATTATCCGAATATATCACCATGAAGGATGTCGGGGTTTACCCGCTTTCACAGTTCTGCGGACTCGATCGTTCTTTCATGTATAAGATCATCAATGGAAAACGAAATCCGTCCGGGAGGATGTTGTGCGGAAGATGGCACAGTTCATGCAGCTGACGCCACGGGAAAAAACAGATTTCATGGATGCATTTTACATTACCCAGATGGGTGAAGAGGTTTATTACCGGCGCAAATCAGTCGGAGAACTGATTGAAACGTTCAGCTGCCGCGAGGGGAAAAAGGAATATATCTTCCATGAGGCGGAGATTGCAAAACTGGAATTGAACGGGGGGGGGTAGCGGAGAGATTCCCTTTCGGGGCACAGTGCATGTGCGGCATGCAATTTTGCAGCTGTTTTTCGGTGAAGCTGTAAAAGAAGACGGAAAATTTCCGTTCTGGTCCAGCCGGACTTCGATTTTGCCATGGAACTTCTGCAGGTATTCGGGGAACAGAACCCGAATTTGACGATTCAACATCTGTTCTGCATGAACAACAACGAGAAGATGGTTTCGATGCGGAAAAATTACAACCTGAGTTGTCTGCAGAAAATTCTCCCGATCTGTGCCTGCGGCTGCGATTACCGTGCGCGGTACTACTACGACAATGTGACGGCACGGCTGAATGAGTTCCGCCTTTTCCCGTACCTCATCCTGACGGAGCACTGTGCGCTTGCTTTCAGCGCCGATTACCAGAATGCACTTTTGTTCCGGGAGGAGACGACGCTGCGGATGATGCGCGAGATGTTTGAAGGCTATTTCAAACAGTCGGAGCCGTTGTTTGAACGTCTTGACACGGTACAGTCCCAGCTTGGCTATACGGAAACACTGATTCGTCACTTTATCGCATCAGATTCCCCGCGGTATTTCTTCCAGAGAATGCCGTGTCTTTCCGGCCTTCTGACAGCAGAAATGCTGGAGCGCCATCTCGTAAAAGAAATGCCGGGGCGTGAGCAGATGATACGGGCGGTTGCACAGTACGCAAAGGTGATGCAGACACAGGTACTGGATAAAAAAACGACGATGTTTTTTTCAGAGGATGGCATCAAAAGTTTCCTGGAAACGGGGCGCGTGGATGAGTATCCAAAAGAATGCTATTCTCCGCTGGACTTTGACGAGCGTATCGCCCTGATCCGCCGCTTTCTGGCGCTGCGGGATCGCGCAAATCTTCGTATGATCCGGGAAACGAAAGAGAGAGCAGAGCATGCGCTGAATATTTCGGTCAATGCAAACGAGGGCTATCTTCTGTTCCAGACGCGGACAGAGCGGCTGATTTACCTCGGTATCCGGGAGCCAAGCGTTCTTATGGCATTCTACGATTACCTGGAATCCATGAAACCGGAAGAACTCTGCACGGAAGAGGAGATGCTGGAACGTGTCGAAGCCATTCTGCATGAATTTGTGGCTTGTCATTCCAGAGAAGGTTCGATATAATAGAAAAAAGGATATTTCCAAACCGGTCATCTCGGGTGAGTTCCGGTGCGTGTCTGCTGAAAAGAAGGCTGGACACGCACCGGGCGGGAACCTGCGGATGACCGGTTTTGACTGTACGAAAAAGAAATGGGGGTTTTTACGAATGAGTACAGAAAGTAAAACAAGAATGACGGAGGGCAGTATTTCAAAAAAGATGATTCTGTTTGCGATCCCGCTGTTCCTTGGCAATCTGTTCCAGCAGTTGTACAATACGGCCGACTCGCTGATTGTAGGAAATTTTCTGGGAAGCAACGCGCTGGCAGCGGTCAGCTCTTCGGGCAATCTGATCTTTCTGATGGTTGGTTTTATTAACGGTATCGCAATGGGCGCAGGCGTCGTCATTGCAAGGTATTACGGAGCGAAAAACCGGGAAGATCTGCAGAAAGCGATCCATACGACCGTGGCGTTCGGCCTGGCGGCCGGTGCAGCGCTGACGGTGCTTGGCATGTATCTGGCGCCGAAAATCCTCGTGCTGATGGGAACGCCGTCCGATGTCCTGCCGCAGTCGGTCGAATATTTTCGTACGTATTTTGCAGGCTCTCTCGGTTTTATCATGTATAACATTTTCGTCGGCATTCTGCAGTCCGTCGGCGACAGCCGCCACCCGCTGATCTATCTGATCGTGTCATCGTGCATCA
>SCPN01000512.1_pt1 | contig 42375 bp, 68 predicted proteins | sample 6106831 | NCBI WGS metagenome assembly SCPN01 (sample SAMN10720447, study PRJNA508395) | human gut metagenome | isolation source: Participant 1, 0 month | reverse complement strand
AGTAGAGTGAATGGTATAGAAAACCTTAGCCGCCGACAAATCACCAAGCATTTGAACATCCGTGATGGTTACATTTTGAACACGCATCGAACCTTTGAAGAATTTCCTTGACTCTCTACCGGGTTTGATTTCCATACCAACACGACTACACGAAATGAATTTCCCATAATCTTATCCTTTCTTTTTTATAATGGAACAAAAAGCTTGGACCTAGGATGACCCAGCTTTGTCCCCTTGAAATAAGCTTCCTTAGAAATATGACGTGATTACCGTTTGATTTCTTCCATGATGTAAGCTTCGATAACGTCATCAACTTTAATATCGTTATAGTTTTCAATCGTCAAACCACCCTCTTGAGCGTTTCCGACTTCTTTAACGTCATCTTTATAGTGTTTCAAGCTTGCCAATTTACCATCAAAAATAACGACACCATCACGAATCACACGGGCACTTGAGTCACGAGTGATTTTACCAAGTAACCATGAACCACCGATTGTTCCGACTTTAGAAACCTTGAAGGTTTCACGGATAATTGCTTCACCAATGACTTTTTCTTTTCAATTTACTTAGCATCCCTTTCATGGCATCTTCGATTTCTTCGATAACCTTGTAGATGATGCTATGAAGACGAATTTCAACTTCATCAGTTTCCGCTTGTTGACGTGCTTGTGGTGTAGGACGAACGTTAAATCCGATAACAACAGCATCTGAAGCTTCCGCAAGCGTAATATCAGATTCGTTGATAGCACCTACTGCTGAGTGAACAACATTAACACGAACACCCTCAACATCAATCTTAAGAAGTGATGCTGCCAAGGCTTCAACTGAACCTTGTACGTCAGCCTTGATAATAACATTAACAGTTTTCATTTCACCAGCTTTAAGGGTATCAAAGAGGTTATCAAGACTAACACGATGTGTTTGTTGACGTTGTCGTTTTGTATCAAGCCGCTAAGCACGAGCTGCCTTTTCATCTTCATAAACCGCAAAATGGTCACCAGCCATTGGTGCTTCATTCAAACCAGTAATTGAAACTGGTGTTGATGGTCCTGCAGTTTAATGCGACGAATCCAAGGTCATTGTCATAGCAACGAACACGTCCGAAAGTGTTACCAACAACGATTGGATCTTGAACATTCAAAGTACCTTGTTATTGTACGCTAGGCTGGTAGCAAACTCGGCACCTTTTACTCCTTTATCCAAGCGAGCTTCGATAACAGTGCCGATGGCTCGAACTGTTGGATCAGCCTTAAGTTCTTCAATCCCCAAGTGGACTAAGAAGAATAGTTTCAAGTAATTCTTCAATGTTTTGACCAAATTTCGCTGAAATCTCAACGAATTCGCTATCACCACCCCAAGCTGTTGAGATAACGCCATGCTCTGCTAATTCACCGATAACACGTTCTGGGTTCGCATCTGGTTTATCAATCTTGTTAATCGCAACAATGATTGGAACACCCGCAGCTTTAGAGTGGTTGATGGCTTCAATCGTTTGTGGCATAACACCATCATCCGCAGCTACAATCAAGACAGTAATATCTGTAACAGAGGCACCGCGAGCACGCATAGATGTAGCGTCATGCGTCCAGGGTATCATGGAAGCGTAACTTTACCACCCTCTTCAATTTGGTAGGCACCAATGTGCTGTGTGATACCACCTGCTTCACCTGTAGCAACACGAGAATTACGAAGAGTATCAAGAAGGGTTGTTTTACCGGTCAACGTGTCCCATGATAGTAACAACTGGTGCGCGCTCTACCATAGCATCTTTATTGAGGTAGTCTTCGTCAACAAAGAAACGTTCGATATCAGCATTATCGACTTCTTCTTTCTTGGTTGCCTCAATACCGTAGTCAACCATCAACAACTCAATAGTATCCCCATCAAGAGATTGGTTTTGAGTTGCCATAACACCCATCATGAAGAGTTTCTTAACGATTTCAGCTGGCTCACGTTTAATACGTTTTGCGATTTCTGCAACCGTCATGCCTTCTGTGTATTCAAATTCTTTTGGTAATTCATGGAATTTACGCTCTGTTACTGGTTTGGGAGCTGAATTACCACGGTTATTTTTACCTTTTTTATTTTTGTTTTTATTCCAGTTACTATTTCGTTGATTTCTCACTTGGTTTTGATTATTCCACTTATTATTTCTAGTTTGCTTTGGTCCATCTTCATTCACGCGATGATTATCACGTGATTTATTTGGACGTACTTTTTTACGACGTGTATCTTGTACTTGTGCAGTTGGAGCTGATTGGGGAGCCACTGGTGCTGGTTTTGGAGCTGGCTTAGTTTCAGCAGCGGCCTTTTGAACTGCTACTTCAGCTTGTTGTTTTTCTTTTCTTGCCTTTTCCTGTTCTTTTGCACGGCGTTGCTCTGCAGCTTTTTCTTCACGGAAGCGTGTTTCACTTTGACGTGGAATATTTGCAGTTTTGCTCTGGCTCTCATACTGCTGCACTTTTAAGTCAATGCGCGGACCTGCCTGATTATTTCGAGCATTATCTCTACGGTTATTTTGATTCTGATCATTACGCAGTTTCCCTTGGAAATTACGGTCATGATTAGTACTGTTATCGCGATTTCCTTTGTTATGGTCCCCTTGACCATTTCCTTTTTGATTGCGACGATCATTATTGTGACGCTTACCTTGATCGTTTCCTTGTTGATTTCGGTTACGGTTATCTCGTCCCCCACCGTTTTTACGACGTTCTGCTTCTGCCTTGGCACGTGCTTCTCGTTCGGCCTTAAAATTACGGCTTTTCGGTTTTTTCAGAGCCACAGAGGCTTCTTTGACTTCAGCCTTTGATGTTTCTTTAGCTGGAGCTGATTTTGCAACAGATGCCTTATCAACCTTAGGCGCTACCTTCTTTCCTCTTTAGGAGGGGTTGGTGTCGCTTTAGGAGCTGGCTTGCTTTCATCCTTGGCTGTACCCGCCTTTTAAACTTGAAGTGATACGATTAGCATCAGCTTCTTCAACTGATGAGGAGTGGCTCTTAACAGAAAGGCCTAGTTCCTGAGCTTTCGCAACAACAACCTTACTTTCTACACCAACCTCTTTTGCGATTTCATATAATCGTTTCTTTGACACGTGATGTCCTCCTATTCTTTAGTCCATAAGAGTCCTCATTTTCTTTGAAAATCCAGCATCAACTACAGCAACCGTTTTTCTTGGTTTACCAATAGCCATGCTTAATTCCAGTGCGTTAAACACTGTGGAGACTTCTATATTATAGTAGTTACATTTATCAGTCGTCTTTTTAGTCACGTTACTACCAGCATCATTGGCAAGAAAAACTAGTCTCGCCTGTCCTGATTGAACTGCCTTGATGACAAGTTCTTCGCCAGAAATAAGCTTTCCCAGCTCTTTGTGCTAGTCCCAACATATTTGACAATTTTTCTGTGTTATTCAAGACCTAACTCTCTTCTTTTGACCTTGTGATCCACATAAGCAATGAGTTCATCGTATAAAAACTTTCGGGAACATCCATGGAGAAACTATGGTTAAAAGCACGTTTCTTTTTAGCTTGTAGGGCTTCCTCATTATCCAATTTAATGTAAGCGCCTCGCCCATTTTTTTTTCCTGTTGGATCGATGAAAATCTCACCATCTTTAGTTTTTACAATGCGGAGCAAATCACGTTTATCGAATGATTTCTCCTGAGACAACTGATTTTCGTAAAGGTATTTTTCGTGTTTTAGCCATCAAACACCTCTATGTTTCTTCTTATTCTGCTTCTGGTGCTTCTTCCGTTGTTACATCTACAGGTGTAGCTTCTGCAACGATTTCTTCGACAACTTCATCTACTTCAGCCTCAGCTTTCTCAGCTTCTAGTGCTTCATATTCAGAAGCTGACTTGATGTCAATACGGTAACCAGTCAAATGCGCTGCCAAACGAACGTTTTGTCCACGACGACCAATTGCAAGAGATAATTTGTTATCTGGTACAACTACTGTCGCACGTTTGCTATCATCTTCGTCAAAGAGAACATAGTCCACTTCAGCCGGTGCAATAGCATTGTAGATAAATTCAGCTGGATCTTCAACCCATTGAATAACATCAATATTTTCCTCAACAGGAACTTCAATACCTGTCTTAGCATCCAAACGTGTTGGGTGGAAACGGCTGACAACTTTCTTGATGTTGCTTCCACCACGACCGACGATAGTACCAATAGCATCAACATTCGGATTATGGCTGCGAACAGCAACCTTAGTACGATCACCTGCTTCACGGGAAACGCTCATGATTTCTACAGTTCCATCAAATACTTCCGGAATTTCTTGTTCCATGATGCGTTTGATGAATTCTGGATGGCTACGGCTTACAAAGACGTTAACACCTTTAGGATGTTTTCAACTTTATAAACATAAACATCGATGACGTCGTGTGACTTAAAGCTTTCGCCAGGAATTTGATCTTGGCGTGACAATTGAGCTTCGAGCGTTCCAAGATTAACATAAATGAAACGTTGGTCAAAGCGTTCAACTGTTCCTTGCATGATTTCACCTTCATGTTGCTTATACTCATTATAAGTAATCTTCACGCATCTGCTTGCGCATCTTTTTTCCATAATGGTTTGTTTGGCAGATTGCGCTGCGACACGGCCAAATTCATCGACTGACTCTTCAAAGCGAATCTTGTCACCAAGCTCGTAAGCTGAACTAATAGCAAGGGCATCTTTCAAGCTAATTTCCAAACGACTATCAAAGACTTCATCTACAACTTCTCGAACAGTATAAAACTTGAAAATCACCTGTTTTTTCATTGAATTCAACTACAGCTGATTCTGACTGACCATAACGACGCTTGTAAGCTGACTTAAGCGATTCAACCACAGCATCGATGATATCTTCCTTGTTAATGTGTTTTTCTTCTTCCAAGACACGGAAGGCTTCTAGCATTTCTGTGCTCATATTCTTTGTTGTTTTAGCCGTTAAGGGCCAAAACTGGCATCCTTTCTTTATTTACACTAAGAGTTTTAGAGTTTGACTGCCAAACGAGCTTTAGCAACTGTTTTGATAGGGAATCTCAACAATGGCGAGTCTTATCAAGGTAATCAATTGTTAGAGTTTCGCCATCGAAGGCCAACAAGTCGCCTTGGAAAATCTTGATTTTATCAATAGCCTTGTAAAGGTAACATTGATGATACTGACCAACAGCATTCTTCAAAGCTTCTTTAGTCTTCAAGGGACGCTCTAATCCAGGGCTAGACACTTCCAACGTAGCGGTATTGATGGGAAGGGTCCAGAGGCACCAGATATGAAATTATCAAGATGAGGGCGATTTCGAGTCAACCATACGGGGGTATCTTCTACAGTAATTCCACCCATTTATCAATCAAAACGGACAAAATATAGTCACTAAATCTTTTCATACTCGATATCGACCAATTCTGTAGGATCAGAATTGCTGGAGCTACGACAGCCGTCACGAGATCAATAATTTTTGCGACATTATGACTCCTTACACAAAGAGACGAAGTTTACTCCGCCTCTCTTTCATTATTTCTTCATATTATAGCATAGCTTAAAAACTATAAGTAAATCATATGACAGCCAAAAGGCTGGGAATCTCTCAACAGTTCTATTGTGCTGCTGGAACCAAGTTATAAGTAGTTACATGAACCATTATAATTAATTGTAGGGGCAGTTGTAGCTTGGTCCTGAACATAATTACTAGTATTCTCAGTGTAGCTATTGCCGTAGGTGGTACCTCCATAGTAGGTACTTACTGATCCACCACCTGTTGCCTCAGATGGTCCAGCCTCATAACTTCCAGTAGAGTTAACGAAATCATCTGAAACATAGCTAGAAGTCCCAAAATCATTGAGTACCAAACTAGTCTTAAGTTTAGATTCAGAAACTCCCTTCTTGCCAACTTCCTTCTTAATACGATTTTGGACCTTAAGAATATCCTCAGTGGAGGCTACTTGATAGCTTCCACCATTGATCATTGCATCCGAACCAGCCAACTGGTAAGACTTGATATTTTTAAGGGCCTCACTATAACCCATCAAACCACGCAGAGTAGTGCTATCACCAAGATTGATACTTGTTTGTACATTCGAACTGACAGCAGACAAAATTTTCTTATAAGAACCTATCGAGTCCATCTTCAAGAGCTTAGCCACAATCTTTTGAATAACCTCACGTTGACGTTTTTGGCGACCATAGTCACCATCGGGAGGGTCATCGTAACGCATACGTGAATAGACTAAAGCTTGCTCACCATTGATTTTATGGGTTCCGGGCTCAACTTTTGCCTGAAATTCAGGTTCATTTTCCGCAATCGAAATTGGAAAATCAAAATGATTCGTTACCTCGATACCACCAACGGCATCCACCAAATCAATCATACCCTGCATATTAATCAGTGCATAATAGTCAATATCAATATCTAAAACCTTTTGAATGGTTGAAATAGCCAAGTCAGCACCCACCCTCAGCATAGGCTGAATTTAGTTTTGCTTCACCTGACCCCTCAATATCTGTCAAAAGGTCACGTTCCAAACTGGTCATGGTTGTTTTCTTAGTTTTAGGATTCACTGTTACCAAAATCATGGTATCAGAGTTTCCTTCCCAGGTTTCCTTACGTTCTTTGGATCCTGTATCTACCCCCATCAAGAGAATAGTTATAGGCTTAGTCTGTTGAATAGCCTTACTATTCCCTGACGTTACCTTTGATACTCTAAAGGTTTTTGACAATTCTCCTGTAGCATAATTATAAGTTGTCGTTAGATAAATACCAGCAGCTACTACTGTGGTGGCAAAAATCGCCAACAACATCAATAAAATTTTTCGTCCAAGTTTCATGTTTTTTCCTAATCTATGAGTTTAGCCATAAGGTAAACATCTAGAAATTCTCCATTTTTAGTTCTTGCACCACGTTTCTTAGTGCCTTCAATGTCAAATCCAAATTTTTGATAGAGATGTACCGCACGCTCATTACGTGCTTGAACCGTCAACTCTAAGCGACGGATAGCAGGTGTATTGACTGCCCAGTCAATCATTGTTCCCATAAGAAACTGACCAATACCATTGCCCCAATAAGGTTTAGCAACCGCAATGAAAATATCACCGATGTGACTGGTCTTCGTGTCTTGATTAGAAGTAACATTACAAACACCAATAACCTCATGACCCAATTTTGCGACTAAGCAAATCTCATTTGGGACACTCTGACGGCTATCAATATAAGAGGCTAACTGTTCGCCATTCAGTACAGAGCTCCTATCATCCTGAGCCAAAAAATCTGACTCTAGAGTTACCGTCTCTAGTAATTGTGCTAAGGATACGGAATCCTCTCTTTGGGCTTCCTCAATGACTAATTCGTACTCAGCCATTTACCATCTCCTCCTGGATTTCTTTACTTCTAGGACCAAAAGATTCCAGAAGCAGTTGACGTCCATCACCATGATGAGTTATCGAAATTAAGAGATAATCTCCCAGGAGACTTTCATCTAAGAGTTCTCCCCACTCAATAATCGTCACACCGTCACCGTATAGAAAATCATCTAAGTCAATAGAATCTGGATCATCACCAATACGATAAACATCTAAATGATATAGCGGCAAACGCCCCTCATATTCTCTAACAATAGTATAGGTTGGGCTCTTGATCATCTGTGAAACATCCAAACCTTTAGCAATTCCCTTAGTTAAAGTGGTTTTACCAGCTCCCGATCACCTGATAGAACAATTATATCTCCAGAATTGAGCAATCGACCTAACTTTGCCCTATACTAATCAATTCTTCTTCATTTTGACTGTAAATCATGTTTTCATTATATCAAAAAATAAAAATATGGACTAGAATCCACTGTAAAAATCCATAAAAGCTTATAAATACTAAGATAGCAAGAATAATTTAGATATAACACCCTGTCTTAATTTAATACTTTCTTACATTAAATTAAACCTCCATAAAGTTAATTATTTCTAACAAGATTTCAATCTTAACTTAAAACAGTCGAAAGTAAACCTCAAATCATCACTCGTAAAACTAAAAAGCCTGACAAAAGGACAGACTTTAACTTTCAAGCTTTAGAACACAGCCATACTGATGAAGTTAAGGATAAACAAGATATCCAAAATCCACATAATAAAGTGGACATCCTTAGCTTGACCTTTGACGATTTTGACCAAAGTATAAGTAAGGAAACCAGCTGCGATACCATAGGTAATGCTATATGAGAATCCCATGAAAATAGAAGTGAAGAAGGCAGGAATAGCTTCAGACAAGTCTTCCCAATCGACACTCTTAAGGTTAGAGAGCATCATAACACCTACAATAATAAGAATAGGCGCTGTTGCCGCATTTGGAACGATTGACACCACTGGACTAAAGAAACTAGAAATGGCAAAGAGTACAGCAACCACAAGAGCTGTCAAACCAGTACGTCCACCAGCACCAATACCTGCTGCAGATTCAACGTAAGTTGTAACATTTGAAGTCCCTGCAATGGCACCAATACTTGTACCGACAAGGTCAGAGTAAAGAGCACGGTCAAGAGCTTTTGATTCGTTGTTATCACCTGTTGAAGCAATGATACCAACCTTCTCACCAGTACCAATCAAGGTACCGATAGTATCGAAGATATCAGTCAATGAAAAGGCAAGAATAGCCATAAAGACACCAGGCAAACGAGAAACATCTGCAAAGAGTGATCCCAATCCCTTAGATCCAAGCGCTGCACCAAAGACCTGACCAAGATCTTTAATAGATGATGTCAAGCTAGCTGCGTGCCAGTCAATGCTTCCAAGATCAACGACACCAGCAAAGAATAGCAATGATAGTCGTTACAAGGATTGAAAGGAGAACACCTCCACGAATACCTTTAACAATAAAGAAAATCGCAATCGCAAGACCAATCAAACCTACAATTACAGTTGGGTTATTGAAAGCAACCAAACCTGGTGTAGCTGACGATGAAGCTGTAATTGAAGCCTTAGCCATGTCAGCACCTTTGCCTGCTACAGTGTAGGTATGTGGATTAATTGAGAATTTCAAGAAACCAGCATTTTTAATCCCAACATAGGCAAGGAAAACACCGATACCTGCTGAAATAGCAGATTTAAGAGCTGTTGGGATAGACTCAATAATCATCTTACGTACTTTAGTTACTGTGATGATTAATGAAATAACACCACATAGAAAGACCATTGCTAAGGCCTCTTGCCAAGTGTAACCCAAAGAAAAAACCACTGTGTAGGTGAAGAAGGCATTAAGCCCCATACCAGGCGCTTGGGCGTATGGTAGGTTAGCATAAAATGCCATCATCAACGTCCCTGCAACCGCACCAATAATTGTTGCTAAGAAAACACCTTGTGCAGGCATTCCTGTCTGAGCCAACATCGCTGGGTTAACAAAGAGGATGTAAGACATGGCAAAGAAAGTTGTCAATCCGGCAGTCACTTCTGTACGGACGTCAGTACCATGTTCTTTCAATTTGAAAAACTTTTCCATGAAAGTTTAGACTCCTTAATAAAAAATATTGTCAAAATCCGAATAATTTCGGAACATTCTCACGTAGAATGCAACATTACTATTCTACATGAAATTATTTGACGGTGCAAGGTTTATTTCCTGAGACTTTTCTTATGAAAAACCGAACGTTCTTAGAAAGCTCTTTCTTAATCACCAACAAAGGACAGATTTTTGCTATAATAGGAACATGACAAAAAAATTGATTGCACTAGATCTTGATGGAACGTTATTACGCCCAGATGGAACTATTTCAGAATTTACACAAAAAACGATTAAAGACGTACAAAACAAAGGACACCAAGTTGTTATTGCTACAGGTCGTCCTTATCGTATGGCTATTGACCATTACAAAACACTAGGGTTAGAAACACCACTCATCACCTTCAACGGCTCTTTGACCAATCTTCCAGACCAAGACTGGGCTTATGAGCATTCGGTTAAATTAGATAAGAAAATATCTGATTAACCTCTTACAACGACATGATGAGTTAGAGATGGATTTTCTGGCTAGTGAATACCGAAAACACTTCTATATCACTATGAATCACCCAGAGCGTATTCAACCACAACTCTTTGGTGTTGATAAAATTATTGAGGCTATGCGTTTGGAACCAGCAAAAATTACACGCAACCCAAATGCTCTTCTTATGCAAACTCGTCACGAAGATAAGTACCAGCTAGCAGATGACATCAAGAAAGACTTCAAGGAAGAAATTGAAGTTGATTCTTGGGGTGGCCCACTTAATATTTTGGAGTTTTCACCTAAAGGTATTAACAAGGCTTATGCCCTAAACTACTTACTTAAGGCTATGCGCAAATCAACGGATGATTTGATTGCTTTTGGAGACGAACACAACGATACAGAGATGTTGGAGCTTGCTAAAACTGGTTATGCCATGAAAAATGCTAGCTCTGTTCTTCTCCCCCACGCTAACGAACAAATTGAGTGGACTAATGAGGAGGATGGCGTTGCTCGCAAACTCCAGGAACTCTTTTTATAAATAACAAAAGACACCGAAAATTTCCTCGGTGTTTTTTCTTATGATTAAGGTAAAATAGCCACTGCACGCACTGGGGAACCTGTTGCCTTGTCCCAGTGAGGAAATGCAATTGAAATCAAAGCACCAACAGCTGGAACTTGATCCAATTGATTCAAGACTTCTACCTGATAAATGTTTTGTTCCAAGAGGTAGTATTCGTTAACCAAGCCATGTTCTGCTGCTGGAATACCCGCATCTGTGTCAAAAGTCTCATGCCCCACTGCCTTGACATGACGCTCATGGATTAAGAATTCCAAAGCTTCGTGGCTCCAACCGGACTTTGCTGAACACCATTCTCATCAAGGTTGCGCATAGCATCTTGATCGCCAACGCTTCGACCAATCACTACGAAAAGCAACAAAGGCCCCTTCAGTAATTTTTCCATGCTCTGCTTCAAAGTCTAAGATATCTTGTTTGCTCAAGATAAAGTTTGGATTCGCAGCAACTTCTTTAGACTTGTCGATAACATAGAGTGGCAAAAGAAGATCTTTGAGAGCAATCTCATCCAACCAACGACCACCTTCTACAAAGTGAATCGGTGCATCAATATGCGTTCCGTATTGACCAACCACTGTAAATTTTTGAACATGGAAACCATCTTTTAAGGTAAAAAGGTCTTCTTGTTTCAAAGCAGGGAGTGCTGGAAAGTGTGGACTTTCCGCATTAATTTTGTGGGTCAAGTCAACCCATTTCTTGGATTGCAATTCTTTGTAAATACTTAGTAAATCTGACATAAGGAGGTCCTCTTTTCTTATAGATTTAACCTTAAATAGTTAATTGAAGAAATTATAGCAGTTGTAACTAAGCATTACAAGCATTTATCTGATTTCCCCTTAATCCCATTTTCTTCTATTTAGATATAGCTTCAAACTATATCTAAATCTCTTTTATCTGAAAAGAAAGTATATTTGCAAGATTTGATGTTTTTTTCAATTTTATGATACTTTTGTTACGAAACTATTGACAAACCAATGATAACGTTTTACAATTAGATTGTTCTAATTTTCGAGGGACTAAAAAAATATTGTTGTCATTTTCATGTCATGAATGATAATACCAATAATCATTTTTCTATTCCTAAGAAGCAATATATAAAAGGAGGAAGAACACTAATGGGTATCGGTATTATTATTGCCAGCCATGGTAAGTTCGCTGAAGGAATCCACCAATCAGGCTCTATGATTTTTGGACCAAGAGAAAGTTCAAGTCGTAACTTTCATGCCAAGTGAAGGTCCTGATGATTTGTACGCTCACTTCAACAACGCCATTGCACAATTCGATGTTGATGATGAAATTCTTGTTTTGGCTGACCTTTGGTCTGGTTCACCATTTAACCAAGCCAGCCGAATTGCTGGAGAAAATCCCAGATCGCAAGATTGCTATCATCACAGGACTTAACTTGCCAATGCTTATCCAAGCATACACTGAACGTATGATGGATGCTAACGCTACTGCAGAGCAAGTTGCTGCTAATATCATCAAGGAAGCTAAGGGTGGTATCAAAGCGCTTCCAGAGGAGCTTAATCCAGCTGAGGAAACAACAGCAGCTCCTGTAGAAGCTGCTGCACCTCAAGGAGCTATCCCTGAAGGAACAGTCATCGGAGATGGTAAACTCAAGATTAACTTGGCACGTTTGGACACACGTCTCTTGCATGGTCAAGTAGCAACTAACTGGACACCTGCTTCTAAAGCAGACCGTATCATTGTTGCTTCAGATGACGTTGCTAAAGATGAGCTTCGTAAAGAATTGATCAAACAGGCAGCACCAAATGGGGTTAAAGCAAACGTTGTTCCAATTCAAAAATTGATTGATGCTTCTAAGGACCCACGTTTTGGTAACACACACGCACTTATCTTGTTCGAAACTGTTCAAGACGCGCTTCGTGCTATCGAAGGTGGCGTGCCAATCAAAGAACTTAATGTTGGTTCTATGGCTCACTCAACTGGTAAAACAATGGTTAACAACGTTTTGTCTATGGACAAAGACGATGTTGCTTGCTTCGAAAAATTGCGTGACCTTGGCGTTGAATTCGACGTCCGTAAAGTACCAAACGATTCTAAGAAAGATTTGTTCGACCTTATCAAAAAAGCTAACGTTCAATAACCTTCATTCGGATAAATTAGTTGATAATCTCAGCTAATCACAACTCAATAGAAAAGGAATTATTACCATGTCAGATATGTCAATTATTTCTGCAATTTTGGTCGTAGTTGTTGCCTTCCTTGCTGGTCTTGAAGGTATCCTTGACCAATTCCAATTCCACCAACCACTTGTTGCATGTACCCTCATCGGTGCTGCTACAGGTAACCTCACTGCAGGTATCATGCTTGGTGGTTCTCTTCAAATGATCGCCCTTGCTTGGGCTAATATCGGTGCCGCTGTCGCTCCTGACGCTGCCCTTGCCTCTGTTGCTGCTGCCATTATTTTGGTTAAAGGTGGTAACTTCACAACTGAAGGTATCGGTGTTGCGACTGCAACAGCTATCCTACTTGCGGTTGCCGGTCTCTTCCTAACTATGCCTGTTCGTACAGCATCTATTGCCTTTGTTCATGCTGCAGATAAAGCTGCAGAACACGGAAACATCGCTGGTGTTGAACGTGCATACTACCTCGCTCTCCTTCTTCAAGGTTTGCGTATTGCTGTGCCAGCAGCCCTTCTTCTTGCCATCCGGCCCAATCTGTTCAACATGCCCTTGGCGATGCCTGACTGGCTCACCCATGGTTTGGTTGTCGGTGGTGGTATGGTCGTAGCCGTTGGTTACGCCATGATTATCAATATGATGGCTACTCGTGAAGTTTGGCCATTCTTCGCCATCGGTTTTGCTTTGGCAGCAATTAGCCAATTGACACTTATCGCTCTTAGTACCATTGGTGTTGCCATCGCCTTCATCTACCTCAACCTTTCTAAACAAGGTGGCGGAAATGGTGGCGGAAATGGTGGCGGAACTTCATCTGGTTCAGGCGACCCAATCGGCGATATCTTGGAAGACTACTAGGAAGGGGTGCTCTCATGGCTGAAAAAATTCAATTATCTCAAGCGGATCGTAAAAAGGTTTGGTGGCGCTCACAATTCTTGCAAGGTTCATGGAACTATGAACGTATGCAAAACTTGGGTTGGGCTTACTCACTCATTCCTGCTATCAAAAAACTTTACACTAACAAAGAAGACCAAGCTGCAGCTCTTAAACGTCACTTGGAATTCTTCAATACTCCACCCTTACGTAGCTGCTCCTATCATGGGTGGTTACCTTGGCTCTTGAAGAAGAAAAAGCTAACGGTACTGACATCGAAGATGCTGCTATCCAAGGGGTTAAAATCGGTATGATGGGACCTCTTGCCGGTATCGGTGACCCTGTTTTCTGGTTCACAGTTCGTCCTATCCTTGGTGCCCTTGGTGCATCATTGGCACAAGCTGGTAACATCGCTGGTCCACTTATCTTCTTCATCGGTTGGAACCTTATCCGTATGGCCTTCTTGTGGTACACTCAAGAACTTGGTTACAAAGCAGGTTCAGAAATCACTAAAGACATGTCTGGTGGTATCTTGAAAGATATTACTAAAGGGGCATCAATCCTTGGTATGTTCATCTTGGCCGTCCTCGTTGAACGTTGGGTTTCTATCGTCTTCACTGTAAACCTTCCAGGTAAAGTTTTGTCTAAAGGTGCCTATATCGAATGGCCAAAAGGATATGTTACTGGTGACCAACTAAAAACTATCCTTGGTCAAGTCAACGATAAGCTTAGCTTTGATAAGATTCAAGTCGATACCCTACAAAAACAATTGGATTCATTAATTCCAGGTTTGATGGGACTTCTCCTTACTTTTGCATGTATGTGGTTGCTTAAGAAGAAAGTTTCACCAATCACAATCATCATCGGACTCTTTGTAGTTGGTATTGTTGCAAGCTTCTTCGGAATCATGTAAAAAGAGTAAGAGTTTAGCAAAGCTGAACTCTTTTCTTATGCTATAATAAAGGTACTACAATCAAAAAGAGCGAGATAGATATGGCACAATCACTAAACAAAACAGTTGAACTGCATACAACAGGCGTTTCCTACATGGCTATCGGAGGGAAAGTCGGTAAATTTCTAATCGGAGATGTGGCTCTTGAATTCTACCCAGATGTCAATGTCGAGCAATACATTCAAATTCCATGGACTAGCATCACTCAAATCGGTGCGAATGTATCAGGAAAGAGAATTAGCCGTCACTTTGAAGTGTTGACAGACAAGAGCAAATTCCTCTTCGCTTCTAAAAGATTCTGGGAAGATTCTAAAGATTGCTAGGGAACACCTTGGCAATGAAAAAGTTGTTAAATTACCTACTCTCATCCAAACCATAGGTGCTCGTATCAAAGGTTTATTTGCCAAAAAATCATAATTTTTGTATAATATAACAGACGGATAAGTACTAGCTAGATCCTTACAGAAAGCCTGCGGTTGCTGCGAGCAGGTAGGGTTGACCTACGAAATTCTACCGTTTCTAATAATTAAAAACATAAACAAGTGCACTCCTGTGAAGTTGGATGGAACCGTGGCCTATGTCACTCCAACACTCTCACAGGAGTGTTTTACTTTTTTGGAGGAACTTATGTTAGATGTAAAACGTATTCGTAACGACTTCGATGCCCTTGCCGAAAAATTGGCTACACGTGGTGTCGCTGCTGAAACTTTAAATGAACTCAAAAGAGCTTGATGTTAAACGTCGCGAACTTCTTATCAAATCTGAAGAACTCAAAGCTCAACGTAACATTGCTTCAGATGGTATCGCTCAAGCTAAGCGTAACAAAGAAGATGCTTCCGAACAAATCGCAGCAATGCAAAAAGTCTCTGCAGAAATTAAGGAAATTGATGCCGAACTTGCTGCTATCGATGAAAAGCTTAACACTATCATTGTGACACTTCCAAACACACCAAATGACTCTGTTCCAGTAGGTGCTGACGAAGATGAAAACGTAGAAGTTCGTCGTTGGGGAACACCTCGTGACTTTGATTTTGAAGTTAAAGCTCACTGGGATCTTAGGGGAAGATCTTGGTATCCTAGATTGGGAACGTGGTGCTAAAAGTCACTGGTTCTCGTTTCCTCTTCTACAAAGGACTTGGAGCAAAATTGGAACGTGCAATCTACAACTTCATGTTGGATGAGCACGCTAAAGAAGGTTACACTGAAATGATCACACCTTACATGGTTAACCACGACTCAATGTTTGGTACTGGTCAATATCCAAAATTTAAAGAAGATACACTTTCGAGCTTGACGGTACTGACTACGTCCTTATCCCAACAGCCGAAGTTCCTTTGACAAACTACTACCGTGGTGAAATCCTTGATGGTAAAGAATTGCCAATCTACTTCACTGCTATGAGTCCTTCATTCCGTTCAGAAGCTGGTTCAGCTGGTCGTGACACACGTGGTTTGATTCGTCTTCACCAATTCCACAAGGTTGAAATGGTCAAATTCTCAAAACCTGAAGACTCATATGATGAATTGGAAAAAATGGTAGTTAACGCTGAAAACATCCTTCAAAAACTTAACTTGCCATACCGTGTCATCACTTTGTGTACTGGCGACATGGGATTCTCAGCTGCGAAAACTTACGACTTGGAAGTTTGGATTCCAGCACAAAATCTTACCGCGAAATTTCTTCATGTTCAAACACAGAAGATTTTCAAGCCCGTCGTGCACAAATCCGTTACCGTGACGAAGCCGATGGCAAGGTAAAACTTCTTCACACTCTTAACGGTTCAGGACTTGCTGTTGGACGTACAGTAGCCGCTATCCTTGAAAACTACCAAAACGAAGATGGTTCAGTAACTATCCCTGAAGTTCTTCGTCCTTACATGGGTGGTGCTGAAGTGATTTCACCAAAATAAATAAATGAGGTTGAGACAATTGTTCCAACCTCGTTTTTATTTTACTTTATACCAATGATGCAGTGTAAACTGAACTTTTCGTCCACTTTCTAGCTCAGGAGAGACCAAGTTAACCTTGTGGGGCTGATATTACGAAAGGGATACCTTTGGGTGCTAATTTAAAGTTCTCATTCAAAAAAGAACCTGACTCTAATATGATAAGTCAAGTTCCTCGTATATTTTTGGAGATATAACCCATTACATTTCAGATTATTATATCTGATAAAAACACTAGTAAAATAAATATAAACTTATATAGTTTTACTACTTATGTATCATTATCATTTAGAAAATAGAAGGGAAATAAGTAACATTTCATATATACAGAACAATAGAAAAATTAAGAAACAAATTATCTTTATCTCACCACTTTTACTCTTTATAGCTATAATCGGTAGTATTACCATAAAGAAGAATGTATAGTAATCTAACTGATATATTATTTCCCCCTTTTATTTTAATTCCTGTAAATATACTTATTAGGAGTTCCAAAATGGACCTCCACCGCCAAATATTTACATTTTTACTAATCAAGGTGTCATCTTATATAACAGCTTATCTTTAAAATAGTTAAAATAAGTTTTTTCAGCAACAACTGTTACAGTTTTGCCCATCATACCATATTTTACAAGTTGTGCTTTTATAAAGACTTCCTTTTTTAGTTGCGGTTAATGAAGATTCTACGGTAGTAATTTTTCCTTTTATTCTTTCGAACAGTAATATTTCAGCACTTACAATTCATTCTTTCTAACTTTTTCAAAGATTTTACCACAAGCATAAAATCCTTGAAGAAAATAGAAATATAATAAAATTTTTCTGGAATACCTAAAAAAGTAATGAGCAATATGAACTGCACCCCAAAAGTTAGATAGAAAAATCTAACTTTTGGGGTGTTTTTATTATGAAACTAACTTATGAAGATAAAGTTCAAATATATGAATTGAGAAAGCAAGGAGAAAGCTTTAAACGACTTTCAAAACGATTTGGTGTGGATGCTTCTGGATTAAGATATATGACGAGATTAATTGACCGTTATGGAATAAACATCATCAAAAAGGAAAGAATCGTTATTATTCTCCTAAATTAAAATGAGAAATGATTGATAAAGTGCTACTTGAAGGTCGTTCACAAAAAAGTGTAAGTCTTGATTATTGTCTTCCAAGTGGTGGAATGTTGCCTAACTAGATAGCACAATATAAAAAAATGGGTATACAATTCTTGAGAAAAGAAGAGGCAGAGTACCTAAAATGGGGCGTAAACGTAAGAAAACTTGGGAAGAAATGACAGAACTAGAGCGACTCCAAGAGGAGAATGAACGCTTACGTACCGAGGTGGCCTACCTAAAAAAGTTAAAAGAGTTAGAGGAAAGGGACGAAGCCTTACAGCGAGAAAGGCAGAGACAATTAGAGAAATGGTTTCAGGAGGATTTCGACTAGATTTACTTCTTGAAACAGCACGTTTAGCTCGCTCGACTTACTATTATCAGTTGAAACAACTAGATGGGCACGACAAAGATAAAGAGACTAAAGGCGAAATTCAAGAAATTTATTATGAGCATAAAGGAAATTATGGCTATCGCCGAATAACTCTGGAATTGAGGAATCGTGGTTTTGTAGTGAACCAGAAGAAGGTCCAACGTCTGATGAAGCTCCTTGGTTTAAGTTCCCAAATTCGTCGTAAATACAAATATTCTTCATACCAAGGAGAAGTTGGCAAGAAAGCAGATAACCTTAGTGAACAAGGTTGGTAATACCAACATCAGTATTAACATCAATTTTTAGAGGATAAAGGAATCCAACCGTCCATGTCACGTAAGGGAAATAGTCCAGACAATGGTATGATGGAGTCTTTCTTTGGCATTCTTAAGTCTGAGATGTTTTATGGTTACGAGAAGATGTTTCACTCACTTGAGCAATTGGAACAAGCTATTGTAGACTATATTGATTATTACAACAACAAACGCATTAAGGTAAAATTAAAAGGACTTAGTTCTGTGTAATACAGAACTAAATCCTTTGGATGAATTATTTGTCTAACTTTTTGGGGTCAGTACAGAAGGCATAGAGCTCTTCATTATCATCCCCATGAACTCCTCTATTGTCATTACTTGAGCAAATTCATCGTGTAAGGATACTAGATTTATGGTATGCAGGACCTCTGGATCTATCAAATGACCATCTAAATTGGGTAGGCAAAACTGGCCGTTGCATCTGAAATAAGTGACGTCTTAAACCCTAAATTAGCCGCCATGCGAGTTGTGGTAGACACACAGTGTGAAGCAAGTTAAAGCCTGCAATAACTAACTTATCAATTCTTTTATCTCTTAAATAGCTCTCTAAATTCGTCCTAATGAAAGCACTATTAACTATCTTTTGGAAAACAGGTTCACTTGGGTATGGTTGAAAGCCATCTTTAAAATCTTGACCTTGAGATTCGTGAAAACGTGATTGAGTATTCGTGTATACATGTTGAACATGAAGTACTGGCCAATACCCTTTCTCTAAAAAAATTAAGCAATTTTTGGGAATTCACTTCAAGCTGAGGGTTATTACGTTCTCCCCATGAACTATTATCAAAGGCCCTTTGCATATCAATCATTAATAATCCTTGCATTTTTATTCTCCTCTTTTACACCAATCTTCCAACAACTTATTTGCATCCTGACAACTATCAAAATAAGGAGTTATCAGTTGAAAGCCTTCCATTAGTTGATCTAGTAAGTTATCCCTAGTCAAGCTATCCGTCACAGGGACATCATATTTAACCAAGACCTTTCGAACACGACCAGCTTTGACTGCTTCTTTGAGCATCTGACGATTCGCTTCAGTCCCTTCCACACGAAGACTGACACCATCTTCCCATCTTATTGAGCAAGATAGTAAAGTGGAAAAGTAATCGGTAAGTCTTAGGACCTTATATTGCTTCGCTAGAGTAGTATCAGATTTTTTCCGTTCGACAAAGCTCATTTCAACTGATATTCCCCAATCTTCAGCTTAACCGTATAGTCGAATCGCCATAGCAACATCATCTAAACTGCTCCTCAGGAGCTCTGTAATAGCACCAGAAATGTGGACGGCATACTTTTTGACACGATCCATTTTCATGGGGTCTAGACGCTCCTCTAGAGCTTTTGATAAGAAACTGTATTTCCCTTATGAGCAGCTTGTCCCAAAGTTTTGAGAGCTTCCATATCAAACCTGATGTGGCTCCGCCTTCTCAGGTTTGATATACTTAACTCCTTGTTTGGATAAATAAGTTTGAACATTTTCTAACATCGTTTTCTCCTTACAATACCAAAAGACCAACCCGTAAAGATTCTATTCTGGTTGGTCTCTTTTTTATTTACGTTTACGAGCAATCAAGTGGATTGGTGTTCCCTCAAAGCCAAAGGCCTGACGAATTTGATTTTCCAAGAAACGCATGTATGAGAAGTGCATAAGCTCTTCTTCATTGACAAAGATAACAAATGTTGGTGGTTTAACCGAAACTTGTGTGCCGTAGAAAATCTTAAGGCGTTTCCCTTTGTCAGTTGGTGTTGGGTTGATGGCGATGGCATCCATGATAACATCATTCAAGACAGCTGATGAAATACGACGGTTTTGACTCTCACTGATGCGTTTAATCATCTCTGGCAACTTGTTAAGACGTTGTTTCGTCTCAGCCGATACAAAGATAATTGGTGCATAGCTCAAGAATTGGAACTGATCACGGATATCTGCTTCCCAGTTAGCAACGGTATGATTGTCTTTCTTAATCGTATCCCATTTGTTAACTACGATGATAATCCCTTTACCAGCTTCATGGGCAAAACCAGCAATACGCTTATCATACTCACGGATACCTTCTTCGGCATTGATAACCATAAGGACGATATCAGAACGGTCAATGGCACGCATTGAACGCATGACAGAGTATTTTTCTGTGTTTTCATAAACCTTACCAGATTTACGCATACCAGCGGTGTCAATCATGGTATACTCTTGACCTTCACTGTCCACAAAGTTTGTATCAATGGCATCTCGAGTCGTACCAGCAATCGGGCTAGCAATCACTCGGTCCTCGCCCAAAATGGCGTTAATCAAGCTTGATTTTCCGACGTTTGGACGTCCAATCAAACTAAAACGAATGATATCTGGATTTTCTTCTTCAACTTCTGTTGGAAGATTTTCAACGATAGCATCGAGAACATCCCCCGTACCGATACCGTGAACAGATGAAACTGGATAAGGATCACCAAGCCTAGAGAATAAAAATCATAGATATCTGCACGCATCTCAGGGTTATCCACTTTATTTACCGCCAAGATAACTGGCTTGTTGGTCTTATAGAGAATACGAGCAACGTACTCGTCCGCATCTGTCACGCCTTCCTTACCTGAAACGACAAAGACAATAACGTCAGCTTCAGTCATGGCAATGTCAGCTTGGTGCTTAATTTGTTCCATAAATGGTGCATCAACATCATCGATACCACCAGTATCAATCAAGCTAAACTGGCGATTAAGCCATTCAGCAGAGGTATAAATACGGTCACGTGTTACCCCTTCAACGTCTTCGACGATAGAGATACGTTCACCCGCAATTCGGTTAAATAGGGTCGATTTCCCAACATTTGGGCGACCCACGATAGCAACTGTAGGTAATGTCATATGTTTAAGTCCCTGATTAAATAGGGATTCCTTTCTTCATTTAGCAGTCTCACTTCCACCAAGGAAAGCAAACTCTCTTATTCTTTATCATTATTAGGATCACCTTAACGGCGATTAACACCCTTCAAGTGAACCTCTTTGGCTAGAAAACGGATACGCTCCATCACACGTTTGGCCTGCCAAGTCTCATCTCCTTGACGTCCATTGGATAGCTTCGCTTCTAAATCCGCAAAACTATAGTTAGACGTAAAGAAGGTAGGAAGCTCCTCAATCATGCGATGCTGGAGGATAACTTGCAAAACATCATCCCTAATCCAAGAAGAGAATTGTTCTGCACCGATATCATCTAAAACTAGAACTTCTGCTTCTTTGACAGCATCAATTTGTTCCTTCACAGAGCCGTCCTTGATTCCATTTTTAACATCAATAGTAAAAGATGGGTAATGAATAATGGTCGTAGCAACCTTCTTAGTCTCTGAAAGTTCATGAGCCATAGCAGCCAACATGAAGGATTTTCCAACCCCCATGTCTCCGTAGATATAGAGGCCTTTCTGGTCTGGACTAGGGTAATTCGCCACAAAATCCACGAGACTCTCAAAGGTATCAACACGAGCCACATCATCTAGAGCAATGTCCGCAAAGGTAATCTTACGATAAGACTGAGGCAGACTCACCAAATTAATCCGTTTAGCAATAGCCTGCTGTTCTTGTTGCTCTTTGAGCTGACGCGTCTCCTTATAGGTTACATCAGCGTAGCCTTCATTCATGGTCAGAATCGGTTCATACCCTTTGGCAATGTAGCTGGCATCACCTTCTTTGACCTTACGGCATTCCACCAGGAATTGATTAAACTTAGGAAGACTACGCTTGATTTCATCCTGGCTTAGGCTATGCTCTTGAATAAAGCTAGCCACTCTTGGATCTGCCAAAATTTGCTTCGTTAAATCTGTTGCATTGCCAGACCCATGATGCCCTGTTCGGTTTAGGGTTTGTCCAACTCTTTCCATAGGCTACTCCTTTCCTTTTTCTAGTTTTGCCAAAGCTCGACGTCTAATTTCATCCAACTTGGCCTGATCAGCCTGACTGGTTTGATTATCATAATCTGGATTACTCCAGCTCGGCACATTTGTTTTCTTCTTAGAATCAGCTTTTGCTTGCTGTGATTTCTTATCGTAACCACTACGCAAAGCTAAAAGCCCCTGTTCAGCAGTGACGATATTCTTAAAGGCAAAATCGTTGGCAAGTTTAGAGATATACTCTCGATTCACATTCGTCGAACGTGTCCGTCCCAAACTGTAGGCAACCATGAGGTTAATGACCTCATCCATAAAGCCTCTTTGTGCCAAATCCGTGAGAATCTGCTTTTCTCAGAATTAGTCACAGTCCCCTTACCTTAGCACTCTGTAAGTAATCAACAGGTTTTCCAGATTTAACAGCTTTAAGAATCTTTTCTCTGTCTCCGTCAATGCAGAATCACCACCCAATTTTGAGCTTGAGCCTGTTCTAATTGCACCTGCATACGCTTGACAATAATCTGGTGGTTCACGGCTGTCTTTTTTGACAAGAGATAGGTGTCATACCAATTCATGCCATGAGTTTCAGACAATTTATAGATTTCTGGCACATCTGTCTTTTCATCTGTAAATACAAGTCCGTCAGCCTGCATACGATTCCTGAAACTGCTTAAATCAAATGAATTTTTGGGCTTGATTTCAGACACAGACTTTTGAGCCAAACGCTCATCGGTAAAAACATCCGAAAAACGTTTAGATAAGTCTTGTAAACCATGTAAACTCGTCGGTTTTAAAGCATCCACTGCTGGCTCACCAATTTTTTGCTCTAGAAGTGAACTATAAACGGCATGTTTTAAAAACTGTTCAATTGATAAGGGAGACTTAAGCTCTATAACATAAATTCCCTGAGGAGAATGATAGAAAGCCAACAAATCTACCGCTGTCAGGACCGCCAGTGGATTCCTGAAGAGGCTGCATTCCAAAGTTAAGATGATTCAGAATAGTAGCAAATTTATGACGATGATTACCATTGTCATAGAAAGCCACGAAATACTGGTAGAGAGCGTATCCCTCACTCCCCAATAATGGGATAATAGCAACGCATCAAACTTGCCTGATCGGGAACGATAACCTGATTGCCAACATAGACAAATTCTTCAATAGGTCTCATTTTTTAGACTCTTTTTTCGCACGTACAGTCTTGGTGATTTCTTGAAGCAATTCTTCAATCTCATCAACATCTTTAAAAGAACGGTAGACACTGGCAAAACGTACATAAGTAATTTCATCAAGGTCAGCTAGTTCTTTCATCACTAAATTCCCAATGACATCACTCTCAACCTCTCCATCATGGTTACGTCGAATGTTTTGCTCAATACGGGTGATGGCATTTTCGATATCCTCACTAGAAACCGGACGCTTCTGAGCACTCATCAAGATACCATTGAAAATCTTATCGCGAGAGAATTGTTCACGAGTACCGTCTTTTTTGACAACCAAAAGTGGAACTTCTTCCACACGCTCAAATGTTGTAAAACGAGCATGACAAGAATCACACTCACGACGACGACGAATGGTATTCCCATCCTCTGCCTGACGGCTATCGATAACACTAGATTTATTATGTTGACATTTTGGACAACGCATGCACTTCACCACCAATCTTTGAAATTCGGTACTCTATTTTACCATAAAAACACATAAAAAGCACCCCTTAACGAGACGTGCTCATGATTGAGAGTTAGTATAAATCTCTTGTAAATTGACTTAACCTTCAATTTGAGGTGTCGTAGTTTCTGACTCTGCAAAAGGAATGTAGAGGTCGAAACGTGTTCCAACACCAAGTTCAGAACTAACATCAATACGGCAGCGATAAGCTTCCACAATTTGATAAAGGATTGACAAACCAATACCAACACCAGATTGAGTTGTCGTACGGTTACGCGCCTTATCTGAACGATAGAAGCGTTCAAATATATGTTCAATATCTTCTTTAGAGATACCCTCACCATTATCCTGTACCTGTACCAGCATCTCATCTTCCAGAGCCTTGATAGTAATCTGGATTTTCTTATTGACAGGCGAATACTTGACCGCATTATCAATCAAAATGGTGATAGCCTGTTCAAAGTGCTGACTATAAATCTGTGCTGGACGATCTGAACCCTCAGAATCATTGAGGTAGAATTGGTAGTCGTCATGTAGGACACGAAAATTCCCAATAACCGTACGGATTGAAGAATTCAAATCACAAGTATCGTTTCTATGATTTTCAAATGATCCTTTGACACGGATAGAATCCAACATATCATTAATCATAATCGTCATACGGTTGGCCTCGTGACTTGCAGCCTCAAGACTTTCTTCAAGAATCTCAGGGTCATTTTTACCCCAACGTTGCAAGAGGTCCATATGCCCCTTGATAACCGCAATGGCGTACGCAATTCATGACTGACGTCACTCAAGAAACGCATCTGCATCTGATTATTTTCTTGAATTTTATCCATCATGCGGTTAAAGTTAAGCAAAGCACCAATCTCATCATGACTCTCAATCTTAGATCGAAGCTCAAATCACTTGGCGAATCGGTAATAACTCCCATCGTTTCGTGCAACTGTCTCATCGGACGAAGAATAGATGTCAAGACAACTACAGTTGCTGCGATAACTAAGACCGTCATTCCTACTCAAGGAATATCAATAGGAAAATTAAACGCTCTTTTAACGCATAGTAGAATTCCAAATCATGGAAAATCTGGGCATAGCCAACGATGGTCTTCTTTATCCTTACCGTAAATTGAACTTGTAGTAAGAAACCACGCTTTCCTTTATAGGATACTGACTTCAGTTTGTTTACCTCGGACATACCTGGAGGCGAATCTGTATTCTCCTCAGAAGTAAAGATAAAGGTTCCCTTTTGTCATAAACATAGATAGACTGGTTGGAATATAATTTATTAGAAATTGCAACTTGACCATCTAAGGAACGCTTTTCAGAAAGCACTCCATTAATGATTGATGGATAGATATTTTTCGGTGAATAAAGGGCCGCTAAAAGCGGCTCTGGACTCAACTCTTCATCAGAGTCCCAGTCCTTTTCGATATAAGTAACAACTTTTGCGATTGTAGTGTTTACATTTTGACGTTCACGTTGCAAAAGAAGCGTATTAGCTGAAAAAATAACAACCAGAGTGAACAACGACAATACAAGAAAGAAGACCACAGCAGTTGTCATGGTCAACTTTTTTCTAATGGTTACTTTACCAAATAATTTATCTTGTAATTTACTCATTTTTCACGGATAACGTAACCCATTCCTCGTACTGTTTGAATATATGATTCCTTACCTGGAACGTCGATTTTTCCACGCAAATAACGAATATAAACATCTACCACGTTTGTTTCGATGGCGTCATCATATTTCCAAACTTGAAGCAAGAGTTCCTCACGGGTCATCACTTGGTTCATATTGCTCAAAAGTGTGTTCAACAAATCAAACTCACGTTTTGTCAATGGAATTGCTTCATCACCACGAACAACTGTACGGTTTTGAACATCCAATTTCAAATCACGATAAGTTGATGCTTTTGCTGGTGCATTCTTAGCAGATTCGATATCTTGGCGACGGAAGGTTGCACGGATACGTGCCAACAATTCTTCAATCGCAAATGGTTTTACAATATAGTCATCAGCTCCGCGGTCCAAACCAGCAACAATATCCATGATTGAATCGCGAGCTGTCATCATCATAATATAAGTATCTTTTTCTTGTTGGAGACGACGTGTTACTTCAAAACCGTCCATCTCAGGCAACATAAGGTCCAAGAGAATAAGATCGAAATCTTTCTCGAGTGCCATTTCAAGTCCTTCGCGTCCGTTGTCTGCTGTCACAACGTCGTATCCTTCGTGTTGAAGTTCAAGAGAGACAAAACGAGCAAGGTTTTCTCATCTTCAACAATCAAAATGCGTTTGCTCATAATAAGTATTTACCCTCTTTATAAAAAATTTTTGGCTTCCATTTCCTCAAAAGTATTTAGGTTTAGCCAATGAATAAATCCGAAAATTAACTTCTAATGATATAATAATACAGATTTTAAAATTGTCAAACATTTTAGTTTGTTTTGAATTAATTTTCATCAAAGAGACCGTTCAATTGGGCAAAGGGATTACTCTCTTTCTCCCCTTGTTTAAGAGCTGCAAAATCCTCTTCTGACAAGACTTCCCAGTCATTCCCAGAGAGCGAAATTTGTCCTGATTCTTCCTCAGGTGTTAGTACTCTCAAAGGAATATTAAGAAGAATATTATCTAGAATACTCTCATCAAGATTAATAGTATCCCCATCCAAGATAAGAACTAGATTTTCTTCGACTAATTCCTTTTGAAGAGCAGCATCTGCCTCTTGTATAAAGGTTTCCGAGACTAGGTAATTGAACCCAAGTGTCACAGGCTCAAGTGAACGACTAGATGGCAAAGTAATATCATAGCTGAGTTGATAATCTAAGAGATATAAGCCATTGTCATAGGCTACCTGCCCACTTGCTTGAATCTGTTCAAGATTTAAAACTTGATCATAGCGTTCTTTAATAGACTCCAACAAAGAAGGTGCTTCGTTAAAGGCGAGCCCTTCTGGAGACTTTCTAACTTCTGAAAGATAAATCATTTTTAATCCTCAAATTAAATTTCCCCATAGGGATCTATTTTCAATCCACAAGACCATAATCCCCTATATTCACTTTTCATTAGAGAGCATGATTATGATTTTAGACTTAATTAGTATTATATCAAATTTTTAAGAAAAAAAATAACACCTTTAATATTACATATTTCTTAAACTTAGGAGGTTTTTAGTAGCTTATTAAAAACTGGTTCTTACCTAATCTTAAACAATCTTTTCCATTAGATGAAAGGGATTAATTATGGTAAAATAGGAGGCATTGAAACTAGATAAAAGGAATATAAAATGACACCTGAAGATTTTTACAAGGCTCTGAAAGAACTAGGATTCGATCTCAGCCAAAAACAAAAAGACCAATTCCAACGCTACTTTGAGCTCTTGGTAGAATGGAACGAAAAGATCAACCTTACTGCAATTACAGACAAAGATGAGGTTTTCCTCAAACATTTCTATGATTCTTTGGCTCCTGTTCTTCAAGGGCATATTAAAAATCAAACTATTCGACTTCTCGATATCGGAGCTGGAGCTGGATTTCCAAGTCTCCCTATGAAAATCCTTTGTCCTGAACTTGATGTGACTATCATTGACTCTCTTAATAAACGCATCAATTTCCTTAATCTCTTGGCCGATGAACTTGAGCTCAGCGGTGTTCACTTCTATCATGGACGTGCAGAGGATTTTGGACAAGACAAGGGCTTCCGTGCTCAGTTTGATATTGTAACTGCCGTTGCACGCATGCAGGTTCTCTCAGAATTGACCATTCCTTTCTTAAAGGTGGGTGGACAACTTATTGCACTTAAAGGCTGCCGCAGCTGACGAAGAGCTAGCCGATGCTAAAAATGCCTTGAACGTTCTTTTGCCAAACCTATTCTCAATGAAAACTACAAACTGCCAAATGGCGATGGACGTAATATCACCATTGTCGATAAGAAAAAAGAAACCCCAAACAAGTACCCACGTCGTGCTGGGATGCCTAACAAGAAGCCGTTATAACGTTTATCCAAGAATGTTTTCTTACTCCTTGGATTATTATTTATTCTTATGATAACTCGGAGGTTTTCATTGATAAATCGTCTTTCTGTCACGCAAAAGCTTGTGCTCAGCTTTGTCTTTGTCATTATAGTGGGGAGTATTTTACTTAGCCTTCCCATAAGCCACTATGCTAACAGTCCAGAAACAAGCTACCTAGACCATCTCTTCAATACTGTGTCAATGGTCTGTGTAACTGGACTTTCTGTTGTCCCGGTCAGTAAGGCATACAATGGTCTTGGTCAAATTATCTCTATTCTCCTTATACAGACGGGAGGACTTGGACTAGTCTCTCTTATAGCCTTTAGTACCTATACCCTTAAAAATAAATTAGGACTGAGCTTGATCAAGATCTTCTTCAATCCGCACTTAGTAGGGATAACCAAAAAGATTTGAAGGCTTATCTTTTTCAATGTATATAAAATAACTTTTTCTATTGAAGCTTTAGCGACACTAGTAATTATGACTGATTTTATTCCTCGCTTTGGACTTGGTCATGGCATTTTTAATAGTCTCTTTCTAGCTGTCTCTGCCTTTTTGTAATGCTGGATTTGATAACTTAGGTTCTAACAGTTTACAAGATTATGCAACCAATCCAACCATTAACCTTGCTGTAGCTTTTCTCATCATGTCTGGAGGCTTAGGTTTTGCAGTTTGGATTGATTTAATTCAAATGATTAGATGCTATATTAAAGATCGCCCTAGAAACTGGAAATTAGCAAGTAGACCTTTCAGTAATCAAAGTCGTCTTGTGCTTATAAGTACAGGCTGTCTCCTATTAGGAGGAACACTACTTGCTTGGTTACTGGAAATGGATAACTCTAAAACAATCGGTACTCTCAATGTCTGGCAACAACTTCTGGTAAGTTTCTTTCAGACTGTAACCATGCGTACCGCTGGCTTTGCAACTATTTCCTATACCAATGCTAATTTTACTTCAAACCTTCTTTTTATGATTCAAATGATTATTGGGGGTGGTCCTGGAGGAACTGCCGGTGGTATCAAGGTAACAACTGCCTCTATCATGTTTCTTCTTTCAAGTCGGTGCTTTCTGGTAACTCCAGAGTTGTTTTCCGAAATCGTATTATCTCTAATAAAACTGTTATGCAAGCATTCACTGTTATACTCTTTTTCCTAACGATGCTCTTTGTCGGCTATGTTATTTTGCTGGAAACTAATCCTACTCTCTCACCACTAGGCCTACTTTTCGAGAGTGTCAGCTATTGCTACCGTTGGGTGTCTATGGATCTGACTTCTAGTCTTAACACCATGGGACGTCTTGTTATCATGGCTCTGATGTTCATTGGCCGTGTCGGACCTATCACTGTTCTCTTGAGCTTGATGACAAAAAAAGAAAAAACATATCTCTTATGCCCCAACTGACATTTCAGTCGGCTAAACTATTTTATTAATTGACAATACTCTGAAAGGATTTTATATGAAAACACAAATTATTGGGGTCCTTGGTTTGGGAATCTTTGGACAAACTATTGCAACCGAACTCTCTTCTTTTGGACAAGATGTCATTGCCTTGGACAACAACTCTACAACAATTGATTTCCTTGCTGATCAAGTGACTAAGGCCGCTGTTGGGGACATTACTGACATTGAATTTCTACGTTCTGCTGGTATCGATACTTGCGACTCAGTCATTATTGCAACTGGAGAACACCTAGAATCGTCTGCACTGGCGCTCCTACATTGTAAAAAACTCGGCATTACAAATATTATTGCCAAAGCTACAAATAACAATTATGAGGAAGTCCTTTACGGAATGGGTGGCCAATTTGGTCATCACTCCTGAGCGTAGCACAGCAAAAGACTTGGCTTCAAATATACTTCGCTGTAACATTTCAAGAATTTTTCATTTAGAGGATGATGTAGCTTTAATTGAACTTAAAATTCCTAGTGAATGGGCTGGAAAGTCCTTGCATACTTTAAATCTAAGACAAAATTATAACGTCAATGTTATTGGTTTTAGAAATGAGGAAAATGGTAAGTTAAACACTCACTTTGACCCAATGAATAGACTCCCTAACGAAGGAACTATTCTAGTAGTCTCCGACAATCGAACACTAGAAAAATTCGATTATTTAGGATATTTGAAATAAATTGACTTAGATAGACTAACATTTCTTGAATACCTAGATAGTTATTGTTAGCTACTTCAATATCAAAGTCCTTACCATGTTTTGCAAAGCAGTTAGAGAAATGACAATCTTCACCATGATAGATTAGGCCACCCAGTGTCTCAAGTACATCCTTAACAGCCCTAGGTGCCCTTTCTCCATTAGACACGTTAAAAAACATTGGTCCTTATAACCAATGTTTTTTAACGTGTCTAAAAATTCAAACTATCTTAGTTCATACCTTTTACTGTTTCAACGATATTTTCTACTGTAAAGCCATATTCTTCAATAATTTTAGCAGCTGGAGCTGAGGCACCAAATGTATCAATTCCAATCACAGCACCGTCTAAACCAACATATTTATACCATGGTAAACTTGCTGCCATTTCGATTGCTACACGACGACGAACTGCATTTGGAAGAACTTCCTCTTTATAGGCTTGATCCTGTGCATCAAAGACATCTGTTGATGGAACACTCACAACACGAACTTTGTAGCCTTCTGATTCCAAAGCTTTTGCTGATGCTACTGCAAGATTTACTTCTGAACCAGAAGCAAGGAGAATAGTATCAAAATCTGCTGCTGTTTCATGAACAACGTAAGCACCTCTTGAAACTTTATCAAAATCTGTTCCTTCTTCAACAGTCAAGTTTTGACGTGTCAAAACAAGCGCCGTAGGTGTTGATTTAGAAGTTACAGCTTGATACCATGCAGCTTGTGTCTCACGCGCGTCTGCTGGACGATAAACATTAAGGTTTGGAATAGCACGAAGTCCAGCTAGATGTTCGATTGGTTCATGGGTCGGTCCATCTTCACCAACTGCAATAGAGTCGTGAGTAAAGACATAAGTAACTGGAAGTCCTTGAAGTGCAGACAAACGAACTGCTGCTTTTACATAGTCTGAGAATACGAAGAAAGTACCACCGTAAACACGAAGTCCACCATGGAGAGACATACCATTCAAGATTGCTCCCATCGCAAACTCACGTACACCAAATTGAATGTTACGGTTAAGACGATGTTCATCATCTTGTAGACCTTCAGATTTAATGTAAGTCATATTTGAGTGAGCCAAATCCGCAGAACCACCTAGGAATGTTGGCACTTTATCAGCAATAACATTCAAAGCATCTTGACTTGAATTACGAGTTGCTTGTGAATAACCATTTTCAACAGCTGGGAAGTCTGAAGATTGGAATTCAACTGCATCCTTACCTTCAAGAATGCGTGCAAGTTCAGAACCAAGTTCTGGGTAAGATTGTTTGTACTCATCTACCAAAGCAACCCAAGTGTCATAGGCCTGACGACCACGATCAACTGTATTTTCCTTGAAATCAGCATAAACTTCTTTTGGAATTTCAAATGGAGCATGGTTCCAACCCAAGTTTTCTCTTGCAGCTGCTGTTTCATCTGGTCCAAGAGGAGCACCGTGAACACCGTTGGTTCCTTGTTTATTAGGAGCACCATGACCAATGACAGTCTTAACCTCAATCAAAGATGGTTTACCACTTGCTTTTGCACTTTCAATAGCAGCGTTGATAGCTTCAATATCTGTTCCATCTTGAACAAATTCAGTGTTCCAACCATAAGCTTCATAACGTGCACGTACATCTTCAGTAAATGAATCTTTAGTTTCACCGTCAAGATTGATATCATTTGAATCGTACAAGACAATCAATTTATCCAATTTTTGAAGACCAGCGTAAGATGATGCTTCGGCCGAAACGCCTTCCATAAAGCAACCATCTCCCGCAATAACATAAGTATAATGGTCAAAGATTGGGAAGCCTTCCTTGTTGTATCGAGAAGCCAAGAAACGTTCAGCTTGTGCCATACCGACAGCCATAGCAATACCTTGCCCAAGTGGACCTGACGTAGCATCTACACCAACTGTATGGCCAAATTCTGGGTGACCAGGTGTCTTAGAACCCCATTGACGGAATTGTTTAAGCTCTTCAATGCTCAAATCTTTAAATCCTGACAAATGGAGGAGCGCATAAAGAAGCATTGAACCATGACCTGCTGACAAAACAAAACGGTCACGATTAATCCAATTTGGAACTTCAGGATTGACATGCATTTGTCTAGTAAACAAGGTGTAACCCATTGGTGCTGCACCCATTACCACACCAGGGTGGCCAGAGTTAGATTGGTTAATCGCATCTACCCCTAGAAAACGGATAGCATTTACTGAAAGGTTAGACATAATTTCCTCCTTAATAATATCAAGACTCTTTTAGTTACATCAATACTCCCTTCATTATATCACAGAAACGTTTTTACAATAAAGTACTTTATCGAAAATTTCATACAAATACCGTTCAAAAATTGGGAATAAAAAACTAAAAAAGCTCTGAAGATACTATAGACATCTCAGAACTCTTTCGTTTATTTAAAACTCACTGAAAGAAAACCTCAAATCCATGGATTGTAAAAACGCCCATGGTTAAGATAAATCAACTCCAGACTAATTCCCAATAAAAGAGTAGCTGATACGATTACAAGATAATCTTGTTTAGTCAAGGATTTGTGTACATACCATGTACGTTTTTTGTATCGACCAAATCGTCGTAACTCCATGGCTGTCGATATGGTATCAATTCGTTCGAGGGATGAAAAAATTAGAGGAAGAACAATTTGGAGATTCCCACGAATACGTTTGACCAATCCCGCCTTTTGCGACAAATTCAAACCACGAGCCTCCTGAGCCTTACGAATCGTAAAGAATTCTTCTTGAACATCTGGAATATAACGCAAGGTTAAACTCACGGAATAGGCAAATTTATAAGGAACCCCAATTTGATTCAGGCTAGCCGCAAACTGACTCGGATGAGTAGTCATGAGAAATAGAATGGCAAGAGGGACCGTTGAAAAATACTTGAGCAATAGATTTGCAAGGTAAAAAAGCTCCTGACTGGTTAGATAGAAACGTCCCCCAACCTTCAATAATAACTGTCTTAGCCCCGTAAATTTCTTCACCATAACCAGGTGCGAAAAGGTAGACCATAAGTAAATTAAAAAGGGCAATCGAGCCAATGATCTTCACAACAAAAGAAATATCTCGCCAACAAATGTTGGCCAAGTTAAAGAGATAAATCGAAAATAGGCCTATTGCTAGGACAAAGCGTGGATCATAGGTAGCCATACAAGCAACTGAAACCAAGATAAAAAAAAGCATCTTACTTGCCCCAGACAAATCATAGAGGAAACCTTGACCTGACTGATAACCAATTAAACGATTAGACATTAGGGCCTCCTTTTTCGATATAATACTGGGTTACTTCTACTGGATTACTTGACAATTTCTGACCCAAAGTATACAGAGATGTCTGCTTGAGATTAGCTGACTCAAGTAAATCCTTCTGATTAAGAATTGTAACAGGATTGTCGTCTGCAATGATTTTCCCCTCAACCACAACGAGACAACGATCGCTATATTCCAACATGAGCTGCATGTCATGGGTAATCATCACAATCGTATGACCTTGCTTCTGAAGACTGTCCAAGAAATTCATGATATCCGTGTAAGTCTTGTAATCTTGACCAGCTGTTGGCTCATCCAAGATAATGATTTCAGGTCTCAAGACCAAGATAGACGCAATGGTCACACGCTTTTTCTGACCAAAGGAAAGCGCAGAAATGGGCCATTTACGAAAACTATAAAGGCCACAAGTCTTCAGTACCTCATGAACACGCTCTTCAACCTCAGTTTCTTCAATCCCTCGCAAGCGTAAACCTAGAGCCACTTCATCAAAAATCATAGTTTGGCTAATCATCTGATTAGGATTTTGCAAAACAAAGCCTATACGCTCTGAACGCTCGACGATGCTATCCTGACTGATATCCTGACCCTTGTAAGTTAATTTCCCTTGACTAGGGACAAAACCGCATAGAGCTTTAGCAAGCGTCGACTTTCCAGCTCCATTTTTACCGACAATCGCTAGTCGCTCTCCTTTCTTCAAGCTAAAGGATATATCCTCTATGACTGCTGGATTATCTCCATAGGAAACGCTAATCCCCTCAACCTTCAAAATAGAATCGGTCGAAGTTTCCGTTTTATCTCTCAAAACGCTATCTGGGATACCTAATCCAGACAAATCCAAAGCATCTAGTTGGCTAAGATTTTGTGCTCTAGTTGTATCAAATCCCAACTGACGTAAAACCGTCACATATAGAGGTTCGCGAATCCCATTTTCCAGTAAGAGAGTACTTGATAAAAGCTCATCTGGGCTACCGTTAAAGAGAAGTTGCCCATCATTGACTAGCAAAATACGGTCAACGGGACGATAAAGAACATCTTCTAGACGGTGCTCAATAAGAATTGTTGTAGCTCCCACCTCCTTGTGAATTTTATCAATGAGGTCAATGGTTTCCTGTCCTGATTTAGGATCTAAATTTGCTAGAGGCTCATCAAATAAAAGAATAGGGCTCTCATCAATCAAGACTCCAGCCAAACTAACTCGTTGTTTTTGGCCACCTGATAAGTCTTGAGGGCGGTGATTAAAAAGAGAAGTCAAGTCTAGACGTTCAGCCCAGAGTGCTACCTTATCCTTCATCTCACTTTGATCAGCACAATCATTCTCCAAAGCAAAAGCCAAATCCTCGGCTACTGTTAGGCCAATAAACTGACCATCTGGATCCTGCAATACCGTAGATACCGACTGTGACTTATCATAGATAGATTGCTTGAAAATATCCTGACCATCTATCCTTACCTGGCCTTTTGCCTGACCTTTATGGATATTAGGTATGATACCATTGAGACACTGAGCAAGGGTCGACTTTCCGCTACCAGAAGGGCCTAAAATGAGCACTTTCTCGCCTTTGGCAATATCAAAGCTGATATCTTTAAGCGTCGCTTCTGCTTGCGCATCATATTGAAATGTAAACTGATTAAAACTAATGTATTTATCCATGTTTCTACTAACAAAGAGAAGAGATATCAAAGCAAACTGACAGTCCCACTCTCCTATGATTCATGCTAGTCTTTGGTAAGACTACCAGATTGTGTACGTGAACTAGCATAGATGGCAAGAAGGAGTGTTCCCCCAATTGCAATTGTAATAAAGTTAGCTACGCCAGCTACAAAACTTTGTGCATAAAGATATGACCAGGCTTGAGCAAATTGGATTTTATCACCGATTGGCGTAACTACACCATAAGCAATAAGCAGTCCTAATGCTTGTGCTAGATTGAACCAAATCATACTCATTACAGAGAATTTACCCATTGTTACATCATATTTTTTACCAAATAGGCCAATAACAAGACCTGTAATGCCACTTGCAAGAACCCAAGCCCATGAGATATTTCCGTATTGAATACCATCTTTAAGCGCATGTCCAATGAAGCCCATAAAGAAACCTGTAATAGGCCCAAAAATCACTGAGAATAGAGCTTGAACAGCATACTGAAGTTGGATGCTGGTATTCCCAAAAATAGGAATATTAACAAACATACCAATGATAATAAAGAGTGCTGCACCGATACCTGTCGCAACTACTGTACGAATTGAATTATTTTTCATAATCTCACTTTAATCTCCTAAACGTTTAATTTCAATGTGCCAGTTAGACCCTAAACCAACATTATAGGCCTTGGCAAAAGACCCCTGGTTTATGGCTAGACCGACACGATAGAGGGAATTGATATAAATAATTGGCTGACCGATACGAACATCCGCAAACGATTTCCCATAGGTAACTTGGTTTTGGTAGACCAACATATCATTGTTAAAGATGGTCACCTCGAATCGATCACCAAAGTTTGGTTCTAACGCATAAAAGTCATCACGTGTGATAGAGGTCCAAAGAGAGCCGAAACGGACGTCCAAAATGTCAATCGCACCACGAACTAGATTTTCCTCTATGATGGTTTCAACCACTGGAAACTCTAGAATTTTGTCCACAGGTAACTCAGGACCTACTTCTTCAAAACTGATGTGACCAGAAGCTAATTTTGCACCTGTATAGGCATAAACATCACGACCATGGAAGGTATAAGACAGCTCCGTATTACTACAACGATTCTCAACTTCTGAAATTTCACGGACAGCAACGATACCGACATCCTTCTTGATATAAGAAAGTGTTCCGTTATCTGGTGTGACGATATATTGTCCCGTCTTTGTTAAGGCAACCACACTTTTACGTGATGAGCCTACACCCGGATCAACTACCGAAACAAAGGTTGTTCCCTTTGGCCAGTACTCGACAGTCTGAAACAGACGATATGAAGCTTCAAAAGTGTTGTAGGGAGTAATGTCATGTGTAAGGTGATGTACTCCCAAACTAGGTTCTTCTTGAAGGGCCACACCAATCATGGCCGAAACAGCACCGTCAACCAAACCAAAGTCTGATTGAAGCACTAATAAATTATTAGTCATAAATGTTTCACCCTTTCTCTTTGAATGGTTTATTATACTATATTTTATGGGCTTTTAAATATGATAGATTCTTGAGCTAGCTATAGTCTTTGGCTATGTTTCCCTCTAAAATCAAAAGTCAGCCCAACAGGCTGACCATGTAGTAGTTATCTAAGATTCTTCCAACGACTTTTTCTGCCACTGCTGTAAAAAGAACATCTGTTGACGAGTTGAGAGCTGTTTCACAAGAGTCTTGGATGACACCGACGATAAAGCCGACACCAACAACTTGCATAGCCAAATCATTTGAGATACCAAAGAGGCTGCATGCTACGGGTACCAAGAGGAGGGAACCTCCTGCAATACCTGAGGCACCGCAAGCAGAAATAGTTGAAACCACACTAAGAATAAAGGCTGTTGCAAAATCAACCTCAATTCCCAAAGTAGTCACTGCAGCAAGCGTTAAGACATTGATTGTCACGGCTGCTCCAGCCATATTAATAGTTGACCCCAAAGGGATAGAAACTGAATAGGTATCAGGATTCAAACCAAGATCCTTACAAAGTTGAAGGTTAACTGGAATATTGGCTGCTGACGAGCGAGTAAAGAAGGCTGTAATCCCAGAGTCTTTCAAGCAACGGAAAACCAATGGGAAGGATTTTACCCATCATCACAAATGCAATGATAGGATTAATAACCAAAGCAACAAAGATCATTGTTCCCACTAAAACAAGGATTAGGACACCATAATCTGCCAAAACACCAACACCATTCTCAGAAATAGTATTAAAGACAAGACCAAGGATACCAAATGGCGCTAGATTAATAATCCAACGTACGATTTGAGAAGTTACTTCTGCTAAGGTATGCAGCAATTCTTTAGTGTGCTCACTAGCTGTTCGCATGGCAAAACCAAAGACAACAGCCCATACTAAAACACCAATGTAATTGGCTTGAGACAAAGCGTTGATAGGATTGTCTACCATTTTAAGCATCAAATCCTTAAAGACCTCACCGACCTTGAGGTGCAGCCGCCTTAGTAGCTGAGGCTGCTCCTAATTTTAAGGAAATTGGAAAAATATAGTGAGAAATAACAGCTGTCAAAGCAGCCGCAAAGGTCCCAAAGAGATAAAGAACAATAACTGTCTTCATGTTACTTTGTTGACCTTCTCGCGTTTGGGAAAGGGCATTCGCAACCAAAGCGGAAACCAAGAGTGGGGCAATTGCCTTCAAACCACCAACAAACATGTCTCCTAAGAGACCAATAACCGTAATCTTTGGAATCAGTAAACCAAGTATAGCGCCAATTACCACACCAATGGCAATACGCTTAATCAGACTGGTCCTATTCCAAGCTGAAATAAAACGTTTCATAACTAATTAACTCCTTTTTGTGATTAGGGCAACCACAAAGCATTCTACAGTTTCCATATTATGATAAATTACTGAAATCGTCAATATATGAAAAAAGCCTTTGATAAATAGGCTCTCAAATCCTATTTATGACTCAATTTACGAGTCAAGAAATCACCCAAGAATTGGATAAGGAAAATCAAAATCAAAATTAAGAAAGTTGCCAAAATGGTAACTGATGTACTAGAACGGTTGTATCCGTAGTAGATGGCGATGTATCCGAGACCACCTGAACCGATAGCTCCAGCCATGGCAGTTTCACCCACAAGGGAAATCAAAGTCACTGTTGATACACGAACCAACTCTGGTAGACCTTCACCAAGGTAAACCTTAATCGTATCCCAAAGATTTGCACCACTAGCTTGTGCTGCTTCAATAACGCCACGGTCAAGATCTGCAAGTACCACCTGTACTTGACGCAAAGAATGGGAAGGTTGCAGCTGACAATGGAACCAAGGCCGCTGTCATACCAAGGTTAGTCCCCACGATAAAGTAAGTGAATCCTTTCAAAATCGCCAAGAGGATGATGAAAGGAATGGCACGGAAGATTGAGGTGATTTTATCCAAGATTTGGAAAACAAATTTATTTTCAATGACTCCACGAGGACCTGTCAATACCAAGAAAAGCCCCATAATGAGACCGAGAAGGCCCCCAATGATGAAGGAAATAACCGTCATGTAGAGAGTCGCATAGATAGCGTCTGGCCAAGAATTAACCCCCTGCATACCGATACGATAAATATCTGGAAAGTTTTGTTGAATCCAATCTGCCATTATTGGGCTCCTTTCTTAAGTACTTGCAAGCTGACACCTGCATTTTCAATCGCTTTTTGAGCAGCAAGAACCTGATCCGAATCACCATCTAAAACAACGACCAATTCACCAACAGGAGGTATCACCGAGAATCTCAACATTTCCATAAAGAATATTACCTGAAACGCCGAAGTCTTTGAAGATTTCAGTCAAAAGGGGTCTATCTGTTGAAGAACCTACATATTTAAGCTGAACAAGAAGTGCAGATGCAGGTAAGTTTTTCACCAAAGGTTGTGCATTAATCTTAGCCAAGGCATCCTCAATCCCTGCTGCAGTTTCAATAAATTCTTGTGTCAAATCTTCTTGAGGATTTGAGAAGATATCAAGGACACTGCCCTCTTCCAAAAGTTGACCATTTTGCATAACGGCAACACGATTACAAATATCTTTAACAATTTGCATTTCGTGGGTGATCATAACCACTGTCAACCCAAGTTTTTTATTCAAATCCTGCAAAAGTGAAAGAATTTGCTTAGTTGTTTTTGGGTCAAGAGCTGATGTAGACTCATCTGAAATCAAGATTTCAGGATCATTAGCCAAGGCACGGGCAATCGCTACACGTTGTTTTTGACCACCTGACAATTGTGCAGGATAGTTTTCCGGCACGATCAGCCAAATCAACCAATTCCAAAAGATCACGAATTTTCTTTGTCTTTCTCTTCATTGCTTAATTTAGAATGACGAAGGGCAAAAGGCTACATTTTCATAAGCCGTCTTTTGAGCCATAAGGTTAAAGTGTTGGAAAATCATCCCAATCGTTTGACGTTTCTGACGCAATTCTTTTGTCGACAATTGGACCTTACCGTCCTCAAAAGTCACATCTTCACCGATAGTGATTTTACCAGCTGTAGGTACTTGTAAAAGATTGATCGCACGAACAAGGGTAGATTTACCAGCCCCTGAATAGCCAACGATTCCGTAAATATCACCTTTTTCAATCTGGATGGACACATCCTTAACCGCTTGAATAGTGCGGCGTTTCTGCGTAAAGGTGATATCAATATTTTTCAAATCAATAATGACATTACTCATAACTTGCAATTAACTCCTTAATTAGTTCAATGTGGGTGTAGTAATCTGCTAGGCTAACATTTTCATTCCACCATGATCTCGACTATTAGCATTTCCTATACCAAAACTACCATAGGAACACCCTAAAGCCTCTGTAAATCATATGCATAGGACCTGTGCCTGCAGCTGTCGGAAGTACAGGACACTCCTTCCCTCAAGCCTTTGCCAACTCAATAACCTTGACAATAGCAGGAGCTGACATATCACTACGATAACTCTTCTTCACCAAGAGTGAAGGTTCCTTGATACGGTCAAAACCCCTTTGAGGTGAGCTTGATACAATCCAAAACATACTCAGGTGTAACCAGGGACCAAGCGCATCTCCATCTTAGCTTTAGCTTGAGCTGGCAGAATGGTCTTAACACCTTGCCCCTGATAACCTGTCGAAATCCCTTCAATAGAAAGAGCTGGCTAAAAATAATACGTTTTTAAGAAAGCACGACGGTCGCTTTCCAAAATTGGTAGTTTTAAGCCATAAATCTTACGGAGGCTATCTGCATTTTCAATGGCGTAAGTCTCGATAAGATCCATTTCACGTTCATTTGGCTGGATAATTTTTCCATAGATACCATCGATAAGAATACGTCCATGATCATCACGCATACTTGAAATAGCATTGAGTAAGTACCAGGAAGCAGATTCAATAACCGCACCAAATTTAGAGTGGATATCAACATCCGCACTCTCGACAGACAAGTCAAAGGTAATAATCCCCTTGTTGCCACCCGTAATTTCTAATTGTCCTTTACTATTTCGATTTTCTTGTTCCCAAACCAATAAGTCTGCTGGGAGAAGGTCATCACGGTATTTTTCTAAATATTTTCCAAGGTCAGTCTAAGCAGACTCCTCAGCCCCCTCCATCATAAAGGTAATATTAACAGGAAGGTCTCCGACCTCGCGAATATACTTACGAAGAGCTGTCAACCGAGCTGTAATATGCCCCTTATCATCATCGACACCACGACCATACATGTAACCCTTACGAACTGTCAAACGGAAAGGATCATCCGTCCATGGTTGATCATTGTCCGCAGGAACCGTATCATAGTGTTGATAGAAAATAATTGTTTTCGCATCTGGATTTGGACTCTTGAATTTTCCAAGACAGCAGTGCAGGGCGGTCTCGTCAACAGTTACCTCTGCTCCTACACGAGAAAAAATTTCACCGAGGTAAGCAGCCACGTCATAGAGACCAATATTTTGAGCAAAAATAGATTTTTTAGAAATCAAAGTCCTCAAAACTTCAAAATAGTGCTGAGCAACTTCATCATTACGAAACTTTCGTAACTGCTCTTCTTCACTTGAAAATGCCATCAAATCGTCTCCTTCATACACGACAAAATGGCGTGCTCTCACACGCCCTTTCGTCCTTAGCTTATTTCTTTGAATTAGCTTTCAATTGATCTTGTGTTGGGGCACCTTTCCATGCTGGAAGGTCAACTTTGTTAGAAGCATCATAAATGATTTGGGCAACTTCATCATTTTGGTAAGCCTTAATCAAAGTCTTGATAGCATCAGCTTTATTTGATTTTTCCCAATCTTTATTAGCTGCAATGATGTTAACCCATTCTTTCAAATCTTGACTTGGTTCTTCTTGGAAGAGAGTTGTATCATAGTTAACGTTTTGTTGTTGTGCGTATGAGTTATTAACAACTGCAGCGTCTACTGATGAAAGAGTTTGGGCAGCTTGTTCAGCTGAGATTTCTTTGATATCCAATTTCTTTGGATTCTCAGAAATGTTCTTGATAGTTGCCAATTCGCCATCTTTAACATCCAACTTAATCAAACCAGCTGTTTGAAGAGAGTCAGTCGTTTTCGCTATAGTAGTTCAATATTCCTTATACTTAGCTTTTCCGTTTCAGTACCTGAGAAAAGGTGGATTGGGCTAAGAAGGAGTGTATCAGCTGCCGCAACAACATCACCTTTTATTTTCTTTGTTCCAGTTGTTCAAGAAATAAATGTGTTGAAAGCATTAACGTCGATTTCAGTCCATTTTTAAGAGCCTTATTTGGTTGATTAAAGTCTGTGAACTCTTTCAACTCGATAGTAACACCCTTGTCTTTGGCCAATTCTTTGACTTTATCCCACAATGGCTCGGTTGTATCATCCAAAGTCATGATACCAACTGTCAAAGTTTTATCATCTTTAGCTGATTTGTTACCACCGGCACCACAAGCAGCCAAAGCTACTGTTGAAGCGACTGCCAATCCTGTAATTCCGAGAATTTTTTTAAGTTTCATAACGAACTCCCTTTAATTGTTTTAAGTGTTAAATTATTATCCCATAGGATGAGAATTGTATCAAATTGTTTATAATTGTATATATCTCTATAGTTTTTAACTATAACGTGTGTCCTAGATTTTAATTATATAAAAAAGCTGAGAATCATTCCCAGCTCCTTTCTTATTTTTTGCTTGGAACTTTCAAAGCATCTTTAGTTGGAATATAATCTTTATTTCCAAGGAATTTTTCAGCCAACTTCGCCAAAGTACCATCTTTTTGGAGTTCTTCCAAACGTTTGTTTACAAATTTTTGAAGATCTTTTTGGTTATCTGCGAACAAGAAGTAGATGTATGGTTGTTGATCAGATTTAAGCTCAATAGTCTTCAAGTTGCTCAATTTATTATTTTTGATGATTGCATTAACAGTTGGTGCATCAAAAATCTTGAAGTCGCTTGCCTTCATTCAAACTTGTCAACATTTGTGTAATATTTTCATTTGTGTAGTTAAGTTCAACTGGCTTGTCTGAATGTTTATCGTTAAACTCTGTCAATTGAGTA
>SCPN01001540.1_pt1 | contig 42427 bp, 40 predicted proteins | sample 6106831 | NCBI WGS metagenome assembly SCPN01 (sample SAMN10720447, study PRJNA508395) | human gut metagenome | isolation source: Participant 1, 0 month | reverse complement strand
ATGGGTAATTATTCCATGCCCCGCTATTTCCAAAATATGCCCACCGTCGGCAAGCCTGTCCGCGCCAACGCGGAGAATGTGGCTGAGCTGCGGGCCATCGAGGACGACATCCACGCCCACGTTGTGGAGGGCCTGAACAACGGCAAGGCCGACGAGGCCATGAACGCCAAGGGCCAGCTTACTGCCATGCAGCGCATTGCCCTGCTGGTGGATCCCGGCACCTGGTGCCCCCTGAACAGCCTGTACAACCCGGAGCACAACAAGACCGGCACCACCTCCATCGTCAAGGGCCTGGGCCGTGTTAACGGCAAGTGGTGCTGCATCATCGCTTCCGACAACAAGAAGCATGCCGGCACTTGGGTGCCCGGCCAGGCGGACAACCTGCTCCGCGGATCTGACACCGCCAAGCGTCTGCGCATCCCCCTGATTTACCTGCTGGAGTGCGCCGGCGTGGAGCTGGACAAGCAGGAGAAGGTGTACCCCAACCGCCGGGGCGGCGGCACTCCCTTCTACCGCAACTCCGAGCTGAACCAGATGGGCATCCCCGTCATCGTGGGCATCCACGGCAACCCCGCCGGCGGCGGCTACCACTCCATTTCTCCCACCGTGCTGATCGCCCATGATAAGGCCAACATGGCCGTGGGCGGCGCCGGCATCGTGGGCGGCATGAACCCCAAGCCCCATGTGGACATGGAGGCTGCCCTGGCCCAGATCGAGGCCACCAAGGGCCTGCGTGCCGATCCTCCCGGATCTGTCTCCGTCCACTATGGCGTCACCGGCTTCTTCCGCGAGGTGTACACCGAGCAGGAGGGCGTCATCGCCGGCATCAAGAAGTACGTGGATATGCTGCCCACCTACGATCTGGAGTTCTTCCGCGTGGATGAGCCCCAGTCTCCCGCCGCCTCTGACGTGGAGCTGTATGACCTGGTGCTGAACAACAAGAACCGCCCCTATGATATGTACTCCGTCATCGCCCGCCTGTTTGACGGCAGCCAGTTCATGGAGTACAAGAAGGGCTACGGTCCCGAGATGATCACCGGCATCGCCAAGGTGGACGGCCTTCTGGTGGGCGTGGTGGCCAACCAGCAGGGCGTGTTCCCCAACTACCCCGAGTACAAGATGGAGAAGTACGGCCAGTCCATGGGTGCCGGCGGCAAGCTGTACCGCCAGGGCCTGATCAAGATGAACGAGTTCGTCACCCTGTGCGCCCGTGACCGCCTGCCCATGATCTGGATCCAGGATACCACCGGCATCGACGTGGGCGATGACGCCGAGGTCGCTGAGCTGCTGGGTCTGGGCCAGTCCCTGATTTACTCCATCCAGAACAGCAAGCTGCCTATGATGGAGATCACCCTGCGCCGCGGCACCGCCGCCGCTCACTACGTCCTGGGCGGCCCTCAGGGCAACGACAACAACGCCTTCTCTCTGGGCACTGCCGCCACTGAAATCAACGTGATGAACGGTAAGACCGCTGCCAACGCCATGTACACCGGCCGCCTGGCCAAGGATCAGAAGGCGGGCAAGGATCTGCAGCCCACCATCGACAAGATGAACGCTCTGATCGATGACTATGATGTCAAGTCCAAGCCCCTGTACTGCGCCCAGGCCGGCCTGGTGGACGAGATCGTGGATATGCCTATGATGCGCAACTACATCGTGGCCTTCACCGATTCCTGCTACCAGAACCCCGAGAGCATCTGCCCCTTCCATCAGATGTTGCTGCCCCGCACCATCAAGGACTACGACAGCCTGAAGAAGTAAGGAATTCAACGCGGGCGCGGGAGCAGTGCTCCCGCGCCCGGAGAATAGCGGTTTTGGGGCGGAGGGTTCCTCGAACGAAATTTCAAAGCATGGAGAATCATCAGATATGAGTATTTATACCTTAGGAATTGATATCGGGTCTACCGCCTCCAAGTGTGTGATGCTGAAAGATGGCAAGGAGATCGTGGCTAAGTCCCTGATCGCGGTGGGCGCCGGCACCAGTGGTCCTCAGCGGGCCATTGCTGAGGTGCTGGAAAAGGCCGGCAAGACCGAGGCGGACATGGCCTATACCCTGGCCACCGGCTATGGCCGGAACTCCCTGGAGGATATCGCCGACCACCAGATGAGCGAGCTGAGCTGCCATGCCAAGGGCGCTACGTTCCTGTTCCCAGACGTCCACACTGTGATCGACATTGGTGGCCAGGACGTGAAGGTGCTCCAGATCGACAACGGCGTGATGACTAACTTTGTGATGAACGACAAGTGTGCCGCCGGCACCGGCCGCTTCCTGGACGTGATGGCCCGGGTGCTGGAGGTCAAGGTAGAGGATCTGGGGACCCTGGGCTCCCAGTCCACCAAGTATGTGGGCATCAGCTCCACCTGCACCGTGTTCGCCGAGAGCGAGGTCATCAGTCAGCTGTCCATGGAGACCAACAAGTGCGACATCATCAACGGCATCCACCACTCCGTGGCCAACCGGGTGGCTGGTCTGGCCCACCGGGTGGGCGTGCGGGACCAGGTGGTCATGACCGGCGGCGTTGCCCAGAACATCGGCATTGTCAACGCCCTTCAGGAGCAGCTGGGGCACACCATCCACACCTCGCCCCTCACCCAGTATAACGGCGCTCTGGGCGCCGCCCTGTTTGCCCATCAGAAGTATCTGAAGGAGCAGAAGGGATAACAGATCCTGTTTCACAGCGATCCACAGCGCGGTCTTTCCGCAGGGAGGGCCGTGTGGAGACCGATCCAATCAACCTCACAACAAAATTCGGTTAGGAGGAATTTACAATGGCTAAAGAAGTAAGTCCTGGCGTAAAGGCTCTGCGCAAGGTCGTGGACGACGTTCATGCCGACGCCCGCCGGGCCCATGCTGAGGGCAAGCTGGTGGGCTGGTCCAGCTCCAAGTTCCCCTGCGAGCTGGGCCGCCTTTGATCTGGACGTGATGTATCCCGAGAACCAGGCCGCCGGCATCGCCGCCAACCGCGACGGCGAGATCATGTGTCAGGCCGCCGAGGACCTGGGCTTTGACAACGACATCTGCGGCTACGCCCGCATCAGCCTGGCCTATGCCGCCGGCAAGCGCGCTTCCCGCAAGTTCGATCCCGAGACCCTGGAGTATATCATCAACCCCAACAGCGGTAAACCCCTGAAGGACGAGAACGGCAACGTGGTCATCGACCCTGAGACTGGCAAGCCCAAGAAGGACCCCAAGACCCAGGTGCCCTACACCGTGCTGGACGACATCTTCGAGATCGAGGCTCTGCCCGAGACCACCGAGAAGGAGATCGCCTATAAGAACTTCCGCCGGGAGGCCATCAAGCCCTACCGTCAGATGCGGATCCCCCAGCCGACTTCGGCTGCTGCAACAACATCTGCAACTGCATGACCAAGTGGTATGAGAACATCGCCCGTATGTGCAACATCCCTGATCATGATCGACATCCCCTACAACAACACTGTGGAGGTCCACGACACCAACGTGGCCTATGGCGTCCGCGCCCAGTTTGACCAGGCCATCAAGGAGCTGGAGAAGCTGACCGGCAAGAAGTTCGACCAAGAGAAGTTCGATCAGGCCTTGCCAACGCCAACCGCACCGCCAGCGCCTGGCTGCGCGTCTGTGACTACCTGCAGTACAAGCCCGCTCCCTACTCCGGCTTCGACCTGTTCAACCACATGGCCGACATCGTGACCGCCCGTGCCAAGCCCCAGGCTGCCGAGGCCTTCGAGCTGCTGGAGAAGGACCTGGAGAAGGCCATCAAGGAAGGCACCTCCACCACGCCCTTCCCCGAGAAGTACCGCGTCATGTTCGAAGGCATCCCCTGCTGGCCCAAGCTGCCCAACCTGTTTAAGCCTCTGAAGGCCAACGGCGTCAACGTCACCGCCGTGGTGTACGCTCCCGCTTTCGGCTTTGTGTACAACGGACTGGACGAGATGGCCCGTGCCTATTACAAGGCCCCCAACTCCGTGTGTATCGAGCAGGGCGTGGATTGGCGTGAGGGCATCTGCCGGGACAACAAGGTGGACGGCGTGCTGGTCCACTACAACCGCTCCTGTAAGCCCTGGTCCGGCTATATGGCCGAGATGCAGCGCCGCTTTACCAAGGATCTGGGTGTGCCCTGCGCCGGTTTCGACGGCGACCAGGCCGATCCCCGGAACTTTAACGAGGCCCAGTATGAGACCCGTGTCCAGGGTCTGGTCGAGGCCATGGAGGCCAATCAAGCTGCGAAGGAGGGCGCTGAGAAATGAGCACCGAGGTTTTTCTGAACGAGTTTGCGGAGATTTCCGAGCATCCTTACCGGATCCTCTCCCAGTACAAGAAGGAAGGTAAGAAGGTCATCGGCGTGCTGCCCTACTACGCTCCCGCGGAGCTGGTGGTTGCCGCCGGCATGGTGCCCATGGGCATCTGGGGCAGCAACAAGAAGACCATCGCCCATGCCAAGGAGTACTGCGCCACCTTCTACTGCACCATCGCTCAGCTGGCCCTGGAGATGCTGCTGGACGGCACTCTGGATCAGCTGGACGGCCTCATCACCCCCACCATCTGCGACACCCTGCGCCCCATGAGCCAGAACTTCCGCGTGGCCATGGAGGGCAAGCTGCCCTGCATCTTCCTGGCCCATCCCCAGCAGCGCAAGCCCGCCTTCGGCCTGCAGTTCACTATGGACCAGTATCAGCACATCAAGACTGAGCTGGAGAAGATCGCCGGCAAGACCATCACCGATGACGACCTGCGCGCCGCCATCAAGGTGATGAACAAGAACCGCGCCGCCCGCCGCGCCTTCGTGCAGCTGGCCAACGAGCACTGCGACGTGATCTCCGCTGTGAAGCGCTCCGCCGTGCTGCGTGCCGCCTGGTTCATGGAGCCCGCCGCCTACGCGGAGAAGCTGGAGGCCCTGAACGCCGAGCTGGCCAAGCTGCCCGCCGCCGACTGGAAGGGCAAGAAGATCGTCACCTCCGGCATCATCTGCGACAACCCCAAGCTGCTGCAGATCTTTGACGACAACAAGATCGCCATCGCCGCCGACGACGTGGCCCAGGAGAGCCGCGCGTTCCGTGTGGACGCCAGCGAGGAGGGCGATCCCATGATGGCCCTGGCCCAGCAGTTTGCCGACCAGGATTACGACATCCTCCTCTATGATGAGCACTCTGAGCAGAACCGCCGTGCCGACTTTGTGGTGGATAAGATCAAGAAGTCCGGCGCTCAGGGTCTGGTGCTGTTCATGCAGCAGTTCTGCGACCCCGAGGAGATGGAGTATCCCTACCTGAAGAAGGCGCTGGACGCCGCCGGGATCCCCCACATCAAGCTGGGTGTGGACCAGCAGATGCGGGACTTCGGCCAGGCCAGCACCGCTATCCAGGCGTTTGCGGACGTCCTGTAAGAGGTAGGCCGGCGGGATAAAAAATCTGCGGAGATTCTTGACAGTTATCCTGCAAAAATGATACAATGAACCCAATTTCGGTTCCCCACCTGAGCAAAATGACAGGTGGGGAATCGTGGCAAACGTCCGGTGGCCGACCAGGTCAGAAGGACACAAAGCCATATTTTTCAGAAAAGGGGAAAACAACTATGAACTACAATGTGACCGTCAACGGTAAGGTGTACAGCGTGACCGTGGAGAAGACCGGCGCCGCTGCTCCCGCTGCTGTTGCTGCCCCCGTAGCTGCCGCGCCTGTGGCTGCTCCCGCCCCCGCCGCCGCCCCCCGCGCCTGCTGCGGCTCCCGCTCCCGCTGCGGCTCCCGCCCCTGCTGCTGCTCCTGCCGCTGTGGCCGCTGGTGAGACCGCGGTGAACAGCCCCATGCCCGGTAACATCTTCAAGGTGGAGTGCTCTGTGGGTCAGAGCGTGAAGGCCGGCGATGTGCTGATCGTGCTGGAGGCCATGAAGATGGAGATCGAGGTCTCCGCTCCTGTGGATGGCACCGTCAAGTCTGTGGCCGTCAATGTGGGCGCCACTGTGAACACGGACGATCTGCTGGTCACCCTGGGCTGATAGGGGGGACATGATCCATGCCAAGTGTTGAGAAAGCGATTATCAACCCCTTTGAACCGCTGAGCGTTGGCGAGGCTCTGCTGGTGGCCGCCTCCGGCCTGCTGGTGGTATTCGTCATGCTGGCTATGCTGATGGCGGTCATTTGGGTCATTTCCAAGATCGTGGCTGCTATCGAGGGGAAGAAGCCCGCCGCGGCTCCCGCGGCGAAGAAGGCCGCCGCCCCCGCTCCGGCTGCCGCCCCGGCGGCCCCTGCGGTGGATGAGGGCGAGCTGGTGGCCGTGATGATGGCCGCCATCGCTGAGGACTCCGGGATGTCCCCAACTCCTTCCGCATTACCAGTGTGAGCGCGGCTCCTGCCGCCGCCCCCTGTGGCTGCCCCGTGGCCGCCCGGCTCCCGCCGCTGCGCCTGCTCTGCCGCGGCCCCTTCCGCTGCGGCCCCCGCCCCCGCCGCGGCTCCCGCCGCTGTGGCTGCCGGTGAGACCGCGGTAAACAGCCCCATGCCCGGCAACATCTTCAAGGTGGAGTGCAAGCCCGGCCAGGCTGTGAAGGCCGGCGATGTGCTGGTCGTGCTGGAGGCCATGAAGATGGAGATCGAGGTCTCCGCTCCCGTGGACGGCACCGTTAAGTCTGTGGCCGTCAATGTGGGCGCCACTGTGAATACCGATGACCTTCTGGTCACCATCGGTTGAAAGGAGGGGTAAAGTATGGATTTCTTAGCTGAAGTTGTCACCAAGATCGCACAGGGTTCCGGCTTTGCCGCTCTGGACATCAAGACCATCATCATGCTGTTCATTGCCTGCGTTCTGCTGTACCTGGGCATCGGCAAGGGCTTTGAGCCCCTGCTGCTGGTCCCCATCGCCTTCGGTATGCTGCTGGCCAACCTGCCTGTCACCGGCCTGTTTGCCGAGCCCGTCTATGACCCGGTAACGCACAGCGGTTCGGTAGGCTTTATGTGGGTGCTCTATCAGGGCGTCCAGTATGCCATCTATCCGTCGATCATCTTTATGGGAATTGGCGCTATGACCGACTTCGGTCCTCTGCTGGCCAACCCCATGTCCCTGATGCTGGGCGCTGCCGCTCAGCTGGGCATCTTCGCCGCGTTCCTGATGGCTCTGGTCTTGGGTCCCATCACCGGCGGTGTGATCAGCTTTACTCCCGCTGACGCCGCTGCCATCGGCGTCATCGGCGGTGCGGATGGCCCCACGGCCATTCTGACGGCCTCCAAGCTGTCTGTGGAGCTGCTGCCGGCCATTGCCATCGCGGCTTACTCCTACATGGCTCTGATCCCCCTGATCCAGCCTCCTCTGATGCGCCTGATGACCACCAGGAAGATGCGTCAGGTCAAGATGAGCCAGCTGCGTGTGGTCTCCAAGACCGAGAAGATCATCTTCCCCATCGCTGTGACCATCTTCGTGGTGCTGCTGATCCCCGATACCGCTCCTCTGATCGGTATGCTCATGCTGGGCAACCTGTTCCGTGAGTGCGGCGTCACCGAGCGTCTGTCCGATACCGCTCAGAACGCTCTGATCAACATCGTCACCATCCCCCTGGGCCTGTCCGTGGGCTTCAAGGCCACTGCGGATCAGTTCCTGACTCCCCAGACCCTGGGTATCGTGGCGCTGGGCCTGACCGCCTTCCTGCTGTCCACCGCTGGTGGTCTGCTGCTGGGCGATCTGATGTACGTCCTCACCGGCGGCAAGGTCAATCCTCTGATCGGCTCTGCCGGCGTGTCCGCCGTGCCTATGGCTGCCCGCGTCTCCCAGGTCGAGGGTCAGAAGGAGAATCCCTCCAACTTCCTGCTCATGCACGCCATGGGTCCCAACGTGGCCGGCGTGATCGGTTCCGCCTGCGCGGCCGGTTTCATGATCAAGGTGTTCGGTGGCTGATCCTGTTTCCCAAACAAAAATATCGGACAGAGCGTGCGCTCTGTCCGATATTTTTTAGAGTCATCAAAAAGGCCGGTCTACATGACCGGCCTTTTTGCACAAATCAGAAAATGCTCAGATACATCCTTCTGGACAGGCGCTCCAGGACCTGGATCCCGGCCACGCTGTTGCCCTTTTCGTCCAGGGCTGGAGCAAAGATGCCCACACCCATCCGGGTTGGGACAACGCCCATGATACCGCCCCCCACACCGCTCTTGGCTGGAATGCCGACCCGGATGGCGAAGTCTCCGGAGCCGTCATACATACCGCAGGTCATCATGATGGCGTTGACATAGCGGGCGTACTCCGGGGGGAAGAGCTGCTCGTCCGACTGCGGGGCCTTTCCGTGGTTTGCCAGGACGAAGGCGATATTGGCCAGGTCCTTGCTGTTGACCCGGATGGAGCAGGCCTTGAAGTAGCAGTCCAGCACCTCCTCCACGCCGTCCTCCAGCATTCCATAGGACTTCAGAAGGAAGGCCAGGGCGCGGTTTTTACTGCCGGTGCGCTTTTCGGAGAGATAGACCGACTCGTCCAGATCGATCTCCGGGTTGCCCGCCAGCTGACGGGTAAAATGGAGCAGCCGCTGAAAACGCTCCTCATAGCTGGAGCCGTGGATCAGGGTGCAGATGGCGATGGCGCCCATATTGACCATCGGGTTCAGATGGGCGCTGAGCAGGGGAGAGTCGGTCACATTGATGGCGTCAAAGGGCTTTCCGGTGGCCTCCACGCCCACTTTGGCGCGGACTACCTCCTCGCCGTTGTCCAACAGGGCGAGAAGCAGGAGGATCGGTTTGACAACGCTCTGAATAGTGAAGTGCTTGCGATAGGAGCCGGCCTGATAGTGCCGTCCATCGCTGCGCAGGACATAGATCCCCAGGTCGCTGGGGTCGCCCTTGGCCAGTTCCGGGATGTAGGTGGCGACTCTGCCTTGGGCGGTGTAGGGCTGGCATTCCTTGAGCAGGGCATCTAACAGTTCTTCCATGGCATTCCATTCCTTTCTGCGTGGGATACGGTTTTGCCGTATCCCCAGACGCATCTCATGTCTCTATTATATGCGATGTCGGAGTGCTTGTCCACTGTGTCTGAAAGAATCAAAACGCCCTCCGGTCCCAGAAGTGGGGAGCGGCGGGCGTTTGAAGCCATTCCCTTGGATCAGAAGAGGGAAGTCAGGCTGTTGATACCGATAACCAGAGAGATCAGGAACACCGCGGCGCCCAGAACATTCTGGACCATGTTGTTTTTGTACTGGCCCATGACACGGCTGCGGCTGGTCACATAGACCAGGGTGAACACAATGATGGGAAGGAAGATACCGTTGACGGCCTGGGCAGTCATGATGATCCAAATGGGGTTGAAGCCAGTGGCGGCCACGATGATGCCGGCCACGACCACGGCGATGTTTGTCCAGAAGAAGCGCTTATCCTTTTTGTTCATCTCCCAGCCAAACAGACCGGCCAGAACATAGGACACGCCCAGGGGGGTGATGACCGCGGAGGAGATCCCGGCGGCAATCAGGCCCATAGCCAGGAAGGGGACGGAGAAGCTGCCCAGAGTGGGCTCCAGCTGGACGGCCATGTCAATGGCAGAGTTGACCTCCATACCGCGCATCACAGTACCGGCGGTGATCATCACAGAGCCGGTGATCAGGCCGCCGATGATCATGGAAACGGTGGTGTCGAACCGGGCCAGGGGGAGCTGCTTGGGGTCGTGCCAGGTCTTGCGGGAGGAGGTGGCGTGGATGAACATATTATAGGGGACGACGGTGGTGCCGATGAGGGAGACGCAGGTCATAATGGAGCCCTCGGGAACAGAGGGAAGCGCGCCGGAAAATACCGCGCCCAGGTCAGGCTTGACCACGATCATGGTCACCACAAAAACGATGGCCATCACGGAGACACAGACGGACAGCAGCTTTTCCAGGGATTTGACCGCGTCGCCAATGTTGATGATTACCAGGATACAGCAGCCCCAGATGGGTGCAATGATGTTGGATGGGATCCCGGTGATGGCGGAGAGACCGATGGCGGTGCCGGTGAGGTCGCCGCCCATGTATGCAAATCCGCCCAGCGTGATCGCGGCCGCAACCAGAGCCACCATGAGCCATTTCAGGGGGGACGGTCGGACAGGTCCTTGACCAGCTCCTCAGCCAGTCCGTTCTGGGTTACGATACCCAGCCGGGCGGCCATCTCCTGCATGACGATGACGGCGATGACAGAGAATACCACTGTCCACAGCAGCGCGTAGCCATAGCCCGCACCGGCTTTTGTGGCGCTGGTGACAGTACCTGGACCAATGAAGGAGCCGACGACCAGAATACCGGGGCCCATTGCCTTCAGCTTGTCCTTCAGTGTGTACCGGTCTTTGATTTCCATAGAGATCCCCACCTTAATTTTTGATTGACCGGGCGGCCCCGGTCCTGCTCTGTTCACGCTTCTTTCCACTCACACTTGAAACGATAATATCGTTTCAAAAACTATATTATCATTATAATGGGAGGGGGGCAGATTGTCAAGAAAAAAAGAGAGAGGAAGAAGAAAAATGTGAATCTTAACAAGAGATTGGAAAAACTATTGCCGTGAGCAAGAAATTATTGTAAAATACACAAAAAAGGACCTGTACCTGGTGGTTTACCAATGGGTCTAACCGAGATTGCGAGGGATCCGAAATGCCTGAGAAAGAGGTACGGGTGATTCAATCTGTCCAGCGGGCGATCGATATCATCAACTGCTTCGATGAGCACGAGCTGAAGCTGACGCTGCCGCAGATCAGCGCCAAGCTGGAGCTGAACATCAACACGGTCCGGGGGCTGGTGAATACCCTGGTGGCCAACGGCTACCTGGAGCATGTGGCAGATGGGAACTGCTATATGCTGGGACTGGCCTTCCTGCCGAAGGCGGACTTGGCCGGGGCCAACGACATTGACCGCCTGCGCAGCCGGGTGCGTCCGAGCCTGGAGCTGATCGCCGACCGCTTTCAGGTATCAGCCCGGATGCAGATCATCAGCAACGACAATATTTTTGCGGTGGAGGTGGTCAACCCCATCGATTCCCACTATATTTTCCTGACCCGCCTCAATGCGGTGTTTACCCTGAATGCTACGGCCTCCGGCAAGCTGGTGCTCTATTACATGGACCAGCCCAGACGGGAGGCGTTTTACCGCACTTTCGCCCCCAACAAGTATACCCGTCACACCATGACCACCCGGGAGGAACTGGAGGCGGACCTGGAGCAGATCCGCCTGCGGGGCTACTCCACAGAGTTTGACGAGTTCGGGGTGGGGATCAGTTGTATCGCGGTGCCCATCCTGCGGGGCAACGGCAGTCTGTACGGGACGGTGAGCATCGTGGCTTCTTCCTCCGTAGTGCAGGAGGTGGCGCAGCAGGCCCTTCCGCCAATGCGGGAGTTTGCCGCATTTGTTCGGAAGGAGCTGTTGTGATTGGATAGCTCCGGCTAATGGAAGCACCTATAAAAATATTGGGACCGTCCGGCTGGACGGTCCCAATATTTTTATAGGACGAGAGGGAAGAAAAGCTGTATGAGCGTCATTTGTTGGCAAAGCGGTGCTGAGCCACACCATTCATAAAATAGAGGGCCATCCAGCAGGCTGTGTGGGCGGACTGGTGGGCGCCGCAGGTCTCCGGATAGATCTCGACAAAGTCGAAGGCGCCCGCACCGGCCTTACCGGCCTCGTGGAGCATCATGGCAACCTCGAAAGAGGTGGGGCCGCAGGGATCAAAGGGGCCCTGGGGGTTGGCGGCGGCATCCAGTACATCAGAGCAGACGGTGACGTAGATCACGTCGGTGTCCTTGCTGACGATGTCGATGGCCTTCTGAATGGAGGCCTGCCAGCCGTTGAGCTTGATTTCCCGGGCGGTGATCACAGTGGCGCCGGCCTTCTGGGCCTCGATGCGCTCCTGATGGTGGTTGCGGGGGCCGCGGATGCCGATGTGGACGATCTTGGTGGAGTCAAAGTTCTCATCCCCATACAGGCGGTTGAAGGGAGAGCAGCGGGAGTACAGGTCATCGCCGAAGGTGGGCATGGTGTCAAGATGGGCGTCAAAGTGCAGCACACCCACGCGCTTCTTGTGGCGGGTGCACAACTCACTGATCAGCGGATAGGAGATGGAGTGATCGCCGCCGAAAGTGATGGGCACACAGCCGGCATCCAGGATCTCGCCGATCCCCTTCCGCATGGAGGCGAAGCTGTACTCATAGCTGCCGTTCTGGATGGGGATATCGCCGTAGTCGCAGCAGCTCATATAGTCGAAGGTATCGAAGTCATAGTCGGGGAGATAACCCACATAGCGGGTGGAGACGGAGCGGATGGTCTTGGGGGCAACCACGCAGGAGGAGAAGCCGCCATAGGTACAGCCGCCCTCAAAGGGCACACCCATGACCGCAAAGTCATACTGCTTCAATTCCTCCACCGTTTTGGCGGTGGGCATCCCCATAAAGGAGGGGACACCACTGTAAATTTCATTTGGGACGACACCGGGCTGATAGATGGTAGGTACCGTTTTCAAGTTGAACACACCCCTTTATCTCGAGTAACGATATTATCGTTTTTATCACGATAATTACACAAATATTATGGCACGAAGGGAACGGGATGTCAAGTGTTTTATCCCGTTCCGGTCACCGGTCTGCCGCAGTCAGCGCCTGGACCGCGTCCGAGGTGTTCCCTGTGCTGAGGAGGAAAATGGTGTAGTTGGTGCGGCCGGAGACAGCAACATAGTCGGAGGCCACCACATTGGCAGGGGGAGTGGAGCCCAGGAAGGCAGAGTCCAGCGTCTCGATGTCCGCATGGGAGGGGATGGGAGCGAGGTTGGTCTCGGCAAAGAAGAATTCGTATGTGCCGGGACGGATGCGTTTATAGCTGGTGGTCTCCTTAAACCGGACGTCTGTGTAGATCACCCGGCCATCCGCCAGAAGGACATCCAAAGGGTTGCTGTAATAGGCCAGATTGCTGACCCGAAGATTGGAGTAGCGGCCGGTGGGCGGACAGCACCGGTCTGAGATCTGGAGCAGATCCAGACCGCCGGCCCGGAGGATGACGGCCAGGGTTGAAACGCTCCCAGTGTCGAAGGGAATGCTCTTTTGCAGATAAATATAGCCGTCCAGACCGGCCACTGACACAGTATGATACCCGGCCCGCAGACGGCGGTAGGGGGAGAGACTGCCGCTCCCCAGGAATCGGACGGCCCGGACGCCGTCGATGAGGATCTGAAAGGAGGGATAGCCGTAAGCGGCGTTGAGGAAGCGGGCCTGAGCCGCGGCGGGCCATACAGGGATGCTGGGGATCCCGCTCCCCTGGCCGCCTGGATAGACAGGCCCTCCCTCACCGGGGTTGGGAAGGGGGATCACGGGGACGCCGCCGCCGGAGTCTACAGGTCCGCCCTCGCCGGGGTTGGGGAGGGGGATCACAGGGACGCCGCCGCCGGAGTCCACGGGCCCTCCCTCACCGGGGTTGGGGAGAGGGATCACAGGGATGCCGCCGCCGGAGTCCACAGGCCCTCCCTCACCAGGATTGGGGAGGGGGATGACAGGAACTCCGTCTTTGGCAGACCTGCCGGAGCTGGGTTGGGAGAGATGACACATGGCATAAATTGGGCCCGCCGGGAACGGCGGGCCCAGCCTCCTTTCTATTCGATACCCCATCCTATTCCCGGTTCAGGGGCCTGGTGCGGAGTGTGGGCCCGGGATACGAAACAGCCCCCCGAATGACTCGGAGGGCTGTACGATTTTCTGTTTCAGGTCAGACCGCACCGTCCAGAACGGGGGCCAGCAACACCCGTCCTGTGCCGCGGTAGACGTTGACCAGACCCTCGCCGGAGGCGGCGGAGCCGACCAGGGACTTGCCGGAGCGCTCCACCGTGAAGTTCAGGCTGCCGCTCCATGCGATGGCCATGTTGCCGTCCACCTTCAGCACGTCGTCCTGAAGGGTGATCTCCACCAGCTCCTCCTTGGGGCAGAAGGATTCCAGGCAGACCACGCCGCTGCCCACGATCCCCAGGTTGAACAGGCCCTCGTTGCCGGCCGCCGCCGAGGAGAAGTTGGACCGCATGACCGCCTTGTGCTTCAGCCTGGAGTCGCAGACCAGGAACAGGCCGTCATCCAGAACGATGGAGCCGTTCCAGTCAGCCAGATCCAGCAGGAGGATATGCTTGTAGGTGGGCTCCAGGACCAGGGTGCCGTCCCCGGTATATTCCGGTTTGATGGCGCTCTCACCGGTGACGCTGCCCCGGAGGGCCTTGCCGAACAGGTCGCCCACCCCCTTGACGCCGGTAGTGGCGTTGACGTTGCCCACCGTCCACTGCATGGCTCCGGCCTGGAGGGTGATATTTGCCTTGCTCAGGTCACAGATGACCTGGCGCTTGCGCACATTCATGGCGTTGCAGTAATAGGCCAGCTGGGCGCTGCCAGGCATGACGCTGAGGTCCTTTTGGTATTCGATCACAGTAAAGGGGCCCAGGGAGTCGAGGAGTTTGACGTCGTCGTTGTTGGTAAAGTTATTGATCTGATACATGGCGTTCATCCTTTCTTCTGCGGCCGCCGGAGCGGAGCCGGGTGATTCTGCCTGGATTATACCACAGGAGCCGGCGGCGGTCGAGAACTTTCAAAAGATTTTGCCTGCCAGCGGTGGGATCAGCAGAGCCCGGGGTGCTGGTGTTGAGAGGCCGTTTCCTCAAAATTGCGGCACAGGGCAATAAAATCCCGGGCCTGTGCGGTCAGAAATTTGTCCCGGTGATAGACGATCCGGAATTTCCGGTGGAACTCCAGCCCCTCCACAGTAACGGCGGACACCAGCCCGCGCTCCAAAGGGGCGGACACCATGCGGTAGGGGAGCACCGCAATGCCCAGGCCGCTGATGACCGCGTTGACCAGTGCGGTGGTGCTGGTGGCCTCCCAGGTGGGGGAGACGGTGAAGCCAGCCTGCTCCGTTACCCGCTCAAATTCCTCCCGTGTGCCGCTGCCCCGCTCCCGAAGCAGGAACTTCTGCTGACGGAATTCTGTCTGGGACAAGTGCTGACCAGGGCGGAAGGGGCCGTCTGCGGGGGTAATGACGACCAGATGGTCCTCCATATACTCTTCAGACCGCAGAGCGGGGACGTGGGGCACCCCTTCCATCAGGGCCAGGTCCAGCAGGTTGTCCATGAGCTTCTGCTCCAGCAGCTTAGAGGGGGCCACCGTGGCCTGGATCTCTGCCCCGGGGTGAAGGGCGCGGAAGCGCTTGACATAGCCGGGAAGGAACTGGGAGCCAATGGTGATGCTGGCCCCCACCCGAAGCAGCCCGCAGCGGTCCCAACCGTGCAGCTGCCGCTCCATGTCGTCAAACAGGGTCGCGATGCGGGAGGCGTAGGAGGCGAAGCGCTCCCCGGCCGCGGTGATGCACAGCCGCCGGCCGATCCGGTCGAAGAGGACCACACCGTAGTGTGCCTCCAGTTCCCGGAGGGCCAGGCTTACCGCGGGCTGGGTCATGTGCAGGGCCTCCGCCGCCCGAGTGGTGTTATAGTCGTGCTCGCAGAGGGCGAGAAAGATTTTCATGTGCCGCAGGGTCATGGTCCACACCTCTGATATTGATTTTATAATGAAATCAATATCATAATATTATTTCCCTTATTATTTTGCAAGGCTTATAATGTTCAGGAAAAGAAGGAGGGAGCGGATTTGAGTCAAAAGAAGAAGTATTGGACCCTTTTCCTGTCTACGTTCCAGCTCAGCGCGTTCACCTTTGGGGGCGGCTTTGTGATCATCCCCCTGATGCGCAAAAAGTTTGTGGAGAAGCTGAAGTGGATCGACGAACAGGAGATGCTGGACCTTACCGCCATCGCCCAGTCCTCGCCGGGGGCCATCGCAGTAAACGCGTCCATTCTGGTTGGCTACCGGGTGGCAGGGGTCCCGGGGGCGCTGCTGACGGTGCTGGGCACCATCCTGCCGCCGCTGATCATCATTTCGGTGATTTCCATGTTTTACGCGGCCTTTCGGGATAACACCATTGTCAACATGGCAATGAATGGGATGCTGGCCGGTGTGGCGGCGGTGATCTGTGATGTGGTGCTCACCATGGGCGGCTCTGTGCTCCGGCAGAAACGGGTGCTCCCTGTGCTGGTTCTGGTGGGTTCTTTTGCGGCAGCCCGCTTCTGGGGCGTGAACATCATGGTGATCATTCTGGTCTGCGGACTCATCGGCGCGGCGGACACCTGCTGCCAGGAGAAGAAAAAGAAGGAGGGGAGCGGGACATGATCTATCTGGAACTGCTGTGGAGCTTCTTTCAGATTGGGCTGTTCAGCATCGGCGGCGGCTATGCGGCTATGCCGCTGATCCAGCACCAGGTGGTGGACCTCCATCCGTGGCTGACCATGACTCAGTTTGCTGATATTATGACCATTGCGGAGATGACCCCCGGCCCCATTGCCATCAATTCTGCCACCTTTGTGGGGATCCAGGTGGCTGGACTGCCAGGGGCGCTGGTGGCTACGCTGGGGTGTATTCTGCCCTCCTGCATCATTGTGATGGCGCTGGCCTACCTCTATTACCGGTATAAGGGACTGTCTATGGTGCAGGGGATCCTGTCCGGGCTGCGGCCTGCGGTGGTTGCTATGATCACCTCCGCCGGGATCTCCCTGCTGATTTTGTCCCTCTATGGTGCGCAGGAGCTCCCCGCTGACCTGAGCGGCGTCAACTGGATCTCCATGGGCATTTTCACAGCGGCCATCCTGATCCTCCGCCGCTGGAAGGTGAACCCAATCTGGGTCATGGCGGGCGCCGGCGCGGCAGGTGTCCTGCTGTACAGCATCCTGTAAATGTACAAGGCTGAAAAAGGCCAGGCCCACGGTTCCGCCGTGGGCCTGGTCCTCTTGATATTTTTGGGGGTAGTCGGGAGGTAGGGCTTACTGTTCCGCCCCGGCGGAGTCCGGTTTGGAGAGCAGCCAGCCCAGCACGCCGCCAACGATCGCGGGAATAAGCCAGCCGAAGCCATAGTCATAAAAGGGGAGGCATGACACCAGGGGGAACAGCTTGAAGTAGGAGTGGAGGGCCAGCAGCAGGCTGGCGGCGGTGGCGCCCAGAGCCGCCCCCTTGTAAAGTCCTGGGCGGCGGATATGGTCCTGAAAGAACAGAAGGACCACCGTAGTCATAAAGGGGGGACAGATGACCGACAGGATGGGGGAGGCTGCCTCGATGATGGTGGACAGTCCCAGGTTGCAGATGGCACAGCCAATCACGCTGAGAATCATGATACCGGCGCGGTAGGAGAGACGGCCGTGGGTGATCCGCTGGAAATAGGAGGCAGTGGCTCCGAACAGGCCAATGGAGGTGGTCAGGCAGGCGAAACCCACCACGATGGCCAGGACGATCACGCCGAAGCGGCCCAGAAGCTGATGGGTGATGGCGACGATCAGACCGGCCTGGTCCAGTCCCTGGTCCAGAAACACACCAGCAGTGGCGCCCAGATAGGTCAGACCGCTGTATACCAGCGCCAGCAGGAGCCCGGCCACACAGGCAGTCCCGGCTACATGGCGGCGCTGCTGGGGCCAAGTCCTCAGGCCGGACTGGGACAGGGTATCTTGGATGATGACGGCAAAGCCGGCCACCGAGATGATGTCCATGGCCTGATACCCGGCCAGAAGGCCGTCTTGGACGATGTTGGGAGAGACGGGGGGCTCAATGGGCCCGATGGGGTGCAGGATGCCCGCCAGGATCAGCACCAGAATACCCAGGATCAGCACCGGCGTCAGGCACCGGCCCACAATGTCCACCACACGGGTGGGGCGGATGGTCAGCAGAAAGACCACAGCAAAAAACAGAATGGAGAAGGGGAGCAGGTCCAGCTTGTCCGTCAGCGGCTGGATGGCCATTTCATAGGTGGTGGCGGCGGTACGGGGGGGCGCGATGAATACGCCGGTGCACAGGATGGCCGCCGTGTTCAGCACCGCGCCGGGAGCGGCGCCCACCGATTTCTGCATGGCCCGGATGCTGCCGCCGCCGTGGAGCATGGCGTGAATCCCCACACAGGAGAGGATCTCCACGAGAAAAAAGCTGAGGAAACCGGCGATCCACTGGCTTCCGCCGGTCATGCCCAGATAGGGAGGAAAGATCAGGTTTCCAGCCCCAAAGAACATAGCGAACAGCGCAAAGCCGGAGACAAGAATGCTGCCTGTACCCATGAATGATACCTCCAAAAAAGAAAATCCGCCGGATGACGGATGAATATTTTACTTTATCATACCGAATCTTGCACTGATATGCAAGAGAAACTTCAAACAATATTTTTAGAGGGGTAAAAAATGCATCTTATTTTATAACTTGATTGAAAACAGCGAAAATTCTGATTTGTGGTTATATTTGATCAGATCAACAATCGTGCAAGCTGAAAGACGGTCATTTACCATCAAAAAACACGCCAGCCGCTCGGTGATCCAGGCGGCTGGCGTGGAGAAGATACAATGCATTACTTGGTATAGTCTACATGAAGCAGGTCGTGGCGCTGATCCGGGGTATAGGCGTCCATCATGGAGGTGACCACCGGGTTGTACTCCGCCCGCTTGAGGAGGGCGGAGCGGTCGGCGGCATACAGGCCGGCAGTGCGCTCCTGCTTCTTCTGCTTCAGGCCATAGGGCTGGCCCGCGCCGCCCACGCAGCCGCCGGGGCAGGTCATGACCTCGATCAGGTCGTAGTAAGCGTTGCCCGCATCGATCTCCTTTAACAGCTCCTGGGCATGGATCAGGCCGTGGACCACAGCCAGATGGATCTCCCGGTCGCCCACCTGAACGGTGGCCTCCCGGATGGAGTCGTTTCCGCGGAGGGGGGAGTATTCCAGGGCGCGCAGGGTATTCCGGGATTTGTCCGGCATACAGTGGCGCACCACGGCCTCGGCCACACCGCCCGTGGTGCCGTAGATGGTGGCGGAGCCGGAGCCCAGTCCGAAGGGGAGGTCGGGGGCCTCCAGCTCCATCTGGGGCAGCTGAATGCCGGACTCCTTGATCATATTGATGATCTCCTGGGTGGTGAGCACCAGATCCACGTCGGGCTTTCCGTTGTGGCGGAACTGGGGGCGCGCGGCCTCCATTTTCTTGGCGGTGCAGGGCATGATGGCGATGTGGAAGGTGGTCCGCCCGTCCTGGGCGTCCTTCTCCTGATAGTGCTCCCGGACGATGGAGGCGAACATCTCCATGGGGGATTTGCAGGTGGAGATATGCTTGAGGTATTTGGGGTTCTCCAGCTCCAGATACTTCACCCAGGCGGGGCAGCAGGAGGTGAACATGGGGAAGGGGCCGCCGTTTTCCAGCCGGGCCAGGAACTCCCGGGACTCCTCAATGGTGGTGAAATCGGCGGCAAAGGTGGTGTCATAGATCTCGTCCACCCCCATGTACTTCAGGGCGGTGACCAGTTGGTCCAGGGCATTGGAGCCGGCGGGCAGGCCGAAGGCCTCGCCCACGGCCACCCGGACCGCGGGAGCAATCTGGACCACGGTGCGGACCTTGGGGTCGTGGATGGCCCGCCAGGCCTTGCCGATCTGGTTATAGACCGTGATGGCGCCGGTGGGGCAGACGGCGGAGCACTGTCCGCAGCTGATGCAGTGGGTCTCGGACAGGGTGCGGTTGAAGGCGGGGGAGACGCGCATATTATAGCCCCGCTGGGCAAAGTCGATGATGCCCATGCCGATGGTCTCGCCGCACACCCGGACGCAGTCGCCGCACAGGATGCACTTGCTGGGGTCCCGGACCACGGCAGGGCTGCTGTCATCCAGCTGGGACTCCTCCCGGCTGTCCCCAAAACGCACCCGGCGCACGCCGAAGCGCATGGCCAGCTCCTGAAGGCGGCAGTCGCCGCTCTTCTCGCAGGTGGTGCAGGAGCAGTTGTGAGAGGCCAGCAGCAGTTCCAGGATCATCCGGCGGTGCTTCAGCAGCCGGGCGGTGTTGGTGCGGATGGACAGCCCATCCCGGGGCTTCATAGAGCAGGAGGTCTCGATCTTGCCCCGCTCGTCCTCCACCACGCACATCCGGCAGGCCCCGTAGACGGACAGGTCGGAGTAATAGCAGAAGGTGGGCATCTCGATGCCGGCCTTGCGGATGACAGACAGCACGTTGGTCTCCCCGTCGAAGGGGACCCGCTGGCCGTCGATGTACATGATTCCCTTTGCCATAGTGCTCACTCCTCCCGAATGGCGCCGAAGGGACAGCAGCCCCAGCACGCGCCGCACTTGATGCATTTTTCCGTATCGATGACGTGGGGCATCCGGATCTGGCCGGAGATGGCCTCCATGGGGCACTGCCGCATACACTTGCCGCAGCCCTTGCACAACTCAGGATCGATGTGGAGCTCCTTCTTCCGGCCGTTGCAGTGGGGGCAGTGCTTCTCCACCACATGGGCCAGATATTCGTCCCGAAAATATTTCAGGGTGCTCTGCACCGGCTTGCAGGCGGACTGGCCCAGGCCGCACAGGGCGGTCTCTGTGATGGTGCTGGACAGGTCCTCCAGCAGGTCCAGGTCCTCCAGGCTGCCCTCGTTGTTCACGATGCGGGTGAGGATCTCCAGCATCCTGCGGGTGCCCTCCCGGCAGGGGACGCACTTGCCGCAGGACTCGTTCTGGGTGAAGTTCATAAAGAAACGGGCCACTTCCACCATGCAGGTGTCCTCATCCATGACCACCAGGCCGCCGGAGCCGATCATGGCCCCCACTTTTTTTAGAGAGTCGAAGTCCAGGGGCATATCCAGATGCTCCTCGGTGAGACAGCCGCCGGAGGGGCCGCCGATCTGCACCGCCTTGAACTTCTTGCCGTCCTTGATGCCGCCGCCGATCTCGAAGATGATCTGGCGCAGGGTGGTGCCCATGGGGACCTCGATCAGGCCGGTGTTGACCACGTTGCCCGTGAGGGCGAAGGCCTTCGTCCCGTGGCTGCGCTCGGTGCCGATGGAGCGGTACCAGGCGGAGCCCCGGCGGATGATGAGGGGGACGTTGGAGAAAGTCTCCACATTGTTGAGCACGGTGGGCCGGGCCCACAGGCCCTGCTCCACGGTGCGGGGAGGCTTGACCCGCGGCATTCCCCGGTTGCCCTCGATGGAGGCGGTGAGGGCGGAGCCCTCGCCGCAGACAAAGGCGCCGGCCCCCCGGTTCACATGGAGGTGGAAGCAGAAGTCGGTGCCCAGGATGTTGTCGCCCAGCAGGCCCATCTCCTCCGCCTTGGCGATGGCCGTTTTCAGGCGGGAGACCGCCAGCGGGTACTCCGCGCGGACGTAGATATAGCCCTCGTCGCTGCCGGCGGCCACGGCGGCGATGAGCATTCCCTCGATGATGGAGTGGGGGTTGCCCTCCATGATGGAGCGGTCCATGAAGGCGCCGGGGTCGCCTTCGTCGCCGTTGCACACCACATACTTCTTCCCGGTGGGCTGGAGACGGACGCTCTCCCACTTGCGGCCGGCGGGGAAGCCGCCGCCGCCCCGGCCCCGGAGGCCGGAGTCGGAGATCTCCTTGCAGATGGCCTCATCGGTCATTTCAAACAGCGCCTGCTCGAAGGCGGAGTAGCCGTCCCGGGCGATGTACTCGTCGATGTCCTCCGCATCGGTGGTGCCGCAGTTCTCCAGCACCACCCGCTGCTGCTTGTGATAGAAGGGGATCTCCTCGTGCTTGGCGTAGGTGACCCCGTCCAGCTGGTAGAGCAGGTGGGGGATCAGCTCGCCCTGAAGGAGCGTCTTTTCGATGATCTCGTCACAGTCCTCCAGGTGGACATGGGTATAAAGGATGCCATCCGGCTCGATCTGGAGCAGGGGGCCCATCTCACAGAAGCCGTGGCAGCCGCTCTTTTTCAGATGGAGGTCATGGGCCTCATCGGGGGCCTCGGGCTCACCCTCATGGATCAGGCTGATGTGGACCTCCATCCCGCGGCGCTGGCACTCCGCCTGGATATAGTCATAGATCTCCAGGGAGCCGCCGGCAATGCAGCCGGTTCCGGCACAGATCAGCACCTGCTTCTTCTGGGCCTCCAGGGCCCGCTTGTCCCGCAGCTGACGGACCTTGAACTGCTCGCGGGTCAGCTTTCCAGCGGTCATCATAGGGCGGCTTCCTCCTTTTTCAGCTCCTCCAGCAGCTCGATGGCCAGCTCGGGGGTCATTTTGGAATGGACTTTGTCGTTGACGGTGACCACTGGGGCCAGCCCGCAGGCGCCCAGGCAGGCCACGGTCTCCAGGGTGAACAGCCCGTCGGCGGAGGTCTTTTGCTTGCCCTCCAGCTCCAGGTACTCCCGGATGGCGGTATAGATGGGCTGGGACTTCCGCACGTGGCAGGCGGTGCCGTCACACACCTTGATGATGTATTTGCCCTTGGCCTCCAGAGAAAAGTTCTCATAGAAGGTGGCGACGCTGTATACCTTGGCCACGCCGACATCCAGCTTTTCGGCGATCCGCTCCAGAACCTCCGGGCTGAGATATTTGTACTCCGCCTGGATGTCCTGCATGATGGCGATCAGGTGGTGGCGCTGGCAGCCGTAGGAGTCAATGATCTGATCCACACGGTCCATAGAAATGCCAGTGGACATGGGAAAACACCTCCGCGTTCTGAAATTCCGGATGAGATCCGGGCACACTTCTCCACATAATATACATCATAAGGGATGAAGAAACGGAAATCTATTGGGCATTATACTGAAAAATTAGAATCATTCCGGGACTGAAAAAATAGAAAAATGAAGGAAAAATTGCAAAATTTGCGTGGAAGCCGGGGCGGGAATGGGGTTCCGCATGCCGGAGAATGTGCAAAATCGATTTGTCGCATTTGCCTTGTTCCTGTTATGAGATTTTAGAAGGTTTGACCAAAGAGAGTGGTTTGTGGTAGGATAAAAAGGAACAGTTTGACAAGGGGGAGAGGTCCCCTGGAAAGGAACCAGCTATGGATTGGAAACACATTTTGCCGGACCTGTGCCGCGGCCGCATTGAGAGCCGCTTTGTGCCCGCTGAAAGCGGACTTCCCGTGGGAGCCAGCCGCTTCGGCGGACAGCCGGACGTGCCCGCCGGCTTTACTTGGCCTGTCTTTGAGACTGCGGTCCCGGAGGACGAGACTGTCAAGCCCCGCCCCCTGGCGTTCCTGGCCCAGTTTGACTGCGCCAGCCTGGCTCCGCTGGACCGGGAGGGCTTACTGCCCAAAACGGGGCTGCTGTCCTTCTTCTATGAGCTGGGCTCCCAGCGGTGGGGCTATGACCCCAAGGACGCGGGCTGCGCCAGGGTCTACTGGTTCGACGGAGCGCCCCTGGCCCCGGCGGGTTTCCCGGCGGATCTGCCGGAGGACTTCCGGCTGCCGGAGCTGGCGGCGGAGCTGTCCGCCGGCGTGGACGCCCCGGATTTTCAGGACGCCTGTCCCGCCCTGGGGTACGACTGGACGGCCAACGACTACCGCTATTTTGACGCGGCCCGGCGGGAGCTGGGACTGGACTATCCGGCGAATCTGAGCAAGCTGCTGGGCTGGCCGGACATTATCCAGAACAACATGACCCTGGAGTGTGAACTGGTCTCCCGGGGGCACTACCTGGGGGGCAGATGGGAGAGCGTCCCCATGGAGGAGCGGGACCAGCTCCGGAAGCCCAGCGTGGAGGGATGGCAGCTGCTGTTCCAGCTGGACACTGTGGAGAGCGGCGGCTTCGAGCTGATGTTCGGGGACTGCGGGCGCATCTATTTTTACATTCGGAACGAGGATCTGGCGGCCCGGCGGTTCGACCGGGTATGGCTGATCCAGCAGTGCTGCTGACAGGGGGGACGGAGCATGAAGCTTGGGATCGTCTTTCAGGGGGAGTGCCGCAATAAGGACAATGTGGTCCGGGCGGTGCAGCGGATGGCAAAGGAGAAGGGCTACCGTGTGGGCGCCTGGAAGGAGGGGATGCGGGTGGTGCTGTGTCCCACCGGATACGTGGATCTGGGCTGGGTCCCGGTGCGGAGCTTTTTTGGCCGGTGGAAGATCACCGGCAGCTGTGTCAGCGTGCCCGCGGGCCCCGGCTTTCACCGGGCGGCGGCGGAGCTGATCCAGGCGCTGGGCGAGAAAGAGATCAAGGATATGGAGTGGAAGGACAGCACCAACTATCTGGAGGATCCGGATTTTGAGGCCCTCCGCCGGGAGACCTTCGAGCCTTGGCTGGCGGAGCAGCTGAAGCAGGCCCTGGAGGAACTGGACCGGGATCCGGAGGGGGAGGTCCGCTTGTTCTGGGACGAGGACCAGTACTGGCCGGAGAAGGTCCCGGGGACGGTGGTGACGCCGGTGGGCCGCTTCTCCCGGCAATGGCTGGGGCAGCGGCTGGAGCGGGGGGCGCTCCGGGAGCTGAGCGAGCGGCTGTTCCTCTGGAACGAGCCGGGGCACGACGCCCGCTTCCACCGCAACTGCGCCCTGAAGCGGCTGTGGGAGGACTGCTATTTCGCGCCCTCCGACCGCAGCGGAGAGGACGCCCAGATCAACGGCCTGATTCTGGATGAGCTGGAAAAGTCGGCTCAAATGGATCCAGAGCTCCCTCTGCCGGTGGAGAGCTATCGGGAACTGTGCATCCTGGACGACCGGGGCTTCGGCCTGCCGGAGGACATCCCGGAACTGGAGGAGGAGTTTGCCCCCGGCTACCACAAGGGGGAGGTGACCCAGTCCTTTGACACCCTGCGCTTCCCGCTGCCCGGCGTGTACCGCTATGAGTGGAACGAGGACGGCCGGGGGGGCGGCGGCTGCATCTGGTGGGACGAGGAGAGCGACAGCCCCCTCTGGCGCGTCAGCGGCTACCGCAGCAAGAACGTGAAGGCGGCGTGGAACGCCGACCTGGCCGGCTTTTCTGATGTGGAGACCAGGGAGGAGCCTGGGTTCAGTGCCCACTGGGGCTGGAAGGAGCTGGAGCAGAGAACAGACCCGGAGAAACCTGTGTACCAGGTGCTGGGCGAGGTAGTGGCGGGCCCCACCCTGTTTGTATTTACCGTGACCTTCTCCCTGCCGGAGGAGCGAGAGGACATCTATGCCCGGATCCGCCGGATCGAGGCGGTGGAGAGAGAGGAGGGGTGACGGTGGAAAAGCGATGGATCCGCGCGGCGGTGTGCCAGCTGGGGGCGGAGTCACCCGACCCCGGGGAGAATCTGGACCGGGCGGAGGCGCTGGTGCGGGAGGCGGCCCGGGGGATGCCGGACCTGGACCTCATCCTGCTGCCAGAGTGCGTGGACTTTCTGGCCCGTTCCCCGGAGGAGGCGCTGGCGCAGGCCCAGCCCATCCCAGGCCCCTATACCATGCGGATGTCCCGCCTGGCCCGGGAGCTCCGCGTCAACCTGGTGCCCGGAAGCATCACGGAGCGGACGGAGTCGGGCAAGGTGCGCAATACCACGGTTTGGATCGACCGGGAGGGGGAGATCCTGGGGCGGTACTCCAAGATGCACCTGTTTGACGCCCTGAACTACCGGGAATCCGACCACGTCCAGGCGGGGGATGAGATCTGCCTGCTGGACACGGACATCGGCCGGGTGGGCATCCAGATCTGCTACGACTGCCGCTTTCCGGAGCTGGCCCGCACCCAGGTGCTGAAGGGGGCGGATCTGCTGTGCGTCATGGCCTGCTTCCCCCTGGGCGCGCCCCTGCCCGTCCGGACGGAGCACTGGGACCTGCTGATCGATTCCATGGCCCTGCTGAACCAGACCTGGGTATGCGCGGCCAACCAGTTTGGAACCGTAGCCGGCCAGCATCCCTTTGGCCGCAGCCGGATCACCGATCCCTGGGGCACCGCGGTGGCGGTGGCCGGCGGGCGGCCCGGCGTTATCTACGGAGTGCTGGATCTGGAGTATCAGCGGGAGTGCCGGGAGCAGGTGGGCGGCCTGCACAACCGCCGCCCGGAGCTGTATTTCCGGTAACAAAAAGAGACGATGAAACAATCCCCCGCGCCGGTTCACACGCCGGTGCGGGGGATCTGCATTGGTCTGTGTGGGACAGACAACGGAAGGCTTCCGGATATTACCCGGGATAGCAGCCGCCTCCGATGAACTCCCGCAGCAGGGAGGTGCGTGGGACATCGTCGGCAGGGACGGGCAGGAAATAGCTGAGGAATTTCAGCAGCCGCTTGGCCTCGATGTACTCCTCGCAGTCCTTGGGCACGGCGAAGAGCAGCGGTTCCACATAGGGCTTCAGCAGGGCGGTCTCATAGAGCAGGGCGGAGTTGAAGATCACGTCCGCGCTGTCCTGGTGGGGGAAGATATTCCGCTCCTCCCCGCGCCGGACGGAGGGCCACAGCTGGATGGTAGCCCGGGCGTTATAGCCCCGGGTGCGGGCGTCCCGCTCGATCCGGCGGAGCAGGCGGGCGTCGGTGGTGGGGATGCGGTTGTGGTCGTCCACATTCAGCGTGGTCAGACAGCTGATGTAGATGCGGTATTTGCTCTCCTTGGGCAGAGCGTGGGAGAACTGGTCGTTCAGACAGTGGATGCCCTCGATGACCAGGATGTCCTGGGGGCCCAGGGTGAGCAGATCGCCGTTGTACTCCCGGGCGCCCTTTTTGAAGTTGAAGTGGGGGAGCTCCACCGTCTCGCCGTTCAGGAGCCGCACCATATCCCGGTTGAACTGCTCCACATCCATGGCGCCCAGCCCCTCGAAGTCGTACTGGCCGTTTTCGTCCCGGGGGGTGTCCTCCCGGTTTTTGAAGTAGTTGTCGGTGGCGATGGCGTGGGGGCGCATCCCCCGGGCCAGCAGCTGGGTAGACAGGCGGTGGGAGAAGGTGGTCTTTCCCGAGGAGGAGGGACCGGCGATCATCACAAAGCGCACATCCCGCCGTTTGGCGATCTCCTCGGCAATGTCGCCGATCTGCTTCTCCATCAGGGCCTCCTGGGAGAGGATCATCTGGGTGGCGTCCCCCTGGGAGATGCGCTGGTTCATCTCCGCCACATTGGAGATGTGGAGCGCCTCCGAACGGAGGGCGGCGTCGTGGAGGGCCTGGAAGACCTTGATGGGGGGCGTGAACGCCCCGAGGCGGCAGGGGTCCCGCAGGTCGGGCAGCCGCAGGACGAAGCCGTCCTCGAAGCTCTGGAGAGCGAACCACTTCAGATAGCTGGTGTCCGGGACCATGTAGCCGTAAAAATAGTCGGAAAAATCCTCCAGGGAGTAGACGTTGACCCGGGAACTGATCCGAAAGCGGAGCAGCTGCGCCTTGTCCAGCATCCCGCGGCTGCGGAAGAGCTCCACCGCGTCCTCGGTGCAGAGGGAGCTTTTCCGAATGGGGACCGCCTGGCGGACCAGCTGGCGCATCCGCTCCTCCACCCGGTCCAGCAGGGCCTGATCCAGAATGAAATCTCCCTTGGCCCGGATGAACAGGGCGCGGCTGATGGAATACTCCACCGAGATGCGCTGGACGCGCTCCGTCCCCACCGTGTCATAAAAAGCGGCGAGCATCAGAAAGACTACGCTGCGCTCATAGGTCTGGCGTCCCGGCCGGTCCACCGCGGTGATCATGCGCAGGGTGCAGTCCCGGTCCAGGGGCTTGTTCAGCTCACACAGCTTTCCATCCCGGTCCACCAGGAGGATGTCGCTGGGATAGCGGTCCTGCGCATCAGCGGCGATGACCTGATAGGGGGTGCCCAGGGGATAGTCCCGGGCCTTCCCGTCTACGATCACAGTCCTTGTGCTTGTCATTTCCATGAAATAACCTCCTCTGCTCTGCGGAGCGTTCCCGTTCCGGCGGTGGTCCTGCCGTTCGGACTGGACTGCGGCAGGCTGAAGCGGGAGAAAAAACGCCGTGCAGCCTTGGCTGCACGGCGAACTTCCGTTCCGGTGGACAGGGCCCGGGGCCCGCCGTCCTCCTATTATACCAGACCGGGCGGGATCCTTCAAGACCGCCCCGGTCAGTGGAGAAGGATGTAATCAGCGGAGGCCCAGCCGGTGACCGCCTGCCCGGCGGCGTCGGAAAAGAGGACCTGATACCAGCCCGGGGTATCGGTGTCCAGAAGGACCACCCGGCTTCCGTTGTTCAGACGGGAGATGACCGGGTCCTCCTGGCTGGGGCCGGAGCGCACCCGGAGGGTGGGCTCCGCGGTGACAAGGCCGATCTGCCCGGCGGGACCACACTGGAGGACTGCCTCCGCGGTGAGGGCGCCGCAGGAGGCTGTGATGGTGACGGAGGCATTCCCGCTGCCGGCGTAGACATTGGTGACGACGCCCTCCGGAGAGACCGCGGCCACGGAGGGATCGCTGGAGCGCCAGGTGACAGGCCCCTCGCCAATGGACAGCTGGGCGGTGAGCTGGAGGGTCTCCGCCGAAGCCAGGGTCCCCTCCGTCTGGCTGAGGATCAGCTGGGCGTCCGGGTCCACCTGGGGGACGTCGGGGGTATCCGGGGACTCAGGGGTCTCGGGAGTCTCAGGCTGGCTGGCGGGGTCATAGGTGAGCAGCTGGTAGAGCAGGGCGGCCATCTCCGCCCGGGTCAGCTGCCCCTTGGGGTTGAGCACGCCGCCCGCGCCGCTGGCCAGGCCCTGGGACACCAGGGCGGCCGCGTGGGGCCGGGCGTACTCCGCGATCTGGTCCCGGTCAGCGAACCGGTCCAGTACAGTGAGGTCGGGCTCCGGGCTGCTCAGGCCCAGCAGGGGCATGGCCTGGTGCAGGATGGTGAAGGCCTGCTCCCGGGTGACCAGGTCGGTAGGGCCGAACAGGCCCTCCGCCACGCCGGAGACCAGGTGGTTGGCACTGGCCCAGGTGATGGCCTGGGCGTAGTAGTCGGAGGGGGAAACGTCGGAGAAGCCGGACGAGCCGGTGACCGCGGGCTTGCCCAGGGCGTTATACAGCATCAGCACAAAGTCGCCACGGCGGATGGAGTGGTCCCGGCCGAACTCCGTGCTGGAGACGCCGCTGACGATGCCGTGCTCATAGCAGTATTCCACCGCCGGATAGGACCAGTGCTCCGGGGTCACATCGTTGTGGACGTTCTCAAGCCCCACAGTCACCTTGCTGGTGAGCCCGCCGGCAGTGGCGGTGATGGTCCCGCTGCTGCCCGTTCCGCCGGAGGTAAACACGCCGTCCTGGGTGATGCTGCCCACATTGCCCTCCACGCTCCAGGTCACTCCTCCGGAGCCGGGACGCAGGGCCTCACGGGACCAGTAGGAGCCGGAGGCGGCCAGCTGGACGCTCTCCCCGGCCTCCAGCGTGAGGGCGGTGAGGGGGGAGGTGCTGCCCGCCCTGGAGACGGTGAGGGAGGTCAGCGTATCCACCACATGGATCTGGGCGGAGCCTGTCAGGTCCAGATCCCGGGAACGGATGGCGATCTCGTCCGTTCCCGCCCTGTCCCCAGCGGTGTAGATACTGCCATTGAAAGAGCCCAGCTCATTTTTGGAGGAGAACTCAGCGTCGGAGACGCGGCTGGAGACGGTGGCGGCGCCGCCGTCCACGGCGGCCACATCGCCCAGAGTCAGGGAGGAACCGGTGAGCACGGTCAGACCGTCCTGCTGAAGGGCCAGGCGCTCTGGCTCCCGGTCCGTGGGGGCGTCGGTGACCAGCAGGATGAAGGTGGCGCAGGCCCGGAGAGAGCCGCCGGAGGGGGAGTTGTCCACCGCCGGGGCGCTGCTGCCCGGGAGCAGGACACTGAGGGTTGTGGAGCCGCCGCCGTCCAGGTTCACTGCCCACTGACAGCCCTGCTGGAGCAGCTCGTCAGCCAGGTCCTTCTGGGTCAGACCGGCGGAGTAGCCGGACTGCCGGCCGTCCACCGCGTAGAACACCATGGTGCCGTCCTCCTTCACCCCCACTGCGGTGCGGGGAGCCTGGCCGGTGGCATAGTGCCAGGTGGAGCTGTCCGTCATTTTTCCGCCAGCGATCATGATGTCGCCGCAGCCCCCCGCCCACTGGGCGTCGGAGATGGCGCGGTCAGAGCAGGAGGCGGACAGGGTGACCTTGTCCCCCACCTGATAGCTGGCGAACAGCTCGGAAAAGCCGGATTCATAGGCGGCAGTGAGGATATAGTTGTCCTCGCCGATGGTGACGGCGTCCTGGGTCTCAAAGACCTCCGTGACCTCCAAAGTAAGCTCGCCGTTGACGGTGAGGGGGGTGTCCCGGTCATCCTCTGTGACTTGGAAACGGACCATCCGGCCGCCGGCGGAGTCGGTGCGGGTGGAGACGGAGGAGAAGTCCTCATTATAAAGGTAGAGCCCGCCGGAGGAGTTGCGCCACTTGTTGAAGTGGGTGAGGGAGACCGAGCTGTCATCCCGGCGGTTGGTCAGGGTGAGTTCCACCTGTGGGGAGGCGGACAGCTCCAGACGGCCGTCCACCACGGAGATGGCATGGTTTCCCTCCGGGCTGGACTTGTATACCCCCTCCTCGATGGAGATGCCGTTGGGGATGCCACTGCCCATAGTGAAAAAGTCGCTATTGATGCCGCCCACCACATGGTATCCCAAACTCTCTGCATAGCTGACCGCCTTGTTAATGGTGGCGGCCCCGTAAATGGTGCCGGAGGACTGGACCATGATGGGGGTGACGTCGCTGCCCGGCTCCAGCTGGAAGGAGAAACTTTCAATCCGGCCGGAGGAGGGGTGCTCCGAGATGGTATTGATGTACGTCAGGCCGTCGGCCAGGGTGCGGGAGGTGCTCAGCCGCGTCGTGCCGGCGGAGGCGAAGGCGGACGGGACGAGCAGCGCCGCGGTCAGCACCAGGGCGGCGGCGCGCTTGGACAGATCGTGCAGGTTGGGATACTTCATGTTGACGCTCCTTATTCGTCTGGAGATGGATATGTACAGGCGGGCCCCAGACGGGGCCGGAGGAAAAAGCGAAAATGGAATAGACCTCATTATAGCAGGAACGATCTTTGATTTCAATGCGGACAGCCCGCCAAAAAACGGAAGAAGCGGAAACTTTAATAAAAATTTAAGAAACAGGTGGAAAGTATGAACAGACCATGAATCCCGATGGAAACTGTGGGAGAGCGGTTGAAAAAGGGGGTGGGTTGGTGTACAATAAAGCGATTCGCCCCCGGACTGGGGGCGGGGTATGGAGAGAGGAGAGGAAACATTGTCAGAAAACAAGGATCATTCCACCAGGACCATCAGCGTGGTCATGGCCATCACCCTGCTGGGGAAGGTGCTGGGCCTGTTCCGGGATCACCTGATGGCGGTGCACTACGGGACCACCGGCATGGAGGCCAAGGCGTTCTATATCGCCAGCCGCATCCCCCGGGTGTTTTTCGATGTGGTGTTCGCCTCGGCCATCGCGGCCTGTTTCATCCCGGTGTTCAGCGAGTATCTCACCCAGAGAGGGAAAAAGGAGGCCTTCCGCTTTGGAAGCAACTTCCTGTCGGTGATGGCTCTGCTCACCGCGGTCCTCACTGTGCTGGGCATCCTGTTCGCCCAGCCCCTGGTGACCCTGTTCGCGGACGGCTATGACCCGCAGACGGCGGAACTGGCGGCCTCCCTCACCCGGGTGATGTTCCCCACGGTGCTGTTCACCGGGGTGGCCTTCTCCTTTGTGGGGATCCTCCAGGCCATGGACCGGTTCAATATTCCGGCCCTCATCAGCACGGTGTCCAATCTGGTGATCATCGGCTACTTCTTTTTCCTGGACGAGCGGTTTGGGGTGTACGGGCTGGCTGGGGCCTATCTGCTGGGCTGGCTGCTCCAGGCGGTGGTCCAGGCGCCTTCGCTGCGTCGGCTGGACTTCCGGTACCGGCCGGACTTCTCCTTCCGTTCAGAGGGGATGCGGAAGGCCTTTGCCCTGATGGGGCCGGTGATGATCTCCACCTGGGTGCAGCCCATCAACCTGACCATCAACACCAAGTTCGGTTCCCGACTGTACGAGGGCGCGGGGGTGTCCGCTATGGAGTACTCCACCAACCTGTATCTGGTGATCGCCGGGGTGTTCATCCTGTCTATCACCAATGTGATCTTCCCCCGTCTGTCCCGCCTGACGGCGGAGCACCAGGAGGGGGCCTTCCGGGATACCCTCCGGCAGACCGTCCACGGCAGCCTGTTTTTTGTCCTGCCCATGGCGGCGGGGCTGATGGTGCTGGCCAGGCCCATGGTGTCCTTCCTGTACGGGGGCGGGGAGTTTGACGCGTTTTCTGTCTCCATCACCTCGGAGGCCCTGGTGTGGGTCTCGCTGGGGATGGTGGGCTACGGGCTTCAGAACATTCTCAGCCGTGCCTATTTCGCCCGGCAGGATGGGCGGACGCCCCTGGTGGCCGGAGGCGTGTCCATCCTGGCCAATATCCTTCTCTGCATGGTGCTGACGGAGCCCATGGGCGTGGCCGGACTGGCCATCGCCTCCACGGTGTCCTCCACACTGTATGCCGTGCTGCTGCTGGTCCCCATGGAGCTGCGGGGAGAGGGGATCCTCTCCGGCGGCTTTGGGGCGGACTTTTTGAAAATGCTGGCGTCCACGGCGGGGATGGCGGCGGTGGTCTGGCTGGCCCGGAACAGCCTGTCCGCCCTTCTGCCCGCGGGCAAAGCGGGGGAGCTGCTTCTGCTGGGGGCCTGCGCGGCGCTGGGGGCGGCGGTCTATTTCCTGCTGGCCGGCCTGATGCGTCTGGAGGAGATGGGGCTGGCCCGGGATCTGATGAAACGAATCTTGAAACGAGGTTGAGGTATGGAACGAATGCGAACGATCGTGCAGGCCAGCGCCGTGTACCGGGTGCTGGCGGCCCTGTGCCTGTGGTTCGGCGGGCAATGGAGGGGCAGCGGGCTCATTCAGTGGTTCATCCACCCCCCGCTCCAGCTGGAGCAGGCGGAGTCAGACCACAGTGTCTTTGCCCGGCTCTGGCGGTGGATCCACGGAGGACTGTGCCACCTGTACCGGGCCCTGCGCCTGGACAGGCTGTTTGAGGGCAGCATTTTTCAAAAATGCTGGCTGTGGGCGGGGGCTGCGGCAGTGCTGGCCCCCATCATCCCCACGATGGCGGTGCTGGGACTGGTGCTGGTCAGCGCATTTTCCCTGCTGCTGAACCTGATGGCGGACAGCGGGCGGAAGCTGTACTACGCACCTATGAACCGCTATCTCTGGCTGTACGCGGCCATCTATCTGGCTGGGACCTGGTTCTCCGTGACCCGGGCGGGCAGTCTGCTGGGCGGCGTGCTGACGGTGGCCTTCATCCTCTTCGCCGTCATTCTGGAAAATTCCATCACCACCCGGCGGCAGCTGGACACCCTGCTGCTCCTGCTGGTGATGGCGGGGACGGCGGTGGCCCTGTACGGCATCTGCCAGTACCTGTTCGGCTGGGGCTATCAGTCCGCCGCTTGGGCGGACAGTGAGATGTTCGGCGACGTGTTCCGGGTGCGCCTCCACTTTGGAGAACCCCAATATGCTGGGACAGTACCTGATCCTGGCCATCCCCTGGGCGGGGCGGGCCTTCTGGCCGCCAAGGACTGGGGATGCGGGTGTTCTACTCTGCTGCTGCGGCGTCATGCGTGTGCATGCTGCTCACCCTGTCCCGGGGGGCGTGGCTGGGACTGCTGTTTGCAGGCTTCGTCTTTGTACTGTTCCTCCAGCCCCGTCTGCTGCTGCTGACTCCCCTGCTGCTGGTGGGCCTGTACTTTGTCCTGCCGGACGCGGTGATCAACCGCTTTGCCAGCATCGGAAACCTGGGGGACAGCTCCACCTCCTACCGGGTGTACATTTGGATGGGCACCCTGGCCATGCTGAAGGACTACTGGATGTGCGGCATCGGACCGGGGGACGCGGCCTTCAATCTGGTGTATCCCAAGTACAGTTACAGCGGCATCGTGGCCCCCCACGCCCACAATCTGTTCCTTCAGATCGTGTGCGACGCGGGCGTGGTGGCCCTGGTGGTGTTCGTCCTGCTGCTGTTCCACTATTTCCGGGACCTGTGCGCCGCCTTCTGCCGGGAGAAGGACCCCTTCAGCCGCCTGTATCAGACGGCGGCAGTCAGCGGGATCGCCGGCTTCCTGGTCCAGGCGATGACAGACTACTCCTTCTATAATTACCGTGTGCTGCTCCTGTTCTGGGCCTGGCTGGCCCTGGGGGCGCTGCTGGCCCGGCGGGGCCAGCTTCCGGAGAGGGGGCTGAAGGTGTGATCCGGGTGCTGAATGTGATCAGCGATACCAACATCGGCGGCGCGGGACGGGTGATCCTCAACTATCTGCGGTATGCCGACAGCAGCCGGTTTGAGACCTGGGTGGCTGTTCCAAAAGGCAGCCTGCTGAAGGAGCCGCTGGAGGAGGCGGGGGCCCGGGTGCTGGAGGTGGACGGTATGGCGGACCGCTCCTACCACAAGGAGGACGTCAAGGCGCTGAAGGAGCTGCTCCGCCGGGAGCGGCCCGATCTGGTCCACACCCACGGGGCCCTGTCGGGGCGCGTCGCCGCCCGGCAGTGCGGCGTCCCGGTGGTGTACAGCCGGCACTCCGCCTTCCCGGTACCCGCCAAGCTGCGGTACCCCCCCGGCCGGTGGGTCAACAAGTGGCTGAATGAGCACTACGCGGACCGGATCATTGCCGTCAGCCCGGCTACGGCAGAAAATCTGACGGACGGCGGGATCTCCCCGAAGAAGATCACCATTGTGATGAACGGAGTAGCTCCGGTGGTCCCGGCCCCTCCGGAGGAGCGGGCGCGGCTGCGGGCCTCCCTGGGCCTGGATGAGGACACCTTCACTCTTGGCATCCTGGCCCGCCTGGAGGAGTATAAGGGCCATGTGTACCTGGCTCAGGCCGCCCGCATCCTCAAGGAGCAGGGGCGGAAGTTCCGCATCCTGGCGGCGGGGACCGGCGCCTTTGAAGCGGAGCTTCGGAAGGCAGTGGCGGAAGAAGGCGTGGAGGATGTGATGTCCCTGCTGGGCTTCCGGTCCGATGTGGCCGCACTGCTGTCCATTCTGGATGTGCAGCTCAACGCCTCCTACGGCACAGAGGCCACCAGTATGGCCCTTCTGGAGGGGATGAGCCTGGGGCTGCCCTCCATCGTCAGCGACTACGGGGGCAACCCCTGGCTGGTGAAGGACGGGGACAACGGACTGATCTTCCCCAGCCGGGACAGCCAGGCCCTGGCCGTCTGCATCGCCCGGCTGATGGACCGCCCGGAGGAGCGGGCGCGCATGGGAGAGCGGGCCCGGGAGGTGTTCCGGGAGCGGTTCACCGGCGAGATCTTTGCAAAAAACGTGGAACAAGTTTACCTTGACATCCTGAAAGGAGTATCTCATGGAACAAAATAACCACAAATTTCGGCTGCGGCTGAATCTGTTCGACGCCATCATTCTGGTGGCGGTCCTGCTGGTGGGGGCCGCGGCGGCCTGGATCGGCCTGCGCTCCGGCGGAGAGACCGCCCCCACCGCCGCCCCGGTGCGCTATACCGTCATGTTTCAGAAGATGAAGGAGGGGGAGAGCGCCCTCATCCAGCCCGGCGACCAGCTGGAGGACGCGGTGAAAAACTATCAGATGGGCAGCGTGGTCTCGGTGGAGGCCAGACCCGCGGAGGTCCAGGTCCTGGATCAGGAGCGGCAGGTCTATGTGAACGCGGTGCTGGAGGGCTATGAGGACGTATATGTCACGGTGGAGAGCACCTGCACCACCAGCGGAGACGGAGGAGCCCTGCTGCTGGGCGGCGGCTATGACTTCCGGGTGGGCCAGCTGGCCTATGTCCGGGGACCGGGCTACATGGGCAGCGGCCCTGTGACTGAGATCGAAAGGGGGGCTGAGCAGTGAAGATCATGGATCGGGACGGACGGCTGTTCGGCAAGATCAGCATCGTGGACGTGATCGTCCTTCTGGTGGTGGCGGCGATGGTGGCCGCCGTCTATGTCAAGACGCATAAGCCTCAGACGGGGAGCAATGTGGGGACCACCACGGTGGTCTATCAGATGGAGCTGGAGAACCAGCCGGAGTATATGCTGGACGCCATCCAGGTGGGGGACCAGATGTTTGACAAGGAGCGCAGCACCGGCGGCTCTCTGGGCACCATTACAGACATTCAGGTCAGCGGCGGGACCTATGAAGGCAAGCTGAACGACGGGACGGTGGCCATGCTGCCCGCCGAGGACTGCTACAACATCCTTTTGACCATTGAGGGTGAGGCCCTGATCGAGGGGAACGGCAGTGTGATGCTCAACCGTATTTACAGCCTGGGGGTCAACTCCAACCGGAACTTCAATACCAAGTATGCCAATTTTGTGGGGACCATTGTGGACCTCCAGATCCCCGGCGGGGATCAGTGAGGGAGCCATGAAGATCTTTATGGCGACCATGGGGCTGGGCATCGGCGGCGCGGAGACCCACATCGTGGAGCTGGCCAAGGAGCTGAAGGCCCGGGGACATGAGGTGGTCATTGCCTCCAACGGCGGCGTATATGTGGCCGAGGTAGAGGCGGCGGGGATCCGGCACTACGCCGTCCCCATGCACCGGCGCAGCGTGGGGGATATGCTCCGCTCCCGGACCCTGCTCCGGCGGATCCTGCGGGAGGAGCGGCCTGACATCGTCCACGCCCACGCCCGGATCCCAGCCTTTCTGTGCGGCACCCTCCAGCGGGAGCTGGGGTTCCCCTTCGTCACCTCCTGCCACGGGGTGTTCCAGGTCAGCGGGATGCTGAAGCTGCTGTCCAACTGGGGGCAGCGCACCCTGGCGGTGAGCGAGGACATCCGGGACTATCTGATCCAGGAGTACGGGGTCCCTGCTGGACACATTACCCTGACCATCAACGGGATCGATACGGAGAAATTTTCTCCCGGGGTCTCCGGGGAGGCGGTGCGGGAGGAGTTCTGCCTGGGGGATGACCCGGTGATCGGCCATGTCAGCCGGCTGGATCAGGCCAGCTCCCTGGCAGCCCGGCAGCTCATTGAGCTGGCGCCCCAGCTTGACCGGGCGGCGCCCGGGGTGCGGATCCTGATCACCGGCGGCGGGGATGTGTTTGAGGAGCTGGACCGGCAGGCCCAGGAGGTGAACCTGAAGCTGGGCCGCCCCTGTGTGGTGCTGACCGGCCCCAGGACGGATATCAACGTCGTGGCAGCCGCCTGCGACCTGTTTGTGGGGGTCTCCCGCTCCGCTCTGGAGGCCATGGCGGCGGAGAAGCCTGTGGTGCTTTCCGGGGCCCAGGGCCACACCGGCCTGTTCCGGCCGGAACTGCTGGAGAAGGCCATCGACACCAACTTCTGCTGCCGCACCGACCCCATCGCCACGGAGGCGGTGCTGCTGGAGGCGGTGACCTCCGCCCTGGCGCTGCCGGAGGAGGAGAAGCGGGCGCTGGGCCGCTATGGCCGGCAGGTGGTGCAGGAGCACTACTCGGTGCGCCGCATGGCGGAGGACTGCCTGGCGGTGTATGACCAGGTGCATCGCCGCCGCTATCATGTGGTGATGAGCGGCTATTACGGCTTCTCCAACGCCGGGGACGACGCGATCCTCCAGTCTATCCATGAGGGGATCCTGGCCGCCAGCCGGGATGTGGCGGTGACCGTGCTGTCCAACGACCCGGAGCTGACCTGGGACCTGTGTGGTCTGGAGGCGGTCCCCCGCTTCCAGGTATGGAAGGTGCTGAAATCCCTCTGGCGGTGTGACGCTCTGCTATCCGGCGGAGGGAGCCTGCTCCAGGACCGGACCTCCACCCGATCCCTGCTGTATTACCTGTCTATCATTCAGGCGGCGGAGCTGTTCCATAAGCCGGTGATGCTCTATGCCAACGGCATCGGCCCGGTGCAGAAGCCGTCTAACCGCTGCCGGGTCCGGCGGGCGGTGGAGCGGGCCGCCCTGGTGACCCTCCGGGACGGGAGCTCCGCCCGGGAACTCCAGGAGATGGGGGTGACACGCCCCGACCTCCATGTGACGGCGGATCCGGTGTTTAATCTGCCCCCCGCTTCCCGGGAACGGGGGATGGAGCTGCTCCAGGCGGCCCGCCTTCCCCAAGGGAGCAGGTTTGCGGTGGTCTCAGTGCGGGACTGGCCGGGGACGGAGGAATTTCCCCAAAAGCTGGCCGGCCTGTGCGACCATCTGCGGCGGACCTATGGGATGGAGATCCTGTTTCTTCTGATGCAGCCCAAGCACGACCGGAACACCACCGGTCTGGTGCGCCAGGCCATGGAGGAGCCCTCCTATCTCCTGGATGCGGCCACCACCCCCCGGGAGCTGATGGCGGTGCTGGGGGAGGCCGAGCTGTGTGTGGCCATGCGCCTGCACACCCTGATTTTCGCCGCGCGGATGGCGGTACCCTGCATCGGCCTGGTGTACGACCCAAAGGTGGAGAGCTATCTCCAGGAGCTGGATATGCCCTCCGCCGGCCATGTGGAACGATTCGACCGGGAGGAGGCCATCGCCTGTGCCGACCGCATGATGGCGGACTATGAGGGCAATCTGGTCCGCCTGCGGCAGAAGTCGGAGGCGCTGGCCAAAGCGGCCCTCCGGAACGAGGAACTGCTGCTGGAGCTGCTGAAGCAGACCAAGGGATAACGCGGTGCCCGCCTTCCCAAGGGGAGGCGGGCACAAGTGCGTTTTGGGGATGGAACAACAGCTGCCAGAAGAATGGGAGACTGCTCTTATGCAGGAAAAAATGCAGGACAAAAAATATAGAGTTTCATTTTTTGAGAAAAAGTTCTTGACAAACCTGGAGAGAGGGTTTACAATAGCGCAAGTCCGGCAGGAGGATCTGCGAAGGGCGGCCGTAAGCCTGTGGTGGTGCAGGATCTTGAAAGTGAAAGAAAATGTTGAGTAGAGCGGCCATTTCACACAGAAACTGTGGGCGATAGAAGCGGCAATGTGCTGCCGTGACTGGCCGAGCGGGGACCGGAACCACTCAGCGGAGGCGGAGAGAGCGTAGGCGGGTCCGCAGCAGCTAAACAGGCGGCGTCGAAAGACGGCGGAGTTCTGCCTGCAAGAAGCCGGATGATCCGGTGCGTACATGGAGCCTTTTGTGTGCCCCGTGTCCGGACAAATCAAAACTATCAGGAGGTGAATCAGCATGACGATGATGAAGCGTGAGCCAGACAGCATCTGGAACCGTGTACGGGAAGACAGGGACGTGGACGATCTGATCTTCGGAGAGGAGTTCTCCGGTTATCGTGAGAAGTCTCAGCCGTGCAGCGAACGGTGAGCAGCCGTTTGGACGGACAGATCGATTTACCCCGAACTTGAACACCGCAGCAGTTACCTTCCCAACTGCCTGCGGTGTTTTTCTATATTTTCCGGAAAACCGGGAGGCTTTCCGGCATCTGGAGTTTTTTGACTGGAAAAAGCAAAGTATTTCTACCAAAGGGGGTTGCGTTGCGGCGTAAGATATACTACAATAGCTACAAGTGAGTTTTCCGGCGAAGTGAGCCGGCTTCACGGACCGGAATGCTGAAAGTGAGGCAGATCCGAATTTTTGTGAGAGCACCCACAGCAATATTTGGAGGTCGATTCAACATGAGAAAGGTACAATTTACAGAGACGGTACTGCGTGACGCAAATCAGTCGCTGATCGCTACGCGGCTCCCCTATGACAAGTTCGAGCCCATCCTGGAGACGATGGACCAGGCTGGCTTCTACTCCGCCGAGGTGTGGGGCGGCGCCACCTTTGACGTCTGCCTGCGCTACCTGCGGGAGGACCCTTGGGACCGGCTGCGCAAGATCCGCGCCAAGATGCCCAACACCAAGCTCCAGATGCTCCTGCGCGGCCAGAACATCCTGGGCTATAAGCACTACCCCGACGATGTGGTCCGCAAATTCGTGGAGTACTCTGTGAAGAACGGCATCGACATCATCCGCATCTTTGACGCGCTGAACGATGTGCGCAATCTGGAGGTTGCCATTGATGAGACCGTGAAGCAGGGCGCTCACGCCTCTGGTACCATCTGCTTCACCACCAGCCCGGTCCACACCCTGGAGAAGAACGTCCAGATGGTGAAGGACCTGAAGAAGATGGGTGTCTCCTCCATCTGCATCAAGGACATGGCCGGCATCATGGGGCCCAAGGACGCCTATGACCTGGTCTCCGCCATCAAGGACGCGGTGCCCGAGCTGCCCCTGGTCATCCACACCCACTGCACCACCGGCCTGGCCTTTATGACCTGCCTGAAGTCGGTGGAGGCCGGCGCCGATGTGCTGGATACCGCCATCTCCCCCATGTCCGGCGGCACCGCCCAGCCCGCCACCGAGACCCTGGCCTATGCTCTGCGCCAGCTCGGCTATCAGGTGGACCTGGACGACAAGGCCCTGATCAAGATGGCCGACTTCTTTAAGGGGGTCCGTGCCGACTTCCTGAAGGATGGCACTCTGGATCCCATCTCCATGGCCACCGACACCCAGTGCCTGAACTATCAGATCCCCGGCGGAATGCTGTCCAACCTGATCTCCCAGCTGAAGATGATGAACGCTATGGACAAGCTGGACGAGGCCCTGGCTGAGACCCCCAAGGTCCGCGCCGACCTGGGCTATCCTCCTCTGGTCACCCCCACCAGCCAGATGGTGGGCTCTCAGGCTGTGCAGAACGTGCTGGCCGGCGAGCGCTACAAGGTGGTGGGCAAGGAGATCAAGGCCTATTGCCGCGGCGAGTACGGCCGCACTCCCGCCCCCATCGACGCGGAGATCCAGAAGAAGATCCTGGGCGACACCCCCCTGGTGAAGGGCCGCTTTGCCGACTCTCTGGAGCCCGAGTTTGAGAAGACCAAGAAGGAGCTGGGCGATACCGCCAAGTGTGACGAGGATGTGCTGTCCTACATCGCCTTCCCCCAGGTGGCCACCGCGTTCTTCAAGGACCGCGAGGCCGGCTTCCCCAAGAAGGAGGAGCCCAAGAAGGCGGCTCCCGCTGCCCCCAAGGCCCCCAAGGCGGAGGATCTGCCCCCCATGCCCGCCTGGCAGGGCCATGTGTATTATACCAACACTCCCGCGGTGACCGGCTCCGGCTACACTGCACGCGCCATCCAGCCCTTCGCCGCCAGCTATCAGCCCCCCCATTTGATGATGGGCAACCGGGACAACTGCACCGGCACCTTCACCGTCACCATCGACGGGAAGCCCTTCCAGGTGTCCGTGGAGAAGGCTGACGCCCCCGCTGCGGCTCCTGCCGCCGCCCCTGTGGCCGCACCGGCCGCTGCTCCGCTGCCGCTCCTGGCTCCCGCCCCCGCTGCGGCCCCGGCCGCTGCTGCCGCGCCCGCGGCTCCCGCCCCCGCTGCGGCTCCCGCCGCTGTGGCTGCCGGTGAGACCCCGGTGAACAGCCCCATGCCCGGCAACATCTTCAAGGTGGAGTGCAAGCCCGGCCAGGCTGTGAAGGCCGGCGATGTGCTGATCGTGCTGGAGGCCATGAAGATGGAGATCGAGGTCTCCGCTCCCGTGGACGGCACTGTGAAGTCCGTGGCTGTCAATGTGGGCGCTACTGTGAACACTGACGATCTGCTGGTGGTTCTGGGTTGAGCCTGACAGGCCGCCCACTGCTGTAACGCAAGTAGATCCGGCCCCTCGGAAAGAGGGGCCGGATCTTCAGCTTGTCAAAGAACCTCGCCGGTGGCGAGGTTTTTCTGGTATAATAGAGAAAAAGGGGGGCTAAGGATGGAAAATTGGAGAAAGAATTCTCGAAAAGATATAGTCATGGTGGATGTAGATGCCTTAGTCCCCAAGGATCATTTGTTGCGCAAGATAGAAGATGTCATGGATTATGACTGGCTATATGAGCGGTTAAGTCCATATTATTGCGCAGACAACGGGCGTCCAGGAACGGATCCTGTAGTGTTGATCAAGATGGTTCTAATTCAGCATTTGTTTGGGATCGCGTCCTTACGTCAGACGTACCGGGATATACAAGTAAACGCAGCATACCGTTGGTTTCTCGGATATAGCTTGCTGGAAGAGATTCCTCACTTTGCAACGGTAAGTTATGCCTTTGCAAACGCTTCCCCGGAGCTGAGTGAAGAAATCTTTGCACATATTTTAAACAAGGCACTGAACACCGCATGGTAGACCAAGCATGATTTTTATCGACGGAACACATATTAAAGCATCCGCGAATAAAAAGAAGTTCCAGAAGGAACAGGTCGCCAAGGCCGCGAAGGTGTACGAGGAGCAGCTTCGCAAAGAGGTATCCGAGGAACGAAAAACTGGGTAAGAAAGTCAACGATGACGATGATGACGAAAATAAGGAAGTTCCGGAGGAGGAACGGTTGAGAAAACGGTGTCCAAAACCGACCCTGACTGCGGAATGTTTGTAAAAGCACATGAGCGGCAGTTTGCGTACGAAGCACATACTGCCTGTGATAAGCACGGCTTTGTGTTGGTGTTGAGGTAACCGCTGGAAATGTAAGCGATAGTGTGCATGGGACGCAGTATACGACCAGGTAACGAACAGTTTTCCGAAGTTAAGTTTGTAACGATGGATGCCGGATACAAAACACCTTGGATTGCAAAGAAAGTTCTGGAACACAGAATTCCATCCTTCCCTATACCCGATACAAGGGAAAGAAAGATAAATTTAAGCCTTTGGATTTTACTTTATGATGCAGCAACAGACAGTTTTACCTGTCCCAGAGGACATGAACTGCGGCATACGACCACAAGCAAAGAAGGGAAACGGACTTACCGCAGTTCACCCAAAATCTGCAAAGACTGTCCCTGCAGAACTGTTTGTGGCGCAAATGAAAGCGGACAGCGGATACTCACAACTCATATCTGGCAGGAATATCTCGATTT
>SCPN01000681.1_pt1 | contig 42669 bp, 84 predicted proteins | sample 6106831 | NCBI WGS metagenome assembly SCPN01 (sample SAMN10720447, study PRJNA508395) | human gut metagenome | isolation source: Participant 1, 0 month | reverse complement strand
GAGGCCGCCCTCGCCCGGGAGGGTATCGACCGCCGGAAGCTGGGGACGGCTGGGTGATCTCGGCGGCGGCCATCCTTCCTGCACAACCTGCCGGAGGGGATGGTCACCTTTATGGCCGGGTACACCGACCTTCAGGGCTTTGATGATGGCGGCTATCGCCCTGCACAACATCCCCGAGGGATGAGCGTCTCCATCCCTATTTACTATTCCACCAAAAGCCGCTGGAAAGCGGTACGGGCCGCCTTCTCTCCGGGATGAGCGGAACCTCGGGGCGCTGCTCACCTACTTTGCTGCGGGCCCCCTGCTTAGCGGGCTCGCCCTTTCAGGCCCTGTTCTCTTTTGTGGCGGGGCTGATGGTCTGCATTGCCTTGGAGAGCTGCTGCCCACCTTCTGAACTACTTACTGGTCCGGCCTCTCCTGGGGGACTTTGATGGCATTTTGGTGATGATGCTGGGGTGGTGCTGATGGGATAGCTTTTAATAAAAGAGCCAAGCCACCAAAAGGCCGAAAAATTCCCGCACCCAATAGCTAGGCAGCAGGCCCCAAGGGGTGGGGGAAGGAAGGGCGGAGATCTGGGTGAAGCCTGCGCTTTCCCATAGTACCGGCCCCGCATCTGCGGAAGCCGTCCGGTGGTGATGCATGCGATGGGCCGGTCCTCACCGCCCGGCAGATCCCAGGTGTAGGAGATTTTCCGGGTGTCGGTGGAGCGGTTCTCCATGTGGATGCGGCTGGGGTCGATCCTGTTCCACCAGGTATTTTCGCATCACATAGGCTTCGGTATAATCCTCCATTCTCCCCTTGGCCCCGGCGACGACGACACTGGGCTTCCGGGAACTTTGCAGGTAGGGGAGGGCGGCGTCCAGCCGGCGGCGGAGGCATCAGGGAAGGGGAATCCCCTTCCACCTTGCAGCCCACACCACCACAGTGGCATTATCTCCAGGGGATTGCCGTAAGCCGCATAGGCCATGGGGATGGAAAAGGCAGCACTCGCCGCGATGGATGCCCCGGCCCAAAAATGGGCCCGCCGCATCAGAAGAAGAGGCGGCTTTTGCCAACCGCTTCCATAGAGGGGAGGAGGACAAGCAATCCCAGGATGAGCAGGGCCGCCACCCCACGTGGAAAATGCCGTAGAACAACAAGGATCAGCCCAAAGAGAAGGCAGAACCCCAGCCAGAGGGAGAGGGCGGGATTATCCCCATAGAATCAGCTCCTTTCGATCAAAATTTCGTTTTGTGGGGCGTTGCACGTTCCCAAACCCTGCGGAGGGCCCTCCTGCCGGCCACAAACCCCCGAGGTTATGCAGGGCGTTACGCACCTGCACCCACGCTCCCTTTTATGTGAAAAAGGGAAAAGGCACATTTAAGGGGGCGAACTGCTCGCGACACAATTGAAGTCCGGCCCCCTTAAAAATCCCCTGCCCCTTGTGGTCATTCCTTACTATTTTTCAAAATAAGTTGCCTTTTGTAGAGGGGGAGTTTTGAGGGGGAATAGGCTTTTCCTGTGTCGCGAGTTTGCCTATTCCCCCTTAAACACGCTTTGGTCCAGGGCCTTTTTCGTGTAAAAAGGCGCCTGGCCGGCACGGGGGCTGGAGGCCCCAGACTACCGGGTATCAGGGAAACTCCCCTAGTGAAAAAACTTGCGCGGGCGTGGGGGTAAGTAACGCCCCACACAACTTAGGCTATAGGGAAACCTTCCTAAATTTGGCCGGGTGCAGGGCGAAGCGCCTGCAAGGCCAATTCCAAGATGGAATCTTGCTTAAACCACCTGGCCGGGAGTGCAAGGGGCCCTCCTGTCGGCCCCTTACTACCGCTACCGCAGAAAGCAGCGGAGGATAGAGAAGGAGTGATCGGAATAGGGCGGGTACCGCACCGGCAGATCCAGCCGGAGGGAGGAGTGGAGCACCGATTTGGGGTGGCTGAACGCCTCAAACCCGGCTTTGCCATGGCAGGAACCCATGCCGCTGGCCCCCACGCCACCGAAGGGGAGGCCGGGGGAGGAGAGGTGGAGGACAGTGTCATTGACACACCCGCCGCCGAACTGGGCCCGGATAAGATCTCCCGCTCTCGGTCTTTATCCTGGTAAAGGTAGAGGGCGAGGGGCTTGGGCCGGGCCTCCAGATAGGGAGGATCTCCGCCGGGTCGTCATAGGTGACAACCGGCAGGATGGGGCCGAACACCTCTTCGGTGAGGAGAGGGAATCCTCCGGAAGCTGGTCGATGAGGGTGGGGGCGACCTTTCTCTCCTCTTGGTTGACCCCGCCGCCACAGAGGAGGTTCCCTGGGCGAGCAGGGCGGATATCCGTTCAAAATGGGCGTCGTTGATCAGTTTGGGATATTGGGGGTTCCGCTCTGGCCGGTCGCCGAAAAAGCTGTGGAGCTCCCTCTCGATCCCCTCCACCAGCTGACCTTTGACCTTCCGGTCCACAAAGAGGTAATCGGGGCCACGCAGGTTTGGCCGGCGCAAAGGCTCTTGCCCCAGGCGATCCGCCGGGCTGCCAAGGGGATGTCGGCGGTGGAATCCCACAATACAGGGCTTTTGCCCCCAATTCCAGCACCACAGGGTGAGATGCTCACTGGCTGCGGCCAGCACTTTTTGCCCACCTGGCTGCTCCCAGTGAAAAGATGAAGTCAAGGGGCGCAGTGAGCCGGGCGGCAGTCTCCGCTCCCCTTGGAGGACGGCGCAGAACCGCTTTTCAAACAAGAATCAATCAGTTCCCCAGGACCTCCGCGGTGCGGGCGCCAGCTCAGAGGGTTTTATCACCGTGCAGTTTCCGGCGGCGATGGAGGACACCAAAGGCGCCACAGCCAGCTGGAAGGGTAATTCCAAGGGAGAGGATCAAGGCCGAGCCATGGGGACCTGCTGAACCCTCCCTTTGAGGGGAAGAGAAACAAAGGGAGAGTCTCCCTTTGGCCTTGCCAGCTTTTAAATGGCGGATGGCGTGGGTGATCTCCGCCAAGACAAAACCGATCTCGGTTTCATAGCTTTAAAATTGGGACTTGCCCAGGTCGGCCAAAAGGGCTTCCTGGATGGGTTCTTCCATAGCTAGAATGGTTTGATACAACGTTTTTAACTGCCGGATGCGGAATTCCACCGGCAGGGTAGCTCCAGATTGGAAGTATTCCTTTGGAGGGAAAGCAGTTCCATAGCTGCACCTCGCTTTTTTGTCGATGCTATAACAGTGTAGAAAAAAGCTGTCATTTCTGCCCCGGATACAAAAATGACAGCAATTTGTAATATTTTAGGCAATTTTGCACAGGCTTCCGGCTAGGTGGGATATTTGGGGAATTGGCTTCTTGCAGCCCCGCGAGGGAATCCGCGAAAGCGGAAAAATCTTCGCTCGAGGTATGGAAACCTCTAAGAAAGATTTTCCGAGCGTACCCATTGCGACCCACCGATAGGGGCGGGTCTCCCGGCGGGTTTTGCTTCCTTTATCCGCATAAAAGGAAGTGCCGGGGTGGCAAGGGGCCGGCAGGAGGCCCCTCATTCCTGTCCGGTAGCAGGGACTCAGCGGGAATTTGGGAGCTCCATCGCCAGATGGCAGCAGCATCCCTGCCTGGTTGCCCAGCGCCGCCCCCAGGATAGGTACCCCTGGTAGCTCTCCCGCAGGAAATGGGGAAGGCGGTTTTCGATCCGCCGGATGGTCTGCGGCGGGGACATGATCCTCCGCCCAGCACCACCAGCGGCGGGTCAAAGATGTGGATGAGGGAGGCAAGGCTGCAGGACACCTCGTCGATCCACTGGGAGAAAAGGCCCTCAACCACCGGGTCATCCAGCCGCTTTGTAATCTCCTGGCCAGAAGGGCCTGCCCGGTCCTCTCCTCCACGAGGCGGGTGAGGGCAAAGGCAGAGGCGTAAGCTTCATAGCATCCCTGCTTGCCGCATTTGCAGACCCGACCTCCAAAATGGGTGACCATGTGGCCAAACTCCCCGGCGGAGTAACGGGAACCGTAATAGATCCGGCCGTTCTGCACCAGTGCCCCGCCAATGCCGGTCCCATACACCAGGCTGAGAAAGTCGGGATGGCCTTTGGCAGCACCGTAGGCGTATTCCCCATGGCCATGCAGTTGGCGTCGTTGTCCACAGCAACCGGTATCCCGAGGGCGGCCTCAAAATAGGTTTCAGGTTGGACCCTGTAGCCGGGGATGGAATCGGTGTACAGGATCACCTCCCCGGTGTGGGGGTTGATCTGCCCGGCAGTGCTGATGCCCAGGCGCTCATACCCACAGAATTCCTTGGCCAGGCGGACGACCCGCTCCATCACCGCGTCCGCGCCTTCCCCGGCAAAGGTGGGAGCCTCCGGAATTCCAGGACCTGGGCGGATTCGTCTACCAGCCCGGCTTTGAGGGCGGTGCCGCCGATATCAATTGCGAGAATTTTCATAGGATAACCCCTTTTTCCATAAGATTCTCTGGCGCCTTCGGGATGATTCGACCTCCGATGACCCCGCTGCTGGGGTAGGATAAGTCTGCGCGGAGAGGATTTTGTATGGATATTGTACTATAAATTGACAGGCAAGGGAAGGGAGGGGAAAGCATCCCGCTACAGGAGGTCTTTATTCAAGATTCCATCTGGGGTGGGCTTGCGGGGGTACGAATCCCTGCACCCCACAGGAATGAGGGCCCTCCTGCCGGCCCTTCACACCCCCGGCACTTCCTTTTATGCGGATAAAGGAAGCAAAACCCGCCGGGGAGACCCCGGCTCCCCTATCGGTGCGCCACAATGGGTGCGCTCGGAAAATCCTCAGTAGGTGTGCTTGCACGCCTGGGCGCCCCTCGCTCCAAGGCAGAGGATTTTCCGCTTCGCGGATGCCCGCGGGGCTGCAAGAAGCCCACTTTTCAAAATAACCCCGCCAAGGAGCAGGGGGAGCTTTCATGGGGCACAGCCAACAAGTTGGCTGTTTGGGCTTTTCCTGTGACGCGAGGGTTGCCTATTCCCCCTTAAATGCGCTTTTCCAGTCCAATTTTATTGGACTGCGACTTTTCGCATAAAAGTATGGCTCGGGGCGTGGGGTGAGTAACGCCCACACAACTTCGGTTACAGGGAAACCTTCCCTGAATTAGGCCGGTACAGGGCGGAGCGTCTGCATAACCTTGTGGGTGTGATGGCGTGCAGCGTCCCAGAAAACCGGCCCATTCTGCCAATAAAATTGAATATTTTGTTAAAAATACTGCCTCCCCTTGATTTTTCTGAAAAAGCGGGTAGAATAGTGTTAGCACTCAAAGAAAAAGAGTGCTAACAAATTTGTCAAAACATATTTTTATAAACTGGAGGAATCGACATGACCATCAAACCACTTGCAGATCGCGTTGTCATCAAAATGGTTGAGGTGGAAGAAACCACCAAGAGCGGCATCATCCTGACTGGCTCCGCCAAAGAGAAGCCCCAGGTTGCAGAGGTGATCGCTGTGGCCCCGGCGGCCTGGTGGACGGCAAGGAAGTCACCATGTACTTTGAAAGCGGGCGACCGGGTGCTAATCAGCAAATACGCCGGCACCGAAGTCAAGGTCGACGGCCAGGAATACACCATCCTGCGTCAGAGCGACATCCTTGCAATTGTAGAATAATTGGACCAATTTGGATTTGAGTAGGAGGTAATCTACTATGGCTAAAGTAATTGCATATGGCGAGGAAGCCAGAAAATCCCTGCAGGCTGGCATTGATAAGCTGGCGGACACTGTAAAAATCACCATGGGCCCCAAAGGCCGCAACGTGGTTCTGGATAAAAAATTCGGCGCTCCGCTGATCACCAACGACGGCGTCACCATCGCTAAGGAGATCGAGCTGCCTGACGCCTTTGAGAACATGGGCGCCCAATTGGTCAAAGAGGTCGCCACCAAGACCAACGACATCGCAGGCGACGGCACCACCACCGCCACCCTGTTGGCCCAGGCCCTGGTGCGGGAAGGCATGAAAACGTGGCAGCCGGTGCCAACCCCATGGTGCTGCGCAAGGGCATCCAGAAGGCAGTGGACGCCGCTGTGGAGGCTGTGAAAGCCAACTCAAGGCAGTCACCGGCACAGCGGACATCGCCCGGGTCGGCACTGTGTCCTCTGGCGATGAGACCGTCGGCGCCCTGATCGCCGAAGCCATGGAGAAGGTCTCCAAAGATGGGGTTATCACCATTGAGGAATCCAAGACCGCTGAGACCTACAGCGAAGTGGTGGAGGGCATGCAGTTCGACCGGGGCTACATCACCCCTTACATGGTCACCGACACCGAGAAGATGGAAGCGGTCATGGACGACGCTTACATCCTGATCACCGATAAGAAGATCAGCTCCATCCAGGAACTGCTGCCTCTGCTGGAGCAGCTGGTTCAGTCCGGCAAGCTGGTCATCATCGCCGAGGACATCGAGGGCGAGGCTCTCTCCACCCTGATTGTCAACCGCCTGCGGGGCACCTTCAGCTGCGTGGCCGTCAAAGCTCCCGGCTTCGGTGGCGACCGCCGCAAAGAGATGCTTCAGGATATCGCCATCCTCACCGACGGCGTGGTCGTCTCCGAGGAGCTGGGCTATGAGCTGAAAGACACCACCTTGGCACAGTTGGGCCGCGCCCGCCAGGTTAAGGTCACCAAGGAGAACACCATCATCGTCGGCGGCGCCGGCGCTCAGGAAGACATCCAGGCCCGGGTCAATCAGATCCGCGCCCAGATTGAAACCACCACCAGCGAATTTGATAAAGAGAAGCTCCAGGAGCGTCTGGCCAAACTGGCTGGCGGCGTAGCGGTAATCAAGGTCGGCGCAGCCACCGAGATCGAGATGAAGGAGAAGAAACTCCGCATCGAGGATGCTCTGTCCGCCACCAAGGCCGCAGTAGATGAGGGCATTGTCGCCGGCGGCGGCGTGGCCTTCCTCAACGCCATCCCCGCAGTGAAGGCTCTGCTTGATACCTGCGAAGGCGATGAAAACGGGTGTGCGCATTGTGATGAAAGCCCTGGAGGAGCCCATCCGCCAGATCACCCTCAACGCTGGCTTGGAAGGCTCGGTCATCATCGACACCATCGCCCGGGAAGGCAAAGTGGGTATGGCTTCGATGCTTACAACGAGACTTTATGGCGATATGATGGAAGCCGGCATCGTCGATCCCACCAAGGTCACCCGCAGCGCCCTGCAAAACGCCGCTTCGGTTGCCGCTATGGTGCTGACCACCGAGTCCCTGGTGGCTGACGAGAAAGAGGAGAACCCCGTTCCCGCAGCTCCCTGCCGGCATGGGCAACATGTATTAATAGCCACAGCAAAGCTGTGTCATTAAAAATTGGCTTCCTAGGGATTTTCCCGCCAGCTGCGGACCGTGCGGCCTGTACCTTCGGGGTGGGCGCACGGTCTTTATAGGCATTATGCATCCCTGCGCTTCCACAGGGATAAGGGCCCTTGTGCCAGCCGCAAACTTCCACTTCAAAGGCTTTGTGCACATCCAGTTTATGGGCGCTGCCCGCCCCCAACCCCGTGGTCCCTTTCTGGCGAGAGAAAGGGACGAAAGCTCGCCGGGGAGACCTCGGCCCCTTAAATGCGCTTTTCGTAGCCCAACTTTGTTGGGCTGGGCTTTCTTCACATAAAGGGGCGCGGGGTGCAGGGGTGCTTAACGCCCTGCATAACCTTGGGATTTGGGGCGTGCAGCGCTCCATAAATCCCAATACCAAGACGGAATCTTGAATAAGGGCCGGGTGCAGGGCGGAGCGCCTGCATGGAGGCCCTGCACAATGCGGCTGTGCTGCCGGTCAAAACAGATTGACACCGGGCCCGCGACATGGTATAGTGAAACAAATATATCGAGTAACGATATAGAATAGGCGAGAAGGAGGGATTCACTATGGCAGAGATAGAGCGGCTGATCAAAAGCTATCTTCCCATGTCTGAAGCAAAGCTTTTTTGCTGTTCTGCCTGCAGCAGGAGAACCACGGCTATGGCATCATGCAGCAGGTGCAGGGAGTTGACCGAGGGCAGGGTTGCTATGGGCGCTGGCACAGTGTACACAATCCTTTATAAGATGGAGAACGACGGCCTCATCGAGGTGACCCGCACCTTTGAGCGCCGCAAACTGTATAAAATCACCCCCGTGGGAGGCAATCTTGAAAGGAAACCGAACGAATCCGCCAGTTGGCGCGGATTGCCGACCAACGGGAACTGGTGGCGCCCAATAAACCGGCGGCGCAGCCGATAGAACGCCGCCTTGGATTGAGGAGTAATGAGGATATGGATGCATTGCAATGGATGCCCTTTGTTTGGCTGCTGATGGCGGTTCTGCTTGGGATCCTGGAGGCGGCCACCATCCAACTGGTGGCAATTTGGTTTTGCCATTGGCAGCGTGGCGGCAGTTCCTGCGGCGTTGATGGGGCTTTCCTTTCTGGCAGGTTGTGATGTTCCTGGCGGTATCGCTGTTCTGCCTGGTGCTGACCCGCCCGCTGATGAAAAATTCCTGCAGGTGCGCCCACCCGCACCAATGCGGACAGCTTGGTCGGCATGATCGGCGTGGTGGTGGAGGAGAAATTGACAACGATCGGGCCCAAGGCCGGGTCTATGTCAACGGGTTGGATTGGTCCGCCCGCAGCGAAGAGGGAGAAATCCTTGAAAGGGGAAAAAGTCTTGATAAAGCCATCGAAGGAGTTAAAGTATTGGTGGAGCGGATTTAACACTTTTTGCAGACTGGCCCTTGGAGGGATGGTTCTTTTCCGGGAAGAAAAGCCCGCCTCCTCCTGGCGTGAGACGCATTGGCTTTCGAAACCGTTCCGGTATCTGCCGGTGACAATAGAGATCAATTTTAGGAGGTACTCAATTTATGCCGTATGTACTATTGCTGTTGTTCCTGATTTTAATGGTCATGGTAGTGCTCAACATCAAAATTGTCCCCAAGCCACCGTGTTCGTTGTGGAGCGGATGGGCGCTTATCAGGCCACTTGGGAGACCGGCGTCCACTTCACCATCCCTTGTGGACCGGTGGCCAAAAAAGTCTCCTTGAAGGAGCAGGTGGTAGACTTCAACCCCAACCAGTGATCACCAAGGATAATGTCACCATGCAGATTGACACGGTGGTGTTCTACCAGATCACCGACGCCAAGCTGTTTTGCCTACGGTGTGGAGCGCCCCATCGCCGCCATTGAACACCTGACTGCCACCACCCTGCGGAATATCATCGGCGAGCTGGAATTGGATAACACCTTGACTTCCCGCGACGTGATCAACACCAAGATCACCGCCACTTTGGATGTGGCCACCGACAAATGGGGCATCAAAGTCAACCGGGTGGAGCTGAAAACATCATCCCGCCCCGGAGATTCAGGACGCGATGGAGCGCCAGATGAAAGCCGAGCGGGAAAAGAGAATCGGTGCTGCGCGCGGAAGGTGAAGCGCAGCCAGATCCTGGTGGCCGAAGGCGAGAAGGAATCGGCAATCCTGCGGGCAGAGGCTGTGCGGGAACAGATGATCCGGAGGCCCAACGCTGAGGCGGAGGCCATCATTATGGTTCAGAAGGCCCTGGCGGACAGCATTAAGCTGCTCAATGAGGCCAATCCCTCTTCGGCGGTGCTAACCATCAAAGAGCCTGGAAGCCTTCCAGAAGGCGGCTGACGGCAAGGCCACCAAGATCATCATCCCCAGCGAGATCCAGTCCTTGGCCGGTTTGGCCACCTCCTTTAAAGAGGTCATGACCGAGCCCCAGGCCGTGGAGCTGGAGGAACAAACCCTCCGAAATGTAGCGCATTTCCCCTAGAAGGAATCGGCGGCGCAGACCCACAAAGGGTTTGCGCCGCTTTTGTGGATTGCCCCCAACCTCATTCAAGATTCCATCTTGCCGCAGGTTTTATGGGGCGCTGCAAACCCCATCGGTAAGAGCGTTTTGCACAAGCATCCGGGGCAGCCCTTGATCGAATTATCTAAATCTTGACCGGTTTTCCCCAGTATCTATGGGAGTCACCAATTTTGCCAGCGCCTGTCAAGGGCGATTGAATTTTAATGGTGGAATAAGGTAAAATGAGGATAGAACGCGGATGGAGGCTGGCCAATGACTTTCTCAGTTTATGTTGAAGCAGGTCAAAGCAACCAGCCGAATTGCGTCAAAATTTCTTTCGGGGCCGCAGTGTGCGCGGTCGAACTGCATCAAAACAGAATCTGGTAAACCAATCATAAGCTGTGGCCTAATTGTGTCGCAGCTTCTTTTATTTGTTGCATGGAGGGAAAAATCATGAAGAAAAAAGTAGCGGTTATCATGGGGAGCGACAGCGACCTGCCGGTGGTCAAGGGGCCATTGGCACCTTAAAATCCTTTGGGATTCCGGTGGAAGTCCATGTGATGAGCGCCCACCGCACCCCAGAACAGGCTTGCGCCTTTGCCCGGGATGCCCGGAAAAACGGTTTTGGCGCCATCATTGCGGCCGCGGGGAAGGCAGCCCATCTGGCCGGTGTTTTGGCGGCCCACCACTGCTACCAGTGATCGGTATCCCCATCAAATCCTCCACCCTGGATGGGTTGGATGCCCTGCTCGCCACGGTGCAGATGCCCAAGGGCATCCCGGTTGCAACTGTTGCCATCGACGGCGCGGACAATGCGGGCATCCTGGCCGCCAGATGCTGGCCCTCTCTGACGGAGATCGCCGCCCAGCTGGACGCCATGAAAGAAAAAATGACCCAGGATGTATGCACTGGCCAAAGACGCCGCCATCCAAAGCGCAGAATTCTAATTCCCAATTGTGTGACGATGCAGGGGGAACCCCCAAGCCGGCTGCAGGATGGTGCGCCGGCCCACCCTTTTAAACAGGAAGGCAGGAACAAATCCAATGATCGAGAAGCTTCACGAAGATGCGGCGTGTTCGGCATCTATGACACCACCGGCGGCGATGTGGCGGCCAGCACCTATTTTGCGATATACGCCTTACAGCACTGGGGCCAGGAGGCTGCGGCATCGCGGTCAACGACTGCGGGGTCATCTCCTCCTATAAGGACGTGGGCCTGGTGCCGGATGTGTTCACCCGGGATCACCTGGAAAGGTGGGCTCCGGCCAGATCGCCGTGGGCCATGTGCGGTATTCCACCATCGGCATACCCACCCCACCCGGGAGGATTCCCAGCCCTTGGTGATCCGCCATGTCAAGGGCCCATGGTGGTGGCCCACAACGGCAACCTGGTCAATGCAGAAGAGCTGAAGAGGGCTGGAGCTCAAGGGGCTATCTTCCACACCAATTCCGATGCGGAGATTATCGCCCATGTGGTCACTGAGGGCCGCTTGGCCACCGACTATTGAAAGGGATCGAGGCTGGCCATGGACCGGCTCAAAGCGCCTATTCCATGGTGATGATGAGCGCCACCAAGCTGATTGCCGTCCGGGATCCCGAAGGTCCGGCTGTGCATCGGCGAAGGAGGGCACCATCATCTTCGCCTCCGAGACCTCGCCCTGGACAGCAGGGGAGATTGATACCTGCGGAAGTGGACCCCGGCGAGATTGATGGTGGTGGATAAGGCCGGTATGCGCTCCATCCCGCACCCACTGCAAGGGAAAGGCCATGTCTGCGTCTTTGAATATGGCGCGCCCGGCGACTCTCGGTGGTCGGGGCCAGCGTCCATGAAAGCCCGCCAGCAGAACGGACGCTCTGGCACGAGGCCCGTCAGGCGGACGTGGTCCGGTGTGCCCGGATTCCGGCCTGGATGCCGGGCTTCTCCAAACAGTCCGGCATCTACGGCGTGGGCTTTATCAAAAACCGGTATGTGGGCCGTACTTTCATCCAGCCCACCCAGGCTATGCGGGAAAACGCGGTGCGGATCAAGCTCAACGCCCTCTCCGCAACTGTCAAGAACAAACAGGTGGTTTGGTGGACGTTCATCGTCAGGGCACCACCAGCGCCCGGATTGTCAAGCTGCTGCGGAGGCCGGCGCCACCAGATCCACATACGGATCAGCTCCCGCCAGCATGCACCTGCTTCTTCGGCACGATGTTGCCAGCCGGGATAAGCTGATCGCCTGCCGCCTCAATTCGGTGGAGGAGATCGCCAAGGAGATCGGGGTGGACAGCCTCGCCACATGAAGGTGGAGGACATGAAGAAGATCCCAGGTGACCACCGGCTGCGACTTCTGCGTGGGCTGCTTCACCGGGGAATACCCCATGAGACTACCATGAAAAACCGGTCTGTAAATACGATCTTAAGATCTAACACAGACGGGAACGGATTTGCTTTTCAGGCTCCTTCCAACAAAACTTCGCGGGGAGGAGCCTTTCATCAAAACAGCCGGGAGGCGAAGCGGCGGAATGGAAGATGAATATGAGCAAAGGCGAGCGGCTACAAAGCAGGTGGCGGATGTAACTGCCGGCGGCTACAAGGCCGTGGAGTTGATGAAGGCCCATGTGGCCAAAACCATGACATCCGCGTCGGCGGGAACAGGCAGCTTTGGCGGCCTGTTTGAACTGGACCTCAGGGGATCCAGAAACCGGTCCTGGTCTCCGGCACCGACGGTGTGGCACTTCAAAGCTGAAATTGGCCATCCTCCAGGACAAGGCACGATACGGTGGGCATTGACTGCGTGGCCATGTGCGTCAACGACGTGGTTTGCTGCGGCGCCAAGCCCCTCTTCTTCCTGGACTATGTGGCGGTGGGCAAAAACATCCCTGAAAAGGTGGCCAACATTGTCTCCGGCGTGGCGGAAGGCTGCGTCCAGTCGGGCTGCCCTCTTGGCGGCGACTGCGGAGATGCCCGCTTCTATCCGGAGGATGAATATGACCTGGCCGGCTTTACCGTGGGCGTTGTGGACAAGGATAAGATCCTGACCCCGCCAAGGTGGAAGCCGGGGATGTGATCATCGGCCTTGCCTCCTGCGGCGTCCATTCCAACGGCTTCTCGCTGGTGCGCAAGGTGTTCGATGTGGAAAATGCCGACCTGGGCGAGTACTATGACGAGCTGGGCTCTCCCCTAAAATGCCTCTTGACTACCGGATCTATGTAAAAGATCCATCCTCGCCCTGCTGGATGCGGTGCAGGTGAAATCCATCTCCCACATCACCGGCATGAGAACATCCCCGCTGCTGCCCGACGGCGAAGCAGGCGGTCATCGACCGAGCCAGTGTGGATGTGCGCCCATCTTCCAGCTGATCGCCAAAAGGCGGCATCAGCGAGCGGGATATGTTCAACACCTTCAACATGGGCGTCGGCATGTGCGTAGTGGTCAAGAAGGAGGATGCCGCCAAAGCGGTGGAAGTCCTCACCGCCTGCGGCGAGAAAGCCAAGGTCATCGGCCGTGCTGGAGGACGGCGACCGAAGGGGTTGTCATATGCTAAACATCGCAGTGTTTGTCTCCGGCGGGGGACCAATTTCCGGCCCTCATCGACGCCCAGAGGGCGGGGAAGTTCCCCGGGGGGGAGATCACCCTGTGCGTCTCCTCCTCCAGAAGAACACGCCCTGGAGCGGGCCGGCAAAGAGAACGGGCATTGGAACCGCCATCCTCCGCCGCCGGGATTACCCCTCCCAAGAGGCGCTGGACGACGCCCTGCTGGATGTGCTGGAGGCCCATGACATCGGCCTTATCGTCTGGCCGGGTACCTGAGGCATTTTGAGCGAGCGGGTGGTGCAGGCTTACGACCGGAAGATCATCAACGTTCACCCATCCCTGATCCCTTCCTTCTGCGGGGCGGGATACTATGGGCTCAAGAGTCCATGAGGCGGCCCTCGCCTACGGGTGAAGGTCACCGGGGCCACCGTCCATTTTGTCAACGAAATCCCCGACGCGGGCAAAATCATCCTGCAAAAGGCGGTGGAGGTCCGGGAGGGGACACCCCGAAACCTTCAGCGCCGGGTGATGGAAGAGGCCGAATGGCAGCTGCTGCCTCAGGCGGTGGCGCGATGTTCTGCCAAGGGGGAGATATAGAGGGGTTGCACGCCCTCAAGCTCCTGGCCTAGGCAAGATTCCATCTTAGGAATTGGTTATATGGGGCGCTGCACGCCCCTGCACCCCGCGGAATGAGGGGCCCCATGCCGGCCCCTTGCACCGGCACTTCCTTTTATGCGGATAAAGGAAGTAAAACCTGAGGGAGACCCCTGGTCCCCTATTTGTGCGCCACACCGGTGCGCTCGGAAGATTCCCCTTAGAGGCTCCAAACGCCTCGAGCGGGAAATCTTTCCGCTGGCGCGGATGCCCTCGCGGGGTGCAAGAGGCCCACTTTTCAAAGTAACCCTACCAGGAGCAGGGGGATTTTTGGGCACAGTCAGCTGGCTCTGACCGTACTGACTTCAACTGTGCCGCGAATAGTTCGGCCTCTTAAATGTGCTTTTTCTCCCCTTTCACACAAAAAGAGAGCACGGGGTGCAGGGTGTGCAACGCCCTGCTAGACCACTTGCAAGATGGCAGTCTTAAAATGGAGTCTTACTTACTATGCCCGGTAGAAGGGCAAAACGGAGGAGATCGACATGGAGAAAAAGAAGAGCGATTTTAAGCGTTTCCGATAAAACAGGCATTGTGGAGTTTGCCAAAGCCCTGGAAGAGCTGGGTATGAGGTGGTCTCCACCCGGCACCGCCCGCACCCTCCAGGAGAACGGGTGGCGGTCACTGGCATCAGCGAGATCACCGGCTTCCCAGAGTGCTTGACGGCCGGGTGAAAACCCTTCATCCCATGGTACATGCGGGCATTTTGGCCATGCGGGCAACCCCGACCACATGCGCCAGGTAGAGGAGCTGGGGTTACCCTCATCGATGTGGTGGCCATCAACCTGTACCCTTTCAAGCAGACCATCCTGAAGCCGGATGTCACTTTGGAGGACGCCATTGAGAACATCGATATCGGCGGCCCGACCATGATCCGGGCTGCGGCGAAAACTGGCAGGATGTGGGGTCATCGTGGATCCCGCAGACTACGGCGCCGTCATTGAGGAGCTGAAAACCGGCGCTGTCTCCGGGAGACAAAATTCCGCCTGGCGGCCAAGGTGTTCGAGACCACCGCGGCTTACGACGCCCTCATCTCGGGTTACCTGCGCAAACAGATGGGCGCCGGACCCTTCCCGGAGAAGTTCACCGTGACCTATGAGAAGGTTCAGGATATGCGCTACGGCGAGAACCCCCACCAGGCCGCGGCTTTCTACAAAGAGATCGGCCGGGGGGACAACGTCCTGGCAAACGCCCGCCAGCTCCACGGCAAGGAGCTCTCCTACAACAACATCAACGACGCCAACGGCGCTCTGACACCCTCAAGGAGTTCGGCTACGAGCTGCCCTGCGCAGTGGCGGTAAACACGCCAACCCCTGCGGCGTCGGGGCGACCCTCCACGAGGCGTACCTCAAAGCCTATGAGGCGGACCCGGTCTCCATCTTCGGCGGCATTGTCGCCTCAACCGGGAGGTGGACAAGGAGACTGCAGAGGAGCTCTCCAAGATCTTCCTGGAGATTATCCTGGCCCCCAGCTTCAGCGCCGAGGCCCTGGCCATCCTGGAAAAGAAAAGAACATCCGCCTCTTGAGCTGCCCGGCCTGTACAAAGCCAACGGCGGTGACATGCTGGATATGAAAAGGTGGCTGGCGGTCTGCTGGTCCAGGAACTGGACACCCAGCCTTTGACGCTGACAACCTGAAGGTGGTCACCAAGCGGCCCCCACCGAAGAGGAGATGCGCCAGCTGAAATTCGCCATGCGGGTGGTGAAGCACACCAAATCCAACGCCATTGTGCTGGCCAAGGACAACGCCACCGTTGGGGTGGGCCCGGCCAGACCAACCGGATCGCCGCCCTGAGCTGGCCATCAAATACGGTGGGGAGAAGGTCAAAGGCTCGGTGATGGCCTCCGACGCATTCTTCCCTTGACGACTGCGTCAAGGCCGCCCAGGCAGCTGGTATCACCGCCATCATCCAGCCCGGCGGCTCGGTGCGGGATGAGGACAGCATCAAAGCCTGCGACGAGGCTGGCATCGCCATGGTGTTCACCGGCATGCGCCATTTCAAACACTAAGATCAACAACAATATCCGCCCCTGTCCGATGGATGATGGGGGCGGATATGCTGACATAGGGAAGGAGCTGTGACCCTTGCAAATTTTGGTAATTGGTTCCGGCGGCCGGGAACACGCCGTCATCAAAGCCCTGAAAAAGAGCCCCCAGGTGGACGCCCTCTACTGCTCCCGGCAACGGTGGCATCGCCGCCGACGCCACCTGCATCCCCATCAAGGCAACGGATATAGAGGTGGTGGCTTTGCCAAGGAAAAGGCCATCGACCTGGTGTTTGTCACCCCGACGACCCGCTGGTGCTGGGGATGGTGGACGCCCGGAGGAGGCGGGAATCCGGGCCTTTGGGCCGCGGAAAAACGCCGCCATCCTGGAGGGGAGCAAAGGTCTTTTCAAAACCTGATGAAGAAATACGGCATCCCCACCGCCGCCTACGAAACCTTTGACGACCCCCAGAAGGCCATCGCCTACATTGAGAACTTTAACCGCTATCCCATCGTCATCAAGGCGGATGGGCTGGCGTTGGGCAAAGGGGTGCTCATCGCCGGGAGCTTTGGGGAGGCCAGAGAGGCAGTCAAATCCATTATGGAGGATAAAGCCTTTGGCTAAAGCGGCAAACCACATTGTGGTGGAGGAGTTTGGAAGGGTGGAGGTTTCTGGTCCTGGCCTTTACCGATTCCAGACGGTCTGCCCCATGCCTTCCTCCATGGACCACAAGCGGGCTTTTGACGGCGACCAGGGCCTGGAACACCGGGGATGGGCACCATCTGCCCCACCCTGTATACGCCTGCGATCGCCCAGCCCTGCCAAAGGAGATTTTGAGCCCACCATTGCCGCCATGGCAAAGGAGGGCCGTCCCTTCCGGGGGGTGCTGTACTTCGGCCTGATGCTCACCGAAAAAGGCCCCTATGTCATCGAGTACAACTGCCGTTTTGGAGACCCGGAGACCCAGGTGATCCTTCCTCCTGAAAACCGATCTGGTGGAGATCATCGAGGCGGTGGAAAGGGGACCCTCTCCCAGCTGGACATCCAGTGGGAGGGATGCAGCCGCAGCCTGTGTCATCCTGGCCAGCGGCGGCTATCCCAGCGCCATGAAAAGGGCTGCCCATCTCCGGCCTGGACGCCCATGGCCAGGCGGATGGGTGACCATCTACCACGCGGGCACCGCCCTGGCGGACGGGGGATACAAGACTGCCGGAGGCCGGTGCTGGGGCACGGCGGTGGCGCCCACTCCCGGGAGGCCTTGGATGCCGCCTATGCGCGGCGGGAAGATCGACTTCCCAAAAGCAGTTCCGCACCGACATCAGCGCCAAGGCGCTGTCCTAGGATACAACAACACCCCTTGGGGAGCGAAGGCTCCTTCCAGGGGGTGTTGCTATGAAGTGGCTGACAAAGAAGAGAGGAAGCCTTTCCCCGTGGAGAGGCTCTCTTTGATATGCTATTTGATAAACTCTTTGCCGCCCATATACATCCGAAGGGGTTCGGGGATGCGGATGCTGCCGTCGGCCTGGAGGTTGTTCTCCAAGAAGGCGATGAGCATACGGGCGGAGCCACCACCGTGTTGTTGAGGGTGTGGGCAAAGTAGTTGCCTTTTTCCTTGTTCCGGACCCGGATACCCAGACGGCGGGCCTGGGCGTCGCCCAGGTTGGAGCAGGAACCCACCTCGAAGTATTTCTTCTGGCGGGGGGACCAGGCCTCCACATCCAGGCTCTTGACCTTCAGGTCAGCCAGGTCGCCGGAGCAGCACTCCAGGGTGCGGACCGGGATGTCCAGGCTGCGGAAGAAGTCCACCGTGTTCTGCCACAGCTTGACAAACCACTGGGCGCCTTCGTCGGGATGGCAGACCACCACCATCTCCTGTTTTTCAAACTGATGGATGCGGTAAACGCCCCGCTCCTCGATGCCGTGGGCGCCCACCTCTTTGCGGAAACAGGGAGAATAGCTGGTCAGGGTCTGGGGCAGCTCGCTCTCCTCCAAGATGGTGTCGATGAATTTGCCGATCATCGAGTGCTCGCTGGTGCCGATGAGATAGAGGTCCTCGCCCTCGATCTTATACATCATGTTTTCCATCTCCGCAAAACTCATGACGCCTGTGACAACATTGCTGCGGATCATGAAGGGGGCACATATAAGTGAAGCCCCGGTCGATCATGAAATCCCGGGCGTAGAGAGGATGGCCAGAATGGAGCCGGGCAATGTCCTTTCAGGTAGTAGAAGCCGTTGCCGCTGGTGCGCCGGGCGCTGTCCAGGTCGATGCCGTTCAGCCGCTCCATAATGTCGATGTGGTAGGGGACTTCAAAAATCCGGGACCACCGGCTCGCCGAACTTTTCAATCTCCACATTTTCGCTGTCATCCTTGCCGATGGGGAACCGAGGGGTCGATGATGTTGGGGATCACCAGCATCCGCTCCCGGATCTTGGCGGAGAGGTCGTCTTCCATAGCCTCCAGCTCTTCCATCTCCCTTGGCCATGGCGGAGACTTTGGCTTTGGCTTCCTCTGCTTCCGCCTTCATCCCCTTGGCCCATATAGCCGCCGATCTCTTTGCTGATGGCGTTCCGCTGGCCCCGCAGGAATCGGCCCGTGTTTTGGCTTCCCGCAGCTTGGCGTCAAATTCCAGCACCTCATCCACCAGGGGAGCTTCGCGTCCTGGAATTTCTTTGATATTCTCCTTTACAAGGTCGGGGTTGGCTCGAACCAGTTTGATATCCAGCATAGCAACTATCTCCTTTGGTTTCATCGGACAGATGACGGCTTGGCGCCTTTGTTTGGGGAGTTCGGGTACAAAAAGGACCCTGCCATCCACGCGCACTGCATGGGACGGAAGAATCCGCGTTGCCACCCAAATTGCCGGAGGTCCATCAACCCCGCGGCCACTCGTTTGCGCTGTAACGGGCGCACCCTCCGGCTGTTCACCGGCAGCTCCAAAGTGGACCAGGCTCCATTCCACCGGTTTGCACCTGCCACCGGCTCTCTGCAAGGTTTGGGAACCCTTTGCTTTTTCCTCGCTGTATCTATCCGTGTATTTGAAAGATTTTCTTTATTATATCCCTCTTTGACCGGTTTTACAACCCTTAATTCAAAATTGCAGTTTTTTCTGGATAGCCGTCATCCGGGGAAGAATTTTTGGGGAATGGTTCCTGGCCCCCAAGGCCTCTGGTTATGCAAGCGTCCCGCCCTGCACCGGCCCTTATTCAAGATTCCATCTTGGGGTGGGCTTGTGGGGGCGCGCGCCCACCGCTCGCGCAAGGGTTTTGTGTGAAAGAAACCCTTGCCCAACTGCGTTGTGCTCTCAAAAGCACATTTAAGGGCCGAACTACACGCGGCACAGGAAAAGCCCGAACGGCCAACTTGTTGGCTGTGCCCCTCAAAACTCCCTCTGCTTAGGGCAACTACCTAGAAATAGGCTCTTTGCAGCGCCGCGAGGGCATCCGCATTAGCGGAAAAATCTTCGCTCGAGGTGTGGATGAGCCTCAGTGTGCAAGCACACCTACTAAAGATTTCCGAGCGTTCCCATTGTGGCGCACCGATAGGGGGGACCGGGGTCTCCCCGGCGGGTTTTGCTTCCTTTTATCCGCATAAAAGGAAGTGCCGGGGTACAAGGGGCCGGCATGAGGGCCCTCATTCTTGCGGGCGTGGGGGTGTGCAGTGCCCCATAAACTGAGATGCAAGGGCAAAGCCCCGGAGTGAGGGTTTGGGGACAGTCTTTCCCATGCTGCATGAATCCCCAAGCCGTCCATACTTCCTAAAGAGAAAAGGGGATGAATCCATGCGGATGCACAGACGGACAGTGGGGATCTTCAGCGCTATGGTGCTGGCCATGACCTTGTCTCTCGCCTGGGGGCGATTATCCAGGGGACGGCCTCTCCCAGGCGGCCCTGCGGCAGAGCAGCTACCTTTTGGAGGTGGGCAGCACTAGGGGATGATCTACGACCGGAATTTCAAGCCTTTGGTGGGGAAACGGTGGAGGCAGTGGCAGCGGTGCCCTGGGGAGGAGTCGGCGGCGTTAGCGGGCAAACTCTCCGGGGAGGAGAGGGAGGCCTTCACCCAAAACTGGCCCAGCGGCTGCCGTTTTAACCCGGCTCCCCGGTGAACTGCGCTCCTTCCCGCCGGGGTCACCCTATGGAGCGGATTCTCCGCTACCGGAAAAGCGGCAGTTGGCCCCATGTCATCGGGTATTTGGATGGGGAAAACGGGCGGCTGGCATCGAAAAAGCTTACGATTCCCTTTTGAAGCAATTCGGCGGGAGCCTTTGCCTGCGGTATCAGATCAATACAGCGGGAAGCCCCATTGGCGGGGAGCTCCCCAAGAGGTGCAGGAGGTTATGGCCGCCCCGGCGGTGGTTCTCACCTTGGACAAAGAGATCCAGTCCATCGCCCAAAGCGCGGCCAAACGCTGGATAGACAAAGGGGCGGTGGTGGTGATGGACGTCCGTTCCGGGGACCTGCTGGCGGTGGTGAGCCTGCCGGATTTCGACCCAAACAACCTCCAAAAGCATGGCCCAAAAGGATTCCCCTTTCTTCAACCGTGCTTTCCACGGGAATACAACGTTGGTTCCACCTTTAAGCTGGTCACTGCATCCACCGCCTTGGAACAGGGGATCAGCCGGTTTCGCACCTTCGACTGCACCGGTGCTGTGGAGGTGGAGGACGTGACCTTCCACTGCCACAAGCTCTCTGGCCACGGGGTCTTGGATATGCAGGGGGCGATGGAGTGGTCCTGTAACCCTTATTTCATCACGTTGGGTCAAATGGCCGGCGGGGAAAACATCCTCAAAAAGCCCAAGCCATCGGGTTTGGCAGCCCCAGCCAATTGGCCCCCGGCATCGCCACAGCCTCCGGGAGCCTCCCCGCCTTGGAGGCGATGGAAGCCCCGCTGAGAGGTGGCAAACCTGTCCTTTGGGCAGGGCAAACTGACCGCCACCCCGGTGCAGATTGCCCAATTGGTATCCACAGTGGCCAATGGGGCAAGGCGTCCATCCCAGGCTGGTCTACGGGACCACCGAGACGGGCTCCTCGATCCAGAATCAGGAGGGAGGGCTACGCCCAAAACCAAGTGATTTCCCCAGCGGCGGAAGCGGGTCGCTCAATTTATGGTGGATACCGTGGAGTATGGAAGCGGCCAAAGCCAAGCCCAAAGCCAGTGGAGCCGGCGGCAAACCGCCTCTGCCCAGACGGGCATCTATGAGGATGGAGTAGAGATTGTCCACGCCTGGTTTGCCGGTTTTATCCGGCAGGAACCGCGGTACACCATCGTAGTGTTGGCTGAGGGGATGGAATCCGGCGGGGATTACGCCGCCCCTTGTTCCAGGAGATCGCCGACGGCATCGCCGATTACAAGGGGATGGATTTCCCCAGCCGCCGGCCTCGAAGAAGGGGAATCATGAGGAGGATTGCCCCAGCCTGCCCGTTCCCGTCGGCTATGGAGGGCATCGGAACCCATAGGTTGCATTAGAGCAACCTAACAGAGGGAAAGGGGTTAAAATGGTGTTTTTGAAAGAGTTGCAGGTAGATTCCACAAAAAGTTTTTTTGTTTGTATTGAATAGCTGACAAAAAAATGTTATCATTGTTACATCTTTTGAGAGTGCGATTCAAACCGGAAGGTGGAACTGATTTATGGAATATAAAATTTTGTCATCACAGCGGATACCACCTGCGACCTGCCCCAGCGGGTGGTGGAAGAGTTGGAACTGCGGCTTCTGCCGGTGTGCTGTACCATCGGCGGAGAAGATTTTACCTCAGGCGATCCCCAGGTGCTCAAGCGGTTTTTTGACCGGCTTCGGGCGGGGGAAATGGCCACAACCAGCCAGGCGACCCCTCAGCAGGCCCAGGAATTGTTTGAACCCATTTTGAAAGAGGGCAAACAAATCCTACATATTTCTCTTTTCCTCAGGGCTTTCTGGCACTGCCGGCAGTGTCCAGATAGCCGCGGGCATCCTCAATGAGCTCTATGGGGAGGACAGTGTGATCGTGGTGGATTCTCTGTGCGCTTCGGTGGGGGAGGCCCTCCTCATCCAGCGGGCCTTTGCCATGAAGGAAGAGGGAAAATCCCGGAGGAAATCCGCCAGTGGCTGGAACAGAATAAAAATCAAGTGGTCCATCTGATTTTAGTGGACGACCTGGATCATCTATACCGGGGTGGCCGGATCAACAAAGCCACTGCGATGGTAGGCGGCGCCTTGGGGATTAAACCCCTCCTCCACATGGATTTGGAAGGGAAGCTGAACACCTATGCAAAAGAGCGGGGACGGCGCAAAGCCCTCCAATCCATGGCCCAGGAGATGGCAAAACGCACTGGCGGCTACCAAAACCCCATCGCCTATATCTGCCATGGGGATTGCGAGGAGGACGCCAACCTCCTGGCGGATCTGGTCCATCAAAACCGGCGTCGGCCAGGTGATGGTCACCTCCATCGGGGCCACCATTGGAGCTCACACTGGCCCCGGCGTCATTGGCTTGGTGTTTTAGGAAATCCCAAATAAGCCCAAAGGGCGGAGACTTGTGCGGTCTTCGCCCTTTTGTATGGCGTCTCTTTGCTGGGAAAGACTAATCCCATAGATTTGATGAAATGGAGGGATTGTTTTGGAAAGCGGCGTTGTCATGATGGTCGCCGGTGCAGCCACCAAGGAGGCCCGGGACAAAGTGGTGGATACACTATCCAGCCTGCCAGGGGTGGAACTGGCAGATGTTCACCGAGACTGGGAAATTGTAGTCTCCGGCGGGGATTTGACCCCATGGAGCTCTGACCGGGTAGAGGGGCTGGGGTATACAGTGCTCCTTGCAGAATAAATAGGAGGGCCTCGCTGCTGGCCCCCACCCCAGGTTATGCAGGGCTGCACCCAGCCCCATTTTCTATAGGGAAGTTTCCCTGTAACTCTGGTTTCCTGGGGCTTCCAGCCCCCGCACCCCCGGCCAGGGCCTTTTTGCACGAAAAGGCCCTGGACCCAAAAGCGTGTTTAAGGGGGAATAGGCAAAGCTCGCGACACAGTGCAAGCCTATTCCCCCTCAAAACTCCCCCTGTGCCAAGGGTAGTCAGTCACCAAGAAAATAGGCTTCTTACAGCGCCGCGAGGGAATCCGCGCAGCGGAAAATCTTCGCTCGAGGTGGAGAGCCTCTAAGAAAGATTTGCCGAGCGTGCCTATTGTGGCGCACAGATAGGGGCGGGGTCTCCCCGGCGAGCTTTGGTTCCTCTCGCCAGAAAGGAACCACGGGGGTTTGGGGGTGTGCAACGCCCCATAATGCCCCACCCCAAGATGGAATCTTGAATAGGGATCGGATACAGGGCGCAACGCCCTGCATAACGAATTGTAAGATGGAATCTTACCCTGTTCTGGGGGTTTGGGGGCGTGCAGCGCCCCATAAATCCCAATCCCAAGATGGAATCTATAAGGGCCGGGTGCAGGGCGGAGCGCCTGCATAGCCGGGTTTGGGCGCCGGAAGCCCTGGGAAGTTTGAATCTTTGTAAACTGCAAAAAAAGAGTTGAGTTTTTTTTTCCTATAGTATAATAAATCGTGCTAGTTGAAAACAGGCGGCAGGACAGAGTGTATGCTCGGTCATGCGGATATGCGGGTCCTGTGCGACAGTGCACCGTGAACCATGTCAGGCGGGGAACCGAGCAGCATTAAGCGGTCAGCAGTGTGCCCCAGGCAAATCTGTGTATCCGTATGACCGAGCATATACCCCTAATGGGGGATGTTCCTGCCTTCTTTTTTTGTGGACAGCAAGGGGGGAAGGCCATGTATCAAGCGTTATATCGAAAATACCGCCCCAAAACCTTTGAAGATGTCGTCGGGCAGGAGCATATCACCACCACCCTCAAAACGAGATCGCGGGGTAAGCCTTCCCATGCCTATCTGTTCACCGGCAGCCGGGGAACCGGCAAACCACCTGTTCCAAAATCCTGGCCAAAGCGGTCAACTGCCCCAACCAAGCGGGGGACCCCTGTGGGGTGTGCGACATCTGCCGGGGATTGAGGACGGCTCTATCCTGGATGTGGTGGAGATTGACGCTGCCAGCAACAACGGGTGGACAACATCCGCGACCTGCGGGACGAGGCCAACTTCACCCCGGCGGTGGCAAAGTACCGGGTGTACATCATCGACGAGGCCCACATGCTCTCCACCGGGGCGTTCAACGCCCTTTTGAAGATCATGGAGGAGCCGCCGGAGCATGTCATCTTCATCCTGGCCACCACCGAGGTCCACAAGATTCCAGCCACGGTGCTCTCCCGGTGCCAGCGGTTTGACTTCAAGCGGATCAGCGGGGACGAGCTCTCCGGCCGGCTGCAATATGTGGCCCAGCAGGAGGGGTTTGCCCTGGCAGAGGACGCGGCGCTGCTCATCGCCCGGCTGTCGGATGGGGGCATGCGGGACGCCATCTCCCTTTGGACTTGTGCTCCTCCTACAGCCACGACATCACCCTCTCCACCGTGGCGGACGCCGCCGTGTGGTGGGCAGGACCATCTCTTCTCCCTGGATGAGGCCATCGCCTCCGGGACCCGGCTCAGGCTCTGGCCCAAATCGAGGCCTTGGGGAGCGGTCGGTGGACCCGGAACGGCTCTGCGAACAGCTGATCGGCCACTCGGGATTTGATGATAGCCTCTTCCGTGGCCGATCCGGGGCCCCTCCTCACCTGTATGCCCAGCGAGCAGGAACAGCTGAAAACCACGCCAAAGCTTTCCCCATGGGGAAATCCTGTATATCCTCACCGTGCTTCAGGACTGCCTGGGCCGAATGGCCAAGACCACCCTGCGCAAAACCGAGCTGGAGATGGCGGCCATCCGGCTGTGCAGCCCCCAGCTCTCCACCTTGCCGGAGGGAATTCTCGCCCGGCTGGAGCGGTTGGAGCGGGCCCCTCACCGCCGGGGCATTCCCCAAGCCGGACAAGCGCCCGCCCCTCTTAAGGAACCCGCCGGCTGCGGGGAGAGGACCTGCCACCCCTGACGGCGGAAATCCCGCCGCCCCCAACCCCAAAAGAGGAGAAGGTGGCCGTCCCATTCGGCCCTTGGCAGCAGGTGCTGGAACGGCTGGAACAGCTCAACGGGGCTTTGTATGGAGCCCTTTGCGGCTCCAATGCCTATGAGTGCGAAGGGTATTGCTCATCGACTGCAAAACCCCATGTTCCTCTCCCTCATCCGGGACAACGACTACTCCCGCAAAGCATCCGGCAGGCGGTGATGGAAGTCACCGGCCTGAAAGCTCCGCTTGGGGCCTGCCGGAACAGTATCAGACAAAACCGTCACAACCCGATCCTTGGAGGACTTTTTAAACAATCTGTCCCTGCCCAGGAGTCGGTTGAAATATTGTAAAACATTGGAGGACTATCGATATGAAAGCAAGACTGCCCCAGGGCTATGGCAAAGCGCCGGCCAACAACATGAACAGCATGATCAAACAAGCTCAGAAAATGCAGGAAGAACTGGCCAAAACAGGCCGAGCTGGATGAGATGGAGTTTTCCACCACTGCAGGCGGCGGCGTTGTCACCGTGGTGATGAACGGCAAAGAGATGAAATCCCTGACCATCAAACCCGAGATCGTCAACGCCGACGACATCGAGATGCTCCAGGACCTGATTATGGCTGCCACTAAATGAGGCGCTGCGCACCATCGAGGAAAAACAGCCCAGAGATGGACAAAATCACCGGCGGACTGAACATCCCCGGCTTGATGTAACCCTTCCATGGCATACAATGTCCTGCCCTGACCCGGCTGATCGAACAGTTTGAACGGCTGCCGGGCATCGGCAAAAGACGGCCCAGCGGCTGGCCTTTTTATGTGCTGGGATTGCCCCAGGAAAAGGCCCAGGAGTTCGCCAACGCCATCCTGGACGCCAAGGAGAAGATCAAGCGGTGCGCGGTCTGCCAGAACCTGACCGACGAGGAGCTTTGCCCCATCTGCCGCAGCGCTGACCGGGACCGCTCCATCCTCTGCGTGGTGGAGGACCCCCGGACGTCATTGCCTTTGAGCGCACCAAGGAGTATCACGGCCTGTACCATGTGCTCCACGGGCTCATCTCCCCATGGACGGCATCGGCCCTGAACAGCTGACCATTAAGGAACTGCTGGCCCGCCTCCAATCCGGAGAGGTGGCGAGGTGGTCATGGCCACCAACCCCACGGTGGAAGCCACCGCCTGTGGCCCGGCTCCTCAAGCCCCTGGGTATCAAGGTGACCCGCCTGGCCTATGGCATCCCAGTGGGCGGCAACCTGGAATATGCCGATGAGGTGACCCTGTACCGCGCCTTGGAGGGCAGAAGCGAAATTTAAAGGGGCTTCCTGAGGCTTTCAGACCCTAACCCCATTCAAGATTCCATCTTGGTGGTTTTATGGCGCTGCCCGCCCCCAAACCCCCGTGGTCCCTATCTAGCGAGAGAAAGGAACCAAAGCTCGCCGGGGAGACCCTGGTCCCCCTATTTGTGCGCCACAATGGGAACGCTCGGAAAATCTTTCTTAGAGGTTTCCCCACCTCGCGAAAGATTTTTCCGCTGGCGCGGATCTCGCGGGGCTGCAAAAGGTCTATTTTCTTGGTAGCCCACCAAGAACAGGAGATTTTTAGGGGCACAGTCAGCTAACGCTGACCGTACTGACTTCAACTGTGCCGCGCTGTTCGGCCCCTCAAATGTGTTTTGGTAGCCCAACTTTGTTGGGCTGGGCTTTCACATAAAAAAGGGAGCGCGGGTGTGGGGGCGCGGGCCCCAAATCAATTCAAGATGCAATCTTGGGTCGGCAGGAGAGCCTCCACAAGAAAAAGCCCTTTCTCCTTCGGCTTTTGGGCAGGAGGGCGAAGGCGAGGCGATACCAGCATGGAACAGATCAAGGCCCTCCTCCAGGACAATCTGAAAAGTTTTTGAAGTTTGCCCTCACCGGCGTGGGGAAACACCTTAGTGGATTTGATCCTTTTCGGGTGCTCTATACCTATTTGGGGTGAACATCTATCTCCCAGGTGTGCAGCTATTCGGCGGGATGCTCAACAGCACGTGGTCAACCGCAGCTGGACCTTCCGCTCCAAGGAGAAGTTCTTTAGCGCCCAAATGGTCCGGTTTTGGCCTTGGGCGGGTTGATGCTCGCTTTGAGCACCGGCTTGCTTTACCTGTTCACCGGCTGGGGCCTTTCTGGGATGGCCGCCAAGCTGTTGACCACCGGCCTTGTTTGGTGGTCAATTTCCTCTTGAGCAAGCTGTGGTCTTCCGCAGTGGGAAATAACCCAAGCTCTGAAAAGGCCCTTGCAGGGGGAAGGGCTTTGTGGTATACTCACAAAAGGGATTGCCACCCCATATTTGAGGCGATCTTTGAAAGGAGTGGCTGGCTTCATGGCCAAATTGGAAACCAAAACCATTGCCGTCAACAAAGCCCGCCACGACTATTTCGTCGAGGAGAGCTTTGAAACCGGGATTGTCTTAGCTGGCACCGAGGTGAAATCCCTGCGGGCCGGCACGGTCAACCTGAAAGACAGCTGGTGCGATATCGAAAATGGCGAGATCTTGTCAAACAGATGCACATCAGCCCTTATGAAAAAGGGAATATTTTCAATAAGATCCTATGCGCACCCGCAACTGCTGATGCACCGGCGGAAATCCACCGGCTCCTGGGGCTGCTCAAACAGGAGGGTATACCTTGATCCCCTCTCCTTGTATTTCAAAGGCTCCCGGGTGAAATTGCAGCTGGGCTTGTGCAAGGGAAAAACTCTACGACAAACGGGAAGACGCCGCCAAGCGGGATGCCAAACGGGATATTGACCGGGCTCTGAAACAGCGGCGCTGACCAAACATTCAATTCCGGGAGACAAGGGTTTCCTCATATTTGGGGCGTAAAGGTTTCGACGAGGATTGTGCAGTGTGAAGCGAGTAGAGCACGACCTCTATAAAACGTGACTTTTTAAAATAAACGCTAACGATAACGTTGCATTTGCTGCTTAATTAAGCAGCCGTCGCCAGGTACCACGGCTGGAACAAGGCGTCGATGAGTGGTGAACGATCCGTCTGGAGCTCCTCGTAAGACAGGATTGTATTAGGGGATACCAAAGCCTTTAGCCTGTTTGCCGGCGATTGGCTGCGGGAAACTTAAAGACAAACTGCACTCGGAGATGCTTGCATGAATCGGTTTTCGGACGTGGGTTCAATTCCCCGCCTCCACCAAATGGACATTACATGAACACCTACTTTTTCAAAGGCGGCTTTGCCGTCAGGGTGTATTGGCTGTGATGTCGAAAGAAACTGAGGGGCAAAGGTACGGATGTGCCTTGACCTCAATTTGTATCTCTACAGTGGTTATTGAGCAGAAGATAAGCAGCAGAATATTTATCAATCAAATTTTTCTTCCTGCGATTTTTCATCTTTGTGTACCCTTCACATCCAATAACAGAAATGGAATTTAGTTTTTCAATGCATTTTCTATGCTGATTCTAATTTGCATGGAGTATATCTATCAAGAGCGCCCCGTTGACCGCTATAATTATATCTTGCTTTTTCTTTATTGTAAATACTCCCAGAACTGATCATAATTTCTGTTTTGATTTGTAGTGCTGAAGTGTTTCAGCATATTTTCTACCGACCGCTTTTGTTCGCCATTCATACCATCTGGAATGGTTGCAACTAATCCCTTAACTGCCTCATTAACATCGACCGAATTTTGGCTGCACAAATTTAAGGATTGCAAGACAGCATTTCCTTCCATTTGCATAAGTGTTTGCTGCGTATAAAAGAAAGTTCTTCTGCAAATTTTTCATCAATTCCTGCTGTTCAAGAATCTCTGTAAGCACAATTATAAAATTCATCAAGGTATTGAAGCTAAATGAATCAGCTTGCGGATAAAATAGTGTTTGTATTGATCCCAGTAGTCTGTCTTAAAGAATTTGTGATCATAAAAGGCAGAGTCATTAAGAACTCCTTCGGTAATATAGGAACCTATTTCTCTAATGCGTTTCTGTAAATCCTCAATTTCAGAATGATCAATGAAGCTGCTTCTGAAACATTCCGACGTTCCTGCGCCCAGTAGATAAAGAATGCAGATGCACCTACTAAAACAAGTAAAATATTAAGCCAATTAGAGCCAACAAATTCTCCTATTTTTCTTTCCCACATATACTTTCACCATCTCTTTTCTTTTGTTTTTGAATATCGTATGTTCTTCTTTGAGAAAAACAGATTAGTTTCCAGCGATCGATCGTTTGGGCATATTATTGTATATTTTTGATAATCAACTTTTGACTGAATCCACCGCCCATTTTTTGTAATACTATGACCATCCAATAAATTTAGGAAGAAAGAAACTTCAATAATTATGGAAATAGTATTGCTAACCCCTGACAATGTGATTGTGTTGATAAAGATTTCTTGGGCCTTGAAAAGGCCCATGAAATATACCTGATGCCATCTTGTTCATTTCGATCTGACTCTGTTTTTAGTTCATTTATTGCAATTAAAGGAACTTTTTTTTTCTCCGTTTTCTTATCTACCTCAAATGACAATGCTCTTGTTGCCAAATCAAATCCGTGTGAATCTAAACCAGATTTTTTCTTAAGATAGTTTTCTAAAACTACGAAGGCTTCTCGTGCGGATGCTTCAAACTCAGATTTGTACATAATGTTTATTGCTTTCTCAAGTGCAGGATGCGTATCGTAAATGTCAAAAAAACCTTTTAGTTTATCCAAAGATTCTGGCATTAAACTTCCACAACACGGGCAAAATTGAAATCCTATAGCCAAATCCGTAAGTTCCATTTTCAAACTCTTTAAGTTCTTTGCGTCTTGGCGGAAGATTACATTGATTCGGGCAAGAGTATTTTTGCCTCTCAAGATTTTCACCTCACTTCAACTGCTCACACAGCGGCAGCAGCTCTTCCAGTTTTTCGACGATGCGTTTTTGTTCGGCAAGGTGGGAGGGAACTGGAATAAATTCATTTTTCTTGGTTCATTTTAGGCTGCGCTGTCCCTGTTACATATTTTGCCAAACTGATAGCATTTACAAAATACATCATATACTCTAATGACAATGTACCTTCAACACAGTCCAAAACATGTGCGTGATTATTTACCCAATACTGCCCTTGAGCCAAGAATGCAATAGGCGTACTTCTGGTTAATAAATTAGCTCCATCTTCACCAATAAGCAGAAGTGTTTTATCAAACAGATACCGATCTACTTTATCAATGACCCTGATGCGCCATAGTAATCAAAATTTTTCGAGTTTACTTCTCTCTGCAACAGACAAAGGAATTCTTTCGGAATCTCTGTTGATCATAATGCTTCAAAGCGAACCCATTTCAAGTCGTTGGAATATCAAAGAGAATCTAATCCTCTTTGAATTCTCCATACTCACCTTTTTCTTTCTTGATCTTCTTCTCGGCAATCAGCCGCTGTTTTCCGCCTGAATTTTTGGAAGAGTTCCTCTGCGGTACCTTCTTCCGGGCGCTGTTCCACCAGTTTGCCCTGGATGGCGTACTGCAAGAGAGATTTTTCATATCCTCCGGGAATCAGCTGTTGAACTGCTCCAGTTTGCTCCACGCCTGTTCGTAGCGGTCAATATAGGGCAGCAGCTCCTCGATTTTGGCAACAATCCGCTTTTGCTCGGCAAGAGGTGGGAGAGAGATTAAAGCGTTTACAATTTTTCTTTTTTTATATTAGGCTGTGCACCGCCTTCACCCAGTTTAATAAAAGCTGTTCGAGAAGCCATCAAAAAATAAAATAAAAATTTGTTATAAATGCCTTCATAGGGGATACAGGCACAACAAGCCTGATTTGTGGTAGCTTCTATGCCCAAAATTCCAAGTTTTCCAATGGTTGCTCCATACATTGCCATTAACACAGAACCTATAGGGTTTTAATCGTACCAGAAGTTTTCTCAAGCGCCAGTTCCGTGATATACTCTGGAATTTCGGTTATAGTACCGTCGTTCAAATCACCAGTTTTAACCAAGGAATTGTTCCACCATAATATTCCGAATTTGTTCTGGATGGTGTTGCACCTGATCCCAAGAACCTCAATTTCCAAGCCTCACCCACTTCCAACTCTCCGGAATATCAAACGGCTTTTCGTCCTCGGTAATTTCGGGCAGCGGCTTTTCCTTTTTGATTTTCTTTTCAGCAATCAGCCGCTGTTTTCCTCCTGAATTTTTGGAAAAGTTCCTCGGCTGTGCCTTCCTCCGCCGCTGTTCCACCAGCTTGCCCTGAATGGCCAGCTGCAAAATGCTGTTTTCAGTTCCTGTGGGGTCATTCGGCATTCCCTCCCAGCAAGTTGGTGATCTGTTCCAGCACCCGGTCAATCTCCGCATTGAGGGAGGCCCGCTGTTCCTCGTATCGCTGAATCAAGTCCATGGGGCCAGGATTTCTTCTTCCTCATGAGGATAGCCGCACTGGTCCAGATTGTAGCCCAGCTCCTCGGTAAGCTGCTGGACGGTGAACGTTTTGGACTTATCAAAGCCGTCCTCGGTAATCTCCTGCCGGTCGTTCCACCAGTCCAGCACCGGCTGGAAGTGTTCCAGCTTCATGGGTTTGGTTTTGAGAAATGCTTGTACCCCTCCGGCATATCCAGACGGTAAAACCAGGTTTCCTCGGTGGGGTGGGTGTTGTCAAAGAACAGGATATTGGTGGTGATGGAGGTATAGGGGAGAACACGCTGCCTGGTAGGCGGACGATGGTATGCAGGTTGAACTCCCGCAGCAGCTTCTTTTAATGTTCACCTTGGCGTTGTCGGTGCCAAACAGAAGCCGTCGGGCAAAATCACCGCTGCCCGGCCATTCTTTTGAGTCGGTACATAATCACCGACATGAACAGGTCGGCGGTTTCGCTGCTGGCCAAATCGGTGGGAAAGTGATTTTTCACATCGGCCTTTTCGCTGCCGCCGTAGGGGATTCATCAGAATCACGTCCACCTTGTCGCCCTCGGTATAGTCCAGCACATCGTGAAGCAGGGTGTTGGCGTGGTACACCTGCGGCACATCCAGCCCATGCAGCAAAGGTTGGTGACGCAGAGCATATAGGGGAATTGCTTTTCTCAATGCCGTAGATGGAATTGCTGTACGCTTCTTCATCCTCGGTGGTGTTCACCAGCTTTTTCAGCTCTTTCAGCCAGCTGACGATAAAGCCGCCGGTACCGCAGGCAAAGTCCGCCATGGTTTCGCCGATTTGGGGCTGAATGACCTGCGCCATAAAGTCAGTGACAGCCCGGGCGTGTAAACTCACCAGCAGAACCAGCGCTTTGCAGCTCTTTCAAAATCGTTTCGTAGATTTCGCCAAAGGCGTGACTTTCCTCATAATCGCTGAAATCCAGCTCGTCAATGACGTTGATGACCTGACGGAGCAGAACGCCGTCTTTCATGTAGTTGTTGGCATCGGCGAAGGTGGTGCACAATGGCCTTTGATGGGGTAGAAGCGTCTACCGGCAGATTTTCAAGGTTGGAAACAGCGTATTGTTGACAAAATCCAGCAGCTTGTCGCCGGTCATGGCAATGCCGGATTTATCATCGTGCGCCCAATTCTGCCAGCGGCATTCTTCCGGAATGATGGAGGTATAGTCCTCGTCATCCCATTCCCAGTCCTGCTCCTTGGAGTCATACACTTTCAAAACAGCAGCCATGCAATCTGCTCGATGCGTTGGGCGTCGCCGTTGATGCCAGCGTCATTGCGCATGATGTCCGCAGCCGTTTTACAAATCCTGTTAAGTTGCTCATATTAAATTACCTCGTCCATATAAATCGCCTGTTCCAGTTCCTGCACCGCTTTCAGATACCCGGCTTTTCCGCCGAAATATCCGGCGATTTTAGCTGGTTTTCCCAGCTTCAGGAACGGGTCGAGCTTCAAAATCTCGGTTTTCTCGATTTCGTAAATGCCCGTGTTCATGTACTTGTCCAGCAAAGCCTCCAGCACTTCCCGGGCAACGCCGCTGTATTTGCTGAAAAGTCTCGCTTTTCACATTGTTGGCCCGTTTCCGGGTCAGCGGCTTTTATCAAAGGCCACATGACAGATGAAATCAAAATCATCCACTATCGGTCATCTTCTGGTCTGCTTTCAGCAGCTCCAGGTCAATCCCACGGTCATGGAGCAGGTCGCGGATCTGCTCTTTCTTCTCTTGGGCTGACCACTGGCGGATGAAATTGTCCAGAGAAGCGTATTCGCCCCGGATGTTTTCCTTGGTGTAGTCCACGATACTCTCCGCGCAGCAGCTTGCCGTTTGCATCATATACTGACGGTTTTGTGAGTGATCTGCACCTTGCAGCCGTGCTTGTCCACAATGGGCTTTGTTTCGGTTCTGGCGGAGTTTCCCGGTCTTCTTTCCATCACCGTCCGGCGTGTCTTTGGGATCAGCCTGCTTTCCGCCCGGCGTAAAGCCCTCATCCATTTCAATGGGCCATCCCAATCCGGGTCAGCAAACAGGCGGGTGACATTGCGGAAATCCATAACCACAAAATGGGTCTTGCCCTCTTTTTCCGCAGACGGTTCCACGGAATGATCTGCTTGAACTCGGTCATGGAGCCGATCATCTCATCCAGCACGATCAACTTGGTCATTTTGCAGTCTGCACCGGTGGAAAGAAGTTTGAAGTCGTGGCGATGACCGGATAGGGCGATGAAACCGAGATAAAATATTTCAGCTTTCCTTTGCCGTAGTCATCCCCACCGGTGATGCGCACCACATAGTCGGATTTTCCTTCATCATATCGGCGTTGAGTTTTGCCAGGCGTCCCGCATCCGCAGAGCGCCATCCTCCGTGGCACAGAACACGATAGTCTTTGCCATGCGGTCGGTGCTTTTCAGGTATTTGGTGATTTCCTCGGCTACCTGCTGGATACGATCTTCTATGATGATGTTGTAGTCGTAATCACTGTTGGTGTAAATCCGGTCCGGGATTTCTATGCCGTTGATGTCTTTTTGGCCTTTGCGAGGGACGCCAGCCTTCCCAATATCCGTCATAATATTGATGACCTTGATAGCCAGGAAGCCATCCTCGATGCCTTCTTTCAGGCTGTATGTATAAATCGGTTCCCCAAAGTAACTGAGGTTGGAAATATACTTGGTTTCCTTCGGCGTGGCCGTCATGCCGATCTGGGTGGCAGACTGGAAATATTCCAGAATTCTGCGCCAGCGGCTTTCTTCTTTCAGAACCTCTATGGCACTCGTCTACGATAATCAGGTCGAAGAAGTCGGGGAAAACAGTTCGCTGAAATGCTCCTGGTCATCGTCACCCACCAACTGCTGATACAAGGAGAAGTACACCTCATGAGAGGTAATGGTGCTTTTATCGTCTTTCGCCACATTGATTTTATGAGTCACTTTTTCCAGCGGGGCAAAATCCTGCTGGATAGACTGATCCACCAGAATATTACGGTCAGCAAGATAAAGGATTTTTCGTTTCATACCGCTTTGCAGCATCCGATAGACGATCTGGAAGGCAGTATAGGTCTTGCCGGTGCCGGTGGCCATAACCAGCAGAATCCGCTGCTGTCCCCGTGCAATGGCGTCCACGGTACGGTTGATGGCATTACGCTGATAATATCGGGGCGGGTAGGTGTTCTGGCTGGTATAGTAGGGCTGCTCCAGTACGGTCTCTTGCTGAGGCGTCAGGCCGGATTCCTGCTTATACCGGGCGACCAGTTCCTGCTCTGTGGGGAACTCATCCAGACCAAATTCCGCTCCTGTCCGGTCAAAATCATGTTCCACAAACCCATCCCGTTGGAGCTGTACGCAAACGGCACATCCAGCATTTTGGCATAGGTCATGGCCTGCTGCAAGCCGTGAGAAACGCTGTGGGTGTTATCTTTGGCTTCCACAACGGCAATGGGATTATTTACGCTGAGGTAGAGGATATAGTCCGCCCGTTTTGGCTTTCACGGAATACAAAATTGCCTTTCAGGTTGATCTTTCCGTCTGTAATCCGGGTTTCCATGGTGATTTTCTCCCGGCTCCACTTGGAAGTGATGGACGGGGTAATATATTGAAGTTTAATATCTTCTTCGCTCATCTGATGCTTGGGTAAAATCGGACTCAAGTTCATTCCTCCCTTCACTTTGCGGAATCATCTGGTAAAATATCTACAATATCATCCAATGTACAGTTCAGTGCCTGGCAGATTTTAACCAGTACTTCTACGCGCACATCTTCGTTTTTCCCAACTTTGCCATAGCATTGGTAGTGATTTTTGAGGCTCTGATTAAATCTGTCTTGCTCATCCCTTCGTCGATGAGAATTTTCCATAGCTTATTGTAACAAACAGGCATAATCTTCCTCCTTGTTTTACCATTTTGTTATCTACCATTTTATCACAACATAAGAAGAATTTCAATTTATAATTGAATATCTCAATATTCAAGTTAGCTTGTACCAAGCATAGAAATAGTAGTATAATTAGCATCTCTTGCCTATTTTACATCATGAAGGCTATGCATGTGTGGTGCATTGAAAGGACTCATCTTGGAAGATGGGGTGGCAATATACCACCCCATCCGGCGATATAATTTCCCCAAGGGGTCCAAAGGTGCTCAAATTTCGCACCCTTTACTTCGTCAGGATAACTGCACCCTCAATCCCAACTGGTATGTCGCGAAATGCGACGTACCCCAATGAACAAACCATTCCTCCCCATTACTGCACAAACAAAGGGATGCCCCGAAACAGGGCATCCCTTTGCATATTATCTTTGAAGTTCACTTCACTCCTCGCTTTTATCCGGATACTTCTTTTTCCATTCCTCCAACTCCTTTTGTCCCTCTTCACTCGTATATAGCTTTCGGATCTCGGGTACTGAGGAATCGGGCAAAGAATCAATGATGGACTGTGGTAGCTCGATGTCATACTGCTCCCGGTGCTTTTCTGGCCGACCATGGTGACTTACTCCCACGGCAAGACCTTCCTGGCTCAACTCAGCTCTGTCCACACTCCTTTCCAGCCATGCACAGATACAGACCTCCAGCCTGCTGCTCAGCAGGAGACAAACCATTCGTGGATTTACAGACTTTCTCATAGAACTCCTTTCCCATCCCTTCCATCCGGGAGTTTCACCGGAAAATCCCGCACAAAATATCTCGGATAGGAATGGAATGAATCGAATTTACCTGAATAATTTTATCTTCTTCTTTTTATCTACCGTCCGATTTCCGTACTTCAAGAGGATTGGTTTCCGTACTTACAGGGCCTACTTTCCGCACCTCTGGCGTGCTTCAACCGGATTCCTTGAAGTCGGTGTGTGAAACCGCCTCGTAGCGTTTTGGGTATATCCGGTTGGGTTTTCCACACCCCTGTTTTTTGATGGACACCAGATCGGCATATTGCAGCTCCCGCAGGGTATCTACCGCCTTCTGGCGGCCACAGTGCAGCAGCCCGCACACCTCATTGATGGGGTAGTACAGATAAATTTTCCCAATCATCTGCCCATCCACTTTTCCGGGATAACTCTGTCCGGCGCAGGATCATCGCATACAAAATTTTCGCTTCGTTGGACCAGAGCGCAAAACTTGGCCTCGAACAGAAGCTGGGCAGCTGGATAAAGCTCTGGGCTGGTGGCTTCTGGCGAATGTAAAAGGGTTTTGTTGGCATGGTGTATTTACCTCCTTGCGGACAATTAGAACCTGATTTTGAGGGGTCAAGGATACCGCGTATTCACCTCCATAGGTGCCAGTTTTCAAATGGGGTATATATCCGCATGGGAGCACTCTATTTGTCGTTTCTCGACCTCCGTTTCCTGTCACTTGCTGTTTTCTGTCGGCGGTGAACCTGACAGGCACATTCTGCGCAATATTTGGCTCGATTGGACTTGGCCTGAAATAGAGCGCCGCATTCACACCGCTTGACTCCCTTCACCTCCATGATTTCTGAATATAGAATTGGGGTTCCCGGCAGCAGCCAATCCCGGAACCAGGTGCAGCAGAGTGTGTAGGAGATGCTCTGAACGCACACGCAAGGCTCGCCGTCATCCAGCGCGATGCAGTTGCCACGGTCATAATTGCAGCAGCTGGTTCGGATCAGCGCGTTGACCTTTCTTCTTTGTCGGGGTGATAGATACAAGCTGCACCTCCTCACGGTTACATCGGTGGTTGGGACAATCTTTCCTCCATGGCCTCCCCCTGTTTTATCTTTGAATTGCTTTTCCAGGTCTTTTAGTTTATAATTATCTTGTGTCATAAACTCTAATTGGATTATACCGCAGATACTGACTGTAAACGGTATATCAACCAGAAATTATTTTAGTTTATAATATTTGATATATATAAATTATAGTTTAACCTCGGCGGAGGGATTTTCTCATGCTATATGACGAAAGCAGGATGACGCTGACCAAAGAGCGCTGGAAGATTTGCGCAAAGAAAAAAAGCTGTCCTTTGAACAGCTTTCCAAACAGCTTGCGGAGCGCGGCGTCAGCATCAGCCACACCAACTTGAAGAATTATGGATCAACGATCCACTACACCCCCTGTATGGCCGTACCCGGGCATGAGCATCGAATATCTGGTGGCTTTGCAGATTTTTATGATGTGTCAGTGGGTATCTGCTGGGCTTGTCCGACTCCCGCAAGCGGGAATACCATGACATTTCTGAGCAGTTGGGCCTATGCGACGGAGCAATTAAAGAGTTGATCCAGTGTAAGGAGAACTCCAGTAATGAGCAAGAACCGCAGATGTATTTTACGAAAGATACTGCTGTGTTGAACGACTTTCTCACCAGCATGGAGTTTGAAATTGTGATGGAAAATCAAGCGAGTATGTTCACCTATTATATATGTATCGCTTGTCTCAGGACAGCATCTCAGCACAGATACGGAAAGAGCATACTGAGCAAATGGCAGAGGCACAGAAAGTGCTGGATGCGTGTGGTTATTGCTCGGTCGAATATGACTTAATTTCTCAAGTCTACATGGAAAGAGCCATTGGTGCATTGAACGCCTACTTGCGTAAGTTGCCGGACGGTTTTACGAAGAAAATAGAAAAAGTCGCTTGGTAACGATGGTTTCCCACATGATCTCAGACAGAGCGCAAGGGCACAAAAGCGTTCGCAGAACGCGCAGCCGCAGAATGAAAATTCTGCGTTCAGAAGGCTTTGGCGCTGCTCCTCATCAAGCAGACGGCAGGAAATGTGAGTGTATTAACACTCGCATTGCTTGCCCGTCTTGTGTGGCTATCCACACGCATTGCTTGCGCCTATATGTTTGACTTCTGGGACAGTATCGCATAGACCTGCGTTTCTTTCTGGTCTGACCCCATGATATTATGTTTATATAGGGTTGAATGTTATCCTTTTATCTGATATAATGAGATTGACAGATAGTGTATCTCTTGAAAGAAGTAGCTGAAAGATTGCGGTATCTGCGGGAAAGCGTCAAGCTGTCCCAGGTAAAGATGGCTGAGATTGTCGGCGTCAAACAGTCCAGTCTGAACCGCTATGAGCTGAACCAGGCTTCGCCCACATTCGAGACGCTTACCCGGTATGCGGATTACTTCGATGTCTCCATGGACTATATCTTTGGGCGCACCGACCATCCCCAGGGAAAGCTGTACGAGTACAAGCCCAAAATCGAGCAGAGCGATCCCCAGATGAAGAAGTTCGTGGATATGTGCTTTGACCCCGCATCCCCCATGAACGCGCGGCTCAAGGAGACCCTGCTGCAAATGCTCGGGGAGGTGAAAAATGAATGTTGTCATCTACGCCCGTTACTCCAGCCACAGCCAGACGGAGCAGTCCATCGAGGGGCAGCTCCAGACCTGCTATCGAGTACGCCAGAAACAACGGCTACATCGTCATTGGGGAATACATCGACCGCGCCCAGAGCGGCATCAGCGACAGCCGCCTTGAGTTCCAGCGGATGATCTCCGACAGTGACAAGCACACCTTTGAGGGTGTTCTGGTTTATCAGCTTGACCGCTTTGCCCGCAACCGCTATGACAGCGCCATCAACAAGGCGAAGCTGAAAAGAACGGTGTCCGGTCATCTCCGCTCTCGGGAGAATATCAGCGATGACGCCAGCGGTATTCTGGTGGAAGGTGTGCTGGAGAGCATGGCCGAATACTACTCGGCGGAACTGTCCCAAAAGATCCGCCGGGGTATGGACATCAATGCCGAGAAGTGCCTGAGCAACGGCAGCAATCCGGGATTGGGCTACCGGGTGGATGAGGAGCGGCGGTTCCATGTTGACCCCGAGGGGGCTTCGGTCGTCCGGGAGATTTTTGAACAATATGCCAGCGGAAAGACTGTGACAGAAATCATCCAGTCCCTCAACGCCAGACAAATCAAAACCTCTCAGGGAAAAGCGTTCAACAAGAACAGTCTGCACCGCCTGCTGCGGAACCGGCGCTATATCGGTTACTATATCTACAAGGGTGAAGACCCCAACGGGATGCCCCGGATTTTGGAGGACGAGCTGTTTGAGCGGGTACAGCATATCCTGGACCGCAACAAGAAAGCGCCTGCCCGCAACCAGAGGGCGGGACGAATATCTGCTCACCACCAAGCTGTTCTGCGGCTGCCGGGAGATGATGACCGGCTACGGCGGCACCGGGAAGTCCGGCAAGGTATATCACTACTATGCCTGCAATAATTTCAAGCGCCGCAAGTGCAAGAAGAAAGTGGTCAGCAAAGAAAGATCGAGGACCGGGTTGTGCTGAGTGCCGGAAGCTGCTGACTGACAGCAACATTGAGCGGATTGCCGCTTCGGTATCGGAAGCCTGCAGAAGCCGACCGGGACACCGCCGCCATCAAGCGCATCAATACCGCCATCCGGGAAGCGGATACGGCCATCGAAAACCTCTGGAAAGCACTGGAGGCAGGACAGGCGGCTGACATGATTACCCAGCGAATCGAGAAACGCCAGAAGATAAAGAGGAGCTGCAAGCGCAGCTGGCCTGAGATGGGCAAACAGGTCATGCTCAGCGCACCTGATGTCAGGGCATCTCTATGCCCTCAAGCCATGGCGACAAGAACGATGAGAATGTCAAGCGGGGCATCATCAATGTTTTCCTCCGGGCGGTCTATCTGTACGACGGGACATCCAACCTGATCCTGAACGGCAGTGACAAGCCGATTTACATTGATAACATCCTGCTGGATGAGATTGAGGAGGGGCTGGACGAGGGACCACAGCCAACCACAATTTGAGTTCATCGTTGGTTGCAGACGCTCCACCACTTAAACCCGCATTAGAATGCGGGTTTTTCTTTTTGTAGAGTGGTTTGCACCACGGGTTGCACCACACTTTTTCAGAGCTATCGGATGCATTTTTATAAAATTTAGGGCGGTTGCAGCATTCTTTTGTTTGGATAATTTCTGAAAAGATGGCATTCAGATTTTCAGCGGTTTTCGCCATTTCACCCTGCATTTCATGGCCGTATACCCAAATGGGTTACAGTAGAAGATCGTCGTTGATGCGGGTGTACAAAGCTCCTTGACCTGGGCATAGTCCTTGGTCTTGGCCAAATCCACATCAACTTGGTCACTGCTGCCTCCACTGTCATGTCATACGCCTGGAGCACATTATACTGGTTCAGCGCTTTAAAGCCCACCTCGTAGATGCTCATGTCGCTCCCCTCGGAGACCACCTGGGTTGCCACCACCACTGAATCCTGCCCTTCTGGGTCAGGTCTCCAGTTTGGAAGAAATTTCGCTGATCGGCAAAGGGGAGGCCGCCTACTCCATAGCTCGATGACCACCGCATCGTAGTGGTCACCGATGTAATCCAGAATATCCGGCTCCATGCCGGGGATGAGTTGAGCAGGACGCGGGGATTGATGGCGTCGTAAAATCACGGGACCCTTTTTGTTCCTCCGGGCGGACATGCGGACAATCCGCCGGTCGTCGATAAGGCTGCAGGGGAAGTTGATGCTCTCGCGCACCGTAGCTTTAGTTTGGTCTTTGGCCCGGGTTCCCCTGGCCAGCTAGGCCGGAGAACACCAGGTACACCCCCCCTTCTTCACAGGGCAAAACAGGAAGCTGTCCAGCAGGTTTTGGCTACGTCGGTGATAGAGGGTCGCTGATGATGGCTTCTGGGCGCCGGAGGTGAGGGATGATGGGCTTGTCCGCATCCTGGATGAGGGTAGGAGAGGCAGCTGCCGTATAAGCCGAATTGTCGGTCCCATGGGAGAGGACAAACCATCGTACTGGTCGTAGTTTTCCCGGATGGTTTAGCCATTAACAGCCAGTTATTCCAGCTGGATATTGGTGCTATCAATGCTCAAAATCTGTACCACATCCACCTGGCAGATGAAACGCGCCACGCCGGGGATGTATTCCAAAAGCTCTGGCAGTTGGTACCCGGGAGAGGCCGTTTCCGTCTGTTTGGAGGCAATGGTTTGCCGCCGGTGGTGATCAATAGGATTTTTTATTCATGAAAGTGCGCTCTTTTTACTGTCTATTCCACTTTGAGATGGAGGAAACCAATTCTCAGTATACGGAAGGGGGCTCACGGAATTCAACTGGAATTTCCTTTCTGCCGGATTTTGGACAACGACAGGAAAAGTCTGCCACACCCAGGGGAATCTGTGCTACAATACTGGCAGAAGCCATTCTTGCGGGAAGTCCAGCTCCCCCTTGCAGCTAGGCGGTTTTATCAAGATTGCATTTACAGCATTTTATGGGGCGCTGCACCCAAACCCCCGTGGTCCCTTTCTGACGAGAGAAGGAACCAAAGCTCGATGGAGACCCCGGTCCCCTATTTGTGCGCCACAATGGGTGCGCTCGGAAAATCTTTCTTAAAGGTTTCCCCACCTCGAGCAAAAGATTTTTCCGCTGCCGCGGATTCCCTCGCGGGGCTGCGAAGCCACTTTCGAAATAACCCACCCAGGCCGAGGGATTTTAGGGCACAGCCAACTGGCGTTGGCCGTTCGGATTTTCCTGTGTCGCTAGGGTTGCATTCCCCTTAAATGCGCTTTGTGGCTGCAAGGAAAGCAAAGTTCCCAGCGTGAAATTGGTAAAAACGGTTCTCTGAAATAACGGAGTTGGGCTAGGGCTTTATTTCGAAGCCTTGCTCGAGGTCGTAGGGGAGAGCGCCCTACATAGCCAACGAAAGATGGAATCTTGCCCTGAACTGGGGTGCGGGGTCTGAGAAGCCCCGAGAAGTCAAGATTCCATGGGAACTCCCTGGAGGGGGACAACCCCCGTGAAATAAAACAATCGGAGGTATCGGTTTATGCTCTTTCAAAGGAAAAAACAACGGGGAATGGTCAGCGCCATTTGGCGGCGGGAGGAGCTCAGCGGATGGGAGAACAAGCTCTGATGGAGCTTTACGGCATCGGTGCTGGCCCGCACCCTTTGACGGACGGCTGCCGGGAGATTGATAAATCATCCTGGTCTGCCGGGAGGAGGTGGGGGATTACCTGGCCCTCACCGAAGATTATTCCATCCAGAAGATCAAGACCTTATCGCCGTAGGGGAGACCCGCCAACAGTCGGTGTTTGCAGGGTTCGGGCCGCCAGTGAAGACGCGGCTTTACATTGACGGGGCGCGGTATTGCTATCCTCCCGCCAGGTGATCGCCGGGGTTTTGGAAGCCGCCCAGCGGGAAGGGGCCGCCTGCCGCCGTCAAGGCGAAAGAACCATCAGATCGCGGGCCGATGGGTTCATCACCCCACAGACCGGGACAGCCTTTACCTCAAACCCCTCAGGTGTTTGAAGCATCCCTATGCAGAAGAGGCCATGGAGCCACCCTGCGCCGGAAGGAGTACACCGACGACTGCCAATTGGTGGAACCATACTGGCGGGTCTACCTGGCGGGAGGGGATTATGCCAACATCAAACTGACCACGCCGGAGGACCAGATCGTTGCCGAAGCCCTTTGGAATACGCTGGGAGTAACCCTTTGAAAGGAAGCGCGCATAGC
>SCPN01000797.1_pt1 | contig 42753 bp, 45 predicted proteins | sample 6106831 | NCBI WGS metagenome assembly SCPN01 (sample SAMN10720447, study PRJNA508395) | human gut metagenome | isolation source: Participant 1, 0 month | reverse complement strand
TAATTAACGGTGAATCAGGATTTACCTGATTTATTACCACCGCTTTGTTGACCGCCTTTTTTACCCGCTTCAGATGCGCGTTGCGGATCATTTTTAAAATTACCGCCGCTATGCTGACCGCCTTTACGGCCTGCGTCGGATGCCTTCTCACGGTCTTCGGCGAAATTTCCTGAACCACCACGATGTTCGGCCATGTTATTTCTCCCGTTGCGTTGCATTGTTTCATTAATATGAGTGTTGTGTGTCGACACTCATTAAAATTAGTCGCTAATGAGAATTAGTCAAATTAAGCGCAACGAGAAGATAGAGGGAAAATATATTTTGAGGAACATTCTGGATATATTAACAATTACCTGAGGAATAAGTGACTTAGAGAAAATTATTGATTTTACTGGTGTTATGTTGCGGGATTAATTTGTTTGATTATATTACTGTTGGGCGGAAAAATGACGTAAGTTGACGTTCGACCGGGGTAAGCGAAACGGTAAAAAGATAAATATTAAATGAATTTAGGATTTTTCCGGCTTCATTAAAGAAAGTTAAAATGCCGCCAGCGGAACTGGCGGCTGTGGGATTAACTGCGCGTCGCCGCTTTCATCGGTTGTACAAAAACTTTCAGTGCCGCCAGCATTTTCTCTGGCTCATTAATATGTTGCTCGATGATTTTAACAATGGCCGAACCAGAAATCGCGCCCGCAGCTCCTGCATCAATCGCTGCTTTTACCTGATCCGGGGCGGAAATACCAAACCCCTGCAATGGAGGTGCAGCGTTGTACTCTTTCAGCTTCGCAACCAGATGATTGAGGGGTAACGCGGCGCGGTTTTCTGCGCCGGTCACGCCCGCTCGTGACAGCAAATAGGTGTAACCACGACCGTAAGAGGCTATCTGGCGCAGCAGGTCGTCATCGGCATTTGGCGGGCAGATGAAGATAGGTGCGACATTATGGCGCAACGCGGCCTGGCGGAAGGGCGCGGACTCTTCAATTGGCACATCGGCAACCAGCACCGAATCGACGCCGACTTTCTCGCACTGGGCATAAAACTCATCAATGCCTTTGTTAAACACCAGATTGGCATACATCAACAGGCCAATGGGAATGGTCGGGTGTTTCTGGCGAATCAGTGCCAGCATTTCAAAACATTGTGCCGGAGTCACACCTGCCGCAAAGGCGCGCAGAGTGGCGTTTTGAATCGTCGGGCCATCCGCCAGTGGGTCGGAGAAGGGGATACCTAACTCCAGCGCGTCAGCACCGGCTTCAATTAGCGTATCGATAATTTTCAATGACTGCTCAATGCCCGGATCACCGAGCGTGACGAAAGGAACGAATGCGCCTTCTTTGCGCTCCTTCAACTGGGCAAACAGAGATTCGTAGCGTTCCATCAGATTTCCCCTCGTGCTTTCAAAATATCGTGAACGGTGAAGATGTCTTTATCGCCGCGACCGGAAAGGTTAACCACCAGTAGCTGCTCTTTATCCGGGTTTTCGCGCATCATTTTCAACGCATGGGCCAGGGCGTGGGAGGATTCCAGCGCCGGGATGATCCCTTCGTGCAGGCACAGCGTTTTGAAGGCTTCAAGGGCTTCATCATCGGTAATAGACACGTAATCAGCGCGTCCAGTGCTGTTAAGATACGCGTGTTGTGGGCCGACAGACGGGAAATCCAGTCCGGCGGAGATGGAGTAAGATTCTTCAATCTGCCCGTCTTCGGTTTGCATCATCGGCGCTTTCATACCGAAATAGATGCCCACGCGACCATGTTTTAACGGTGCGCCGTGCTCGCCAGTTTCGATACCGTGACCACCTGGCTCCACACCAATCAGGCCGACGTTGGTTTCATTGATGAAATCAGCAAACATGCCGATGGCATTCGAACCGCCGCCAACACAGGCGATAACGGCATCCGGCAGGCGACCTTCTCTTTCCAGAATCTGCGCTTTGGTTTCTTCGCCAATCATCCGCTGAAACTCACGCACAATGGTCGGATAAGGATGCGGGCCAGCTGCGGTGCCCAGCATATAGTGCGCGGTTTCGTAACTACCGGACCAGTCGCGCAGCGCCTCGTTACAGGCATCTTTCAGCGTCGCGGAACCGCTATGCACCGGGATCACTTCCGCACCCATTAAGCGCATACGAAAAACGTTAGGCGACTGGCGTTCTACGTCTTTGGCACCCATATAAATACGGCATTTCAGGCCGAGCAGGGCGCTGGCAAGGGCCGACGCCACGCCATGCTGACCGGCACCGGTTTCGGCGATGATTTCGGTTTTACCCATCCGCTTCGCCAGTAAAGCCTGACCGAGCACCTGGTTAGTTTTATGCGCGCCGCCGTGCAGCAAATCTTCACGCTTGAGATACAGAGTGGTGTTCGTCCCGGCTGTAATGTTCTGGCATTTGGTCAGCGCGGTTGGACGCCCGGCATAGTTTTTCAGCAGGTCGTTGAACTGAGCCTGAAATTCAGGATCTTTTTGCGCACTGACAAAAGCTTCTTCCAGCTGGCGCAGAGCAGGCATCAGGATTTGTGGCACGTACATGCCGCCAAACTCACCAAAATAGGGGTTAAGTAATGTTGTCATTGTTCCTTTCCTTAATATGCGCGCAGCGTCTGGAAAACCGAGGCCAAAAGACGTGCGTCTTTGATGCCCGGTTGCGACTCTACAGCAGAATTAAAATCAAGTCCGGCGCAGCCGGTTTGTGCCGCTTCCACGCAGTTATCTGCGCCTAAGCCCCCCGCCAGCAGAACGTTGCCAAGCGATTGACCATTTAATAGTGACCAGTCGAAACGTTGCCCGCTTCCACCCTGGCCGTTGTCTAAAACATATTTATCAACGTGCTGAAGCTCGCGGGCGGGCAGGGTTTCACCGACGCTTAATGCTTTCCAGATGGCAACGTGTGCTGGCAGAGCTTCACGCAGCGTATCGATATACAGCTGATCTTCATTACCATGCAGTTGCACTGCCGCCAGCGATAACACCTTAGCTTTGTCCACCACATCGGCAATATCGTGATTGCGGAACACGCCAACATACTGCAACGGTGCCGCAGCCATCACTTCCTGCGCCTGTTCAACGTTGACGCAACGCGGTGATGTCGCAACAAAAATCAACCCACCGTAAATCGCGCCCGCGTCATAAGCTGCTTTAGCATCTTGCCCACGCGTCAGGCCACATACTTTATTCTCACCCAGCAACACCCGGCGCACGGCGGCGTGCAAATCGTCATGGGCCATCAACGCCGAACCAATCAGAAAACCGTTAGCGAAGTGGCTTAACTCGCGCACCTGAGCGTAAGTATTGATGCCGGATTCGCTGATTACCGTTACGTTGTGCCCCAGTTTCGGCGCAAGCTCGCGGGTACGGTTGAGATCAATCGACAAATCCCGCAGATCGCGGTTGTTGATGCCAACGACCTTTGCCCCCAATGCAATGGCGCACGCTCCAGTTCCTTCATTACTGACTTCGGTCAGCACACCCATCTCCAGACTGTGGGCGACGGCGGCAAGCTGGCGATATTGTTCGTCATCCAGTACCTGAAAGCATTAATAAGCAGGCATCACTGTAATAGCGCGCCAGATAGATCTGGTAAGGATCGATAATGAAGTCTCTTTACATAAAATCGGCTGCGGGGCGATTTGGCGATGGGAGGAAATCAAAGCTCCCTGAAAATATTTCTCATCAGTCCAGCACCGAAATTGCCGAAGCGTAATGTTTATAAATGGCGGCAATGCGCTGGATCGAAATCATCACGGATCACGCCTTTTGACGGCGACGCTTTGCACTCCAGAATAAACGCCGTGCGCACCCTGCTGTAGCGCATCATAAAATGTCGCGTGCTCGGCTGAACCTCATTCTGAAAACTGGCCAGCGGTTGCTGCTGTTTGCGGGTTTCTACCCAAATCGCCTTGTCTGCGACGATTTTCGCTAAAACGGTTTGCATCATTTCCTCGCCGCCAGCGCGGTAACTTGTCAGCGGAACCACTGCGCAGTACCTCAAGAACGGTTTGCGCATTGGCTTGCAGATCTTCATGGCCATGCAGGCGCATTAACATGGCGTGACGTTTTATCGGTTGCTTGCTGGATGGCGTCGCCTCTTTACCTTTAACAAACGTGTTAAAATGTCACGGTTTTCCGGTGTTCCGCCTGCCAGTTGCTCGTAGGTGTCAGCCAAAATCTTCAGCGGTCAATTGTCGATAAGCTCTTAATTTCGCCGTCATGCAGCTCGGCAACGATTGTCGGCGCGTAATGAAACTTCATCCATCCCGCCGCTGTGCAACCGCCGCGCGTTGATAACCCCAGCACGCGCAAGGTTTCGGCAATCGGCAGCACCAGTTCCGGACTATAAACACCTTCAATTAACGCCAGCGGCGGATGCGCCGGGTTAATCAATGGCCCCAGCATTGAACAGGTGCGGGTTTTCAGTTGCTGGCGAACTCGGCATCGCGTGGCGGAATCCGGTGTGATACTTCGGCGCAAAGAGGAAACATACACCTAACTCATCCAGCGCCTGGCGCGATTTATCGGCGTTCATATCAAGATTAATACCGAACGCCGCCAGCAGATCGGACGAACCAGATTTACTGGAGACGCTACGGTTGCCGTGTTTCGCCACTTTCAGCCCACAGGCCGCGGCGACAAACGCACTGGCGGTAGAAATATTGATACTGTTGCTGCCGTCACCGCCAGTACCGACGATATCAGCAAACAGATAATCCGGGCGCGGGAACGGCGCGGCGTTTTCCAGTAGCGCGGTTGCTGCTCCGGCGATCTCGTTCGGGTGCTCACCGCGAATTTTCATGCTCACCAGCGCCGCCGCCAGTTGTTCCGGCTTCAGCTCGCCACGCACCACCGCTGAAAACAGCTGGTGGCTTTCTTGTTGGCTAAGCGTCTGCGCCTGATACAGTTTTTCCAGAATCGGTTGCAGCGTGTTGGCTGGCTCTAGTTTCTGCTGCGCCCAGGCCAGCGTTTGTTCCAGCAGGCGAGCGCCCTGGGTGGTGAGAATGGATTCCGGATGGAACTGGAATCCACAAACGCGATCCGCATCGTGACGTACTGCCATCACCATGCCATTAAAATGGGCGTTGATGGTTAAACCGGCCGGAATGTTACTGCCAACCAGCGAGTGATAACGCGCCACCGGCAGCGGGTTTGTTAATCCGGCAAACATCGCCTGACCGTCATGTTCAATGCTCGACGCTTTACCGTGAAGAATTTCGCCCGCCTGACCGACATACCCCCCATAAGCTTCGACAATCGCCTGATGGCCGAGGCAAATGCCAATAATGGGCAGCTTGCCACGCAAGCGGGTGAGGAGTTCCGGCATACAACCGGCTTCGCTCGGCACACCGGGGCCAGGAGAAAGCATCAGTACCGGATTGCTCATCGTCGCCAGGCGTTCAATTAAGGTCTGCGCCGGAATATGGTTGCGGTAAATCACCACATTATGCCCATTGCTGCGCAACTGATCTGCCAGGTTGTACGTAAAAGAGTCGATATTATCGAGCAGCAGAATGTCAGCCATCAGAAAGTCTCCTGTGCATGATGCGCGGTGGCAATAGCGCGCAGTACAGCGCGGGCTTTATTACGGGTTTCGTCGGCTTCCGACTGCGGAACAGAATCAAGGACTACGCCAGCACCGGCTTGCACGGTGGCGATACCGTTTTCCACCAGCGCCGAGCGGATCACAATGCAGGTGTCGAGATCGCCATGCGCGGTGAAATAACCTACCGCGCCGCCGTAGCTGCCGCGGCGGCGACCTTCCGCCTCGGCAATTAACTGCATAGCGCGTACTTTCGGCGCACCACTTAACGTTCCCATATTCATACAGGCGCGGTAAGCGTGCAGGGCGTCGAGATCGTGGCGCAGTTCACCGACCACGCGGGAGACCAGGTGCATCACGTAAGAGTAACGGTCAACTTTGGTGAGGTCGGCGACGTAGCGGCTGCCGGGGGTGCAAATGCGTGCCAGATCATTACGGGCGAGATCCACCAGCATCAGATGTTCAGAAAGCTCTTTATGATCGGTACGCATTTCCAGTTCGATGCGGCTGTCGAGGTCTCTGTCCAGCGAGCCATCGGCACGACGACCGCGTGGACGTGTTCCGGCAATCGGGTAGATCTCAATCTGGCGGCTGGTGGCGTCATACTTGAGCGAACTTTCCGGCGACGCGCCAAACAGGGTGAAATCATTATCCTGCATAAAAAACATGTACGGGCTGGGATTACTCTTTTTCAGCACGTAATAGGCCGCCAGCGGTGACGGGCAGGGCAGAGAGAAACGGCGAGATGGCACCACCTGGAAAATTTCTCCAGCGCGAATCGCTTTTTGCAACAAACGCACTACGCCACCGAACTCTTCATCGCTCTGATTAAATTCACAACGCATATGCGGCACGGAAACCACTGGCAGCGGCGGCGCGGCTTCGGTCAGTTGCTGACGTAGTTCGTTCAGGCGAGCAGTGAGACGTTGTTTTTCTTCTTCATTCGGAGCAAACAGGCTGGCCTGAATGCGGGTGCTTTTTTTCTGATGGTCAATCACCATCAGAGTTTCAGCGAGATAAAAACAGAAATCAGGGCAGTTATTTTCCGCTGACAGTTGCGGTAAATCTTCAAATCCCGCCACAAGGTCATAAGAGAACAGGCCGCCGAAGAACATTGCTTCTCGTTCTTCCTTCGGTACATTCAACAGATTCTGCAATAAACGGAAAGCGTCAAAAACCGAAAGGGAGCATAAGCGAGCGTCTTCATCCAGCAGTGGACTGACAGGGGGGAAGCGCAGCACACGGCAGTTTGGTAATTGTTCATTTTCCACACCCGCAGGCAGGGCGTTATCCAGTAGTGTCAGCAGGGCTTCGCCGTTGCCGGAAAGTGCCTGGATTGTGACAGTGTCACCTAAAGCTGTAATGCGCAGCGCACTGTCTACCAGCAGCAGGCTTTTTAAATCATCTTTGCTGTCGATATCTGCGGATTCCAGCAGCAGCGTTGCCGGACGATCCCCACACAACTGGTGAAAAAGCGCGGTGGGATTGTCGCGATAAGCGCCTTCGCAGGTTAGCAGTTCGAGAGTCGGTTTTTGTGTTTGCATTGTTATTCTCTAATTTTGTTCAAAAAAAAGCCCGCTCATTAGGCGGGCTGGGTATCTGATTGCTTTACGCATGGTGAATACACTGCCCGTTTCAGGAAGTGCGCCACCAACCTTTCAGTACGAAAATTGCTTTCATTGTCGATACCCTTTTTACGTGAACTTGCGTACTAGTTAACTAGTTCGATGATTAATTGTCAACAGCTCATTTCAGAATATTTGCCAGAACCGTTATGATGTCGGCGCAAAAAACATTATCCAGAACGGGAGTGCGCCTTGAGCGACACGAATTATGCAGTGATTTACGACCTGCACAGCCATACCACAGCTTCCGATGGCTGCCTGACGCCAGAAGCATTGGTGCACCGTGCAGTCGAGATGCGCGTCGGCACCCTGGCGATCACCGACCATGACACCACAGCTGCAATCGCGCCAGCAAGAGAGGAAATTTCACGTTCGGGACTGGCGTTGAATCTTATTCCCGGCGTGGAAATTTCCACGGTCTGGGAAAATCATGAAATTCATATTGTCGGGCTGAATATTGATATTACTCATCCGCTAATGTGTGAGTTCCTCGCGCAGCAGACAGAACGGCGCAATCAGCGGGCGCAGCTGATTGCCGAAAGACTTGAAAAAGCGCAAATACCTGGGGCGCTGGAAGGCGCACAACGACTGGCGCAGGGCGGCGCAGTGACGCGCGGTCATTTTGCGCGTTTCCTTGTTGAGTGCGGCAAAGCCAGTTCAATGGCGGATGTCTTTAAAAAGTATCTGGCGCGCGGGAAAACCGGATACGTTCCGCCACAGTGGTGTACAATAGAACAAGCTATTGATGTCATTCATCATTCTGGCGGTAAGGCGGTGCTAGCTCATCCTGGGCGGTACAATCTTAGTGCTAAATGGCTGAAAAGATTGGTTGCGCATTTTGCCGAACACCACGGTGACGCGATGGAAGTCGCGCAGTGCCAGCAATCGCCCAATGAACGTACCCAGCTGGCGGCCCTTGCGCGTCAGCATCATTTATGGGCATCACAAGGATCTGATTTTCATCAGCCATGCCCGTGGATCGAACTGGGTCGTAAACTCTGGCTGCCCGCAGGCGTTGAAGGCGTCTGGCAGCTATGGGAACAGCCGCAGAACACCACAGAGAGGGAATTATGAGCCAGTTTTTTTATATTCATCCTGATAACCCACAGCAACGTCTGATCAACCAGGCGGTGGAGATCGTGCGTAAAGGCGGGGTGATTGTTTATCCAACTGATTCCGGCTATGCGCTCGGCTGTAAAATTGAAGATAAAAACGCGATGGAGCGTATTTGTCGTATTCGCCAGCTGCCGGACGGTCACAACTTTACCCTGATGTGTCGCGATCTTTCTGAACTCTCGACCTATTCATTTGTTGATAACGTTGCGTTTCGTTTAATGAAAAACAACACGCCGGGCAACTATACCTTCATCTTGAAGGGGACGAAGGAAGTGCCACGCCGTCTGTTGCAGGAAAAACGCAAAACCATCGGTATGCGTGTGCCTTCTAACCCGATTGCGCAGGCGTTGCTTGAAGCACTGGGCGAACCGATGCTTTCCACTTCGCTAATGCTGCCAGGCAGCGAATTTACCGAATCCGATCCCGAAGAAATTAAAGACCGTCTGGAAAAACAGGTGGATTTGATTATCCACGGCGGCTATCTCGGACAGAAACCGACAACGGTTATTGATCTTACCGATGATACGCCGGTAGTGGTGCGTGAAGGCGTAGGTGATGTGAAGCCTTTCTTATAAGTGCGTAACTCTGTATACTACGCGGCCTTAAAATGGCGCTATACGGCGCCATTGATTCTCCTGTTCGACGCCTGTGAAGGCGACACCAAAAGGAAGCTCTATGAGCGAAAAATTACAGAAAGTGCTGGCCCGCGCTGGCCACGGCTCCCGCCGTGAAATCGAATCTATTATTGAAGCCGGTCGTGTGAGTGTTGATGGCAAAATTGCTAAACTCGGCGATCGCGTTGAAGTTACCCCTGGGCTGAAAATTCGTATCGATGGTCATCTGATTTCGGTACGTGAGTCCGCTGAACAAATTTGTCGCGTTCTGGCCTATTACAAACCGGAAGGTGAGTTGTGTACCCGTAACGATCCGGAAGGGCGTCCGACGGTGTTTGACCGTCTGCCAAAGCTGCGTGGCGCACGCTGGATTGCCGTAGGTCGTCTGGACGTTAACACCTGTGGTCTGCTGCTGTTCACCACCGATGGTGAACTGGCAAACCGTTTAATGCATCCAAGCCGTGAAGTTGAACGTGAATACGCCGTGCGTGTATTTGGTCAGGTTGACGACGCGAAACTGCGTGATTTGAGTCGTGGCGTGCAACTGGAAGATGGTCCGGCAGCTTTTAAAACCATCAAGTTCAGCGGCGGCGAAGGGATCAACCAGTGGTACAACGTGACTCTGACCGAAGGCCGTAACCGTGAAGTTCGTCGTCTGTGGGAAGCGGTTGGTGTGCAGGTGAGCCGCCTGATCCGTGTTCGTTACGGTGATATCCCACTGCCAAAAGGTCTGCCACGCGGTGGCTGGACGGAGCTGGACCTCGCCCAGACTAACTATCTGCGCGAACTGGTGGAGCTTCCGCCAGAAACCAGCTCTAAAGTCGCTGTAGAAAAAGACCGTCGTCGCATGAAGGCTAATCAGATTCGTCGTGCGGTGAAACGTCACAGTCAGGTGAGCGGCGGTCGTCGTTCTGGCGGGCGTAATAACGGTTAATCAAAGTATGCCGGACGTCATATCCGGCATTTTTACAGATTAATAATCAATCCCTATTTGCGCCTTAACACCGGCATCAAACGCATGTTTGATGGGGCGCAGCTCACTTACCGTATCCGCCAGTTCAAGAATATCCCGATGACAGCCTCGACCCGTGATAATCACCGTCTGTTGATGTGGACGTTCATTTAACGCCTGCACCACTTCTTCCAGTGGCAAATAGTCATACGCCACCATATACGTCAGTTCATCAAGCAAAACCATATCCAGTGAGGAATCAGCAAGCATCCGCTTTGCATGTTGCCAGACTTCGCGGCAGGCGGCGGTATCAGACTCGCGGTTTTGTGTATCCCAGGTAAAGCCCGTTGCCATCACCTGAAACTCAACGCCATGTGGCTCCAGCAGATTGCGTTCGCCATTAGGCCAGGTGCCTTTAATAAACTGCACGACGCCCACTTTTTTTCCGTGACCAACTGCGCGTGTTGCCGTACCAAATGCCGCGGTGGTTTTGCCTTTTCCATTGCCGGTAAAGACGATGATAATACCGCGTTCATCCTGGGCCTGGGCCACACGAGCATCTACTTTTTCTTTCACTCGCTGCTGACGCTGTTGGTAGCGTTCATCACTCATTGGGAAATTCCTGGTTTACGGCCCGGTTGGGCGTCAAAGGTCATGCCGGTTTTACGGCGGCTGTCATCGCCCATCAGCCAGAGGTAGAGCGGCATGATATCAGCGGGTGTTTTAAGTTTCTGTGGATCTTCGGTCGGGAAGGCGCTGGCACGCATTGCGGTGCGCGTACCGCCTGGGTTAATGCAGTTGACGCGCAGGCGCTGCTGATATTCATCGGCCAGTACCTGCATCATCCCTTCGGTGGCAAATTTCGACGCTGCATATGCGCCCCAGTTGGCTCGTCCCTGACGTCCAACGCTTGATGAAGTAAAGACCAGTGAACCGGCGTCCGATTTGAGTAATAAAGGAAGCAGTGCCTGGGTGAGCATAAAGGTGGCATTAACGTTGACCTGTATGACGTCCTGCCAGACCTGTGGATTTTGTTCGCTCATTGGGCAAACATCGCCGAGCAATCCGGCATTATGCAAAACACCATCCAGACGCGGATAATTAACGGTAATGCGCTGTGCCAGTTGTTGGCAATCTTCGGACGTGCAGGTCAGCAAATCGAGAATAAACCACTGTGGCTGACGTCCAGTTTCTTCGTTTATGTGGCTGGCTACCTGACGTAATTTTTCTTCATTACGGCCCAACAGAATCACTGTCGCACCATAGCGTGCATACGTCATCGCGGCTTCACGGCCAATCCCATCGCTGGCTCCCGTCACCAGGATAATGCGATCATTGAGTAAATCTTGTTTTGGCTGGTAATGCATGGCTACTCCTCAACGACGTTGTCTGTCGCGCTGCCAGTGTACTTTATGACTTTGGGGCTTTATGCCTGAAACAGAAGGGCATTTCAATCAGCCTGGGGCGATAACACCGCAAAATGGATACTTTGTCATACTTTCGCTGCAATAACATCTCTGCGAGACGGCTTAACATGCCTGTTGTAAACTGTGAGCCAAAGCGTTGTTTAACCAAGGTGGGGACTCGTGGAATTGTTGTCTGAATATGGTTTGTTTTTGGCGAAAATCGTTACCGTTGTGCTAGCGATTGCGGCGATTGCCGCCATTATTGTCAATGTTGCTCAACGTAATAAACGCCAGCGTGGCGAGTTACGGGTCAACAATCTCAGCGAACAGTATAAGGAGATGAAAGAAGAACTGGCCGCGGCGCTGATGGACTCACATCAGCAAAAACAGTGGCACAAAGCGCAGAAGAAAAAGCACAAGCAAGAAGCGAAAGCAGCAAAAGCGAAAGCCAAACTGGGCGAGGTGGCAACTGACAGTAAACCTCGCGTCTGGGTGCTGGATTTTAAAGGCAGCATGGACGCCCATGAAGTGAACTCGCTACGTGAAGAGATAACGGCTGTACTCGCAGCATTCAAACCGCAGGATCAGGTTGTGCTACGTCTGGAAAGCCCTGGTGGCATGGTGCATGGTTACGGGTTGGCGGCTTCGCAGCTGCAGCGTCTGCGTGATAAAAACATTCCTTTAACTGTTACGGTAGACAAAGTCGCTGCCAGCGGCGGTTACATGATGGCCTGTGTGGCGGACAAAATTGTTTCCGCACCGTTTGCTATTGTGGGTTCCATTGGGGTGGTGGCGCAAATGCCCAACTTTAACCGCTTCCTGAAAAGCAAAGATATTGATATCGAACTGCACACTGCCGGGCAGTATAAGCGTACTCTGACGTTGCTGGGTGAAAATACCGAAGAAGGGCGGGAGAAATTCCGCGAAGAGTTGAACGAAACGCATCAGTTGTTTAAAGATTTTGTGAAGCGTATGCGTCCGTCTCTGGATATTGAACAGGTGGCAACGGGTGAACACTGGTACGGACAACAGGCGGTAGAGAAAGGCCTGGTTGATGAAATCAATACCAGTGATGAAGTTATTCTTAGCCTGATGGAAGGCCGTGAAGTGGTTAATGTACGCTATATGCAGCGTAAACGACTCATTGACCGATTCACCGGCAGCGCGGCAGAGAGCGCCGATCGATTGTTGCTACGCTGGTGGCAGCGGGGTCAAAAGCCATTGATGTAAAAGACAAACGCGAGGCTAAGACCTCGCGTTTTGCTTTAATCAACCAGATGATATTTTTCTGAAAGCACATGGGCCAGGTGTTTGAACATATTAAACACCGCGGTGCTTTTGGCTGTTGGCAATCCTTGTTCATCTAAAAAGTAGTCGCCGGTAAATACCAGCACGCCATTACGCTGCGTGACGCCGGTGGCTTCAATCCCTGCGAGCGTATCCTCATGCTCACGAATGATTTTGTTGGCCTCTTTCAACAGCGTTTCGCGGTCGATGGGTTGTGTCTCTTTGTTCATTATTTACTCCTTAAACAAGGACATTAGTCTACGCCAGGCATGGCTTGCAGACAAATATACCACGCTGGTGGCAAGAGCGCCTTACTGGCAACTTTGGATTTTGCATGCTAATAAAGTTGCGTATCGGATTTTATCAGGTACAGTGTGACGCTTTCGTCAATCTGGCAATAGATTTGCTTGACATTCGACCAAAATTCCGTCGTGCTATAGCGCCTGTAGGCCAAGACCTGTTAACTCAGTCACCTGAATTTTCGTGAACAGAGTCACGACAAGGGGTTGATATCCGCAGAGAACGAGTCCATATCGGTAACTCGTTGCCAGTGGAAGGTTTATCAACGTGCGACGCATTCCTGGAAGAATCAAATTAGGTAAGGTGAATATGGGTAAAGCTCTTGTCATCGTTGAGTCCCCGGCAAAAGCCAAAACGATCAACAAGTATCTGGGTAGTGACTACGTGGTGAAATCCAGCGTCGGTCACATCCGCGATTTGCCGACCAGTGGCTCAGCTGCCAAAAAGAGTGCCGACTCTACCTCCACCAAGACGGCTAAAAAGCCTAAAAAGGATGAACGTGGCGCTCTCGTCAACCGTATGGGGGTTGACCCGTGGCACAATTGGGAGGCGCACTATGAAGTGTTGCCTGGTAAAGAGAAGGTCGTCTCTGAACTGAAACAACTGGCTGAAAAAGCCGACCACATCTATCTCGCAACCGACCTTGACCGCGAAGGGGAAGCCATTGCATGGCACCTGCGGGAAGTGATTGGGGGTGATGATGCGCGCTATAGCCGAGTGGTGTTTAACGAAATTACTAAAAACGCGATCCGCCAGGCATTTAATAAACCGGGTGAGCTGAATATTGATCGTGTTAATGCCCAGCAGGCGCGTCGCTTTATGGACCGCGTGGTGGGGTATATGGTTTCGCCGCTGCTATGGAAAAAGATCGCTCGTGGTCTGTCTGCCGGTCGTGTGCAGTCGGTGGCGGTTCGCCTGGTGGTCGAGCGTGAGCGTGAAATTAAAGCGTTCGTGCCGGAAGAGTTCTGGGAAGTCGATGCCAGCACGACCACGCCATCTGGTGAAGCGTTGGCGTTACAGGTGACTCATCAGAACGACAAACCGTTCCGTCCGGTCAACAAAGAACAAACTCAGGCTGCGGTAAGTCTGCTGGAAAAAGCGCGCTACAGCGTGCTGGAACGTGAAGACAAACCGACAACCAGTAAACCTGGCGCTCCTTTTATTACCTCTACGCTGCAACAAGCTGCCAGCACCCGTCTTGGATTTGGCGTGAAAAAAACCATGATGATGGCGCAGCGTTTGTATGAAGCAGGCTATATCACTTACATGCGTACCGACTCCACTAACCTGAGCCAGGACGCGGTAAATATGGTTCGCGGTTATATCAGCGATAATTTTGGTAAGAAATATCTGCCGGAAAGTCCGAATCAGTACGCCAGCAAAGAAAACTCACAGGAAGCGCACGAAGCGATTCGTCCTTCTGACGTCAATGTGATGGCGGAATCGCTGAAGGATATGGAAGCAGATGCGCAGAAACTGTACCAGTTAATCTGGCGTCAGTTCGTAGCCTGCCAGATGACCCCAGCGAAATATGACTCCACGACGCTGACCGTTGGTGCGGGCGATTTCCGCCTGAAAGCACGCGGTCGTATTTTGCGTTTTGATGGCTGGACAAAAGTGATGCCTGCGTTGCGTAAAGGCGATGAAGATCGCATCTTACCAGCAGTTAATAAAGGCGATGCTCTGACGCTCGTTGAACTTACACCAGCCCAGCACTTTACCAAGCCGCCAGCCCGTTTCAGTGAAGCATCGCTGGTTAAAGAGCTGGAAAAACGTGGTATCGGTCGTCCGTCTACCTATGCGTCGATCATTTCGACCATTCAGGATCGTGGCTACGTGCGAGTAGAAAATCGTCGTTTCTATGCGGAAAAAATGGGCGAAATCGTCACCGATCGCCTTGAAGAAAATTTCCGCGAGTTAATGAACTACGACTTTACCGCGCAGATGGAAAACAGCCTCGACCAGGTGGCAAATCACGAAGCAGAGTGGAAAGCTGTACTGGATCACTTCTTCTCGGATTTCACCCAGCAGTTAGATAAAGCTGAAAAAGATCCGGAAGAGGGTGGTATGCGCCCGAACCAGATGGTTCTGACCAGCATTGACTGCCCGACTTGTGGTCGCAAAATGGGGATTCGCACAGCGAGCACCGGGGTATTCCTTGGCTGTTCTGGTTATGCGCTGCCGCCGAAAGAGCGTTGCAAAACCACCATTAACCTGGTGCCGGAAAACGAAGTGCTGAACGTACTGGAAGGCGAAGACGCTGAAACCAACGCGCTGCGCGCAAAACGTCGTTGCCCGAAATGCGGCACGGCGATGGACAGCTATCTCATCGATCCGAAACGTAAGTTGCATGTCTGTGGTAATAACCCAACCTGCGACGGTTACGAGATCGAAGAGGGCGAATTCCGCATTAAAGGTTATGACGGCCCGATCGTTGAGTGTGAAAAATGTGGCTCTGAAATGCACCTGAAAATGGGGCGTTTCGGTAAATACATGGCCTGCACCAACGAAGAGTGTAAAAACACACGTAAGATTTTACGTAACGGCGAAGTGGCACCACCGAAAGAAGATCCGGTGCCATTACCTGAGCTGCCGTGCGAAAAATCAGATGCTTATTTCGTGCTGCGTGACGGTGCTGCCGGTGTGTTCCTGGCTGCCAACACTTTCCCGAAATCGCGTGAAACGCGTGCGCCACTGGTGGAAGAGCTTTATCGCTTCCGCGACCGTCTGCCGGAAAAACTGCGTTATCTGGCCGATGCGCCACAGCAGGATCCGGAAGGTAATAAGACCATGGTTCGCTTTAGCCGTAAAACCAAACAGCAATATGTCTCTTCGGAAAAAGACGGAAAGGCGACTGGCTGGTCAGCATTTTATGTTGATGGCAAATGGGTTGAAGGAAAAAAATAACCTTTAATTCTGTCAGGTTTTTATAAACAAAGGGTCGCGAAAGCGGCCCTTTTTTATTGCATATTATTTTTTCTTCAAACCTATACACTAAGGCTATAAATGATATAGTGGTTATAGTTAGCACCTTTTTTATTATTAAATCGTATTAGTCACCCGCCAGGTGTGACGAAAAAACGATGTTCTGATGGCGTCTAAGTGGATGGTTTAACATGAAATTACAACAACTTCGCTATATTGTTGAGGTGGTCAATCATAACCTGAATGTCTCATCAACAGCGGAAGGACTTTACACATCACAACCCGGGATCAGTAAACAAGTCAGAATGCTGGAAGACGAGCTAGGCATTCAAATTTTTTCCCGAAGCGGCAAGCACCTGACGCAGGTAACGCCAGCAGGACAAGAAATAATTCGTATCGCTCGCGAAGTCCTGTCGAAAGTCGATGCCATAAAATCGGTTGCCGGTGAGCACACCTGGCCGGATAAAGGCTCGCTGTATATCGCCACCACGCATACCCAGGCACGCTACGCGTTACCAAACGTTATCAAAGGCTTTATTGAGCGTTATCCCCGCGTTTCTTTGCATATGCACCAGGGCTCGCCGACACAAATTGCTGATGCCGTCTCTAAAGGCAATGCTGATTTCGCTATCGCCACAGAAGCGCTGCATCTGTATGAAGATTTAGTGATGTTACCGTGCTACCACTGGAATCGGGCTATTGTAGTCACTCCGGATCACCCGCTGGCAGGCAAAAAAGCCATTACCATTGAAGAACTGGCGCAATATCCGTTGGTGACATATACCTTCGGCTTTACCGGACGTTCAGAACTGGATACTGCCTTTAACCGCGCAGGGTTAACGCCGCGTATCGTCTTCACGGCAACGGATGCTGACGTCATTAAAACTTACGTCCGGTTAGGGCTGGGGGTAGGGGTCATTGCCAGCATGGCGGTGGATCCGGTCGCCGATCCCGACCTTTGTGCGTGTTGATGCTCACGATATCTTCAGCCACAGTACAACCAAAATTGGTTTTCGCCGTAGTACTTTCTTGCGCAGTTATATGTATGATTTCATTCAGCGTTTTGCACCGCATTTAACGCGTGATGTCGTTGATGCGGCTGTCGCATTGCGCTCTAATGAAGAAATTGAGGTCATGTTTAAAGATATAAAACTGCCGGAAAAATAATTTTTTGCGTTATTTTCGGCACCTTTTATGTAGCGAAGGTGCCGGAATATATTCTCTTTTGTTACTTATTTCTATACCGTGCACAATATTTTTATCCCTCATATTTATAGGGTAAATTACCTGTAAAGTAGTGTCTAATTACCCGCCTCGCAAACTCCAGTTTTCAAATATCTATTTCAGGTCAAAAGATTGAATTATTCACTGAGACGATTCGTAAATTCGCTGGATTTTTGACTAAAGTTTCTTTAGGATTTGTCTCATCGTATGATTAATTACACCAATCGTTCAACGTCTTGCTGATAAGTGATGGCGATTATATGAGGTTAGCAATGCCTTCTGGAAATCAGGAACCCCGCCGCGATCCTGAATTAAAACGTAAAGCCTGGCTGGCGGTTTTTCTTGGTTCTGCACTTTTCTGGGTGGTTGTCGCACTGCTGATTTGGAAAGTGTGGGGATAACTATGGTCGGTCAGGAGCAACTGGAGTCGTCACCATTATGCCAGCATAGTGACAATGAAACAGAAACGAAACGGGAATGTTCCGTCGTTATTCCAGACGACTGGCAACTAACATCGCAGCAGCAAGCCTTTATAGAACTGTTTGCTGAAGATGATCAGCCGAAACAATAATTATCATCATTCTTATTACCCATTTTTAATGAATTACAGGGCTTTTTAATACACCGCAGCAATAACAGGTTGAGTTATCTCAACACAAAGTAATAACCGTTAAGGGTGTGTAGCCTATGATCAACACAAATATGGAAATATTGGTCCTGGATGGGCGCGTTTCTCTGTCGATGCCTTCTGGGCCGAACTCCTCTGGATCATTACTCACTGATCCTTGACCCCGCTGCGGCGGGGTTGTCATTTGCTTTGCCACAAGGTTTCTCCTCTTTTATCAATTTGGGTTGTTATCAAATCGTTACGCGATGTTTGTGTTATCTTTAATATTCACCCTGAAGAGAATCAGGGCTTCGCAACCCTGTCATTAAGGAGGAGCTATGTCGTCAACCCTACGAGAAGCCAGTAAGGACACGTTGCAGGCCAAAGATAAAACTTACCACTACTACAGCCTGCCGCTTGCTGCTAAATCACTGGGCGATATCACCCGTCTGCCCAAGTCACTCAAAGTTTTGCTCGAAAACCTGCTGCGCTGGCAGGATGGTAACTCGGTTACCGAAGAGGATATCCACGCGCTGGCAGGATGGCTGAAAAATGCCCATGCTGACCGTGAAATTGCCTACCGCCCGGCAAGGGTGCTGATGCAGGACTTTACCGGCGTACCTGCCGTTGTTGATCTGGCGGCAATGCGCGAAGCGGTTAAACGCCTCGGCGGCGATACTGCAAAGGTTAACCCGCTCTCACCGGTCGACCTGGTCATTGACCACTCGGTGACCGTCGATCGTTTTGGTGATGATGAGGCATTTGAAGAAAACGTACGCCTGGAAATGGAGCGCAACCACGAACGTTATGTGTTCCTGAAATGGGGAAAGCAAGCGTTCAGTCGGTTTAGCGTCGTGCCGCCAGGCACAGGCATTTGCCATCAGGTTAACCTCGAATATCTCGGCAAAGCAGTGTGGAGTGAATTGCAGGACGGTGAATGGATTGCTTATCCGGATACACTCGTTGGTACTGACTCGCACACCACTATGATCAACGGCCTTGGCGTGCTGGGGTGGGGCGTGGGTGGGATCGAAGCAGAAGCCGCAATGTTAGGCCAGCCGGTTTCCATGCTTATCCCGGACGTAGTGGGCTTTAAACTTACCGGTAAATTACGTGAAGGTATTACCGCCACAGACCTGGTTCTCACTGTTACCCAAATGCTGCGCAAACATGGCGTGGTGGGGAAATTCGTCGAATTTTATGGTGATGGTCTGGATTCACTACCGCTGGCGGATCGCGCCACCATTGCCAATATGTCGCCAGAATATGGTGCCACCTGTGGCTTCTTCCCAATCGATGCTGTAACCCTCGATTACATGCGTTTAAGCGGGCGCAGCGAAGATCAGGTTGAGTTGGTCGAAAAATATGCCAAAGCGCAGGGCATGTGGCGTAACCCGGGCGATGAACCGATTTTTACCAGTACGTTAGAACTGGATATGAATGACGTTGAAGCGAGCCTGGCAGGGCCAAAACGCCCACAGGATCGCGTTGCACTGCCCGATGTACCAAAAGCATTTGCCGCCAGTAACGAACTGGAAGTGAATGCCACGCATAAAGATCGCCAGCCGGTCGATTATGTTATGAACGGACATCAGTATCAGTTACCTGATGGCGCTGTGGTCATTGCTGCGATAACCTCGTGCACCAACACCTCTAACCCAAGTGTGCTGATGGCCGCAGGCTTGCTGGCGAAAAAAGCCGTAACTCTGGGCCTCAAGCGGCAACCGTGGGTCAAAGCGTCGCTGGCACCGGGTTCGAAAGTCGTTTCTGATTATCTGGCAAAAGCGAAACTGACACCGTATCTCGACGAACTGGGGTTTAACCTTGTGGGATACGGTTGTACCACCTGTATTGGTAACTCTGGGCCGCTGCCCGATCCTATCGAAACGGCAATCAAAAAAGGCGATTTAACCGTCGGTGCAGTGCTGTCCGGCAACCGTAACTTTGAAGGCCGTATCCATCCGCTGGTTAAAACTAACTGGCTGGCCTCGCCGCCGCTGGTGGTTGCCTATGCGCTGGCGGGAAATATGAATATCAACCTGGCTGCTGAGCCTATTGGTCATGATCGTAAAGGCGACCCGGTTTATCTGAAAGATATCTGGCCATCGGCACAAGAAATTGCCCGTGCGGTAGAACAAGTCTCCACAGAAATGTTCCGCAAAGAGTACGCAGAAGTTTTTGAAGGCACAGCAGAGTGGAAGGAAATTAACGTCACACGATCCGATACCTACGGTTGGCAGGAGGACTCAACCTATATTCGCTTATCGCCTTTCTTTGATGAAATGCAGGCAACACCAGCACCAGTGGAAGATATTCACGGTGCGCGGATCCTCGCAATGCTGGGGGATTCAGTCACCACTGACCATATCTCCGGCGGGCAGTATTAAGCCCGACAGCCCAGCGGGTCGATATCTACAAGGTCGGGTGTTGAGCGAAAAGACTTTAACTCCTACGGTTCGCGGCGTGGTAACCATGAAGTGATGATGCGCGGCACCTTCGCCAATATTCGCATCCGTAATGAAATGGTGCCTGGCGTTGAAGGGGGGATGACGCGGCATTTACCTGACAGCGACGTAGTCTCTATTTATGATGCTGCGATGCGCTATAAGCAGGAACAAACGCCGCTGGCGGTGATTGCCGGGAAAGAGTATGGATCAGGCTCAAGCCGTGACTGGGCGGCAAAAGGTCCTCGTCTGCTTGGAATTCGTGTGGTGATTGCCGAATCGTTTGAACGAATTCACCGTTCGAATTTAATTGGCATGGGCATCCTGCCGCTGGAATTTCCGCAAGGCGTAACGCGTAAAACGTTAGGACTAACCGGGAAGAGAAGATTGATATTGGCGATCTGCAAAATCTACAACCCGGTGCGACGGTTCCGGTGACGCTTACGCGCGCGGATGGTAGCCGGAGGTCGTACCCTGCCGTTGTCGTATCGACACCGCGACGGAGTTGACCTACTACCAGAACGACGGCATTTTGCATTATGTCATTCGTAATATGTTGAAGTAACAAGTATTTGCTTGCCGGTTATTTTGCTTCCGGCAAGCAAACTAATTACACAATGCAAGAGGGTTATTTGTTCAGCAAATGGCCCATTTTCTCGGCTTTGGTATCGAGATAATGTTCGTTATTGGGGTTACGACCTACAATCAATGGTACGCGTTCAACAATATTAATCCCTGCTTCGGTCAGAATTTCGACTTTTTTCGGGTTATTGGTTAACAAGCGGACTTCATTGACGCCAAGGAGTTTGAACATATCAGCGCAAAGAGTGAAGTCGCGCTCATCAGCGGCGAAGCCTAACTGGTGGTTAGCCTCTACGGTATCGTAACCTTGATCCTGCAGTGCGTAAGCGCGGATTTTATTCAGCAGACCAATGTTACGACCTTCCTGACGGTGATACAGCAAAATACCACGGCCTTCCTCGGCAATTTGCGTCAATGCCGCTTCGAGCTGGAAGCCACAATCGCAGCGCAAGCTGAACAGGGCGTCACCGGTCAGACATTCGGAATGGACGCGCGCAAGTACCGGGGTATGCCCGGAAATATCGCCATAGACTAGCGCGACATGATCGTGTCCGGTTGCCAGTTCTTCAAATCCCACCATCAGGAAATCGCCCCATGGGGTTGGCAGTTTGGCTTCTGCCACACGTTTAAGCTGCATGAAATTCTCCAGATAATGCTGGTTCTGTATTGGCTTATTTTGCCATAACGAGAAGGGGTTCACCTAATCACGACGCGTCGATCGTTCACGGAATGGCACAAATCTGTCAATTTTTCCTGGAACTGGCGTTTTCAGTTATGATTGTGGGACTTATCAAAAAGGAGAGGCCATGCGTTCGATTGCCAGACGTACCGCAGTGGGAGCTGCACTATTGCTTGTCATGCCAGTAGCCGTATGGATTTCTGGCTGGCGTTGGCAACCTGGAGAACAAAGTTGGCTACTAAAAGCGGCTTTTTGGGTTACTGAAACTGTCACCCAGCCCTGGGGCGTCATTACACATTTGATTTTATTCGGCTGGTTTCTCTGGTGTCTGCGTTTTCGCATTAAGGCTGCCTTTGTATTATTTGCCATTCTGGCGGCCGCAATCCTTGTGGGACAAGGCGTTAAATCCTGGATCAAAGACAAAGTCCAGGAACCACGACCTTTTGTTATCTGGCTGGAAAAAACACATCATATTCCGGTTGATGAGTTCTACACTTTAAAGCGAGCAGAACGCGGAAATCTAGTGAAAGAACAGTTGGCTGAAGAGAAAAATATCCCACAATATTTGCGTTCACACTGGCAGAAAGAGACGGGGTTTGCCTTTCCTTCCGGTCACACGATGTTTGCTGCCAGTTGGGCACTGCTGGCCGTTGGTTTGCTGTGGCCGCGTCGGCGAACGTTAACCATTGCTATCTTGCTGGTCTGGGCAACGGGAGTCATGGGAAGCCGCCTGCTGCTCGGGATGCATTGGCCACGCGATCTGGTAGTAGCTACGTTGATTTCGTGGGCGCTGGTGGCGGTGGCAACGTGGCTTGCGCAACGAATTTGTGGGCCATTAACACCACCTGCGGAAGAAAATCGCGAAATAGCGCAACGAGAACAAGAAAGTTAACGCTGGTTGATTTTCCGAATTTAGCCCTTAAATCATCAACAATGCGCGTGGATGCCATTTCGCAGACGGCGCGAAAATGGTACTTTAAAGGGCTATTGCGGTAAGTTGACCATAATTTATTCGCTCTAACCACATAACGGGAAGTAATGTGAAATATTTACTCATTTTCTTACTGGTGTTAGCGATCTTCGTGATTTCGGTCACGTTGGGTGCGCAGAACGATCAACAGGTGACGTTTAATTATCTGTTAGCGCAAGGGGAGTACCGTATTTCCACATTGCTGGCGGTATTGTTTGCTGCGGGATTTGCTATCGGTTGGTTGATTTGTGGCCTGTTCTGGCTGCGAGTTCGTGTTTCCCTGGCGCGCGCTGAACGTAAAATAAAGCGACTGGAAAACCAGCTTTCACCCGCGACTGACGTGGCTGTAGTGCCGCACTCGTCAGCGGCGAAGGAATAACTTTCTATGCTGGAGTTGTTGTTTCTGCTTTTGCCTGTAGCCGCTGCCTATGGCTGGTATATGGGCCGCAGAAGTGCGCAACAAAACAAGCAAGATGAAGCCAACCGCTTGTCGCGTGATTACGTAGCGGGGGTTAACTTCCTGCTTAGTAATCAACAGGATAAAGCGGTAGACCTGTTTCTCGATATGCTTAAAGAGGATACAGGCACCGTTGAAGCCCACCTTACGCTCGGAAACCTGTTCCGTTCGCGTGGCGAAGTTGATCGCGCTATTCGCATCCATCAGACCCTAATGGAAAGCGCCTCGCTGACCTATGAACAGCGTCTGTTGGCGATTCAACAACTAGGGCGTGATTACATGGCCGCCGGGTTATACGACCGCGCGGAAGACATGTTCAATCAGCTGACCGATGAAACTGACTTCCGCATTGGCGCTCTGCAACAGTTGCTACAAATCTACCAGGCTACCAGTGAGTGGCAGAAAGCAATTGATGTTGCCGAACGCCTGGTGAAGCTGGGTAAAGATAAACAGCGCGTCGAAATTGCCCATTTCTACTGTGAGTTAGCCCTGCAGCATATGGCCAGCGACGATCTCGATCGTGCCATGACCTTGCTAAAAAAAGGGGCGGCGGCAGATAAAAACAGCGCCCGCGTATCCATCATGATGGGACGCGTGTTTATGGCGAAAGGAGAATACGCCAAAGCCGTCGAAAGTTTGCAACGCGTGATATCCCAGGACAGAGAACTGGTCAGCGAAACGCTGGAAATGTTGCAAACCTGCTATCAGCAGTTGGGTAAAACTGCCGAATGGGCAGAATTCCTGCAACGCGCGGTGGAAGAGAACACCGGTGCCGATGCTGAATTGATGCTTGCTGATATCATCGAAGCGCGCGACGGTAGTGAGGCCGCACAGGTCTATATTACGCGCCAGCTTCAGCGTCATCCGACCATGCGTGTGTTCCATAAGTTAATGGATTACCACTTAAATGAAGCGGAAGAAGGGCGTGCCAAAGAGAGCCTGATGGTGCTGCGTGACATGGTTGGCGAAAAGGTACGTAGTAAGCCTCGTTATCGCTGCCAGAAATGTGGTTTTACCGCATACACCCTCTACTGGCATTGTCCGTCTTGTCGGGCCTGGTCAACCATTAAACCGATTCGCGGTCTTGATGGCCTGTAATTTTTAAAAAAATCCTACTTTAGTTACAACATACTAGTTATTGATGTTCCATTGTGCTCCGGCAACGACGGCGCAGAAAAAGCCTGCCAGGGGAAAAATCGCAACTGTTAATTTTTTATTTCCACGGGTAGAATGCTCGCCGTTTACCTGTTTCGCGCCACTTCCGGTGCCCATCATCAAGAAGGTCTGGTCATGACGTTAACTGCTTCATCTTCTTCCCGCGCTGTTACGAATTCTCCTGTGGTTGTTGCCCTTGATTATCATAATCGTGATGACGCGCTGTCCTTTGTCGACAAGATCGACCCACGCGATTGTCGTCTGAAGGTCGGCAAAGAGATGTTTACATTGTTTGGGCCACAGTTTGTGCGCGAACTTCAACAGCGTGGTTTTGATATCTTTCTTGACCTGAAATTCCACGATATTCCTAACACTGCTGCGCACGCTGTCGCTGCTGCAGCTGACTTAGGCGTGTGGATGGTGAATGTTCATGCCTCTGGTGGGGCGCGTATGATGACCGCAGCGCGTGAGGCACTGGTTCCGTTTGGCAAAGATGCACCGCTTTTGATTGCTGTGACAGTGTTGACCAGCATGGAAGCCAGCGACCTGGTCGATCTTGGCATGACACTGTCACCTGCAGATTATGCAGAACGTCTGGCGGCACTGACGCAAAAATGTGGCCTTGATGGTGTGGTGTGTTCTGCTCAGGAAGCTGTGCGCTTTAAACAGGTATTCGGTCAGGAGTTCAAACTGGTTACGCCGGGCATTCGTCCGCAGGGGAGTGAAGCTGGTGACCAGCGCCGCATTATGACGCCAGAACAGGCGTTGTCGGCTGGTGTTGATTATATGGTGATTGGTCGCCCGGTAACGCAATCGGTAGATCCAGCGCAGACGCTGAAAGCGATCAACGCCTCTTTACAGCGGAGTGCATGATGAGTGATTCCAACAGCCGTCTGGTCTACTCAACGGAAACCGGACGTATTGATGAGCCCAAAGCGGCCCCTGTACGCCCTAAAGGCGACGGTGTGGTGCGTATTCAGCGTCAGACCAGTGGACGTAAAGGTAAGGGCGTTTGCCTGATTACCGGTGTCGATCTCGATGATGCCGAACTGACAAAACTTGCAGCGGAACTGAAGAAAAAATGCGGCTGCGGCGGAGCAGTTAAAGATGGAGTTATTGAAATCCAGGGCGATAAGCGTGATTTATTAAAATCACTACTTGAAGCGAAAGGGATGAAGGTAAAACTCGCAGGTGGTTAACATAAAAAGCCACGGATATATCCGTGGCTTTCGAATATTTTACTGTGTGTATTATTCAGTTATTTCGTACTGAACAGAATCAAGCGTATTATAATTGCGAGTCGATAATCGACATTTATTTACGATTATTTACCGACCTGGTGACCAATAACACCACCGACAGCTGCACCACCTAATGTACCCAACGTACTGCCATCGGTCAGTACTGCACCGCCTAATGCCCCTGCACCCGCGCCGATTGCGGTGTTGCGGTCCCGTTTAGACCAGTTAGAACAGGCACTCAGAGACATTGCCAGGGTAATTGCCAGAACAGCCGCGGTCATTTTTTTGCTCGTTACAAACATAATACTCTCTCCTGAATTTATGATTCACGGAAGTAAGCTCTCTATAACTATAATAGCTAAGAATAAGCCTGGTGAAATTATTCCGTGAAATCTGCTCGCGCGCAGGGTTATATCACGCAGGTGATAATGACTTCCTGTTATATCGCTGATAATAATTTTATATCTTGAGAGTGTTAATAACAGGTAAATAGTCTTAATTATCAACCAGGAATCATCTTAGAGCGGATGATTTGCCAAACTGCAAATCATCCGTAGAGAAGGGAAATGGTTAAATGTCAACGACGTGAACGGTGAGTTTACTGTGCTCAAGATGCATCAGATCGCTGGCGCGTATTTTCGAATCGGTAATCACGCGATTGAATCGCTCAACGGGACCGATGGAGTATGAATGTACAGCACCAAATTTCGAGCTGTCAGTCAGGACTATCGCTTCGCACTCTTTTTCCAGCACGGCATTGACCACATCGGTACGCATCATATCGCGACCGGTGAATCCAGTTTCAGGTTGCCAGCCATCAATACCAATAAATGCTTTGCTGAAATGTACCTGCTGGATGCACTGGCGTGTCAAAGGGCCAACCATACTTTCGCTTTTTTTCTGGTACACGCCACCGAGCAAAATGACTTCACAAGGCGCGTCTTTCAGCAAATGCGCAATGTAGCTGCTGACTGTGATGATAGTGACATTTTTCTTCTGTTCGCCCAGAGTCCGGGCGAGCAGGGCATTGCTGCTACCATTTTCGATAAAGATGGTTTCGCCCGGTTGAACCAGTGACGCGGCAAACTCGGCGAGTTCACGCTTCAGCGTATAGTTGCTCATCATACGGGTTTCGACGTCATCACTATCAAGCGAAACTGCAAAGCCATGTGCACGGCGGAGGTAACTCAGTTTTTCGAGGGTGTTGAGATCCTGGCGAATGGTAACTTCAGAAACTCCAGTGGCTTTTGCCAGATCGGTTACGCTAACCTGACCCTGGTCAATGACCATCTGTAGAATAGTTTGTTGTCGGGAATTCATCGCTGTAATTCTTATAACGTTATAATACTAAATAAAAAAATACTGACGCGCCGGGCATCCTCAAATAGGAAAACCTGAAGGCACGATTGTTAAATCTCCCACGGTGCCTTCGGGATGTCTGGCGTAGATTCAGCAACCTGGCGCAAGAGTTCTGCTTTAAGTATCTCGAGATTATGGATCGCAGAGTGGTAATCGCCTGCCACAAGGATATCTAACACAATATCAATACGTTCGGCAACGCGCTGGGCATCAAATTCAGACATCAAGGACATCCTTATAGCAAAAGGGGGAAAATGAATAATGCAAAAATTGCCGCTAAAAGAGAAGTGTTTAACAGCAACGGCTAATTATCATCCAGGAATACGATATATAATGACGGGATATAGCGCTAAGTATATATATTCATCTACTTATGCGCGCTTCAGATAGCGTTTATACCAGCGTTCGAAGGCGACGGCGGGCATCGGTTTGGCAAACAAAAATCCTTGCCGCTCATTGATCCCGTTCTTGGTTAAAAAAGCATCTTCCTTTGCACTCTCTACACCTTCGGCGATCACCTGAAGATTCAATGCCTGGGCCACAGCGACGATCGCCCGGACCAGTGACTGCGAGACAGGTTGTTTGTGAATATCTCGAACAAAAACTTGGTCAAGTTTGATGGCATCGATCGGAAAGCGCGCCAGTTGCGAAAGTGAAGAGTAGCCGGTACCAAAATCATCCAGATGCACTTGCGCACCTAGTTGGCTAAATTGTTGAATAACAGACAGTGCCAGTTCATCATTCTCAATCAGACAACTCTCTGTCAGTTCAACATCTATAGGGCAGTATTCAAAATTGAGTTCCTGGAGAACCTGTTTCAGGGCGGTGAAAATGGTTTGATCGGCGAGCTGACGTGCAGAAATATTTACCGCCACTCGCAGGTTTATGCCTTTATCCCGCCACTTTGCCACCTGGCGTACGACATCGAGAATCACCCAACGGCCTAAAGGCACAATTAGCCCTGACTCTTCGGCGTAGGAAATGAAGTCCAACGGTGGAATCAACCCACGTTCAGGTGACTGCCAACGTACTAGTGCTTCCAGACTGCGCACTTCGCCACGCCAGGTGATTTTCGGTTGATAGTGAATAACCAACTGATCGTTTTCCAGTGCTTTACGCAAGTTGGTATCCAGCCAGAGATATTCAAATACCCGTTGATTCATTTCTGGGGTAAAAACGCAAAATTGTCCTCGTCCGCCTTCCTTCGCTGTGTACATTGCTGTGTCGGCGTGACGAATAATAGCCGTGCTGTCTGAACCATGTTCGGGAGAGAGTGCAATACCTACTGAACAGCTGGTATAAACTTCAATTAAACCAATGCGAAAGGGGAGCCGTAAGCGGGTCAAAATTCGTGATGCCATTGCTTCCAGCGCGCTTTGTGAGGTGTTGGATGCCAGTACCAGAAACTCATCCCCACCTGGACGCGCCAACACCTGGTCATGTTCGAGACAGCTTAAAATAGCCAATGACACGTCGCGTAATAACTGGTCACCAAACAAATGCCCATAGGCGTCGTTGACCTTTTTGAAATTATCCAAATCAAGATACACAACCCCAACTTTATTGTTATCTGCATGATTAATAGCGTGATCGATTAAATCCTGCATTGCGTTACGATTCGGCAGTCCGGTGATACTGTCGGTATTTGCCAGAATACGCAGTCGCTCCTGAGCGCGGCGCTCTTCGGTAATGTCGGTGCCGGAACAGATTAAAAAAATCTCGTTTTTGCCACTGCCGCTGTGGACAAATTTATTGCGAAACAGAAACAGCCGCTGGCCTTTACATGTTGGTATCCACAGTTCGACTTCATATGCATTGCCGCTTCGAAAAAATACACGGTTATTGCGCCTGGATGCCGCAGCTTCACGACGGCTCATAAACAGTTTAAACACGCTTTGCCCAATGACGTCGTGTTCTTTCAACCCTGTGTAATCTTCACATAACCGATTGAAGCGTTGGATATTCCCCCGGCTGTCGAGAATCACTATTGCGGAATGTGCTTCAGAAACTACCTGCTCAGCAAAGGAAAGCCCGTGTGATAAATCACGAGCAACTGCCGGTGTGTCATGCCATGCAGACGCGTTGCCAGCCCATTCCCGTTTATTGATTTTTCGTCCTACCAGATGCACAGAAAGATCGCTCTCATCGACGGTCAGACTCATCATCAGGCTGGAGGTGATGACCGTCATTTCCCTGATGCGAGCAGCCTGTTCGGCAGATAACTGCAAAGTACGATCAGGTTCTGTGGTTTCGGTGGTAGAAAAGCGCAAAACATCGCTGCTTTCCGTCAACCGCCAGTATGGATTGTGCGATCCGAGAAAGTTGTACAACGTTGTGGACTCCCTAACGGTTTTCATGATGCATATCCTCCGGTTAACTGCGGAGTCCGCGGTTAAATAAAAGGAACAACATGACTTACATGAAATTAACGGCGGCTAAACGCATTGTTTTTTTTATATATTTATTTGTAATCCAGTTTTGGAAAAACGCCAGTTTTCAAACGAAAGTCAGTTAAAAAATCTGCCTGGATATAACGAAGGTAGAGCGGGGAAATAAACGGCCCATCCATGAGGAATGGGCCGTGAAAGGAGATTACGCGACCGGGCGCGCAATAATGCTGCGGGTTTCCATGCGGACTTCGGCAATGGTGACGTCAATAACGTCAGTTACTTTGTAAACCGTTTCACCTTTAATTTGTACAGTGCCGTTTTCCTGGCTGCAAACCAGTTCATCGCGCACAGCGTGTAAGAAAGGTGCCGGAATAAAGGCGATAGCGCCGTTATCAACCAAACGCACACGCATGCCGCCACGGCTGATATCGACAATTTCCGCCGCGAAACGGGTGTCGGTCCCGGCTTTGTCTTTCAGGAAGCGTGCGTATAACCAGTCGCCAACATCACGTTCTGCCATCCGGTTGAGACGGCGACGCTCGGCCATTTGGACAGTGATTTCATCCTGTGGGCGCGTCGCAGTTTCGCCTTTGATAACCGCTTTCAGCAGACGGTGGTTGATCATGTCGCCATATTTACGGATCGGCGAAGTCCAGGTGGCGTATGCTTCCAGACCGAGGCCAAAGTGAGGACCGGGTTCAGTGCTAATTTCAGCAAATGACTGGAAGCGACGAATGCGGCTGTCGAGGAAACCAGTTGGTTGCGCGTCCAGTTCACGACGCAGTTTGCAGAAACCGTCCAGCGTGAGCACTTCTTCGGCATCGACATGCAGACCGTGCGTTTTCAGCAACGCTGCCAGCGCGTCGGCATTTGCCGGATCAAAGCCCATATGCACGTTATAGATGCCAAAACCGAGCTTATCGCGCAGTACGCGGGCCGCACAAATGTTAGCGGCAATCATCGCTTCTTCGACGATACGGTTGGCAATGCGACGGGGCTCGGCGACGATATCCAGCACTTCACCTTTTTCACCGAGAATAAAGCGGTAATCCGGGCGATCTTTAAACACCAGTGCGTGGTTATGACGCCACTCGCCGCGGCGTTGGCAAATTTGCGCTAACAAACGGACTTGTTCGGCAATTGCTTCACTTTCAGGCTGCCAGTCACCGGTATTTTCCAGCCAGTCAGAAACCTGGTCATACACCAGCTTCGCTTTGGATTCGATGGTGGCGGCAAAGAATTCGATATTATCTTCAATGGTGCCATCAGCGGAGAGCGTCATGCGGCATGCCAGTACCGGGCGGACTTCATTGGCGCGCAGTGAGCAGAGATCGTCAGAAAGCTCGCGAGGCAGCATAGGGATGTTGAAGCCAGGCAGATAGTTGGTGAATGCGCGAATTTTCGCGGCTTTGTCCAGCTTGCTGCCTTCTGCAATCCACGCGGTTGGATCGGCAATCGCCACAATCAGCTGAAGTTTGTCATCCGGCAACGCCTTAGCGAAAAGGGCGTCATCCATATCTTCTGTGCTGGCACTGTCGATGGTGACAAAATCCAGCGCGGTCAGATCTTCACGAACCAGACCTTCATCGAGCATTTCGGTAGCGACGCCGTCTGGTGCTTCTTTTTCCAGATTATGGCGCGCAAGTGTAACCCACCACGGTACAAAGTGGTCGTCACCAAAAGTGATGTATTGTGTCAGTTCAGCATAGAAAGAACGATCGCCTTTCAGCGGATGACGGCGCATTTCGGCAACCGCCCAGTCGCCTTCTTTAAACTCGTGGTTCAGGCCACGGGCTGCGCGGCAAGGAATGGCGTCTTTTAAGAGTGGATGATCAGGAACGATGGCCAGACGGTCATTTTTGCCCTGAACTTTACCCACGAAACGAGTCAGGAACGGTTCAACCAGTTCTTCTGGCTCTGCGGATTCACGTTCTTTTTCACTGTGGATCACCGCGATAATTCGGTCGCCATGCATGACTTTTTTCATCTGCGGCGGCGGAATGAAATAACTTTTTTGCGCGTCGACTTCCAGGAAGCCAAAGCCTTTTTCTGTGGCTTTTACCACCCCTTCAGCGCGTGGCGTCTGGGAATGCAGTTGCTGTTTAAGCTGCGCTAGCAGCGGGTTGTCCTGAAACATAATTGTCTATTTTGGTGGCCATTAGAGCGGCTGACAGTTTTACGCGAATCTGTCTGACGCGGCAAGGTTAATATGTCTCACCCAACGCGATTTTTAAGCGATTTATCCAGCCACACAGCCCGCTCCATACCAGCAGATTAATAATCTGCGTTGATGATTTTTCGTGTTCGAGTAAAGGGCTGAACTGGGCGGCGCTAAAGCGATCGGGTGCTCGGGTCAGCCATTGTATCGCCTGAACGGTAGCGTGCTCAACAGAATGACGGTCAGCCCATTGGTTAATTTCATTTTCGCCCTTGCGCACAAGGGCGCTGATTTTTTTATATTCATTTGATGAATCCATACAGGCGGCAAAACAAGCAGGACTGCCATTTATCCGCGCGCATAACAACGCCGCAAGCTTATTATCCGGCTGTGTATTAACCCGTGTACTGTTTAACAACCTTTCGAGAAGGGAAAGTGAAATAGGGTGGAGAGAGAGTGTTTCGGCCAGTTGGCAAAGTTCTGCTGTTGAACTTTTTGTGTACTCTTCAGGTAGTTTTTCCACCTCATAGCTGCTTCGCCAGCGTATTGATTCATCAGCAAACAGTGACGCGTCGGCGTAGTTTTGTATTTCCAGACCGGGTAACCAGCGTACCGGGTGCCCGAGATAAGCCTGAAATGTCGCAATGGTCCGCGCCTGAAAGCCAATAAAACCAATGATTTGGTTAATGATCACACAGTCCCCGGCAGTAAGACCGACGTCATTCAGATGCTGGCGCGATCGGTTGTCGATAATAGAAGGCGAGCTAGCCAGTTGGCGGGCATATTGCGTGATTTGTGCCAACCTATGATTGCTTTCCCTGGAGGAATCAGGCCCGGGGAGCGGCGTAAGTCGCGCCGAATAGTAGTTACATAACCGCTGGACGCCGCAAACCTGAGCAACCGTCAGGGCCGTAGACAAGCGTTCATAAGCGGTGAAGGTCTGTGAACGGGTCACGGTAAGCTGGTCAGGGAACAATTCCACTGCAAGAACGCGCGCAGGGACCAGCCATGAAAGGAAGGGAACCAGCGTTTCTTCATCAAGGATCACGTCGAGCAGAAAGGGATCGCTGACCTTTGCGGCTTCCGGGACCAGAGGCAGAACGTCATACTCCGCAGTACTGGATTGCGTTACATGATACCAGTGGCTTTTGCCGGTGATGTGGCGTTGTTCCATGGGCGCTCCTTGGTCGTAAAGGAAATCGTTATCCTGACGCAAGGCGGGAAGGGGAGAAAGACGGATCGGCGATAACAAATATCAGAAAGGTATAACAGAGATAACGGGCGGCAGAACGCCGCCCAATATTTACCAACAGAATGATTATTTCAATTCGAGTTCGTTCATTGCAGCGATGCTGAAACCGCCGTCAACGTGGACCACTTCACCGGAGATACCGGCAGAGAGATCGGAGCACAGGAATGCCGCGGAGTTACCCACATCTTCAATAGTAACGGTACGGCGAATCGGGGTAACGGCTTCGCAATGAGCCAGCATTTTGCGGAAGTCTTTGATACCGGAGGCCGCCAGAGTACGGATCGGACCAGCAGAGATGGCGTTAACACGCACACCTTCCGGACCCATCGCGTTCGCCATATAGCGCACGTTCGCTTCCAGAGACGCTTTTGCCAGACCCATAACGTTGTAGTTCGGGATAGCGCGCTCAGCGCCAAGGTAGGAAAGGGTCAGCAGGGCAGAACCCGGATTCAGCATGGAGCGGCAAGCTTTTGCCATTGCAACGAAGCTGTAGGAGCTGATGTCGTGGGCAATTTTGAAGCCTTCACGGGTAACGGCGTTAACATAGTCACCATCCAGCTGATCGCCAGGTGCAAAACCAATAGAGTGTACGAAACCGTCAAATTTCGGCCAAACTTTCCCCAGTTCAGCGAACATGGTGTCGATGCTGGCATCTTCTGCAACATCGCACTGCAGAACGATGTCAGAACCCAATTGAGCGGCAAATTCTTCTACGCGGCCTTTCAGTTTGTCGTTCTGGTAGGTGAATGCCAGTTCAGCTCCTTCGCGGTGCATCGCCTGAGCGATACCGTAGGCGATGGATAGTTTGCTGGCAACACCGGTTACCAGAATGCGCTTACCGGAAAGAAAACCCATAGCTTTAATCCTTATTGTTGATGCTTGTTGTGCCTGAAAATCAGGCGATTCGTCGTTTTAGTAAACAGTACGAACAGATAAACGGTTATTATAATCAACCTGGCTGTGAGTAGCTATAGTTGCCAGGTCCGACCGGAGCAGGCTGCGGCAGGGTGGGCGCTTTTCCCCTTACCCTAACCCTCTCCCCAGAGGGGCGAGGGGACCATATTGTGCAAATATTGTTACCCCAGCAACAAACAGGCTCATACAGCCCCTAACCCTTTTATGGCGATGGCTGGGATGGTTCAGACCTTGCCGAATATTCTCCAGCACTGTCTCCATGTTTTCACCACAACAGCTATTCGGCTCGGTCGGCCCCCTCGCCCTTTCAGGGTGAGGGTGACCGGCGGTTCAGTTCCTGCAGAATAATCTCCAGCACCGCCTCCTCATTACAATCAATCTCGTTATGCCAGAAACGCAGCACGGTCCAGCTCTGCGACTCAAGCCAGCTAGTGCGCCTGGTATCATAGGCAACTGCCAAATCATGCTGCCCACCATCCAGCTCAACGACTACGCGCGCCGAGCAGCAAGCAAAATCGAGAATGTAGCTCCCCACCGGATGTTGACGGCGAAATTTGAAATCACCAAAACGTCGGCTGCGAAGATATCGCCAGAGCTTTCGTTCCTGCAAAGTGAGATTGCGTCTTAAATCACGCGCATTTGATTTTATTTTATCCATCACCTCATTCTGACAAGATTTAATCTCTTGTCAGAATGAGGTGGATAATCTGGAAGGAGGATTCAGAAAATTAGCGATCTTTACGCCACGCATCCGCTGTCAATGCTTCGCCAAAGTGCCCGGCAATCAGCCGTTTGGTGAGTTCATGCAGCGGCGATGCCAGCACATCCGCGGTGCTCCCTCGTTCGACAACCTCGCCCTGATGCATCACCAGCACCTGGTCGCTAATGTGCTTCATCATTCCGATATGCTGGGTAACATAAATATACGAAATGCCCTGTTTTTCCTGTAATTCCAGCATCAGATTAATCAACTGCGAACGCATCGACATATCCAGTGAAGCGAGGGCTTCATCGGCAATAATGACTTTGGCGCAATATCAGCGCGCGCAGACCAGACGCTGTTTTTGTCCGGGTGCCAACATATGCGGATAGTAACTGACGTGATCCGGTAGCAGCCCAACCATACGCATCGTTTCAATAATCTGTTTGCGACGCTGTTCCGGTTCCAGGTCGGTGTTCAGGCGCAGTGGAAAATCCAGAATTTGCGAGATACGTTGACGGGGATTCAACGAGGTCGAAGGATCCTGAAAAATCATGCGAATACGCTGACTGCGGAAGGAATAATCGCCAAAATGCAGTGGATGATCGTCAATCAATAACTCGCCGCTGGTAGGCTCTATCATTCCCGCCAGCATTTTTGCCAGCGTGGATTTACCCGAACCATTCTCGCCAATAATCGCCAGTGTCTGGCCTTCACGTAGCGTAAAGCTCAAGGGTTTTACCGCTTCTACGGTCTGACGACGAAACCAGCCGGTCCGGTAGCGGAACGTTTTACTTAAATTACGCACTTCAAGCAGCGTTTCGATCATCTCACTCTTTCTCCATGTTCAGCGGGAAATGACAGGCATAGAGATGATTTTTCGCCCCCGTCAAACGTGGCGTCACAATGCATTCTCGTTGTGCATACGGGCAACGTGGCCCCAGACGACAACCAATCGGTAACTGTTCCAGCAGTGGGATAGCGCCGGGCAGCGTATTGAGGCGACTTTTATGCGGCATCGCGCTGCCGAAGTCTGGTATCGCGCGGATCAGCGCCTGGGTATAAGGATGATGTGGCATCGTCACCAACTCCTTACTCGGCGCGGTTTCCACTGTTTGACCGCAGTAAAGCACGTTAATTTTATCCGCCCATTGGCTAAGCATTTGTAAGTCATGGCTGATAAGCAAAATAGTGGTATTGCTGTTTTGGTTGAGACGCGTCAGCAGGCGAAAGATTTGCGCCTGGGTTGTTGGCTCCATTGAGTTGGTCGGTTCGTCAGCAATCAGCAGACGCGGTTGATTCGCCAGTGCAATGGCTATCATCACTTTCTGACATTCACCTTCGGTCAACTCATAGGGAAAACTGCGCATCGCATCTTTGTGATCTTTAATCCCCACGCGGTGCAGCAGTTCAATGGCACGGCGTTTGCGCCAGCCAAAACGCTGCCACCAACGGCCTTTATAGGTCCAGGCTGGGATGTTTTGCATCAACTGGCGACCCACACGTTCTGAAGGGTCAAGACACGACTGCGGTTCCTGGAAAATCATCGACACGTTATGGCCAACCAGTTTGCGCCGTTCGCGTGCGGAGAGACGCAGCAAATCGATATCATCAAAACGCATACGGTCAGCAGTAACACGCCAGTTATCTTTATTCACCCCACAAATCGCTTTCGCAATCAAACTCTTGCCGGAACCGGATTCACCAACAAGACCGCGGATTTCACCTTCGGTTAAGGTCATACTTACCCGGTCGACGGCTTTAACCCACTCATCACCGGTTTTAAATTCAATGGTCAGGTTACGAATATCGAGTAATGGCATTATTCCACCCCCGCAATAATCGCACGACGAACGCCATCGCCAAGGAGGTTAACCAACAACACGCTAATCATAATTGCCGCACCTGGCAGCATGACAGTCCACGGGGCGACATAAATCAGTTCCAGCGCATCACCGAGCATCGCTCCCCATTCAGGCGAGGGGAGTTGTGCGCCGAGATCGAGAAAGCCCAGCGCGGCGATATCGAGAATTGCCATCGACAGTGCGCGGGTGATCTCGGTGACCAGCCCGGCGGTGATGTTTGGCATCACAGCAAACCAGAGAATATTCAGCGTTGATGCGCCATCCAGACGGGCGGCGATAACGTACTCTTTTTCCAGTTCGTCATGCACCATGCTGTAAATCGAACGTACCATACGCGGCAGCAATGCCAGCCAGACAGCAAACATAGCGTGGGACAAACTCGGTCCGGCAAACGCTACAACGATAATTGCCAGCAGCAGCGAAGGGATCGCCAGTAAGGTATCCAGAATATGGTTAAGCACCGCTGAGCGTAGGCCGTGCGTCGCCCCGGCGAAGGTGCCCAGTACCAGGCCACAGATCGTCGCGGCAAGCGTCACCACAAATGCGCCACCCACGGTTGGCGCAGCTCCGCTCAGTAAACGGCTTAAAACATCGCGTCCGAGGTCGTCAGTCCCCAGGAAGAAAGAAACTTCGCCATAGCGCGACCATGACGGCGGCAATAATTGGTAACCGAGAAATTGCTGGTCGATGCCGTAAGGCGCAAACCAGCCGCCAAAAATACACAGTACAGCCAGCCCCGCGCAGCCGTACAGGCCGACCATCGCAGAGGCGTCACTATAAAATTTGCGCCAGGCGGTACGCAGCGTGCCCGGCGGGCGCTTTCGCTGTATACGCTATCGTAAGGCATCACCATTCCTTATGTTTCAGAGGGTTAGCCATGGCACCCAAAATATCAGAAATCACGTTAACAATAATGACCAGTGAGCCACACACCATCACCCGGCGGAAATGGCTGCGTAATCCTGCTGGCGGATGGCGTTAATTAACCAGCGCCCTAAACCCGGCCAGCTAAAAACCATTTCGGTGATCATTGCCAGCGTCAGCATGGTGGAAAACTGTAAGCCCAGGCGAGGAATAACCGGCGGTAACGCGTTATGCAGAACGTGGCGACGCAAAATAGTAAAGCGCGACAAACCGCGGGTAGCCGCCGCTTTAACATAGTTCTGGTCATACACTTCGATAGTGCTGATACGCATCAGTCGGATCACTTCAGTTGTTGGCGCAACCGACAGGGTGATCACGGGCAATATCATATGGCGGATTGCGCTCATGATCATTTCATCCCGCCATGGTGAGTCCGAAAGCCAGGCATCAATCAACGCAAACCCGGTAATCGGTTTCACTTCGTACAGCAGATCGAAACGCCCTGAAACGGGCAACCAACCTAGCGTGAGTGAACAAAACAGCGTCAACAGAAGCGCCAGCCAGAACACCGGGATTGAAAAGCCCAGCAAGGCGATGGCGTTGATCAAGTTATCCTGCCACTTATGGCGCGTAATCCCGGCAATCATCCCCACGGGGATGCCAACAATCAGCGCAAAACCGAAGGCGAGGATGCACAGTTCCATCGTCGCAGGGAAGACCTCTTTTAACTGTTCGGCAATCGGTTGACCGTTAATGCTGGAAACACCAAAATCCCAGTGGATCAGGCCGTTAAACCAGAACACCCAGCATTCAGTGACGCGCCTTGTAACGGCGCGTGGAGTGAAATAGCTCAAACTGAAGCCAACGAAGGTCAGCAGGAACAAGGTGACAATCAATAACAAAATGCGGCGTAAGGTGAAGATAATCATGGTTTTTCACCTCATCCTGTTTCTCGCGATACACCCCAGCAAAGGAGGCGTTACCAAACGGGCTAGTACCAGACCTTTGATATCGTACCTGATAGGCCTGCAAACGCAATGACGACGCCAGCGGCAGAATAGGTAATTCCTGCGCCAGAATACTCTGCGCTTCGTCATAGGCTTCAATACGCGCTGCCAGCTGCTGCGAGGAGAGCGCCTTACGCAACACGCTGTCGAATTTCGGATCGCACCAGTGGGCGAGGTTGGTCTGTGAATGAATTGCCGCGCAGCTCAGTAACGGACGGAAGAAACTGTCCGGGTCGTTACTGTCCGTCGCCCAACCGGATAACGTCAGATCATGGCTCATATCCATCAACCGCGCCTCCTGAAAGCGACCTTCTACCGGCACAATCACCACTTTTACGCCAACCTGCGCCATATCCGCCTGAATCAGTTCGGCAGTTTTCAGTGGACTGGGGTTCCACGCCTGCGAACGTGTGGGCACCCACAGTTTCAGCGTTAAGTTTTCCAGCCCCAACGCCTTCAACTGTTCGCGCGATTTCGCCGGATTGTATTCAGTAATTTTAGCCTCGTTGTCATAGGCCCACGAGGCGCGCGGTAAAATAGAGGCCGCCGTTTCAGCCGTACCATAATAGATGGATTGCATCAGGCGCTGGTTATTAATCGCCAGTGCCAGTGCATGGCGGACAGCGGGATTATTTAGCGGCGGTTTGGCGGTGTTAAATGCCAGATAGGCGACGTTCATCCCAGGACGCAGCGTTAAACGCAAGCGCGGGTCGTCACGCAAAATGGATAGCTGGCTGGCAGCAGGCCAGGCCAGAACGTCGCATTCCCCGGTCAGGAGTTTCGACAGACGTCCGGTGCCGCCGGAGCCTAAATCCACCACTACCTGCGGCATTAACGGTTTACCGCGCCAGAAGTCATCATGACGTTGTAGGCGAATAAATTGCCCGGCGCGGTATTCCGACAACTGATACGGACCGGTGCCGACCGGTTGACGGTCGAGTTGCTCCTGGCGATCTTCTTTCTCTAACTTCCGGGCATATTCTGCCGACATGACCGAAGCATAATGGGTTGCGAGGTGCCACAAAAAAGAAGCATCCGGCTGGGCGAGTCGGAACTCAACGGTATGATTATCCAGTTTGCGGACGCTTTTCACGTTATCGGCAAATTGCAGGCTGTCGAAGTAGGGGAAGTTGCTGCCGTTGACGTTATGCCACGGGTTGTTGCGGTCAAAAATTCGCTGGAAGGTAAACACCACATCGTCGGCATTCATTTTACGAGTGGGAGTAAACCAGTCGGTTTTTTGAAACGGAACATCGCGACGCAGGTGGAAGCGATAGGTCGCGCCGTTGTCGAGTACTTCCCAGCTTTCGGCAAGTTCCGGCATCAGGCGATAGGTATAGGGATCGACATCCAGCAGTCGATCATAAAACTGGGCGGCAAGGGTATCGACAATTAACCCACTGCTCGCTTTGGATGGGTTAAAGGTGTTGACTTGCCCGCTGACGCAATAGACAAAACCGCTGTCGCGGATATCAGCATGCGGGGGGGATTCAGGCGCGGCGATTGCCTGACCACTCACAAGTCCAGCAATCACCAAAAGAGACGATAATACCTGGCGCATAATATTAAGGGATTTTATGTAAAGAGGCTATCTTACTAATATTTAATGACATTTGCCATTACCGTTTGTGTTCAGGGGTCGTAATGAGGGCCGTGTGGTTGGTCGTTGAACAGGTGGCGTCGCCATCTGTTCAACATTCGTACCCGTGATTTCTCTATAACTATAACTCACAGAACAACTTAGCGAGGAGCAGAGCGGTACGATCGTGAGAAACCCATTAAAGCACGCTGCAGTGCGTGTCATTGTTAGCCGGATGCGGCGTGAACGCTTTATCCGGACAACGATACTGACCGATCGTCTGCAATTAAATAATTACTCATTACCCCATTGATTCAAAAACTCTGCGATCTCATCAATGCGTACGGGATTAATCCCCGCTTCAGCAGCCATTTCATGTTGGGCTTCTTCGCTGATCTCTTCATTGTTCATCAAACGGGTGAGCAGTAACTGGAAGTAGTGGGCCAGCGGTGTGCGTTCAGCGTCTGCGACAGGCTCTGCGCATTCGGTCGCGTACTCATCGGCAATATCAAAATATTTTAGCGGGATATCGTGGTTCATTATTTGCCCCTGGGGTTAATGCGCTAAGCATAAGGGCGGATGATAGCACTCGTGATCCGGGTCATACATCTTTTTATAGTTAATGGCGCGGCGCATTACCCTCAGGCAGGATAATGCGGCGCGCATCCGACTATTACGTTTCGCTCACTGGCGTTCTGTCACCTTCGTACAGCGGCACTTTGCGATAGCGGCGGATCAGATACCACAAATATGCGCCGCCTAACGAAGCCCATACCAGACCCAGCGTCAGCGAGGTGGCTTCGAGGTTAATCCACAGCACGCCCACCGTCAGCGCGCCAACCAGCGGCATTAATAAATAGTGGAAGTGTTCCTTCCAGCTTTTATTCATTCCTTTGCGCCGCCAGAAGTGGTTGAACACCGACAGGTTAACGAAGGTAAACGCTACCAACGCGCCGAAGTTAATTAACGCTGTGGCGGTAACTAAATCGAAGAACAGCGCCGACATCGCGACAATCCCGACCATAATGACGTTCAGTGCCGGAGTCCGCCATTCGGATGCACATAGCCAAACACGCGCCCGGAAACACACATTGTCGCGCCCCATCACATACAGCAGACGTGACACGCTGGCATGTGAGGCCGGCCAGACGCTAACGTGTTCACAAACGTGGTGCAAAGGAAAATCGACTGGAACAGCTTACCGCCGACGTACAGCGCAATTTCAGGCAGTGCGGCGTCCGGGTCTTTAAAGCGGCTGATATCGGGAAAGAACAGCTGCATAAAGAACGACGCCGCGATAAAGATAACGCCGCCGTATACCGCCGTCAGGAAGATGGCTTTCGGGATCACGCGTGCGGCGTCCGGCGTCTCTCCGAAAGCGTGGTCACCGCATCGAAACCGAGGAACGAGAAACAGACAATCGTCGCACCGGTGTAATAATCGGGATCAGGTGCGCGTTCTCGCTGATAAACGGCTACAGAAGTGACCAGACGGTGCCAACGCCTTCTCTCTTTATGCAGTCCCTGAACCACGAAGATAAACACCACCATGATGGAGATTTACCAGGTACAAACAGGGTTATTGAAGTTAGCGACCAGTTGACGCTCTTCAGATTCGCGGCGGTTAAAATGGCGACGAAGGTTTACCACCCACACCCGGCGAAAGCACTTCCGGGAGAGAGGGCGGAGATAGATTTTTCGCCAACAAAACGCTTGATCATTGGCAAAGAGATAATCCAGCAGTGATGACCAGCCGACCATAAATCCGACGTGCGGATTAATCGACTGCGCGTAGGTATAGGCCGAACCGGCCTCCGGAACTGGCGAACCAGTTTGCCGTAGCTGATAGCGGTAAACAGCACGCCCGCCAGCGCCAGCAAATAGGACGCTGGAACGTGACCGTCGCTAATGCCGGAGACAATACCAAAAGTATCAAATACGGTCATCGGCGGAGATAGGCCAGACCCATCATCTACCACCTGCCACAATTTCAGGTGATTTTCGCAGACGGGTTTGCCGGGTTGCGCAGCAATATTCAGTGGTGAATTAATAGCCATAATTGTGCCTCCCCTGCGTAATAAGGTTTGCGGTCGTGACCTGAAATCAAACCTGTACCTTAAAGGGAAGCAAAGGGGCGGAGTCCAGTCAGTAGCAGGAGGGCGCATACGCAGCCTCCTCGCCATGCGGGGATTTAATCATCGGCATCATCTCATTTCCTCGTCACAGTCTTAATCGTTAACGGAAGCCCGTTGCCGCCTGCGCCCATAACGCGACATCCGGGAAATGTCTGGATTACCAGCAATGTCAGGCCTGGCTCCGCTCAGGCCGATGAAACAACCCCGCATGGGGAATTACGCGTTTTCAACATCCACTCAATTTCTGTTTCTGTGATGAGGCGCTCAAACTGCAACAGCTCATCATTTTACAGGCGTGATACTACATGGCAAAACCGTTCGCCTAAATAGCGGCGCAGGTGATCATTCCGATAAACTCACCCAGGGCATCGCTCTGGCGAATCGGGAAGGGTAAGCCTTCCTGTTCCAGCCCGTTGCCTTCGACTTCTTCCTGCAACGGCAGCTCGTTATCAAGGCCATGCAAAATACCGGCAAAAATCGCTGCCATCACCAGATATGGGTTGGCATCGGCACCCGCCACGCGATATTCCACGCGGTGATTATGACGGTCGCCGCTTTTACGGAATACGCAGGGCGACGGTGCGGTTGTTATGGCCCCACGACGCCTGCGTCGGCACATACATTCGGCTGGAAGCGGCGATACGAGTTCACGTTTGTGCCAGCAACGCCATCGACGACGGCATCAGGTCAATCATCCCGGCGAGCATCTTTTTCAGCAGCGGCGAATCTTCGCCTTCCGCGTCAGAAAGCACGTTCTCGCCACGGTTATTTTGCATACTGATATGGATATGCATTCCGCTGCCCGCGTGCTCTTCATACGGCTTCGCCATAAAAGTGGCGTGCATCTTATGCTTTTCTGCCATCAGACGCACCAGGCGTTTTAGCGCCAGCGCATCATCGCAGGCTTCCAGCACGTTATCGGTATGGTAAAGGTTGATTTCAAACTGACCCGGCGAGGCTTCGGCGACCGCACCGTCGGCGGGAATTAACTGTAACTGCGCCAGTTCATCAATATCATTGAGCACATCGGCGAAGTGGTTGAGGTTATCAACGGAGTAAACCTGGCTTTGTGTATTGCGGTCATCGGTGCCGGGCGCGCAGGGCGGTTGCAGATACCCTTCAGCGTCGCGCTGACGATCCAGTAAATAGAACTCCAGCTCTACCGCTACAACCGGGAACAATCCGCGCTGGCGTAGCTGCTGCCACAGGCGGTTAAGAACGTTCCGCGGCTCAACGTCAAAGGGAGCGCCATCTTCATCGACCATGGTCAGGAGCATCTGACCGATAAACTCTGGATCGGCGGCAGAAGGGGTTAAGGAACCGAGAACAGGAACACAAGTACGATCCGGCTCGCCCATTTCCTGACCCAGACCCGCTTCTTCTACTACGTTGCCCAGAATATCCATTGCAAAC